>MDTE01163112.1_pt1 | contig 40914 bp, 30 predicted proteins | sample 811231 | NCBI WGS metagenome assembly MDTE01 (sample SAMN05326651, study PRJNA326480) | marine metagenome | isolation source: seawater | place: Indian Ocean: Red Sea | collected 2010
CCGGTGCGCTCCTTGGGTTCTCGGCATCGGTAGGCGCTGTGTTGGCTGGCGCTCCTGACGCGCACGTCGCTGTCCTGAACTATTACGGTCGCCAACTTGGACTGGCCTTCCAAGCTGTGGACGACCTGCTTGGGATCTGGGGCGACCCGGCTGTGACCGGCAAGGCAGCTGGTAATGACCTGCGGGAACGGAAGAAGTCGATGCCGGTAGCACTCGTACTATCAGCCGGCAATTTGGCGTCCGACGAATTGCGGAATCTCTATGAAACTGATGGCGAGCTGACCGACTCCCAGGTCGACCGGGCAGCCGCCCTCATTGCAGATGCGGGTGGACGAGACGGCACGTTAAGCGAGGCTCGACGCCACTTAGAAGCGGCTCTCGCTGCGGTTGACGGGACCGGCCTAGTCCCCTCAGCTGTGGGCGAACTGGTTGAGCTGGCTCGGTTTGTGACCGACCGAGACTTCTAGAGTCTTGATGCCGCAGGACCCAGCTCGGCTACAGCCGACGTATCGATCCAAAGCGAAGTACAGCCCGGCCGTTGGCGCGACTGGCCGTCAGGTCAACCTCACCTTCCAATACCCACTCATGATGACCCTCGGGATCAGCGATGGTCTGACGAACTGGCCAGTACCCCGGATTGCCGGTTGCTGAGTCGTCTAGGAAAAAGAACTCTCCGCCGCGAGCATGGGTATCGGTAGGAAGGGTTGCGTGCTCTTTCCAATAGGGCGCTATGGCGTCGATGATGTCGTCGGAAGTCCGCTGGATGCCGTCGACGGTAGGAACCTCGGCGAGGACTTCATGATCTTCGATTCGGCGTCGGGCTAGTAGTTGGACCCAACGGAAAGCCTCATTTCGGACCATGACCCGGAAGGCTCGCTCGTTACCTGTCACGTCCGGTGGGTCCGAGGCACCGATGGCGTTCGGTCGAGCAGGCTCAACGTCGGATTCTTCCGGTTCGCGCAGTCGTTCCCACTCGTCGAGCAGGCTGGAGTCGATCTGGCGGACCGTCTCGCCGAGCCAGGCTTCGAGATCGCGAACTGCCTCGGTGCGACATGACTCGGGCACTACTTGGACCAGCCCTTTGTAGGCCTCGCCGAGGTAGCGCAGCACCGTTCCTTCTGAGCGCTTGAGTTGGTAGTGCTCGACATATTGGCGGAAGTTGAAGCCGGTCTCGTATAACTCGCGTGCCACTGATTTAGGTTTCACATTCTCTTCGCCTACCCACGGGTGGTGTTCTCGGAACACGTCGAATGTCCCGTACAGGAACTCCTTAAGGGGACGAGGATGCTCAACTTCGGCCAGTCGTTCCATTCGTTCTTCGTATTCGATGCCTTCCATCTTGAGACGGGCGATCAAATCCGAGCGGAGCCGGTCGATCTGAGCGGCGAGGATGACACTTGGGTCTTCAAGCACCGACTCGACTACAGAGAGAACGTCTAGAGCGTGTTCCCGTGCCGCTCCATCCGAATCAGCTTCATGAACCGTTGAGTCATCTTTGCTGGCGGTGTGTTTCCGATCGTTGGTACCGCGGTCGGCTAGTTCGGGAAGCACCTCGAGGGCGAAGAGCGAGAGTGGTTGGTGCAGGGCGAACCGGTCCTGCAGGTCAACGCCCACTGACACGTGTCGTCCTATCTCGTCGGGTTCGTCTAGTTCGACAAGCACACCGGCGTCGCGTAGTGATCGGTAGATCCCGATGGCTCGGCGCACGAGGGCTCGCTGCCGTTCTCGAGGTTCGTGGTTGTCGAGCAGGAGGCGCCCTAGATCTCGGCGCCCGTCACCGGGCCGAGACAGGACATTGAGGACCATCTGGTGACTGACAGCGAAGCTCGATGTCAGGTCCTCTGACTGGCCGTTGACCAGCCGGAAGAAGGTCTCCTCGTTCCAATGTGCGTAGCCACGCTCCGGAGGCTTCTTCTTCGTTAGTTTTTTCTTCTTGCCTGGGTCTGCGGCGACCTTTGCTTCGGCTCGCTTGTTCTCGATCCAATGAACAGGGGCTTGCGCCCAGACGTGGCCCTCGTCGTCGAAGCCTCTGCGGCCGGCCCGTCCCGCGATTTGTGCGAATTCTCGATTGCCGAGTAGCCGAGTCGAAGCGCCGTCGAATTTGCAAAGTTGGGAAAAAAGCACTGTCCGGATGGGCACATTGACCCCTACGCCCAGCGTGTCAGTGCCACAGATCAGCTTGAGAAGACCGGCTTGAGCCAGCTTTTCGACCAACAGGCGGTAGCGGGGCAGTAGGCCGGCATGGTGCAGGCCGATGCCGTGACCAATGAACCGTTTCAGGTCTTTGCCGATCGGAGTGTCGAAGCGAAAGCCGCCCACCTCGTCGCGAACTGCAGCCTTTTCCTCTTTCTTGAGAACATCGAGACTGCAGAGGTCTTGGGCCTTCTCGGCGGCTGCTTTCTGGGTGAAGTGGACGATGTAGATCGGTGCCCGGTCAGTGTCGATCAGTTCGTCAATCGATTCGTGGAGAGGAGTCTCCCGGTACTTGAAAGTCAGCGGGACTGGTCGGACCGTGTTGGCCACTGTGGTCGCTGGTCGACCAGTGCGCCGGGTCAGGTCCTCGGTGAACCGGTTGGTTGGACCCAAAGTTGCTGACATCAGCAGGAACTGGGTATGAGGCAACTCAAGTAATGGAACTTGCCAGGCCCAGCCCCTCTGAGGGTCGCTATAGAAATGGAACTCGTCGGCTACTACTAGGCCAAATGGGCATCGTTTGCCGTCGCGTAACACCTGGTGGGCAAGGATCTCTGCGGTGGCGCAAATGATTGGTGCGTCGGCGTTGACCGTGGCGTCCCCAGTGACCATGCCAACGTTCTCGGCGCCGAAGTCGCGGACCAAGGCAAAGAACTTTTCCGACACCAAGGCCTTGATGGGTGCTGTGTAGATGCTGCGGTCGCCTCGGGCTATAGCGGCTGCATGGGCTGCTGTGGCGACTAGGGACTTCCCCGACCCTGTTGGGGTGGCCAACACCACATGGCTGCCGCCTAGCAGTTCGAGGACCGCCTCCTCTTGGGCCTCATAGAGCGCAAATTTCCGCTCGGCAGCCCAGTCGACGAACAACTCGAGGACAAGGTCCTCGTCGGTCCCTGGTGGGATTCGGTCGGCGAGACTAGTGGTTCGAGTGAGTTCGGCGGCTTCCGACACGGTCAGCTTCCGTTTGAGAGGATCCCGGTTTCTGCGGCACTCGCTGCTGCCAGACCGAAGGCTTCGGCAATCAGTTCGTAGGAACGGACCCGGGCCTCGTGGTCGTGGCAGATAGTTACCACCATCAACTCCTCGGCGCCGGTGTCGTCAACCACGGCTGACAGTTGGTTGGCAACATGGTCTGGTGAGCCTGATGCGCTGGAGCGGCGGTCGGGCTGAACCTCGAGTGCTTTTGGAAGGAGCGCAGGATCAAGACCTCCTTCGGTACTGGGATCGGGTGCAGGGATCGGACCGCGCAGGGCGGAAGCCCTCCAGGCACGCACGGTGGAGACGAGCCGTTCTGCCTCGGCGTCGGTGTCGGCGCAGACTGCGCTAGCGCAGATCAATACCCGGGGCTCTGGACACCTTTCAGATGGTTGGAATTGTTGCCGGTAGGCGTCGACGATCGGGGCCCCGTCTACCCGGGCGATGAAGTCGGCCCAGGCCAGAGGTAGTCCGAAGTGGGCGGCGTAGGCAGCAGAGTCGGCACTAGAAGCCAGTAGCCATACTTCCGGTGGCTCTTCGGGTCGCGGGGTGGCCCGCACTCCCTGGATAGGACTGTGGGGCGGCAGGGTGTCGTCGACTAAATGGAGTAACTCCTCGACCTGGCTTGGGTAGTACTCAATGCCAAGGCGTTGTCCTCCGCGGGCCAGCGCCGCGGCAGTTAGTTGGTCCGATCCTGGGGCGCGGCCCACTCCTAGGTCTATGCGTCCAGGGTGAAGTGAAGCTAGGACACAGAAAGATTCAGCGACCTTCAATGGTGCGTAATGGGTGAGCATCACTCCACCTGAGCCGATTCGCATGCGGCTGGTGGCCCCAGCAATAGAGCCGATGAGGGCCTCGGGGCTGGATCCAGCCAGCCCATCCATCCCGTGGTGCTCTGCCACCCAGTAACGGTGATAGCCAAGTACCTCAGTTCGACGGGCGAGGTCGAGGGTGTTTTGCAGGGCGTCTCCCGGCGTAGAACCCTCCGGGACCGGTGACTGGTCCAGAACTGATAGGCGGGTCATGGAAGCCTCTGCGATCTGGGTCGGATCAGGTCGGCTCGTTTATTCTCGATCACTGGATGAAATTTGCATCCCACAAGGTGGTCATTGACCATGCCTGTTGCTTGCATCAGTGCGTAGATGGTGGTCGGGCCGACAAACGACCATCCGCGGAGTTTCATATCGCGACTCAGCGCGGCGGATTCTGGGGTGCTTGTCGGTATTCCCCCGGGGCCCAGGCTCCTCCTGCTGGCTGGATCGGGCTCGTAAGCCCACAGGTAGGCGGATAGGGAACCGAACTCGGCGATGATCTCCAGGGCTTGGGCGGCGTTGTTGATCGTCGACTCGATCTTTTGTCGGTGACGCACAATGTCGGAGTTTCGCAGGCACCGTTGGACGTCGGCAGGAGTGAATCTTGCGACAACTGTCGGGTTGAAATTGGCAAAGGCGGACCGAAAGGCTGGACGTTTTCGAAGGATGGTCAGCCAGGACAGGCCAGCTTGGAACCCCTCAAGGCAAATCTTTTCGAACAGGCTGATGTCGTCGACTACTGGATAACCCCACTCGTTGTCGTGGTAGGAGCGGTAGTCAGCGTGGTCGCCTGGCCACCAGCAGCGGACAATGCCGTCGTTCCCAAGCACCAGACCATCCGCTTCAGTTGGTGCCATGGGTCGACAGTACGCTTCGGTCCACCGATTTCGACCCCTGGAGGCTCACAAATGATTGTCCTTGCTGGCAACATCACATTTGACCCCGAACGGTCTGACGACATGCTCGCAGCGGTCGCCACCGTGGTGGAGGCGACTCGAGCTGAGGAAGGTTGTCTGGAATACGTGATAGCGGCTGATCCACTGATCGCTGGGCAACTGAACCTATTTGAGCGCTGGGAATCCGATGAGCACTTGGGGGCGCACCAGAAGGCCGATCACAGTCGGATTTTTCAACGGGCGCTTGGAGATTGTGGTATGTCAGGGGTGTCAATCGAACGGTATGACGGCGCGTCGGTAACCAAACTCCTCTAGTGGCACGGTTAGGTCCCGGCATCTGAACGGTCGGGCTGATGCGTCGATATTTGGGGTTGGCGGCTGGATTTCGGATACATAGTGGCGGGTAGGTTTGGGGCTATGGACCTTTCAGTTGTTAAGAGTTTTGCTGACGTAATCGACCTTGGGGCTGCTGCTCTGGGGGATCAGGACATGATCGTGCTAGGTGAGGAGCGGCTGTCCTGGAACGAGTTGCAGGCCCGTTCCGCTCGGGTGGCCAACGCTTTAGCTGAAGCGGGAGTCGGCTCCCAAGACCGGGTGGCATTCATCGACAAGAATTCCATCGAATACTTCGAAGTTCTTTTCGGGTGCGCCTATCGCAACGCGGTCACCGTGGCCGTTAACTGGCGTCTCGCCCCACCCGAGATGGCCTACATCGTCAACGACTCTCAGGCGAAGGTGCTGGTCGTCCACGAGGAGTTTGCCGACCATCTGGCTTCCTTTGAGTCGGACCTGGAGCATGTAGAGACCATCGTGGCAATTGGCTCAGCTGGCGACCATGTTTCCTATTTCGGTTGGAGGGACGCCCACGGCAGCGATTGTGAGCGAGTCCCGGCAACCGACGAGGATGTTTGCTCCCAGCTATATAGCTCGGGGACCACAGGACTACCAAAGGGTGTGCAGAGCACCAACGCCAACTTTCAAGCCTTGTTTGCCACTGTCGATTGGGACATGGATCAAGAGTCGCGCAATTTCTGCGTGATGCCGCTCTTCCACATAGCCGGCAGTGGATGGGCCCTCTTTGGTATGGCCAATGGGGCCACCACCGTCATGATGCGGGAGTTCGACCCGGTCGCTGCACTGCAGATCATTGAGGCCGAAGCCACTACGCACGCCATTTTCGTGCCGGCCATCCTGCAGTTCTTCCTGCTGGTTCCTAGTGAGGGTATAGACCTGTCCTCGATGCAGTACATCGCCTACGGGGCGTCGCCAATAACCGAGGACGTCTTGGTGAAGTCAATGGAGCAGTTCGGCTGCAAGTACTTCCAGGTATACGCCATGACAGAGTCCACAGGGGCTGGCACGACTCTCCCACCGGAGGACCACGGTGGTGGCGCCGACCCGAAGCTGCTGCGTTCAGCAGGCAAACCCATTCGGGGCATGGAGATGAAGATCGTGGATCCTGAGACCGGTGAAGAGATGTCTGATAGCGAGGTGGGTGAAGTCTGGATGCGCCATGCCGGAAACATGAAGGGCTACTGGAACATGCCCGACGAGACCGCTAAAGCTCTGCCGGGTGAGGGATGGTTGCGCACTGGAGATGCTGCCTACATGGATGATGGCTACCTCTACATTTATGACCGGGTAAAGGACATGATCATCTCGGGCGGTGAAAACGTCTATCCGGCCGAAGTTGAGAACGCGTTGATGGCGAACGAGGGAATAGCCGACGTGGCTGTCATTGGGGTCCCTGACGACAAATGGGGCGAGGTCGGTAAGGCCCTAGTTATTCCAGTGCCTGAATCAGAACTGACCGCTGACGAGATCCTGGCCTATGCCCGTGAGCGGCTAGCTGGTTTCAAGTGCCCAAAGACGGTCGACTTTGTTGAGGAAATTCCCCGTAACCCGTCGGGAAAGATCCTCAAGAACGTGCTGCGCGAGCCCTACTGGGAGGGGCGCGACCGTCGGGTCTCATAGGTGCCGGCAGCGGTTTGACCGCGACCTACTAACGCGAGGGTTGTCCGCGCCCGCTACGGGTGCTTCACAGCAGCGGTTCTAGGGTTGTGGCCCATGGACATTCGACTGGACGGCAAGGTCGCGATCGTCACTGGTGGCTCACGCGGGATCGGCAGGGGCATTGCTGGGGCGATGGCCGAGGCGGGGGCGAAGGTGATGGTCACCAGTCGCAACGAGGAATCGTGTGCCACCACGGTCGCCGAACTGCAGTCCTCTACCGGAGGAGACCTCACATACGTCGCCGGGCACATCGGTAAGACAGAAGACATGGAGCGAGTACTAGATGCCACTATGGAGGCCTTTGGTGCGATTGACATCTTGGTGAACAACGCGGCCACCAATCCCTACGCCGGTCCGGTCATCGAGATCGACGTGCCTCGATGGGAGAAGACCTTTTCCACAAATCTGACCGCTCCGCTTGTGTGGACCCAAGCCTGTTGGAACCGTTGGATGAAGGAGCACGGCGGCGCCGTGGTAAACGTTTCTTCGGTCGGAGCCTTTGGCACCAACGCCATACTTGGCGTTTACGACATCACCAAGCGGGCACTAGTTCATCTGACTGAGCAACTTGCCGCCGAGGTGGGTCCCGCGGTGCGGGTTAACGCGGTCTGTCCAGGTCTAGTCCGGACTGACTTTGCACGGGCGCTATGGGAAGACGGTCGAGGTGACGCGATCGCAGAGATGCTTCCGCTCAAGCGTTTGGGCGAGCCAGAGGACATTGCCCAAACCGTCGTCTTCATGGCCTCGGACGCAGCGTCGTGGATGACTGGTCATGCCGTTCTCGTTGATGGTGGTCAGCTGGTCAATCTCAACTGAGTCATCTGGATCTGGCTGGGATCAGGTCTCCAGGTGTGAGGCGAGGGCTTGAGTGGCCTCGATGAATTCCTCCATCATGTCGATGACGACCTGCCCCGCTCCGCGAGTTCGGTTCATTGTGCCGACTACCTGGCCCACAAAATATGTGGCCAAGGCTTCGGCGCCCGATCCCTCGCGGTGAGCAGCCCGGTTGATCCGGTCGATGGCTGTGCCCGTCAGCATGGGTTGAAGTGGCATGCCTAACGGGTCTGGAGTGTCTTCGCGGTCCCACTCTTCGGTCCACGCCGTGCGAAGCATCCGGGCAGGTTTGCCGGTCATAGACCGGGACCTCAGCGTGTCGCCGGAACCGGCGGCCAGCATCTTTTTCTTAACCACTGGGTGTGTCTCGGCTTCCTCGGTGGTCAGCCAGACTGATCCACACCACACGCCGGCGGCACCGAGGGCCATCGCTGCTGCCACTTGCCGGCCCCGGCCGATCCCGCCGGCCCCCAAGACGGGTACCGGGGCTACGGCGTCAACAACCTCGGGGAGTAGGACCATGGATCCGACCTGGCCGGTGTGGCCACCACCCTCAGTGCCTTGGGCGATGATGACGTCAACTCCAGCAGCCACGTGTCGTTCGGCGTGGACCCTCGAGCCAGCCAGCGCGCCGACCTTGACCTTCGCCTCGTGGCACCTTTCAACCATTTCGGCTGGCGGCGGGCCGAGGGCGTTAGCAATTAGCGCCGGTTGGTGGGCTAACGCGACGTCCATCTGCCGACTTGCCCGGTTGGCCGAGAAAGGGGCGTCGTCTGACCGCTCGGCCCAGCCGCGAGTGGTATCAGAATCCACTGGGACCCCGTAACGCTCCAGTAATTCGTCCACGAACTCCTTGTGGGCGCCGGGAATGGCCTCGACGAGGTCGGCCACGCTCAGGCCGCCTTCCTCGGAGCCGGCGTAGCGGGCGGGCACGATCAGGTCGACGCCGTAAGGGCGGCCGCCGACCTCCTCCTCTATCCAGGTCATGTCGATCTCCAACTGCTCGTCGCTGTGGGCGACTGCACCCAGTACACCAAGACCACCGGCCTTGGTGACGGCGGCGACGACGTCACGGCAGTGGGTAAAGGCGACAATCGGAAATTCGATGCCGAACATCTCGGTGATTGGTGTCTGCAAGGGGATTCCTGTCGTCGGGAAGGGAACAGATGGGCTAAAGGTAAACGCTGCCTTGGAGATCAAGTTCGCACGGTTGACCGACAAGGTCGCGGGTAAGGAGTTCCTTGAGCGTGGCACGGTCGTTGGAGCCGCCCCACACCCGGGCGCCATTGACGTTTAGAGCGGCCACGATGGCATCAGTCGGCTGGCCATCGCGGTCGTGACGAACGGTGTAGCCGTCCACAATGGCCTGCCCAGCGAAGTCCGGATCTGGGCGGCGAGGGGGGCTTTCGGCAACGTCCTCTACTTCTGTCTCCCGGACGCTCCTGTAGCCGGTTGATGGAGGCTGGGAGCTATAGACGCCGAAGGCGTGCTTGCCCAGATAGCCGCCGTTTGCATACAACAGTGCCGTGCCAGGCTCGTCGCGGAGACGGCCTACCAGGGCGGCAAGAGACTGACCGACCGAGTTGGAGTGAGGGGCTCCGGCGAACGTCAAGCCCCCGGTGGCGGTTAGAGGCCTAGTCTCGGCATCGACGTCGAGACCCAATTCTGTGGCGCAGACCTGAACAGATGACGGGAAGCATGCGTAAAGGTCCAGGTGGTCCACGTCGTCGATGCCCAATCCGGCCGTTTCCAGAGCCCGTCGACCGGCCTTTCGCGCTCCTGGTGACCTGTGGAGTTCCATTCGTTCGCTTGGCGAGGCTGGATCATCAGCTCGACTACCAACCCACGGAAAGATCCAGCGGTCACGGGGTATACCGAACGCCTCTGCCCGGGCCGCCGATACGAGCAGGACCGCGCCCGCCTGATCGACGCTGTTGTTGGCCATCATCGCCTTCGTATACGGGGCAGAGACCATTCGATTCTCAGCCGAGGGAACGGTTATCGCGTCGGAATCCATGGGTGTTCGAGTCGCGGCGTGCGGATTTCTGACAGCTACGGCGTTGAAGCGGGACCATAGTTCGCCGACCCTCCTGCGGTGTCCGTCAATGGTTTCGCCGCGGTGGTGCCGAATGGCCGTCTCCACAATCGGGTAAAAGACGCCAGGTTCGACCAGGCCGCGGGATTCCTCGTGAGACGTGGCCATCACCAGTGAGCCTTCGTATCGCTTTGCTGCCGGAATGCTCGTGTCAACGTCGCGTCGAACTTCAACGCCAGCCCGGCGGGCCCGTCGACGGGACCGGAAGGCTTCGCCACCGACCATGAGGGCGGCTTCTAGATCGCCGTCGGAGATGCGGTCGGCGAGATGGTCGAGTAGGCGTTGCGGAGAGGTGCCGGACAATCCCGTGAGCAATGTGGAAGCGTTATCAGCTCCCAAGGAGAGCCCAACCTGACGCCCGGGATCCGGGTAACTCCATAGCCCACCGACGACTGCGAGGAGGTCTACTTTGGCTGCGGCACCGGGCTGGCCAGCGTCGACTGCAGCGGTTCTGCAGGCGTCAACCATTAGCTCTATCGCTGTGCGGGCCAATGTTGGATCAGCTGTTTGATCGGTAACCTGCGCCACGCCGACAATAACCGGGGTGTGAGGATCGATGCCCATGGGCACATCTTCCCCGGAAATGCCGACTAGAGATGTACTGGCCGTGGGTATCCCTTACCCGGCGATTGCGGTTAGAGCATTCTGTCGAAAGGTATGAAGCCGGCTTCCTTGAGCCGTTCGGCCGTCTGATGCCACAGTGCCAAGTTAATGGCTCGAAATGACAGCGTTGTCTGGGAGCGGGTCAGCTAGTCCAAGTTGGGGCTTAGTGCTTGGTCTCGGTCTTCGGAGGCGACACGAATACGTGGGGTAGGTTGGTGTCGTGGCTTATGAAGCTCCTGAGTATCACCCGGCCTTCGAGGAGTATTGCGAGGCGATTTTCGAACTAGCCGAAGATGATGTGAATGTCATCCAAGCTCGTATCGCCGAAAGGCTCGACGTGAGTCGGCCGGCTGTTTCCGAGATGATCAAGCGTCTTGAGTCTGAAGGACTGGTGATCACTGGAGAGGTGGAGATTGCCCTCACCGCCGACGGTCAAGAGCTGGCGAATCAAGTTGTTCGCCGGCACCGGATCGCTGAACGTTTCCTTACCGACGTGCTTGAGCTCAATTGGACTGATGCTCACCACGAGGCGGGGAAGTGGGAGCATGTCATTTCGCCCGTGGTCGAGGACGCGCTGGTGACGCTTCTAGGAGAGCCAACAACCTGTCCCCATGGAAACCCGATTCCGGGTTCGGACTACATCGCGCCAGAAACCCGCCATCTTGCCGAAGTCCCCGTAGGTGCGTTCTTCACGGTGAGTCGGATCACAGAGGAGCTCGAATTCGCTCCGGGATTGTTGGAGTTCTTGGAGGGGTCAGCGATCGTGCCAGGGAACCAAGGCGTGGTGACGGCCGCCTCACCGGACGGCACCGTCACCGTGGAAGTAAATGGCGCACACGTCGGCGTCGGTTCGTTTGCCGCGGAACGCATCCTCGTAATCGACTGAATGTCCTTCTGCCTGCTCTAGTTAGGTCAGGTGATCTGACCGGCGCACCACCAGCAACCAGGTCAGCAGGGCGCTGATCGACACCAAAGCCAGCGCAAGGATTGCCATCTCAGCAAGGTAGAGCGCTTCGTAGGTATCCCAGATCTCAACTGCCAGTGTCCGAAATCCGATGGGCGATACCAGCAGTGTGGCAGGTAACTCCTTCATGGTTGAGAGCATCACTAACCCAGCTCCCGCAGCTAGGCCTGGCGCCATAATTGGCAGTTCGACGGTGAAGAGGCGCCGTATTCGGCCAGCGCCCAGCAGCCGTGCGGCATCCTCCATGCGCCGGGGCACGGAGGCAACAGCCACCTGTGTGGTGCGCATCGCTTGCGCGCCGAAGTGCACGACATAGGCAAACACGAGCACCGGCATTGAACCGATCAGGAAATCGAACGGGGAGGCCTGCAGTGTCCAAAATATCAGTGAGATGGCGACGACGAGCCCGGGTATCGCGAAACCTGCAACGACGACGCCGTTCACCGCGCTGCCAAGCGGGTTTCGGTGTCGAGCCACAAGGTAGGCGACGGGAAGTACGACTACGACGGCGACCACCGCTGTCGTCATACTGATCCAAACGGTGCTCCAGGCGGCGTTTGCAATCTCGTCCCACTCGAGGCGCAGGTCGGCTAATCCACGGCGCTGACGAAGCCAGCCAAAGAGTCCCCAGTCGGCCAGCGAGACCGCTGGGGCAACGAGGGCAAGGCTAACTACCAGCGTGCAACTGGCCATGGCGGGAAACTTCCAGAGCCCTAATGCCATTTGCAACGGAGAACGATCACTAGCTAGTTCGGTGCGCGCGGTGCGCCGTGCCAAAGTGCGTTCAGCGGCGACTACGAGAAGTGCCAGGGTCAATAGCAGTAAGGCCAAAGCGAATGAGCGTCCCTGATCGAATAGTCGGTTACGGAAAATAGTTTGTGTGAGAGTTTCGAAACGCATGAGGTGGACTGCGCCGAAGTCACTAACCGTGTACAAGAAAGCGAGAAGAGAGCCTGCTGCGATCGACGACGAGGCCTGAGGAAGAATTACACGCTGGAACACCCCGAGAGGGCGGTCACCGAGCAAGCGTGCGTTCTCCTCCAGCGAGGATGGGATGGAGGCAAGTCGGGCTGCTACCGGCAGGTAAACGTATGGGTAGGTGAAGAGCGTCAGGATTAGCCAGGCGCCAGTCAGACCGTGGAGTCGAAGCTGTAGGTCGATGCCGACATGGCCGGCCAGATCATGGACGATGCCGCCCGGAGTGAGGCCGGAATTAAGGGCGGCTGCGCCAACGAAACTGGGATACACGAGTGGTAGCGGGGCCAGAATCCGCCAGAGCCGACGCAAGGGGAGGTCGGTGCGGGTGGTGAGCCATGCCAAGCCCGTGCCGAGGACGGCAGTCGAGGCGGAGACCGCTACAGCTAACTGCACTGTGCGCCAGAGGGGGTCCAGTGAACGTCGGTCGAGTAGGAGGCCAAGGGAACCGCCAGTGGTTGCTCGCCAAATCACATAACCACCGGGCAGTGCGAATAACACTGCCACGACAACAGTGCTAGCCGACAACTGCCAAGGTGGACGACTAGGAGTTACCCGGCGTAAGGCGGGTTTTATCTTCGGGCCCCCAGTTTTGCGGGGCGGCGCCTTTGGTGTCGCGGTCATGGGAACGCTCTGGTTTTGGTCTCAGTAACCGTTACTGGTCGAGAATGCCGCTGGTTTCGATGATCTCGATGGTGCGAGTGAACTGCGCAGCCATGTCGCCGACGTCGACGGCTCCGACGGTGTCGGCAGGTCGTTTGGGTAACTGTTTGGCGGGCGACACGCCAATGGCCAAGGGATACTCGAAGACGTTGTCGGTTAGGTAACGCTGCTGAACGTCACTGAGAAGAAAAGTGAGAAAGCGGTTAGCAAGCCCTTTAGCGTCGCTGCTTTTGAGGACCGAGGCCGTGGCGATGATCATCAGCCCACCGTCGTCCCCGGGGGCGAAGCCGTGGTTTGCTGATCGCTGGATCTCGCCGTTCTTCTTAACCTCCTGATGGTTGTAGTAGTGGTTAACGAGGCCGAATTGCACTTCACCGCGGCTTGTAGCTTCCACGATGGCTCGGTTCTTTGGGTAGGAGCGGGCGCCGTTGGCGACCATGTCGTTGAGCCACTGGATGGCGACATCGTCACCGTTGCGGAGACGGAAAACGGTGAACCAGTCTTGGAAGGACGAATTGGCGCTAGGGATAGCTACGAAACCCTCGTATTCGGGACCAGTCAGATCAAAAATTGAGTCGGGCAACTCGTCCTCAGTTACCTGGTCAATGTTGTAAACGAGGACACGTGCTCGACCGGCGAAGCCGATCCAGCGGCCGTCATCCGATCGGTTGCCGGTTTCGACTCTGACAAGGACGTCATCCTCAATTCTGGCGAGGAGACCGAGGTCGTTGAGGTATCCGGTAGGTCCGGGGCTGCGGGAGAGGAAGATGTCGGCGGGCGTCTTGCCGCCCTCAGTCTCTAGGGCGAGGGCCATGTCGCTGGAGGATCCATATTTCACCTCAACGTCTATGCCGGTCTCGGCGGTGAAGGCTTCAAAGATGGGACCGACCAGCTTTTCAGATCGTCCGGAGTAGATAGTGAGGCTCTGTGCGCCGTCGCTGCCGCACGCCGTGCTGGCTGCGGCAAGCCCGAGGACGAGGAGGACCACGGTGGTTGCGGACTTGAACATGTTTCTAGGATCTTAGGTAGGATAGATAATAATTGTTAGGTGATCCTACTAGTTATTAATCGACAGTCACAACCCCAGCGCCACGGCTCCCTCACCGACATATGTCACATCCACCCGATCACCGCGTTGGTGAGATGAGTCGGCGTCTGTACGGACCTTGATGGCTGGTCCGTTATCGAGTTGGACGTGAACCATCGCGTCGTGGCCGTAATACTCAATGAGTTCGACTGTTCCGATGTCACCGTCGGCCATTGCTAGGTCCTCTGGTCGAAGTAGGAGATCGGCCGGCCCGTCGCTGGCGACCAGTACAGGAACCGGGCCGACCGGCGTATCACACGAACCAGCAGGGCGATGGCAGCGGAAAAGGTTGGCGTCACCGACGAACTTTGCGACCCACCGGTTCGCTGGTCGACGGTAGAGCTCTTCCGGGGTGCCGACCTGCGCTAGACGCCCATTGTGAAGAACAGCCACCTTGTCGCCGAGAACGAAGGCCTCTTCTTGGTCATGTGTGACAAATACGGTCGTCACGCCGAGGTCAACGAGCAGGCGGTGTATCTCGGCACGGACTCGGAGTCTTAGCGTGGTATCGAGGTTTGAGAATGGTTCGTCTAGTAGGAGCACGCCGGGACGGGGTGCGAGTGCTCGGGCCAGGGCCACCCGTTGCTGTTGTCCGCCGGAGAGTGTGCCTGGCATGCGATCGGCGACCTCAAGAAGGCCAACCATCTTAAGCGCCTCCTCAACCCGTCCAGATTTGCGTTGCTCCCGGGGTAGGCCGTAGGCGATGTTTCGCCGGACATCGAGGTGGGGGAATAAAGCGCCATCCTGAAAAACCATGCCAATGCGACGTCGCTCAGGCGGGACAAAGATTCGCTCGTTGGTCACCACTCGCTTGCCGACCGTGACCTCGCCATTGTTGGGGTGTTCGAGTCCGGCAATGGTCCGAAGCAGTGTGGTTTTGCCACAGCCACTGGGGCCGAGAAGGGCGACGAGTTCACCGGGTGCAATCTCTAGTGAGAGGTCGGTTAGTACGGGTGGCCCGTCGTAGGCGACCGATAGGCCGCGGACAATGAGCCCTGAGGGAGAGACGTCGTCGATCCGGTCAGACCGAATGTTCATCATACCTAACAGTCTAAGAGTGGGAATCTAGACATGCCAAGTGGGGGAGGGACTTTCGCGCTGCCTGCAACTAGCTACCGTTATCAACCATGACCGAAGTTGACCTTGGTTGGTGGGGTCTTGCTGCGTCGCTGCTGTTGTTGTTGTTGGTTGCCTCCATTTCGGCTGTGAGGCGTCTCAGGCTTGAGCGGGACTTGGTCGTAGCCGCCGTCCGATCCGTGGGCCAATTGGTTTTTGCCGGCTGGGCATTGACACTTCTGCTGGACGATGGCGTGTCGATTGTTTGGGCATGGCTGTGGGTTGGTGCCATGGTGCCGGCTGCCTCTTGGTCGGCTCGGCGACGTGAGCCGCGATTTCCGGGGCTATTTCTCGCAACGGCATTCGGATATGCCCTCGGACTGGCTACCTCGCTAGCTGTCGTATTCGGCTTTGACGTAATGCCACTAGAGGCCCGAGTGCTGGTGCCTCTATCGGGCATGGTCGTTGGAAACTCGCTCAAAGTGGTGGTAGTTGCTGCTACCCGTGCCGTAGATGGCTTTCGGGATCGGGCTGGTGAAGTCGAGGCGCTTCTGGCGTTGGGCTTTGACCGAGGCCGTGCCGGTCGGGAAGTTACTTCCGAGGCACTTCGGTTAGCTATTCGACCACAGGTCGAAGTGACTCGATCAGTCGGCGTGGTGTTTTTACCCGGGGCCCTGACCGGGATGATCCTTGCTGGATTCGATCCGCTCGACGCAGCTCTCGTTCAGGCAGTCATTCTTTTTCTTATCCTCGGATCGGCGTCCGTGACAGGTCTCGTGGTTGTACTCGCAGCTGCTCGCCATTTTCTTACTGCCGACGGGCGGCTCGTTGCGCCGGTGTTAGATACCGAGTGATTTCCCAGTGAGCTGTCCAGTTAGTTCGCCGACTCGGCGTCGAGGAACCTCAACGCAGCCAAGACTGCTGGCATGGACAGCCCTATAACGTTTTCTCGGCAGCCGTCAGTGGAGATCACGAATCCTGCGGCATCGTTCTGGATCGCGTAGGCGCCAGCCTTTTGGAGTGGCACGTTGGTTTTTGAGTAGGCATCGATTTCCTCTGCGGTGAGCTTCCTGAAGGTGACCCGGGTCCTTATCACTTGGGAGATCTTCTGGCCTTTATGACAGATAGCAAGGCCGCCAAGAACCTCATGAGTGCGTCCGGACAAGAGCTGAAGCATCTCGACGGCCCTGCTCTGGTGGAGTGGTTTAGTGAGCATCTCGTCGCCAATGACCACGACCGTGTCGCCGGCGACTCCCGTCTCGTGGTCCGCAACGACAGCCGCGAGTTTGGAGAGTGCCAGACGGCGGACGAGGGTTCTGGGCTCCTCGTCTGGGCGCTGTGTCTCGTCAACTTCGGGCTGTCGCACTTCTGGATTGAATCCGTGCGTTCGAAGCAAAGCGAGTCGCTGCGGTGAACTCGACGCAAGAATTAGCCCTGGAGCGCTATCCACCGGAGACAAGCACTTCGGCAGTTAGCGGCGGTGGAGTGGCATCTTCGGGACTTTCAAGCCAACCCGCGGGGAGCACCACCGGCTTAGGGCCGTTTCGGTGGCTCCGGGGGACTCTCAGTGACGCAGGATCCAGCCCCATACCAGGGTCACAAGCCTCAAGTAATCCAGTCAACAAGTCATCTAGGTGGTCGAGATCGCGCACCTTCTGTAGTGCATCGCGGATCGCCGGACCAGTGGCGTAGCCCTTGAGGTACCAGCCGGTGTGCTTGCGGAAGTCCCGGATCCCGTGCGGACCAGCCCAGTCGACTAGTAGATGGGCATGGCGGGTCATGGTCGTTGCCACGTCGCCGAGTAGCGGAGGTTCGCCCGGCTCGATTCCCCCGACCGCAGGTCGTGCCCCGAAAACGGTGGCCAAGTCGCCGAACAACCAGGGACGGCCCAGGCATCCCCGGCCCACCACCACGCCGTCGCAGCCGGTAGAACGCATCAGGCGGAGGGAATCCCATGACTCCCAGACGTCGCCGTTGCCAAACACCGGGATTGTCGTCACTACCCGTTTGAGGGCAGCTACCGCTGACCAGTCAGCCTTACCGGAGTAGAGCTGCTCAGCGGTCCGGGCATGCAACGAAACTGCCGAGGCACCCACGGCCTCGGCGATTCGGCCCGCATCGAGGAAGGTCAGATGTTCGTCATCGGTGCCCTTACGGAACTTGACAGTGACCGGAACGTTTCCGGCCCGCTCCACAGCAGCTCGCACGATGGTTTCGAACAGGCGGGGCCTCAGTGGGATTGCTGCTCCACCACCCCTGCGGGTGACCTTGGGCATAGGGCAACCAAAGTTCATGTCTATGTGGTCAACTCGCCCCTCGCTGACTAGCAACTCGACCGCCCGACTGATGCTGTCAGGTTCTGTGCCGTAGAGCTGGATACTGCGGGGAGTTTCGTCGGCGTCGAAGTGGGCGAGGCGGGCGGTGCGAAGGTGTCCGTCCACAAGGCCACGAGCGGTGATCATCTCGCTGACGTATAGCCCGGCACCGAAATCGCGGCACAGACGCCGAAACGGCGCGTTTGTCACCCCGGCCATAGGGGCCAGTACCACTGGAGGCCAGACTTCGATTGGCCCGACACGCGGTGCGGTGAACTCACCGGGCTTTGCTGGCGATACATGGTTATTGACCTCTGAACGCAGGGCCATAGTCCCAAGGCTACGGCGCTACCGCTAACACATCCTCAATGTCACCGAGAGGAGACGATGCGGAGACCTTGATGGCTGGTGGTGCTGTCCGGTGTGCTGGAGGTTCGGGCAGCCAGCCGGTACCTGTGGCAGTAGCTGTCATGGCACAAGAATGAGCCGCCCTTCAATACCCGGTTAACACCCATGGAGGGGCCAGTGGGGTCGAGAGGGGGCCCGTCGGGCCCGTCGGGGAGGTGGGCGGTGGTGAACCAGTCGGCTGTCCACTCCCATACGTTTCCTGAGCAGTTGTAGAGGCCAAACTCGTTGGGTTCGAACGAGCCCACTGGGCAGGTGCCGGTCCAGCCGTCCGAGCCGTCATCGCCTTGCCAGAACATCCCAGTGAAGATATTGAATCGGTGGGTGTCCGGGCCGTCGGGCTGGTTCTCGTCACCCCATGGAAGCCGCTTCGACTCAAGTCCGCCTCGAGCCGCGTACTCCCACTCGGCTTCGGTGGGTAGCCGACCACCGGCCCAGTCCGCGTAGGCGACGGCGTCGAACCACGACACGTGGACGACTGGATGGTCGGTCCGGTCTTCGAGGTCGCTTTGCGGGCCCTCAGGGTGCCGCCAGTTGGCGCCAAATACCTGTCGCCACCACTCGGCGCCCACCACTCCACGAGTCTCGTTGAAGTCGTCGGGTAGGTGTCCGGCGAACACGAATGACCAACCGTCTCGCTCGGCGGTTGTTTCATAACCGGTCGCCTGGACGAATGTTGCAAACTCGCCGGAAGTCACGGTTGTAGCCGAGATCGCGAACGGTGATAAGTCCACGGTTCGGATCGGTCCCTCACCGTCGGATGGGTAACCGCCTTCTTCGGTACCCATGCGGAACGGTCCGCCCGGTAGATCGATCAGGCACGCGAGGGGGTCCATGGAGATTGTTCTGTCAGGTCGCAGTGGAGTACACGTCTGTCAGGAAACTGCGGACTGCCGCAGCGCACTCTGTCGGAGCCTTTTGGTGGACCATGTGACCCTGGCCGGGGACGACTACTGAGGCCCGGACGTCGAGGTCGCGTTCGAACAGTGACGCCGAAGCAGCGAACCGCTTATCTCGCTCGCCGAGGAGTACGAGCGTCGGACAATGGATCTCGGTCAGCCGATCAATGACGAACGAGTCATGGTGCATCGAGACCTCCTCGACTCCGGGGGCTTGACCCATCTTTGTTGCAGCGGCCCGGACCGAGTCGTTCCACTGTTCACGGGCTGCGGGCTTACGAAAGCCGGGTCCGGTGGCCACCAGAATCAGGGCGACCACGTCAGCCGGGTTAAGGAGGGTGTGAACTAGCGAAAGGAATCCTCCGAGGCTGTGGCCCATCAGCACCAATGGCCCGGTGGTGGCGTTACGGACATGGTTGCAAACGGCTTTTAAGTCACTGAGAGCGTGGTCGCGGGAGTATTGGCCCGGAGGTGGAGTGTCGCTGTCGCCATGTCCGCGGAGATCCCAGGCGGCTACCAAATGGTCGGTGGTCAAGTCGTCCATCATGGGAGACCACACGGACTTTTCGTTGGCCCAGCCGTGCGTAGCTACTAGGGGCGGTGCAGAGGCGTCAGCGGGCCCGCCAACTGAGAGAGCGATGGTCACGCCGTCCTGAGAGGTCACCGTCGCACCGGTTGGCTCGACACCCATCTTTAGACTTTGCTGCGTAGGGGTCTGAAGAAGTCGCGGATGTCGGCTACGAGATCGTCGGGTCTTTCCATGGCTGCGAAGTGGCCGCCTCGCTCGTGCTCCCGCCAGAAGGTGACGTTCCGGCCGGCTTCTACCCAGCGCCGGCGGCCCACCATCAACTCCATTGGAAAAGCCGACACGCCGAACGGCACATCTGGATTAGGCGGCGACATCCGACCCTTGACCAGATCACGACCGAACTCGAAGTAGATCCGCGCCGAGGACGTAGCCGTGCCGGTAAACCAGTAGGTGGACACGTTGGCAAGCAGATCGTCTCGGTCGACGACGTCGAGCGGGTCACCGTCATGGTGAGTCCATCCGTGGAACTTCTCACCGATCCAGGCCAGCAAGCCGGCTGGAGAGTCGTGCAGGCCAACACCGACAGTCTGAGGCTTGGTTCGTTGGAGTTCGAAGTAGGCGCGGCCGGTGACGTTGAAGTCGGCGAAACGGTCGAGGTGCCCTTGTTCAACTGGAGTGATGTCGTCGTGGTCGTCTTCTTGGCCGGGAGGAAAGGCAGCGATCATGTTGACGTGACAGCCGATCACGTGCTCCGGCGCCTGACCAGCTACTTGTTGAGAGATCTCCGAACCCCAGTCGCCTCCTTGGACGCCGTAGCGGTCGTAGCCAAGGCGGTTCATTAGTTCGATGAATGCACCACCCATCCGGTGGGGGCCCCAGCCCGGTTCGGTGGTGGGACCAGACCATGCATAGCCGGGCAGTGAAGGCGCGATTACGTGAAATGCATCGTCGGGGTCCCCGCCGTGAGACGCTGGGTCGGTAAGCGGACCAAGCACTAAAAGGAACTCGACGATTGAACCCGGCCAGCCGTGGCTCAGCAGTAGGGGGATGGCGTCCGGCTCTGGTGAGCGTTGGTGGACGGTGTGAATTTGTTGACCATCGATAGTGGTGATCACCTGATCGAAGGCATTGATTCGGGCTTCAGCGTTCCGCCAGTCGAACCCATCGGCCCAGTATCCGGCGAGTTTCCGCAGCCATTCACCGTCGCAGCCGTAGTCCCATCCCGTCTCGGGGAGTTGGTCGGCCCAGCGTGTATCAGCGAGACGTCCGCGTAGATCGTTGACGGCCCGATCGGGGACCGAGACGGCGAACGGTTCGAGGTCAAATTGGTCGGTCATGAGCGCTCCCGAAGATCGCCACTGAGGTTTGCTGACCGTACCCTTAGCTTCTCGGCGAGGCGAGTCTCTCAGCCGATTCGGCTTCAGGTCAGGCGTGTTCCGCGAGTTCCCGCAGTCGTCCGAGGATCCGGTGGGCCTCGCCGCCCACCGGGGTGACGTTCAAAGATGTCACCCCGGCCTCTCGGTATGCCGACAGCCGGTCGACGACGTAAGCCTCGTCGCCGCACAGATTCGTGTTTTCGATCAACTCATCAGGGAGGAGGCCTGCAGCTTCCTCCTTGCGTCCGTCGAGGTAGGCGTCCTGCACGGCCTCGGCTTCCGCTTCGAACCCGTACTTCCGGCAAACCTCGTTGTAGAAGTTCTTGTCCCGGGCTCCCATTCCGCCGATGTACAAAGCAGCCACGGGACGGGACATATCGCGGTACTGCGCAGCGTCGTCGCCAATAGCCACCAAGCCGCCGGCCACTACGTCTAACTCGCCGAGTGAAGTGTCTCGACGAGCTTGGCCGGCCGCCAGAGCCTCGCCCCAAACACGGTCCATTCGCTCGGGGTAGACGAGGAACGGCAGCCAGCCATCGCAGGTTGCCGCCGTCTCCTCCACACTTTTCGGACCTAGGGCGGCGATGTAGATCGCGATGTCAGAGCGCTTGAGGTGGTTGATGATCTTTAGCGACTTGCCTAGACCGGTTCCCTTGTCAGACGGTAGAGGCAGTTTGAATACTTCGCCGTCATGTATGAGAGGTTCCCGACGCCAGGCGGTTCGACAGATTTCGATGATTTCCCGAATACGGGTTAGGGGCCGGTCGTAGGGGAGGCCGTGGAAGCCTTCGATGACCTGTGGGCCTGAAGCGCCGAGGCCTAGCACGAACCGTCCGTCGGACAATGAGTCGAGGCCAGCGGCCGTCTGGGCCAAAAGGGCGGGCGTTCTGCTGTATGTATTGAGGATTCCGCTGCCCAGTTCGACGCTGGATGTGCTGGCGGCAAGAAAGCCGAGCAGGCTCACGGCATCGAATCCGTAGGCCTCGGGGACCCAGATGCGGTCCACGCCGGCCGCTTCCAATTCGCGGGCCTGAGCTGCGGCGGTCGAGGGATCGGTGGCGTAGTTCAGAGATGTCGAGATGCGCATACTCAGATTCTCGCAGGCAGTGTCAGCGGGCTGGTAAGCGGACAGGAACGGTTGTTGTCCGTCAGGTTGGCTGAGATAGTCGGTCCCGGGGGAATCGTCTCCAAACCACCACGGCGACGAACAGAATAAGGACAGTTCCCACTCCCATGGACAGCGAGAAGCCCGAGGCGAACGCGTCGCGCGCCCTGTTGGCAAGGTTTCCACCAACGTCCTCTGGTGTCAGAGAGGCCAGATGCAGTGCTGCGCCGACCGAGTCGCGCGCCGCTTCCGCACCCTCCGGCCCGAGGGTGCTGAAGGCATCACCGACGCCGCCTCTGTAGCCGAGGCTCAGCAGACTGCCGAGCAGTGCTATTCCTACAGCGGCGCCTACTTCGCGTGTTGTGTCATTGACCGCTGAAGCCACGCCGGCCTTGTCTTGGGGAAGAGAGCCGATTATTGCCTCGGTAGCTGCCGGGAGGGCGAGAGCCATGCCGGCGGAAGCGATGTACAGGCCGATCAGGACCTGCAGGTACCCGCTGGTTCCGTCCACGGTAATTAGGGCTGTCAGCCCGAGTGCTGTCACCGAGAGACCGCTACCGATGACCGCGTGAACTCCGAAACGCTGCGCCAGTTGCGGACCAAGTGGCGAAATGGTCAACATGGCTACTGCGAACGGCAGTGTCCGGATAGCGGTTCCGAGCGGCGAATATCCGAGCACGTATTGCATGTACTGGGCAAGGCCGAAGAACATGCCGAACATCACCGCAAAGGCTGTTCCGATGCCGAGGCTTCCCAGCCCAAACTGGGGGATGCGGAACAGGCTGGGGTCGAGCATCGGATGAGGATGCTTTGTCTCAACGGCTACCCAGATCGTTCCGACCACAACAAAAGTGGCGAAGCCGAAGAGAACTACCGGATTGGCCCATCCGAATTCGGGTCCCTGGATTAGAGCGAAAACCAGCCCGCTGAGAGCGATAGCCGATAGGAGGCTGCCCAGTGGATCAAGCGGGCGGCCCTGCGTATCGCGCGATGTTGGGACAAAGGCCACGACCAAGGCGAAGAGCACAACGGCGATGGGTACGTTCACGAAGAAGATTGAGCCCCACCAGAAGAATTCCAATAGCACCCCAGCGGCCAAGATGCCGATAGCTCCACCGGCACCGGCGAAGCCGGACCAGATGGCGATGGCCCGGCTTCGTTCCTTAGGCGGAAATACCGAAGTAAGGATGGAAAGCGTGGCCGGCATCACGAGGCCGGCGCCAATGCCCATCGTGCAGCGCCACAGTGTTACCTGCGCTGCGGAATCGCTAGTAGATCCCATCAGAGCGCCGAACACAATGATGGCAAGGCCCATCAGGAGCGCGCCTCTGCGTCCAAAGCGGTCGCCGAGGGCGCCGAACGGGAGGAGGACGGCGGCCAGGACTAGGGCGTAGGAGGCGTTTATCCAAACCAACTGTGCTGCAGTTGCGTCCAGTGCGGTGTGGAGCGACGGAAGGGCCAGGGTCATGGAGCTGACGCTGGCTACGACCTGAACCAGGGACAGAGTGAGGATGGCGAGGATCAGCCATCGCCGCGGATGGCCGGCATTCATGGTGGAGGGTTCGGCGGTCACTGGCGTAGCCTCATAGGTGTAGCTCCGGCACCCGTCATTGGACCTGCATCGGCGGATCGGGGTCATGGGTCACACAGAGCGAAGGACTTTACGGACCGTCACCTACCATCAGCGCCATGTCAAAGGGTGAGGCGGCGATGCCACCCTCTTCCGGCGCGGCCGAGCGGTTTGCTGAAGGCTTTGACGTCCTGACACGAGCCGAGTGGGAAGAACTAGCCGTTGCCGGCCTGCGTGGTCGGTCCCTCGCTGATCTAACCACGACCACTGCTGACGGAATCGACATACTTCCCGTCCACGGGTCCGATACGTTCGACTCCTCTGGTGACCCCTCAGGTCTGCCTGGCGTTGGCGATCGGACGCGCAGCAGCACGGCCTCAGGCAACTTGGTTGGTGGCTGGGACGTCCGAGCTTTGGTGGCCGACGAAGGACCGGCTGCCGCGAATTCTTCTGTGCTGGACGAACTGCTGCGCGGTTCCACCTCTGTCCTTCTCGACCCGATAGCCATCGGTATTGCCTCGCCTGACGATCTGGCCAGAGTGCTAGATGGCGTCCATCTAGAGATGGTCACGGTGGCACTTCTACCCGGGCCAAATACCCGGGAGGTGGCCGGTTGGCTTCTTGATCTATGGGAAGGCGCCGGCGTGGACGCATGTGAACGTCGAGGGGTTCTCGGTCTCGATCCTCTAGGCGTGGCCGCTCGTCACGGCGGGCTTGCTGCTTTCGACGAAGCGACCCTTTGGCTAGTAGACCGTTGCTTGGACCTCCCTGGTGTTCGTCCGTTGGTCGTTGATGCGACGCCGTATGCCGACGCCGGTGCCACTGACGCTCGACAACTCGGTTGGGCTACGGCAACTGGGGTAGCGGTATTGCGGGAGATCGTCGAGCACGGACTGACAGTGGAAGAGGCTCTCGACCAACTGTCGTTCACGCTTTCAGCTGACTCCGATCAATTCACCACAATCGCGCGAATGCGTGTCGCTCGCAGGCTTTGGGCCCGGGTTGCTGAGGCCAGTGGCGCAGATGAGACCCGTCGCGGTCAAGTCCAGCATGCTGTCGCCGCGGCCAGCGACCTCACCCGCCATGATCCATGGGTAAATCTCCTTCGGGGCACTGTGGCAGCGTTTGCTGCGGGCCTTGGTGGAGCGGAGGCCATCACCGTCCGACCATTCGATTCGGCGCTTGGGCGCTCCGACGAGTTTGCCCGTCGCTTAGCTCGAAACACGCAGCTACTCCTTCTTGAGGAGAGTTCGCTGGCAGCAGTGATAGATCCGGCCGGGGGATCTTGGTATGTGGAGCACTTGACGAATCGTCTTGCCGAGAAGGCGTGGCAGCACCTGCAGGTTGTTGAGGGCGTTGGTGGAATGGGTGAAGCCATAGCCTCCGGTCGGATCGCTGAGGAGGCGTCAGTCTGCTGGAAGGAGCGGTTGAATCATCTGGCTACTCGCAGCGAGGTCGTCACAGGGGTGTCTGATTTTCCCGATATCGACGAGGTCCGGCCCTCTCGGACTGCTTCGCCGACACTGCCGGATGGACCGCTGCCTTTGCGCCGCCGGTCTGCCGTCTTCGAGGACTTGCGTGACGCCACAGAGACTGCGGGTGGAGCCAAAGTCGGCATGTTGGCTCTTGGATCCCAAGCCGAGCACACAGTACGCAAGACCTTTGCTACGAACCTCTATGCGGTGGCCGGTATCCGAATGGTTCCGACGGGCGTCGAGGGCGTCGTCGAGCTCCCTCCGATTGTTGTGGTCTGCGGGTCAGACGATCGCTATGCCACCGACGGCGTGGAAGCCGCGGCGGAGCTGAAGGCGGGCGGTGTGAGATCCGTCCACCTGGTTGGGCGAACAGAGGATCTTGGAGATGAGTTGGCGGCGGCGATGTTGGAAGCTGGGGTCGATGAGTTCATTAACGCTGACAGTGATGTGGTCGACCTGCTCGGACGAACTCTGGCCGGCCTCGGGATCTCGGTGGCGGGATCGCCGGCCCCTACGGAGGACGAATGATGATTCCGGACTTTTCCGATGTGCCGCTGGAACGCCATGATCCGAAACCACTGGTCGACGAGGTCGCTCTTGCCGAATGGGCCACCCGGGTCGCTGCCGAGACTGGCCATACCCCGAATGACCTGGCTCGCGACACGCCCGAGCAGATTTCCGTCCCAGCTCTGGCGACGGCGGCTGACCATGACGAACTTGACTTTCTCCAGACTTGGCCAGGTGCTGCTCCGTATCTGCGTGGTCCTTACCCCACTATGTACGCCAGCCAGCCCTGGACCGTTCGCCAGTATGCCGGCTATTCCACTGCCGAGGAGAGCAACGCCTTTTATCGACGAAACCTGGCTGCTGGCCAAAAGGGCCTAAGTATCGCCTTTGATTTGGCAACTCACCGTGGTTACGACAGTGACCATCCTCGGGTAGCCAGCGACGTGGGAATGGCTGGAGTTTCGATCGACTCTATTTACGACATGCGAAGCCTGTTCGACGGCATCCCGTTAGATCAGATGACGGTTTCAATGACAATGAACGGGGCGGTTTTGCCCATACTCGCCCTCTACGTAGTGGCCGCCGAGGAGCAGGGCGTTGCCCCTAGCCAGTTGGCCGGGACCATTCAGAACGACATCCTCAAGGAGTTCATGGTCCGTAACACATACATCTATCCACCGGGTCCTTCTATGAGGATCGTTTCAGACATCTTTGCTTTCACAAGCAGCGAGATGCCACGCTTCAACTCCATTTCTATTTCTGGCTACCACATGCAGGAGGCTGGAGCGACGGCCGACCTGGAATTGGCCTACACGCTGGCCGACGGTATTGAGTATGTGAGAGCTGGGGTCGACGCTGGTCTGCACGTGGATGCTTTCGCTCCGCGACTCAGTTTCTTTTGGGCCATCGGAATGGACTTCTTCATGGAGGTTGCCAAACTCCGAGCGGCCCGCTTGTTGTGGGCCGACCTGATGCGTCGCTTCGGACCCACTGATCCTCGGTCGTCGTCGCTGCGCACCCACTCGCAGACATCGGGCTGGAGTCTCACCGCACAAGATGTCTACAACAATGTGGTTCGGACCTGTGTCGAGGCCATGGCTGCCACACAGGGGCATACCCAGTCGCTGCACACCAACGGGCTAGATGAAGCGCTTGCTTTACCTACTGATTTTTCAGCTCGAGTCGCTCGTAATACCCAACTGTTCTTGCAGCAGGAGAGTGGTACCTGTCGCGTTGCTGACCCGTGGGGCGGCAGCTATCACGTTGAACGCCTCACACGCGATCTTGCCCGACGGGCACGTGTCCATTTGGCTGAAGTAGAGCAGTCGGGTGGTATGGCACGGGCAATCGAAGCCGGCATACCCAAATTGCGGATAGAGGAAGCCGCGGCCCGCACCCAGGCTCGGATCGACTCCGGTCGGCAGACCGTGGTCGGTGTGAACCGCTACCGTCCGGACACAGCGGACCTGGTCGAGGTCCGGCGCGTTGACAACGCGAAGGTTCGTGCTGATCAACTGGCCAAATTGGGGCGCTTGAGAGCGGAGCGAGACTCGGCAGCGTGTCAAGCGGAACTCGATGCCCTTACCCGGTGTGCGGAGACCGGTGAGGGGAACTTGCTAGAACGGGCCATCAGCGCAGCGCGTGCGAGGGCTACGGTCGGGGAAATCAGCGACGCTCTGGAGACGGTCTTCGGGCGCCATGTAGCGGAGGTTCGCACTATCTCCGGGATATTCAACAGTGAGGTCGGCGATGGCGAGGCTGTAGTCGCGGCGCGGGCGCGGGTCGACGCCTTTGAAGCCGAGGCCGGCCGTCGGCCGCGAATCCTGGTGGCCAAGATGGGCCAAGACGGTCACGACCGGGGCCAGAAGGTCATCGCCACCGCGTTCGCCGACCTTGGTTTCGATGTCGACATCGGACCCCTGTTCTCAACTCCTGACGAGGTGGCTCGCCAAGCTGTTGAAAACGACGTACACGTGGTCGGTGTTAGTTCGCTGGCTGCGGGGCACCTGACGCTGGTCCCAGAACTTAGGGACGCACTGGTGGCGCATGGCCGGTCGGACGTCGCCATCGTGGTCGGCGGCGTGATACCGCCCGACGACCATCATGTCCTACTAGCTAGTGGCGCTTCGGCGGTCTTTCCGACGGGCACCGTGGTGGCCACTGCGGCCGTCGAACTTCTTGACATCCTGCGGGTGGATGGCGGTTGACGTGACCGAACCCACCGATGGGCTAGAGGTCGGCGAACTTGTTGACGGAGTTCTCGTCGGCAATCGGGCTGCGGTTGGTAGGGCTCTGACCCTCGTTGAGTCAAACCGAATTGAGCACCGAAATCAGGCCAATGTCCTGCTAGAGGCACTTGCCCCGCACGCTGCTGATTCCCACCGAGTTGGTATCACTGGCGTGCCCGGGGTGGGTAAGAGCACTTTTATCGAGTCGCTGGGGATGGACCTAGTGGCCGGTGGTAATCGAGTGGCCGTGTTGGCCGTCGATCCGACTAGCACGATGACCGGAGGCAGCATCCTCGGGGATAAGACCCGCATGCCTCGCTTAGCCAACGAGGCTGAGGCGTTTGTCCGGCCGTCCCCCAGCTCGGGGACCCTCGGTGGGGTGACTAGGACCACCCGCGAGTCAATCATCATCCTTGAGGCGGCGGGCTATGACGTCGTCCTCGTCGAGACAGTGGGAGTAGGTCAGTCCGAGACAGTGGTAGCCGGCATGGTCGACTTCTTTTTGGTCCTCATGCTGCCGGGAGCTGGCGATGAACTCCAGGGGATCAAGAAGGGTGTGTTGGAGTTGGCTGACATGATCGCTGTGAATAAGGCCGACGGTGCCAATGAGACGGCGGCCCGCGCCGCCGCCCGCGACTATTCGACTGCCTTACGTCTCACGCAGTCAGCCAGCTCGTCGTGGACACCGCCCGTGGTCACGTGTGCCGGCCTAACCGGCGAAGGTTTGGCTGACCTGTGGACGCAAATCATGGAGCACAGGGAGATGCTGACTGCTACCGGAGAGTGGGAGGACCGTCGCCGCACCCAGCGCTTGGCCTGGATGTGGTCCATGGTTGAAGAGCAACTTTTGTCATCGCTCCGTTCCGATCCAGCCGTTCTCGGTCGTCTCGTGGCCGAAGAGGCGGACGTGCTGGCTGGTCGGACTACTCCGTCAGCCGCTTCGGCCCGGCTCTTCGATGCATACGGTGGTGGGCGTTCCGAAACAGACGGGAGTTGAGTGATCCACCGGCGGGAGTTCCTCCGGGCCGGCATGCGGATGGGTCTTCTGACTGTCGCGGCGTCTGGGGTCGGATTTACGAGGACCCGACCACTTAGTGCGGTCGCAATCGAGGATCACGCTGGTCCTTATAGGTCGCTGGACCGAGTCTCTCCTGACGCAAATGGCTTGGTTCTCCCCGCAGGGTTTACCTCCCGTGTGGTGGCTGAGGGCGGTTTGCCGGTTGCTGGAACTGATCTGGTATGGCCGCTCTTTCCAGATGGGAAGGGGACGGTTCCGACTGAAGATGGCGGTTGGTTACTGGCCTGCAACCACGAGGTTTTTGATTTCCATTCACTCTCCGGCCCGCGCGGAGGTGCCTCAACTATCTCATTCGACGTGGATGGTCGGATTACCGGAGCGTGGTCGATTCTCAAGGGAAGTCACTCCAACAGTCGGGGTGCAGTCACGCCGTGGGGCACCTGGCTGTCATGTCAGGAGGCACTTGGTCCGGCTGGAGGAGATGGTGCTGGACTGGTATGGGAGTGCGATCCGTTCGGAGAACGTCCGGCGTTACTCCGTCCGGCACTGGGCGTGCGGACTCATGGTTCGGTGACAGTCGACCCAACCGATGGTCGCTGCTACCTGACCGAAGCCCACCGAGACGGTCGTCTTTACCGGTTCACACCTTCACACGCCGCATTGGAGTCGGACTCACTGGAAGCCGGTCTCCTTGAGGCAATGGTGGTAGAGCCGGACGGTGGGGTGGGGTGGCTTACTGTTGCCGATCCGACCGGAACTGTCGCTCCGACTCGGGTGCAGGCGGCAGCGGCCACCGTTACCCCTATGGGTGGTGGTGTAGCCGTTCATGGCAGGACCCTCTGGTTTACTACCGGGGTCGATGACCGAGTGCATGCTGTGGACCTGGTTGAGGGTCAGCACCGGGTGGTTTGGGATGGGATGCGCCGCCGGCAACCACTAGCCGGGATTGGTGATCTCGCCGTCGCTCCATTTGGCGAAGTATTTGTCGCCGAGGACCGTGGAGATATGGAGGTGGTTCTGCTTGGTCCTGATGGCTCGGCGCGACCGTTCTGCCGATTGACTGGCGACGACCACCGACTTTCGGCAGTCACTGGGCCATGTTTCGATCCGTCCGGAACAAGGATGTATCTGAGTTCACTGCGTGGGCGAGGCGAGGCTTTAGTTCGCGATATGAACCCGGATCTGGACTGGGGCGATGGAGTTGAAGGGCGTCACGTTGGGGTCACCTACGAGATAACCGGCCCCTTTACGACAGTGGCCGACCAATCGGCAGTTGGAATGGTCGATGGCGCAGCTGGTGCGACTACGACCATTGGAGCTCCGGCCACGACCATTGAACGGCTTCCTGCCACGACTGTCTCGTCGGCTGGCATCCCGACTACGACGGTGTCAGCCAATACGTCACTGCCAGCGACGACGAGTACAGAACCGGCCGCGGCCATCGGTGCGGCCGGAGAGCCAGAGGAGAATGGTTCTGCGACCGTGACACTGGGCTTAGGCGCGGTGCTGGCCGCACTTGGAGTATTGCTGTCGATTCGCCGTCGGCGGATCAGAATGGAAGACGGAGACCAGTCCGGCTTGGAACCTGGGGACGAGCCTTCGACCTAGAAGTCCTCGTCGAAGGACACATCGCCTTCGACACCCACCTGATAGGCGGCAACCGTGCGTTCGAAAAAGTTGGTGAGCTCCTGTACGTCCTGAAGTTCCATGAAGCCGAACGGATTACCGACGTGGTATCGACGCTCTAGGCCCAGCTGCACAAGCCGCTGGTCGGCGACGAACTGTAAGTACTGCTTGGTGTCGGCAGTCGACATGCCGGGCACTCCTTGACCGAGGAGGTCTTCGGCGAACAGGTATTCACAATCGATGGCCTCAGCCAGCATTTCGTAAATGCGTTCGCCCAGTTCTGCATCGAACAGTTCAGGCTGTTCGCGTCGCACTGTGTTGATGACCTCGAAGGCGAAGTTCATGTGGCAGCTCTCGTCGCGAAAGACCCAGTTGGTGCCTGCGGCGAGGCCGTTGAGTAGCCCCTTGGAGCGCAGGAAGTAGACATACGCGAAAGCAGCGAAGAAAAACAGGCCTTCGATGCAGGTGGCGAAGCAGATGAGGTTCAACAAGAACGACTTGCGTTTTTCGTCGGTGTCCAGCTCTCCCACGTGTTCAATGGCATTCATCCACTTGAAGCAGAATTCACCCTTCTTGGCGATTGACGGGATGTTGTGGATTGCTGCGAAAGCCGCTTCTCGCTCTGCCATATCGGGGATGTAGTTGTCGAGCAACGTCAGGTAGAACTGGACGTGGAGAGCCTCTTCATAGAGTTGACGCGACAGATACATCCGTGCCTCAGGGGCGTTGATGTGTTGGTAAAGGTTCAGAACCAGATTGTTGGCCACGATTGAGTCGCCGGTAGCGAAGAAGGCGACCAGTCGGTTGATGAGGTGCTTCTCGGCCGGGACCAACTTGCGGTCTAGATCGACCAGGTCATCTGAGAAATCGATCTCGTCGACTGTCCAGGTGTTCTTGATTGCGTCCCGGTACATCTCGAAAAACTCGGGGTAGCGCATTGGCCGGAGCGTTAGGTCGAAGCCCGGGTCCAAGATGTTGGTACGACGGGCACCACCAACTGGCGCTTCGCTTGGGTTGGATGCTGCCTCGTGCGAACTCTCGTCAAAGGGTGCTTCTGCCAGCGCCATTAGTCGCACGCCTCGCACGCCTCAGGGTTCTCCAACGAGCAGGACACGGCCTCGGCGTCAGTGAACGAGGGCTTCTCAACGGACTCACCCCCGCCGATCGGACCTCCGATAGTTGTCTTGTTGATCCTGGTAGCTGGTCGGGACCGCAGGTAATAGGTGGTTTTCACACCAGCTTTCCAAGCGTGGAGGTACATGGAACTGAGTTTGCCGATGGTCGGTGACTCCATGAAGAGGTTCAGTGATTGGCTTTGATCGATGTATGCACCCCGGTCCGCCGCCATGTCGATCAGCGACCGCATCGGAATCTCCCATGCCGTTCGATATACCTCCTTCAGGTCTTCGGGCATATCCTCGACCTCCTGGATCGAGCCTTCTGCCATCTTCACCCGATTGGCCATGGCCTCGTTCCATAAGCCTCTTTGTTGGAGTTCGCGCACCAAATAACGGTTGATTTGTAAGAACTCGCCGGACAGCGTCTCTCGTTTGAAGAGATTGGAGACCTGAGGCTCTATACATTCACAGCAGCCAGCGATTGAGGCAATGGTGGCTGTTGGGGCGATGGCAATGAGCAGCGAATTGCGAAGGCCGTGTTCAGCGATACGGGCCTTCAAACCATCCCACCGCGATGGGTCCGAAGGTTCAACACCCCACAGATCGAACTGCAGGTCACCTTTCGAGGCTCGGGTTAGCGCGTAGTTGTCGTGTGGACTGCCGGCCGCTTGGGCCAACTCGGTTGATGCCCACAAGGCGTTGAAATAGATCTCCTCGGAGATACGGGCCGAAATCTCTCGAGCCTCGGGCGAGTCGAAAGGCAGGCCCAGTTTGAAAAAGACGTCCTGGAGGCCCATTAAGCCCATGCCCACCGGCCGCCACGCTGAGTTGGACTTGGAAGCCTCATGCGTTGGGTAGTAGTTGATGTCAATAACTCGGTCGAGGAACGGCACGGCCAGTCGGACTACCTCTGCGAGACGCTCGAAGTTGAAAGCACCGTCAGTTACTAGAGCGCCGAGGTTGACCGATCCCAAGTTGCATACGGCGGTCTCGTCCTGGTCGGTGACCTCGAGGATCTCGGTGCACAGATTGGAGAGGTGAACCACACGCCCTTCGGTTCCGGTCTGGTTGCATTTCAGGTTTGAGGCGTCTTTGAAGGTCATCCAGCCATTACCTGTCTGGGCTAGCGAGCGCATCATCCGGCTGTAAAGCTCGCGTGCTGGGACCTGACGCTCGTAATTGCCTTCCTCCTCTGCCTTGAGATAGGCGGCCTCAAACGCTGGTCCATACAAATCGGTCAGGTGCGGGACCTTGGCTGGGTCGAAGAGTGACCACTGCCAGTCCTTCTCTACCCGTTCCATGAATAGGTCGGGGACCCAGTTAGCCAGATTGAGGTTGTGGGTCCTGCGCTGCGGGTCGCCCGTGTTCTCTCTTAGGTCGAGGAAGTCTTCGATGTCGGAATGCCAAGACTCCAGGTAGACGCAGGCTGCCCCCTTGCGACGGCCGCCCTGATTGACGGCGGCAACCGAGCTATCGAGAGTCTTCAGCCATGGGACGATGCCATTGGATAGGCCGTTGGTGCCTCGTATAAGCGAGCCCTTGGACCGGATTCGGTGCCACGCTACGCCGATGCCGCCGGCGAACTTTGAGAGCTTGGCTATGTCGGCGTAGCGCTTGTAGATGCCATCCAGGCTGTCTTCTGGAGAGTCGAGGAGGTAGCAGCTGGACATCTGGGGGTGGCTAGTGCCCGAGTTAAATAGTGTCGGACTTGACGGTAGGTACTCGAGTGATGAGATAAGACGGTAAAAGCGGATGGCCTCTTCAGGACTGGCCGACAGGCCGCAAGCCACTCGGAGGAAGAAGTACTGGGGTGTCTCGACGACCTTGCGGTCCTCGGGGTGGCGGAGCAGGTATCGGTCATAGACGGTTCGTAGGCCGAAGAATTCGAATAGGTGATCCCGATCAGCCTCGATGGTGTCATTCAGCTTGCGGGCGTTGGTAGCCACGAACTCAGCCACATCAGAACCGATCAGGCCTTCGTCGACGCCCATGGCTACTGACTGGGAGAAAGAGTGGATGTCCTGATTGCGGACCTCCTTGTCGATGACGGTGGCTAGTAGCCGGGCAGCTAGTCGGGAGTAGTTGGGTTCCTCAACGATGAAGGCTGCCGAGGTTCTGATGGAGAGTTCGTCAAGCTCCTCGGTGGTTGCGCCATCGCACAGGCCAGAGATAGTGCGGGTAGCGACACGCATCGGGTCGACTCCTGCTAAGCCGTCGGCACAACGCTCCACCGCCCGGACGATCTTGTTGACGTCGACTGGCTCCAGGTCGCCATTTCGCTTGCGGACCTTCATCGTGGTAGATCCGCCGTTGGCAAGATCAGCGCTTCCGACCCGGTCCTCGGTGATTGCCATCTCTCTCGCTTTCCTGCCCTTCGCCCGGCCTTCTGCCGGAGCCTGGTTGCCCGCCGCACCCGTCGTATTGGACTTCGGGCACCTATGTCGTTCCCGAGTCACGACGCTCGATCCCCCTTCGTGGCGCCGGCGTTTCGGTTGCCCGAGGCCGGTCGAGGGGTGGACCGGGGCGTGTCCCGGGAATATGAATTGCACGCATGTAATTACATGCATGTCAAGCGATTCGTTGTTGTCTGCCCAGATTCTTTTGGAGTAGCCCTTTTTGGAGTCGGTTCGGAGGGTCTGATTGCGGAGTTAGCGAGAGTTGATGTGGATTGTTACCGGTTGCTTAACCCTGTCTCTGGACCGGTCGCTGACACGAGGGCGCGGCCTAACGTGGGTCTATGGGCGGCTTATCGATCTTGGATGTGGACCTTCCGGCCTTCGAGTCGGGTGGGGCTGCTGCGCGGCACGCTGTGGTCGATGGCACAATGCGAAGCCTCGCCACCGGTTTCGTGTATGTGCGTCACGATCTTTCCGAGGATCTTCTTGACGATGCCTACGGTCGCCTAGCCGAGTTTTTTGCTCTTTCGCAGGAAAGGAAAGAGCGATACACGGTGCCGGGCGCTAACGGACAGACCGGCTACACGGGTCTGCTGGTGGAGACTGCGGCGGTGTCCGAGGTGCCGGACTGGAAGGAAATGCTCAACTGGAGTTCTCCTGTGCCGGAGGGCCACCCACTTCGGCGCCGGTTCCCCCACCGTTACGGCACCCCGACCCTGCCTGACGAGGACATACCCGGGACTACCGAGGTCCTTATGAACTTCCATGAGGTCACTCTTGAATTGCAGCGCAGAGTTTTGCGGATTTTGGCCGAAGGGATTGGTGTCGACGAGGGTTTCTTCGATGTGATGCTTCGGGACGGCGCGGCGCTTACCCGGGCACTTCATTACCCGTCAATGGCCGCTGCTCCGGGAGCCGAGCATGTTTGGGCCGCCGAGCATGGTGATATCAACCTGATCACGGCTCTACCCCGGGCAACAGCCCCGGGTCTGCAGGTGAAGATCGGTGACGAGTGGGTGGATGCTGTCCCACCAGATGGTCACGTAATCGTCAATACCGGGATCATGCTCGACCACCTCACCAACGGGCTCATTCCCCCAGGAATTCATCGGGTGTTGGCTGAAGGGCCAGGCGAGCGCCACTCTGTGGTCCAGTTCTGTCATCCGACTCCTTGGACACTTCTTTCGCCCCTACCGACCTGCGTCACCCCAGATAATCCGCTTCGCTACCCGACGATCACCGCCTCGGATCGCTTAGAGCAGGTCATCTGGGAAATCAACTTGGTTGAGGAGGGTCGTCGCCTCGACGACTGAGTGGCCGCGGTCTGAAAGGTTGGTCTAGACGGGCGTGATCTTGAAGCGGAGAGCTTCGTCCTCCACCTTGGCTTCGATGGCTACGGAATCGTCGGGCAGAGATCCGTAAGAGACCTCGACGGCTAGGACCTGGCCTGCTACGTGATTTTCGTGGGTTCGCACCGCTGCGACCACCGCCGGGTCGCCATCAACATGCAGGTGGATCCGGTCGGTCACTACCAGATCGGCATCCCGCCGGGCCTGCTGGACATGGCGGACTACGTCGCGAGCCAGGCCCTCACGGGCGAGTTCGTCGGTTACCTCAGTATTGAGGACTACCACGGCGTCGCCACTGTCTAGCGCAGCTGCAGTATCTCCGTCCGGGGATTCGAGACCCAGTTGGAACTCGTCGGGTGCCAGTAAGTGGCCGGCCACGCTGACCGTGCCGTCGTCGTTTTGCGTGTAGTCGCCGGATCGGGCCGCGGCGAACACCACTTGAACGTCTCCTCCCAGGCGTGGCCCGAGGGCACGGCCGTCTGGCCGAAGAACGAAGCGAGCGTGGTGTTCCAGATCGTCGGTCAATTCAACGGATCTCACGTTGACTTCGTCGACTAGTAGTCCAATCAGATCGGCGAGACCCTCGCTGTCCGGTCCTGCCACTGTCATGGAGGAGAGCGGTAGGCGCACTCGCAGTCCGTGTTCCTCGCGCAGGCGCAGGGCGGTAGATGCCACGTCTCGGAGGCGATCCATGCGATCAACCAGATTGGGGTCCGACGGTAGGTGGTCGGCGTCTGGCCAGTCGACTAGGTGCACGCTGCCGCTCCCGACCAGACCACTGTGAACCTCTTCCATAATCATGGGTAGGAACGGGGCCGAAATCCGGCAGAGGGTGACCAGAACCGTGTAGAGGGTGTCATGAGCATCTCGTTTATCGGCCGTCGTCTCGGGGGAGGCGTCGTCAACCGGTGCCCAGAAGCGATCGCGACTTCGACGGATGTACCAGTTGTTGAGGGCGTCGAGGAAACTCTGGATTTCACTAGTAGCGCCGGGCAGGTCGTAGGCGTCCATCCGATCCTGCACGTCTTCGACGAGGCGTCGGGTCTTGGCCAGTAGGTACCGGTCGAGGAGACCAGTCGAATCGGCGCGCATCTCAGCTCGATGTCCATCGACGTTCGCATAGAGGGTGAAGAAGCTGTAGGCATTCCAGATTGGAAGCAGGACTTGGCGGACTACGTCGTCTATGCCGGTGTCGACGATTCGCAGGTCGCCACCCCGGACAATATTCGATGTCATCAAAAACCAGCGCAGTGCGTCGGAACCCTGATTTTCGAAAATGGCCTTTGGTTCGGTGTAGTTACGAAGTTTCTTGGACAACTTGGCGCCGTCCTCGGCCAACAGAATCCCGTGGCAGATGACATTCTGGAAGGCCGGTCGGTCGAACAGAGCGGTGGCGAGCACGTGCAGGGTGTAGAACCAGCCGCGAGTTTGGTTGATGTATTCGACAATGAAGTCCGCCGGAAAGTGCTCCTCGAACCATTCCCTATTTTCAAACGGGTAGTGGACCTGGGCGAACGGCATGGAGCCCGATTCGAACCAGCAGTCCAGAACCTCGGGGACCCGGCGCATTGTCGATTTTCCGCTGGGGTCGTCGGGATTGGGACGAGTCAACTCGTCGATGAAGGGTCGGTGAAGGTCTTCGGGGCGAACTCCGAAGTCTCGCTCGATCTCGTCGATGCTGCCGTAGACGTCGACGCGTGGGTAGGTGGGATCGTCGCTTCGCCAAACCGGGATAGGCGAGCCCCAGAAACGGTTACGGCTTATCGACCAGTCGCGGGCTCCCTCCAGCCACATGCCGAATCGCCCATCGCGGATATGCCCGGGCACCCAGTTGATCTGAGCGTTTGTGGCTAGAAGACGTTCGCGTAGATCGGAGACTCTCACGTACCAGGACGAGATTGCTTTGTAGATGATCGGCGTGTCAGTTCGCCAGCAGTGCGGGTAGTTGTGCTCGTAGGTGTCGTGGCGGATGATCCGGCCGGCGTCTTTGAGGTAGCGGATGATTTCGGGGTTGGCATCGAAAACGTTGAGACCGGTCCACGGGGTGACATCGTCGGTGAAACACCCGCGGTCATCGACTGGTACTACTCGGCCGATGGAAATGTTGGCAGCCTCACAGGTCACTTGGTCGTCTTCGCCAAAGCCGGGTGCCATGTGCACCACGCCGGTCCCGTCGGAGGCATCCACGAAGTCAGCGCTGAGGATACGAAAGGCGTCGCTACGTTCAGTGAAGAAGTCAAAAAGTGGGACATAGCTTCGGTTCACTAGATCCAAACCGCGACAGGTGCCGACTTCAGTGGTTCCCTCCAGTTGGGCGGCGTAGCGCTCGGCTGCCTCTGCGCCGAGCACGTAAACCATGCCATTGGAGTCCTGCCGAAGTGTGTAATCCACGTCGGGACCCACCGCTATGGCCAGATTGGATGGCAGCGTCCACGGGGTGGTCGTCCAGGCCAAGATCCGCATCGGTCCGGGGTCGTCATTGATGGGCTCCAGGTCGAAGGCGACGGTGATGGCCGGGTCCTGACGGGGCCTGGTGGCGTCGTCAAGGCGGATCTCGAAGTTCGAAAGCGGGGTTTCGGCGCCCCACGAGTAGGGCATGACGCGGAATGCCTCATAGACGAGGCCCTTGTCCCAGAGTTGCTTGAAGGCCCACATGACCGATTCCATGTAGGAGCGGTCCATGGTTTTGTAGTCGTTCTTAAAGTCGACCCAACGGGCCTGACGGGTCACCGTCTTTTCCCATTCGGTCGTGTAGCGCAGGACGGACTCGCGACACTGGGCGTTGAAGCGGTCGATACCGAATTCAATGATGTCAGCCCGGCCAGAGACCGGTAACTCCTTCTCGGCTTCCATCTCGGCGGGGAGTCCGTGGCAGTCCCATCCGAAGCGACGCTCAACACGTCGGCCCCTCATGGTCTGATAGCGGGGGACAACGTCCTTCACATAGCCAGTCAGCAGGTGCCCGTGGTGGGGGAGCCCATTAGCGAATGGGGGTCCGTCGTAAAAGACGTATTCGTCTTCAATTGGACGGTCTTGTACCGATCTCTCAAACGTGTTCTCTTCGGTCCAGCGGGCTAGTACCCGGGCCTCGATGGCTGGGAAGTCGGGTCGGCCCACCTCGGGGTAAGCCATTTCGCCGGCGTCTGTGATGGCCGAGACGTCTTTGGGGGAGGAGGTGGCGCTCATAACCGAGTGCAGGCTACCGGCGCGCCCGGTTAGGCCCCGTGGTGCGTTACTGACCGTGCGTTCTTCACCTAGGGGTTTTGGGTGGCGGCGATCCGCTCGCGGAGTTCGAACTTGAGGACCTTGCCGCTGGCGTTGAGTGGGAGGGTGTCAACAATGGTGATCTGTCGGGGAGCCTTGTAGTTGGCCATCTCGGATTGGCACCAGTCCACTAGGTGATCGGGATCGGGATCGGTGCCTGGAACTGCGACGACGAAGGCAGCGCCGACCTCACCGAGGCGGTCATCGGGCATGCCCACCACGGCGACCTGGGCAATGGACGGATGGGCCAGCATTAGGCCCTCGACCTCGGCTGGATAAACGTTGAATCCACCGTTGATGAACATGTCCTTTACCCGGTCGGTAATACGGAGGTAGCCGTTGTTATCCATCACACCGATATCGCCGCTGCGGAGCCATCCGTCATTGTCGATTGCCTCAACGGTCTGTTCTTGATCATCGAGATAGCCGACCATCACGTTGTAGCCGCGGATTACCACCTCCCCTGCTTCACCCGCCTGACACTGGAAACCGTCAGGGTCAACGACACGAACTTCAACGTCGTCGATGGCTCGTCCCGAGGTGCCGGCAATCAGGTCAGGATCGTCGTCGTGGCGGCACATCGTGGCGATGCCCGATGACTCAGTCAGGCCGTATCCAGTGACTACCTTCTCGAAGCCGAGGCGATCGCGCATGTCGTGGATCATTTGCACCGGGATAGTCGCCGCGCCGGTAACTGCTAGGCGAAGCGTCGAAAGGTCGGCGAGTTCGATGTCTGGGTGGCTAAGGATCGTCTGGTATATGGCTGGTGGACCCGGGAGCATGGTGATTCTTTCTTCGGCAACCCGGCGAATGACTGATGTGACATCGAAAACCGGATGGGGTAGGAGCGTCACGCCCTTCATGAGGCAGGCGAGAATCCCCGAATTGAGTCCGAACGCGTGAAAGAACGGGTTCACCACTAGGTAACGGTCGCCCTCTGCTAGGCCGATTACCTCGCTCCACGATAGGAAGGAGCGGCACACGGCCGAATGGCGCAGCATTGCCCCCTTGGGCTTGCCGGTAGTCCCGGAAGTAAACATGATGTGACACAGGTCGTCGCCGGTCACCGCAGCTGACCGGGCTGACCGGTCGGCGTCGTCCACCGTCGATCCGGAGGCCAGGAATTCGTCCCAGGAGGTGCAACCGTCGGGGACCGTTCCGCGGAGGACTACGACCTCGTCGAGGGTCTCAAGGTCATCTGGACCTGCACCAGCATCGTAGAGAAGGGCTGTGTAGTCGACGTCGAGGAAGTCGGTGACGGTGAAGAGGATGCGGGCCGATGATCGAGCCAGCAGATCGGAGGCCTCTCGACCCTTAAATCGAGTGTTGATAGGTACCAGTACAGCGCCGACACAATGGGCGCCCAGAGCGGCCAATGCCCAGTTCGCGAGGTTGGGCGCCCAGACGGCAATTCGGTCACCGTGCCTGATGCCACGAGCCATTAGGGCACGCGACGCCTCATGGATCCGGTTGCGGTACTCGTCGAAAGACCAACGTTGGTCTTCCTCGACGAAGGCTTCGCGGTCACTAAATTGCTCGGCCGCGGCATCGACCAATTGAGGAATGGTGTTCCAAGGGGCGTTCACTAGGTGGACCCTAGGTTTTGTTCCCAGACCAGCGGACACCCAGGGTGGTCGACGACTAGGTCGCCAGATCTGACGGCTCCGTAGCCCGTTGCATCTCTTTCCTGACCAACATTGTGGTGGGGCTTGGTGGGGGACCCAGGTCGGACGAGGTGTCGGACACCGTCACCGCAGTAGCGAACCGAGACAGCGCGACGTCGACGGCTGGTAGACCGGTTGGGGCCGGCTCGGTGGAGCGTGGCGGCGTGATGAACGATCAGGTCGCCGGGCTGGGCATCGAATTGGACGAAGCGGGGGTCGTCTTCTCTTACGACTGGCAATGGTTCGCCGGTGGCGTTAGGTAGAGGGTCGTCAGTTACGAACCAGTTGGGCTGATGGACTAGGCCTGTCAGATGGGAACCCCGCAGGTAGGCCACGGCTCCATTTTCCGCGTCCACGGGGTCGAGTGGGACCCAAATTGTGCAGATCCGGTCGCCTTCGAGGTGAAAATAGCCGAGGTCCTGGTGCAGCACAGTGCTCTCGCCGGACCCAGGTTCTTTGACAAGGACCGAGTCCTCGTAGAGGTGTATCCGTTGGGCGCTTAGGAGGGCGCCAGCGAGCGCCGGCAGCGGCGACTGACTGGCGAAGTTGGCGAATGCTGGGTCGTTTAGCCAATGGTCGACACCGGAGAGGAAACGCGGGCGGTCGATTGGTTCGGATCCGGTTAGATCAGCCCGCAGCGCTGTCATATCGGCGGTCACAGTCTGGTCGACGATTGTTGCTTCGACCGGTTCTGCCAGATAGCTAAGCCAGTTCGCTGGGAGGATCGAGGTTAGGTGGACGACTCCGTCCCGCCGGAATGTCGCGAGCTCGTCATCGGTCACGGTGCGAAGCGGCGAGGAGGAATGGGCCACCACGGGCCTGACTACTCCCTTTCGTCGTCGGGGGCTGTTTGGTCTTGGGGTGTGTCCTCGTCGTCGGGGGCTGTTTGGTCTTGGGGTGTGTC
>MDTE01183875.1_pt1 | contig 40832 bp, 22 predicted proteins | sample 811231 | NCBI WGS metagenome assembly MDTE01 (sample SAMN05326651, study PRJNA326480) | marine metagenome | isolation source: seawater | place: Indian Ocean: Red Sea | collected 2010
CAGCTGAAGCGCCGCTCGTCATCCGGGCAACGAAAAACATGGGCAACGCCCAATCCGTTGCCATCTCTGCCGACGGAAAATTCGTCGCCGCGGGATTCGGGGGCCCGCTCCAGATCCGTGCTCCGAAGAACACGAGGCGAGGAGGTGTTTTCGTCTGGGAACGAAAAACCGGCAAGCTTGTCCTGGCCCGTCGAGAATTCGGTGACGTCATCAAGATCGGCTTTTCACGCGATCGTCGCCACCTGGCCTACTCTCGCGTCTACACCCCGGGGGACTCGATCGAAGCCAACGACACGGTGCTGGTCGATCTCACCACGGGCCAGGTGGTCAAGGGATGGGGAGGAAGCCGAGTGTCATTTGCTTTCTCTCCGACCGAAGACCTGATGGTCGTCTCCGGTTCGGAGACGACCATGTTCGATCTGAAAACGCTGAAGGTCCGCCGTACCGTCAAGGTTCGCGATGCGTGGGCCTACGCCTTTTCCGCAGACGGAAAGAGGATTGCCGCCCTCTGTTACTACTGGACCAAACGCAACGGCAGCCCCAGGGGGCTCGCCCTGTTTGCACCAGACCGGGAGAAGCCACTCTTTATCCTGAGCGACCCATCGATCCGTTCGGCAATGGCCATCGCGATGTCTCCATCCGGAGAACAGATTGTCACCGGGCACACCGATGGTGTCGCAAAGATCTGGAGCACGAAAAAACCAAAGGCCAACAGGCCGTTGCACATCGACACACGTCTGTCGGTTTATCCCTTCTTCTGTGACAAGGGAAAGACGCTGGTCCTTGCCACACAACCGGCCAATGGCCGCTCCTGGGTATACGACCGGTCGAAGCGTTCCGGATTCAAGTCATCGACAAAGCGGACGGCGTCGCACTGCGATCTGTACAGGTTTGATTTTTCCTCGTTGAAACAAACCGCACACTGGTCGTTTGAAGACGCGTCTTTCCGCACGTTCTATGCCCGCTTCGGACGGTCACGCAATCATCCGGAGTACAACCCGACACGTTTCGCCCTGTCTCGCGACGGGAAAATCCTGGTTTCCGGCTGCAACGGTGGCTGCATAGTGGACTGGGTCTCCGGCAAACAGATTCGAACGTACGTCCGCAGCAGGTCGCCTGGCGATCGTTGACGAAGCCGAATCGGGTGGATCATTGCCGGAACCCGGGACTTGCTGGCACTTGGTGAACGCATCAGCTTCGGGCGGCCCACAACCGAGCCAGTTCCAGCTAATACCTCAGAAATGGCGGACAACATGCTGGCCCCAAGAATTCTCCTTTGCGTGTGTTGCCTGGTGACCACCGGATTTTCCGGGTTGGTCACGAACCCGAGTTTTGAGATCGATGCCGACAGTGACGGGGTACCCGACGGATGGACCCACGGAGCGGGTCACTACGGCCGCTGGCAGGAGAAAGTGAAAAAGCAGCTGGGCAAAGGCATACTGGTGGAGGGCCCAGCGGCCAGCGGCAAACGCAGCATCCGAATTTCGGTGCCCAAGAACAACGAGGGCAAGAACTGGAACCAGGGATGGGAGGGCATGTCCTACCGGCAGAAGGTGCCGACCAAGCCGTTCACGACATACACGATGTCGATGAAGGTGCTGAACAAGGACGCCGAGGCCCTGGGCGATTACGCGTTTCTCTACGCGATGGCCGGGGAACACCGGCAGAGCGAGGCGTTTGCCACGATCCGCTTCGAGGAAAAGCCGACCGGAAAGTGGCTCGAAAAATCCCTGGTGTTTCAGACCGGTCGCCACTCGCACTACACGGTGTTGAGCATCGAGACCCGCTGGAACATCGGCACACTCTATATCGATGACGTGCGTCTCGAAGAAACCGGAACTCTGGAACTGGGTCCTTGGGATCAGCCGGTGTCGATGAACCGGCTGCTGCCGGTCAAACACAAGTTCGACCGGCCGGACACCGCCGGGGTGGTGAAACGGTTCACGGCCCATCATGCCGCCTCGGAGAAACGGTATCGCGGCAACGGGGCCTGGGAGAGCCGGGGCACGCTGTCCGGAAAACCCGGCGGCGAAAAGCAACCACCGGACCTGCGGGCCACCTACCAGCGGGTCGAGGGATACCTGGGAGCGTACGCCCACACCGGTCGGAAGATCTACCTGCAACGTGCCATCGAGGGAGCCGAACACCTCACCAGGGTGCAGCAGGAGAACGGGATCATCGGTGACGCGTATTACAGTTCCGGCCAGGCCGGCGTGGCGCTGATCCACACCTGGCAGAAGACCGGGAACAGGAAGTTTCTCGATCCGGTCAAGCGGGTGGTCGGCCACTTCAACAAAGTCGAGCCGTCCTGGAACTACAACTACAACATGATGCTGACCGAAGCCGCCCTGGCCTGGGCCAAGTCAACGGACAACTTCGAGTCGGTCTCGAACAGGCTCAAGACGGAGATGCTGCAGAGCACTCTTCGCGAGCAGCGTCCATGGGGTGGCTGGGCAGGACACAACTCTCGGATCGGCTACCACTGCGCCAACATGTCGGCTTTGTGCCGGTTGCACGAGACACTGCCCGAAACGAAACCGTTCGATGACAAGAGAGCGATTCTCCGGCGCCACGTCATCGCCGCACTGAACCGGATGATCCGCGAACAGGTGCCCGCGGGGGGCTTCCCCTTCAACCATGGTCAGCCCGGCACGGCACGGCAGAATTCCGGCATTGTCCCCGCGCTGATCCACGTGCACGAGACGTTCGGCTTCGAACAGGCCCGGCAACTGCTCTATGGGCAGATGACCTACCTGAGCACCGACGCCTGCGGCAAGTACTACTGGCTGCCCAGGAACCGCAACCACCTCGAGATGTCACTGCTGCACTCCGAGGGTCTGTACCTGGAATGGGCCAGGAAACACCCCGGGTAGAACGGGGCGGCCTACAGGTTGTGCAGCAGGCCGCGCATGTAGCCGACGGCGAACGAAATGTACTGCTTGGGCAGGCGGCCCTCACCGGTAATCCCGACCGGGTGATCGAAATCGATCACGCCGTCGTAACCGACCGCGTCCAGGGCCCGCACGACCTGGCCCATCTGCATGTCACCGTCGTCGACGAAGACCTCCGAGTAGCCGCGGTTGTCGGGCAACGTACCGCGGACGTTCCGGAAGTGAACGTGGAACAGTTGCTTCTTCTTCCCGAAGTGCTCGATCCCCTTCAACACGTCTTCACCGGATTCGTAACGCGTTCCACAACAGAACGTGATTCCGTTGTTGGCGCTGGGCACCTCCGAGAACAAGCGGTCGAAGTCACTGTGACGACACAGGATCTGTGGACTGCCAACGAAGTTGTGCAACGGCGGATCGTTGCCGTGCATCGCCACCTTGGTCTTGGATCCGTCCACGATCGGGATCACCTGGCGGTAGATGTTCAACAATCCCTTCCACAACTGGTCACTGGTCACCTTGTACTTCGGCTTCAGGCCCAGGGACTGAACCCGGTCGAGATCGAAATGAAGGTACTGGTACCCGCCTCGACCGCGGCGTCGAATCCAGCGATTGTTGTCATTGGCCAGGTGCAGACGCGCCTGGCAAGCCTGGATCCCGTAGACGGGGATCTCGAAATCGACCAGCAACTCGGCCATCCGCTTCAACTTGTCGATTTCCTTCTGGCCTTCGGGTCGAGCCAGGTGCGCGTTGAGGTAGAACGGCCCCAGCGAATTGGCACGTTCGATCTTCAGGCCCAGCCCGCCAAGCCGATCCACAAGTGTCTTGAGGGCCTTGCGGGTGAACTCACCGTGCTCGGCGTACCCCTCGATCATGTCGAGCGTGATGTCGACGTAGTCGACACCGATCTGTTTCAGGTACCGCAGATCGTTGTCGTTTTCGCTCTTCATCCACGACTGATTGACACGTGTGCCAATGCGAATCTTCGTCTTGGGCCGTGGACCGGCTTTCGCCTCCACGGCATTGGCCAACCGATCCGTTCCACTCGCGGCCAGCCCGGCCGCCCCCAGTGCCGCGGTGCGGACGAATCCGCGTCGGGTCGACCGCGTCGGCTCCACGGCCTGCTCGGTCCCATCGTGGTCGCGTTGGTTCATCATCTTCGCTCCCCTCAAATTCCCCACCTGACGGCTCGACATCATAACCGCCCCGGACAAGAATTGGACAATGTGGTGCTGGCTGCCCACTGTCACCTCCGGCACCGCAGTTCCAGTTCACCCGACCCCGATCAAACTCACCGTCATGCCCGACCCGACCAAAGTCTTCCAGATCGCCCGGCTGCCCCAGACCCTGGTGATCGTACCACAGGGGGCGACGCTGAAATTCCAGTACACCGATGTGCACCTGGAATCCAACGAGCTCTTTCGAATCATCGACGAACCGCAGCTCAAGAATGTCCTGATCGATCTCGGGGCCGTCACCTACATCGACTCGATCATCATCAGTTCGCTGCTCCGCGTGCTGACCAAGTCACGTCAGTTGGGAGGCAAGGGTGTCTTCTGCTGTGCCAGCAGCGAAGTACAGGAAGTGCTCAGTTGCATCCAGATCGGCCGTCTGTGGCCGCTGTTCGAAACCCGCGAAGAGGCCCTGGCGGAAGTCGAACCCGAAGAGGGTGCCGAGTGACCGACGGAGATCGGCCACCCGATGACCGGACCATGGAGACGGTTGGGGTCTACCCGTCGATCACCGAGGCATCGATCGTCCGTGGCCGACTCGACCAGGCCGGCATCCGCTCGTGGATGCAGGAAGAACTGACCGCCGGACAGCTCTTCCAGGTCGGTACAGCCCTGGGTGGCGTCAAGCTGCAGGTCGCCGACAGCGATCTGCAGCGAGCCCGTGAATTGATCGCCAACGAGCCGTCAAAGGAAACCACCGGGGCCGCGTGGACGTGCCCGCGATGCGGCAGCGACGTCGATGCCGGTTTCGAGATCTGCTGGAGTTGCCAGGCAATGCGAGTTGATCAACCCGACTAATACTCGTTGTCGGCAGCCGTCTCGCCTTCGAAACCCTTGAATTCGCTCTTGACCACCTGACGAACCTGCCGCCCGTCGATCTCCTCGCGCAATCTCGCCACTGCCTGATCGACAGGCATCATACCCAGGTCGCCATCGATCCGATCCCGCAACGCGACCGAACCTTCGGCAGCCTCCTTGTCGCCCACCACGGCCATGTAGGGAATCAGTTCCAGCTGCGCGTCGCGGATCTTCGACTGCACCTTGGCACTCCTGAGGTCCGTCGTCGCCCGGAACCCGGCCGCCTGCAACCGCTCGGTCACCTGTCCCGCGTACTCGGCGTGCCGATCCTCGCTGATCGGCAGCACCCGCACCTGTTCGGGAGCTAGCCACAACGGGAACGCCCCCGCGAAGTGTTCGATCAGCATCCCGACAAAACGTTCCATCGAGCCGAACGGTGCCCGGTGGATCATCACCGGACGGTGCGGACGGTTGTCGGAACCAATGTAATCGAGGTCGAAACGTTCGGGCAGGTTGTAGTCCAGTTGCACCGTGCCCAGTTGCCATTCGCGTCCGATGCAGTCGCTGACCATGAAATCGGCCTTGGGCCCGTAAAAGGCCGCCTCGCCGGCACACTCCTCGTAGTCCAGACCCGTCTCCTCCAGCACGTTCCGCAGGCTTCGCTCGGCCAGGTCCCAGTTCTCCTGGCTGCCCACGTACTTGTCACTGCCGGTTTCACGCAGCGAGAGCTGCACGCGATAGTCGTCGAGTCCGACCGAGGCGAGCACGAACTTGACCAGTTCGAGCGTCTCGCGAAACTCCTGCTCGACCTGGTCAGGCGTGCAGAACTGGTGCGCGTCGTCCTGGGTCAGGCCGCGGACCCGCAGCATTCCGTTGAGTTCACCCGATTGCTCGTAACGGTACACGGTGCCGAACTCGGCCAGCCGCACAGGCAGTTCACGGTAGCTGCGAGGCTGGGACTTGTAGATCTGCACGTGGTGCGGACAGTTCATCGGCTTCAGCAGGAATCGTTCCTGCGTCCGCTCCCAGTGATGCAGGAACGCCACCCGCTCGTCCCTGGTCCCGTTGGCCGGATAGCTCGACGTGTCGCACCCCAGCACGGCCGCGGCAGCACACAACGCCTGCTCGTCCTGCTCGCCCAGCGCCCCACCCTCGAGCCTTCGGATCCAACCGTCGACCAACTGGCCGGCGTCGTGGGTGAACAGCGGAGCAAACTGCGAATCGCGGTAATAGGGGAAGTGCCCGCTGGTCTCGTACAACTCGACACGGCCGACGTGCGGCGAGTAGACCGGATCGTAGCCACGGGCCAGCAACTCGGCCTTGATGAAATCCTCGAGCCGGCTCCTCACACTGGCGCCCTTGGGCATCCACAGGCACAGCCCCTGCCCGACCTCCGGGGTGATCGAGAACAACCCGTGCTGCTTGCCCAGCACGCGGTGATCACGGCGACGCGCCTCCTCGATCCGTTCGAGATATGCCGCCTGCTCCTTCTTGCTGAACCAGGCCGTGCCGTAGAGACGCTGCAGTCGACGGCCGTTGCTGGCGTCACCTTTCCAGTGGGAACCAGCGACACTGAGCACCTTGAAGGCCTTGATCCGACCGGCGTCGGGCACGTGCGGACCTCGACAGAGATCCACGAACTCGCCCTGCCGGTAAAAACTCAGGTCCGGATGTTCCGAGAGACCCGTCTCGATGTGCTCGACCTTCAGCGCCTGCCCAAGTTCCCCGCAGAACTCGATGGCCTCATCACGACCCAGGTGAAACCGCTCGAACGGCTCCGCCTCCTTGACGATCGCACGCATCTCCTGCTCGATCCGTTCGAAGTCGTCTTCGCGGATCGGCTCGTCCAGCTCGAAATCGTAGTAGTACCCGTTGGCGACAGTCGGCCCGAATGCCAGGCCAACGCCGGGAAAAAGCCTCATCACCGCACGGGCCATCACGTGGGCACAACTGTGCCGCATCACGCCCAGGGCCTCAGCATCGCGGTTGGTCAGCAGCTTCAGAGGAACCGGATCGGCATCGGTCAGTTGCTTCAGCGGACGCATCGCATCGACGACCATTCCGTCGATCTCGGCTGCCATCGTCGCCCCCGCCAGCCGCTCGCCGATTCCAGCCGCGACGTCCAGTGCCGTCGCCTCGTCGGGATGCTCCTGCAGGGTGCCGTCGGGAAGTTGTACCTGGATCATCGTCACCTCGACTCTCTCCGATCCGCACCCGGCCGCTACGAAAGGCCGCCGCACGAGTCGGTGTGTTGGGTTCGCGGGTCCATGTAAGGGAGTTCCCCGGAAGGCGTCAACACCGGCCCGGACGTCCCCAACGACGCCGTCCACCTTCCTTGACGGCTCGGCGCAACAGACGGTAGCTTTGCGTGTCGAGGACGATTAGCTCAGCCCGGTTAGAGCGCCACGTTGACATCGTGGAAGTCACTGGTTCAAATCCAGTATCGTCCACTTCGGCGTTGGTCCCACGACGTCGAGAACGCGACAAACGATCGAGGCCCGGAACTCCCGCAGGGTTCCGGGCCTCGATCGTTTTCTTCTGCCGTCCTCACATCGGCACGACACTCATCGCCGCGTCGGTGGCGCGGAGCGAGGTGTGCCGCGAGGCACGGCGCCTCCGGCGGGACGCACTCCCGAAGAAGGCTTGGCCGAAGCCGGACGATTGAAACCCGCCTGCCGGGTTTTGCGAGCCACCGCGCCGGTGGTGGTGTTCATCAGGTAGTTGTCCACACGGGTGCGTCCCTTGATTGCAAGCAGGTGACGGGCCATCTCGGCCTGTGACTTCTGATCGGTCACCATCTTGACCAGGTAATCCCGCACGTCCTTCATCTCGAACTCGGGCTCGGTGTGTCCCTCGCACTTGAGGATCCCGTAGCGAGACTGTGTTGGGGGACCGTACTGGACTATCGCCGAGATCTCACCGAGCTTCAGTTTGAACGCCGCCGCCTCGAGCTTGGGGAACTCGTGATGACGCCGAATCGGTGGAATCAACCCACCCAGTGATCGGCTGTTGGGTTCGATGGAATCCCGCTTGGCAATCCGTTCAAAATCTCCCGGATTTTTCTGCAGGGCGTTCCAGGCCTCGTTGGCCCGGCGAATGTTCTCGTAGACAACCAGCCGCACCTTGACCCTGGGGCCGAAGTGGTGATCGTAAGCCGTCTTGAGATCCTGCTCCTTGACGACCACCGACGCTCCGACCAACTTCTTCATTGCCATCGCGGGCCAGATCCGGTTCCGGTGGTATTGCTCGGGCGTGATGTTATGACGAGCCTTGAGGATCTGGTACCACTGTGAAGGCTCCATCCCGGTTTCCTTGCACAACCGCACGACCTCCTGCTTGACCTCGGCGTTGGTCACGGTGATTCCTCGCCTGGCACATTCCAGTTCGATCACCTTCCGGTTGACCAGTTCGTCGAGCACTTCAGCCCCGACCCGCGCGATGCACTCCTTGGCCAACTCGTCCCGGCTGATAAAGTCCGTCTTACCACCCGCGGTCGCGATCCGGGCCATGTGCTGCACCTTGCGGACCGGCCGCACACGGGCGGTGCCGGTGTTCCCGGGCCTGGCAGACGACTGGACCTGGGCAATTCCCTTGGCCGGCGTCCGCATCTGCAAGGCCACCGCTGCAATCACGATGACAACCAGCGTTCCCCCCAGGGCCAGTACCAGTCGAGGTGACCGGGAGACCAGGGCCAGGCGAGATTTCGCCCAACTCACGATCTGCTGGTTGGGGACATCGGGTTGCGTCTCGGGTTGTTGGGCCATCTTGCCGATCCTCAGCACCGCCAGAGCAAAATTCCTCTTCTTCGACCGTCACCGGCCGACCCCGAACTTTTCGGGGCGGCGGAATCTAGTTCACGCTGCTTCCAAGGGTCAACCTCGCTTCGACACTGTCGGACAACCCGAATCTCGGTAAGACTTCGTCGCCGTCAACGAACCACCCGATGCCCCCCCGATCGTGCCGTGACGTCGTTGGACGCACCATCGGGACAAGGGCTACAATTCGCGTGCGGTCACCGACCCGAACTCAAACTAAACACCCCGGAGACAGCCACCATGGGTTTCTTCGACAAGCTCAAGGGCGAGTTGATCGATGTCATCGAGTGGAACAACCAGGAACCACAGGTACTGGTCTGGAAATTCCCCCGATACAACAACGAGATCAAGAACAACGCCCAGTTGATCGTGAGGCCGGGGCAACAGGCGATCTTCGTCCACGAAGGACAAATCGCCGACGTCCTCGACCCCGGCCGTTACGAACTCGATACCAACAACATCCCGATCCTCAGCACCCTCCAGGGCTGGAAACACGGGTTCCAGAGCCCGTTCAAGTGCGACGTCTTCTTCATCGGCACCCGCCAGGCCACTGACCTCAAGTGGGGCACCCCCAACCCGTTGCCACTGCGGGACGCCGACTTCGGCACGATTCGGATCCGTGCCTTCGGAAGCTACGCGCTGAAGGTCATCGATCCCAAGCCGCTGCTCCAGGAGATGGCCGGATCGCAGGAACAATTCGATTTTTCGGCCGTCGACACTCTGCTCCGCAGCCTGATCGTGCAGTCCTTCAGTGAACACGTGGCCGAGTCGAGCATCGCCGCATTCGACCTGGCAGCCAATTATTCGGAGGTGTCGGAGGCAACCCGGGAAAAGGTCTGCGAGAAAATCGACGACGAGTACGGGCTGGAAATCACCCAGTTGATGATCGTCAACGTGTCGTTTCCCGCCGAGGTCGAGAAGGCCATCGATTCGAGAGCCGCGATGGGGGCGATCGGCAACATGCAGCAGTACCAGCAGTACCAGATGGGGAACGCGATGCCCGACATCGCCCGCAACCCGGGAGGCGGAACGGCCGCCGACGGGATGGGTCTGGGGATGGGACTCGCAATGGCCGGTCAAATGGCCGGAGCGGTCGGAACCGCACAGGCGGGTGCCACTCCACCGCCCCTGCCCTCGGTCGGCTTCCATGTGGCTGTCGGAGGTAGCACGCAGGGACCGTTCCCGGTCTCAGAACTGGGTGGCAGGATCACACCCGAAACGCTCGTCTGGAGCCAGGGCATGGCCGCATGGACACCTGCCGTGCAGGTTCCGCAACTGGCGGGTCTCTTCGCGACACCACCGCCACCTCCACCACCTCCGCCACCACTGGCCTGAACCGATCGGACCGTCTCCGTCGACGGCATCGCCGCGGTCCCTGACCTCCACGGCGTCTGAGCGGCGACGCCCAGCGTTGCACGACCACCGGAGCCGGTCTACAACCGACGATCCGTCGCAAAAGATCGGTTTCGAGAGGACTTCCCATGGCCCAGGTCAACGACCACTATCTGAAACTCCAGGCCGGGTACCTGTTCCCGGAAATCGCTCGCCGAGTGAACACCTACATCGACGCTCACGCTGAGGCCGACGTGATCCGGCTGGGCATCGGTGACGTGACCGAACCACTTCCGCCGGCGATCATCGCCGCGATGCACACCGCCGTGGACGAGATGGGAGACCGCGAGACCTTCCGCGGGTACGGTCCCGAACAGGGGTACGAGTTCCTCCGCGAAGCCCTGGTCGACGGGGCGTTCGCTCCACGCGGGGTCGAGATCTCCAGCGACGAGATCTTCATTTCCGACGGGTCCAAATGCGACACCGGCAACATCCTGGACATCTTCGGTGCCGACAACACCGTCGCGGTGATTGACCCGGTCTACCCGGTCTACGTGGACACCAACGTGATGGCCGGCCGCACCGGATCCGCCACCGATGATGGACGGTTCGAGGGCCTGGTCTATCTCCCGGTCACCGCCGAAAACAACTTCGTGGCCCCCCTGCCCGACCGACCGGTCGACCTGGTCTACCTCTGCTACCCCAACAATCCCACCGGGACGGTGGCCAGCCGCGAGACGCTCACCGCCTGGGTGGAATTCGCCCGTGAACACGATGCGATCATTCTCTTCGACGCCGCCTACGAGGCGTACATCACCGACCCCGAGATTCCGCATTCGATCTACGAAATCGACGGCGCCCGAGAAGTGGCGATCGAGTTCCGGAGCTTCAGCAAGAACGCCGGGTTCACCGGCATCCGCTGTGCCTGTACGGTAATCCCTCACGAGTTGACCGGCACCACCACCTCGGGAGAACGCATCGACGTCCATCGACTGTGGAACCGTCGGCACAGCACCAAGTTCAACGGGGTCTCCTATCCCGTGCAGCGTGGCGCCCAGGCGGCCTACAGCCCCGAGGGCCAGCAACAGGTTGCCGACCTGATCCGTTTCTACCTCGACAATGCGCGGCTGCTCCGCGAGGGTCTGGAAGCCGTCGGGATCACCGTCTACGGCGGAGTCAATGCCCCCTATGTCTGGTTGAAGACACCCGGAGGAGTCGACAGCTGGACCTTTTTTGACCAGCTGCTGGACAAAGCCCACTTGGTCGGCACTCCCGGCAGCGGGTTCGGTGCCGCCGGCGAAGGGTACTTTCGGCTCAGCGCCTTCAACAGCCGGGCCAATGTCGAGGAGGCGGTACGCCGGTTCCAGCAACTGGTCGGTTGACGACCCACTCAGGCCCCGCTCGCCTCACCACTCTCATCCGCCTCGGATTCCTCAACCGCGTCAGGATCCCCGGGGGCGCTCGGCGTGACAAATGTCCCCGGCTTGATCTGTGGGCCGGTTGTGTGCTCGTCGAGAATTCTCTTCAGGTGTTCAGAGTCCATCACCTCGACCTCGACCAGGTCGCGAGCGAGGTGATCGAGCAGTTCGCGGCGTGAATTGAGCACATCACTGACCGTCGCCGAAGCCTCGTCGATGATCCGTTTCACCTCGATCTCGATCTCGCGGATCGTCTCGGCACTGTGAACCGTCTCGTTGCGGAATGCCTGTGGCCCCAGGAAGGTGGGGCCAACGTTCTTGTCCCCGTAAAAGACCCGTCCCATCCTCTGGCTCATTCCGAAGTCGGTGACCATTCGTCGGGCGATGTCGGTGGCTCGCTGCAGGTCGTTTTGGGCCCCTGTCGACGTTTCCTGGTAGATGATCTCCTCGGCGAGAATCCCACCCAGCAGGCAGCAGATCTGGTTTTCGAGTTCCGACTGCATCACCAGTTGCTTCTCGTCGTCGGGCCGGTGCATGGTGTAGCCCAGCGCCCCGTAACCACGGGGAATGATCGAGATCTTGTGGACGGGATCGGTGTTGGGCAACACGCTGGCGACCAGGGCGTGGCCGCACTCATGGTAGGCCACTCGCAGCTTCTCGTCTTCATGAATGATCCGCGTCTGCTTCTCCAGCCCCGCAATCACCCTCTCGACGCCCTCTTCGAATTCTTCCATCGTGACCCGTTTCTTGTCGCCACGCGCGGCCAGCAACGCCGCCTCGTTGACCAGGTTGGCCAGATCGGCACCGACGAATCCCGGAGTGATCTTGGCCAGACGACCCAGGTCGACACTGTCATCCATCTTGATCTTGCCGGCGTGGACCTTGAGGATCGCCTCGCGGCCCTTGATGTCGGGCCGGTCGACCAGCACGTGACGATCGAAGCGGCCCGGCCGCAGCAACGCCGGATCCAATGTTTCGGGCCGGTTGGTCGCTCCCATCACGATCACGCTTTGCTCGGTCGAAAATCCGTCCATCTCAACCAGCAGAGCGTTGAGAGTCTGTTCCCGCTCGTCGTGGCCCCCGGGCATTCCACTGCCACGGACCTTCCCCAGGGCATCCAGTTCATCGATGAAGATGATCGCCGGCGAGCGAGCCGCGGCCTGCTGGAACATGTCGCGCACCCGGGCCGCTCCAACCCCGACGAACATCTCGACGAAGTCCGAACCGCTGAGCCCGTAGAACGGCACCTCGGCCTCGCCGGCCACTGCCTTGGCCAGCAGCGTCTTGCCGGTACCCGGAGGGCCGACCAGCAGCACGCCGCGAGGAATTCGGCCACCGAGAGCCTGGTACTTGTTCGGATTCTGCAGGAACTCGACCACCTCCCGCAGTTCCTCGACTGCCTCATCAATCCCGGCCACGTGCTGAAAGCCCGCATCGATGTCTTCCTGGGCATAAAGCCGTCCACGGCTGCGGCCGAACGACATCGCGGTCCCGGCTCCGCCAACCCGGCGGAACAGTATCAGGAACAGGAATAGCAGCAACAGGATCGGCAGAAAAAAGGCCAACAGCGACGGCCATTCCGACGGCGGTCGCGCGTAACCGTAGGGGATCCGGTGCCCCTCCCTGGTCAACGCGTCGGTCAACCGCTTGACGTCACCTTCGGCCGGCTTCAGGAACGGAACCTGGTAGAACTTCGTCGTGGCGGCGTCCGGCTTGTCCTTCACCTTGGCCGTGTCCTGGAATCGGATGTAATCGGCACCGATGACAAGTTCGTGAACGTTGGACTTGTTGAATCGCCCCACGGCCTCACGTGTTTTGGCGTCGAACCGTTCGAGTTCTCCAACAAACTCGCTGAAGGTCACTTCTTCACGAGCCTGGTTCTGGTTGGAAACGCTGAAGACGATCAGCGCGATCGCACCGACGATCATCAGGAACCAGAACAGGTTGCTCGATGGCTTCTGCTCGCCCCGACGAGGCCCTCCGGAATCGGGCCGACGATCACCGGGAGGCGGCGAATCGGGTGGAGGCGTGGGCGGTGGGGACTGGTCGTGGTCGCTCATCGACATCGCCGTCTGGGGGGTGCGTTTCCACTTTAGGAGTGGCGGGGGGGGAGGGTCAACCATCGTCCCGGTCATCAGGCCGAGACCCCGCTTGTCGGCTTTGCGGGTCGCGTCCTAGAATGACGGTGGCCCGTTTCCCCCCGTCTCCGGCTGTCTTCTCCGAATGAACCGTATCGCCGTTCTCGGTTCCACCGGCTCGATCGGAACCAGTTGCCTGGAGGTGATCGCGGCGCATCCGTCGGATATGACCCTGGTGGGGGTTTCGGCCAACCGGAGCTGGGAACTGCTCGGTCGTCAATCGACCACCTTCGCTCCCCGCTACGCGGTGCTCTGCGACGAATCGCTGGCCGGGCAGGTCGACACCTCCGTCTTCGGTGGCCACACCGAACTGCTGTTCGGCGACGAGGGCATCCAGCAGCTGGTGACCGACGAAGAGACCGACGTGGTCGTCACCGGGATCGTCGGAGCCGCAGGACTGCGTGGCACGTGGGCGGCCCTGGAAAGTGGCAAACGGGTGGCGGTGGCCAACAAGGAGACCCTGGTCGTGGCCGGCCCCCTGGTGATGGAACTGGCCGGGCGACGGGGTGCGGAGGTGATCCCCGTCGACAGCGAACACAGTGCGGTCTTCCAGGCCATGCAGGCAGGCCGCTCACGGGAAATTCGCCGTATCGTGTTGACCTCCAGCGGTGGACCTTTTCGCGGGAGCACGGCCCAACAGCTGTCCGAGGTGACTCCCCGGCAGGCCCTGGCCCACCCAACCTGGCAGATGGGGCCCAAGATCACTGTCGACAGCGCGACGATGATGAACAAGGCCCTGGAAGTGATCGAGGCGAAGTGGCTGTTCGAACTCGAGGTCGACCAGATCGAAGTGGCCGTCCACCCGCAGTCGATCGTGCACTCGATGGTCGAGTTCGTCGACGGATCGGTCATCGCCCAGATGTCACCTCCGGACATGAAACTGCCGATCCAGTATGCACTGACCTACCCCGACCGGGTTTCCACGCCCACCGGATCCATCGACTTCACCGCCCCTTTCTCACTCGACTTCGAGCCCCCCGATCTCGATGCCTTTCCCGCATTGAGACTGGGATTCGAGGTGGCGCGTCGGGGTGGCACCGCCGGAGCGGTCCTCAACGCCGCCAACGAAGCCGCCGTCGCGCGCTTCCTTGACGGGCGACTCGGATTCAACGACATTCCTCGGTTGTGCCAGGACCTCCTGGACAACCACGATTTTGATCCATCCCCGGATCTCGACGAGCTGCTGAGGCAGGATCGCCGGGCACGGGCGGAGGCGGAACTTTGGTGATCTTGGCCCACCTGCTGGCCGTATCGATCGGTTCGGTGCTCTACGTTGCCGCCGGTATCGGGCTGGTGATTTTCTTCCACGAACTCGGCCACTTCGCCGTCGCCAAGTGGTGCAACGTCTCGGTCGAACGCTTCAGCATCGGCTTCGGGCCGGTCATTTGGCGAGTCAAGTGGGGCGAAACCGAGTACGTGCTCTCGATCGTGCCTTTCGGCGGCTATGTCAAGATGCTCGGCCAGGACGACATCGATCCCAGCCAGTTGACCAGCGACGAGATCGCCGAAGACCCTCGCAGCTATTCGGCCAAGAACGTCCCGCAGCGAATGGCCATCATCTCGGCCGGGGTGATCATGAACCTGATCACCGGCCTGTTGTTCTTCGCCTGTGCCTACGGGCTGGGTGTCGGCACCGAACAACCGATCGTTGGATTGGTCCAGGTTGGGCTGCCGGCGTGGGAAGCGGGAATGGAACCGGGTGACCGGATCCGCCGCATCAACGGGGATACCATTTCGTCCTTCGAAGACATCATCCTCAGCGTCGCGCTGGCTCCCAGCCAGCGGCTGCTGTTCGAGGAACCCGAGGATCTGATGGGATTGCTCGATCCCGGGCCGGTCGACGAAGAACTGCGATCCCGGTTCGCCAAGCGACGGATACGGCTGCCCCACGACGCCATCGTCGTGTCCGACACGTCTAGCCAGTGGTCGATCAAGAGCGGATCGACAACTCTGTTCCAGTTGGCCAGGTCCGGATCCGGCCTCGCCGTTTCCGGCAACATGCTGAAAATTGAAGGCAGCAGGAGCGTTGGAGCGTCCGTTCAGTCAATGACCTGGAACGTTCTCCCCCGAGGCAAGGGAACCGGACGCAAGATCGGCCTGGGGCCCGAACACGACACGCAATTCCTGGCCCCGGAAACCGGGCCGTCTGGCTGGCCAGCTTCCCGGGCCAAGCCCGCCCTGCGGGACAAGGACCGGCTCAAGCAGATCAACGACACTCCGATCACCAGCGTCGCCCAGATGCGCAAGTACCAGGCTCGTCACGCCGACCAGGAACTGGTGTACCAGGTCGAACGCGAAGGAGAAGCGGGGCCGGTCGAAATCACCGTCCCACCCAGTCGTTTCCTGACACTGGGAATTTCGATGGACATTGGCCAGGTCACCTCGATTCGTGACCGTTCGCCAGCCGACACCGCCGGACTACGGATCGGCGACAAGCTGATCACCGTCAACGGACGTGACATCGGCAAGGCTATCAATCCCCTGGAACTCCCCAATGTCCTGGCCAAGCTCAGCGGACAGGACGTCAAGATCGAGGTCCTCCGACCACAGCCCACCGGAGAACCCGAGACAATCTCGCTGACTGTGACCCCCGACGACCAGCCCGGCTGGCTCAATCCGCCGGAACAGCAGAGTTCCCCCCTGGCAATTCCCTCGCTGGGCCTCGCCTACGACTGCACCGTCAACATCCTGGCGGTCACACCCGGCAGCCCGGCAGAGAAAGCGGGGATCCAGTCCGGAGACCAGATCAGCCAGGCCACAATCACGCTGAAACAACTCCCAACCGAAACCGAGCCGACAACGTTCGACATCACGTTCGACGACCAGAACGCCAACTGGGCCCACGCGATCTGGATGATCCAGCGATCCGATGAGAGCAAGCCGGTCCTGCTCCACGTCGTCGGGGCCGACGGCAAGGAACGAGATATCGGGGTCACGCCCTGGCGCAATTCCGACCGAGACTGGTACCTGCCCAAACGAGGAACCCGTCACTACCCACTCAACGAGATCCGCCAGGCCACCGGGATCGGAGACGCGATGGGCCTGGCCGTCAACCACGCGGAGACAACCCTGGCACGGATCTGGTTGACGTTGCGGAGCCTGTTCACCGGCGACATCTCGGTCACGGAACTCCACGGGCCGATCGGCATCGCGCGAGCCGCCTACAGTGTCGCGGAAACGAGTGTCTCCAAGCTGCTGATCTTTCTCGGTTTCCTCAGCCTCAACCTCGCGGTGATCAACTTCCTGCCGATCCCCGTCCTGGATGGCGGCCACATGGTGTTCCTGACCTGGGAGGCCATCACACGGCGAAAACCCAGTGAACGGGTCCTGATCGCGGCCACCTACTTCGGCCTGGCTTTCGTTCTGCTGTTGATGGTCACCGTGATCTTTCTCGACATCGAGCGGATGTGGTCATCGTGACCATTCCCGGCCTCCAACCGGTCCCCACCGTCAACCGGGTCATCGACAGCATCTTCGGGTAAGATTCCTGTCATGCCGCCAAACAAGGAAATGGGACGCGAGGCCGTCAGCGCACTGGCCACCATCGCGGTGGTGATTGGTGGCGTCCTGGCCCTGGTGTTCGTGATCGTCGTCGGCAGCGATCGCCCGGGTCCGTACCTCGGTGGAGTCGCCGGCGGGGTCGTCCTGCTCTGCATCGTGCTGTTCCTGGCGAGATCCCAACCCGCCGGTGTCGGGGAAAAACAACGCTCGTGGTGGTCAGTCTTTCGTCGACGAACCGAGACGCCCGAACCGGAGATCATTCTCAAGCGACGCAATGACCCGGCAACCACCTTCGACAGCAACCAGCCTCCCACCGCTGAACAACTCAGGGACATGAAGGACCACACCAGCACCTGGGTGCCCAACCGCACTGCCAATCGTCGCTAGCCTCCAGGCGGTCTTCGAGGACAGACACCCGTCCCGGGTTTGTGCTAGCATAAGGTGATGCCCCAGACGGTCGTCGCCTGGAGACTCCAAAAGGACACTCCCGAATTGGGACCTCGACCATGCCCCGGCTCCACTGCACAAGACCCGCTCGCGTCGTGATCGCCACGTTGCTGTTGGTGGGCACCACTTTCGCCGCCGACAAGACGAACACCATCGGACCCAACCGGGCGAAGTGGCTGAAGGTCCGAACCCGCGCCGTCAACTTCCTCAAATCCGCCCAGGATGACGACGGCAGTTGGACCTCACCCCAAGCCGCCGGTCTCACCGCGCTGGCCACCACCGCGTTGCTGGACAGCGGTCTGAAGGCCGACGACCCCGTTGTCGCCCGCAGCCTCGCCTACCTCGAATCGCTCGCCCAGAAAAACGGCGGCATCTACCACCCCAAGACACTGCATCGCAACTACGAAACCAGTATCGCGATGCTGGCCATGACTGCGGCGTCTTCGTCCGCCACGCCCGCCGCTCGCAAGCGGTATGCCGCTCACATCTCCGGAGCCCGCAAGTTTCTCAAGAATCTCCAGTGGGACAAGGGCGAGGGGCTCGAGACCACCGACCCGGGATTTGGTGGAGCCGGTTACGGAAAACACAAACGCCCCGATCTCTCCAACACGCAGTTCTTCCAGGAGGCCCTGCTCTCGGCTGGTGTCAAGAAAGACGACCCGGCAATGAAGAACGTGCTGCTGTTTGTCAGCCGCTGCCAGAACCTCGAGTCCGAAAACAACACCACCGCGTTCGCGGGCAAGATCGGTGACGGGGGCTTCTACTACACGCCCGCTGCCGGTGGCACCTCCCAGGCTGGACTCGCTGCCAACGGCGGCCTGAGATCCTACGGGTCGATGACCTACGCGGGACTCAAGAGCATGATCTACGCCGGAGTGAAACCCGACGACCCGAGAATCAAGGCCGCGCTGGGCTGGATCCAGAAGAACTATTCCGTCCGGCTCAATCCCGGACTCGGCCAACAGGGTCTTTACTACTACTACCACACCTTCGCCAAGTCGCTGTCCGTGATCAATCTTGACCACATCGAAGACTCCGCGGGGGTCAAGCATGACTGGCGGCTGGAGTTGTTCGACCAGCTCGCCAAGCTGCAGCGACCCAATGGAAGTTTTGTCAATCGCGCCCCGCGATGGTACGAAGGTGACCCCAACCTCTCGACCGCCTACATCCTGCTCGCACTGAAATACTGCCAGCCCCGTCCACTGAAAGCCGCCAAGCGGTAAAACTCGGGACAAGCCAAGCCGTCGACCCGATGTCGCGGGAGAGCCACGTTGGAGCTGCTGCGCGAACTGCTGGACCTGCAACACCGGCACGGCCACCTTTCCGACCGACACCTCGAAGACCTGGCCCAAAGGCGAGGTGTCCCGCGGTATCGCATTGAGGGACTGGTCAGCTTCTACACGCACTTCCGACGCACTCCGCCGCTCCGGCGGCAGATTGCCGTCTGCCGGGATGTCGTCTGTCGCATGCACGGTTGCGGCACCCTGCTGGCAGATCTCCAACAACTCGCCGAAACCGACGATGAACTCGAGATCGTCGAAGTCTCGTGCCTGGGTCGTTGCGACCACGCCCCGGCTGTGTCCGTCGACGATCGACCAGCCGGCCCCGCTGCCTCGGCCACAAACCTGCTTGCCAACGACACCGTCCCGTGGCGAACCGCCCAGGCGGATTCCGAATGGCAAGCCGATCCGTACGACTCCGCCGACGACCGTTACTCCACTCTCAGACGACTTGTCACCGATCAGCCGACGCTGGCCGAGACCTGCATCACCAGCCTCAACGATGCCGGGCTCCGTGGCATGGGCGGGGCCGGATTTCCCACCGGGCGGAAGTGGAGCCTGGTCGCAGGCGAATCGTCCGACACCAAGTTCGTCATCTGCAACGCGGACGAAAGCGAACCGGGGACCTTCAAGGATCGCGTGCTGCTGGCCACCCTGCCCCACCTGGTGATCGAAGGCATGGTCCTGGCCGGGCTGACGATCGGAGCTGAGCAGGGCATCATCTTCCTTCGCCACGAATACTCGGTCGAGCAGCAGGTGCTGCAGGACGCGATCCAAGACGCCACCGCAAGAGGCATCCTCGGCCCCGACGCCGCCGGCAGTGGCCGGGCGTTCGAAATCGAGATCTTTGTCTCACCCGGCGGTTACATCCTGGGCGAAGAGACGGCTCTGCTCGAGGCACTCGAGGATCGCCGCGGGGAACCCCGAAACAAGCCGCCCTACCCGGGCCAGGTCGGGCTGTACGGGAAACCGACACTGATCAACAATGTCGAGACCTTCGCCCTTTCCGTCCCGATCATCGCCCGCGGAGCCGACTGGTGGGCCGGCCAAGGGGCCGAGAACTTCTCGGGCCTGAAATTCGTTTCGATCTCCGGAGACATCAACCAGCCGGGAGTCTACGAAATTCCCGTGGGGACAACGGTAGCCGAGTTGATCGAGCAGGCCGGTGGAGTTCCCGGCGGTGCAGCCGTCAAGGCGTTCCTGCCCGGCGGGGCCAGCTCAAAATTCCTGCCGTCCGATCGGCTCAACACGCCACTGGATTTCGATGCCATCGCCGCGGCCGGCAGCATGCTCGGCACCGGCGCTGTCATCGTCATCACCGAGGGGCACAACCTGTTCGATCTGGCCACCAACCTGGTGCGGTTCTTCCGCAACGAATCCTGTGGCAAGTGTGTTCCCTGCCGCATCGGCAGCCATCACGCCGTCGGCCTGCTCGAATCGGTCGCCGATGGATCAGCTGATCCCGACGTACTCAAAGAGCTTCCCGGGCTCGGCCACACGCTCGAACAGACCTCGATCTGCGGACTCGGCCAGGTCGCCCTGATCCCTGTCCTTTCGATGCTCGAGCACTTCCCCGACGAGGTGCCCGGAACATGATCTCCGACACCCCCATGGTCGAACTGACAATCGACGGACAGCCCCTCCGCGTCCCGGCCGGAACATCGATCTGGGAGGCGGCCCGGACGGCAGGAATCGAGATTCCCGCGCTGTGCCACGACCCGGGCCTGGAACCGGTTGGTGTCTGCCGCATGTGCGTGGTCGACGTCGGTGAACGGGTGTTGGCAGCCGGTTGCGTTCGGGAGTGTGCGGAGGGAATGACCGTCGAGACCGACTCTCGGGCGGTCAACGATCACCGGCGACAATTGACTCGCCTGCTGCTGACCGAACACCCGTCCCCCTGCCAGCAGCAACAGCGGACCGGTGACTGCAGCCTCGAACAACTCGGACAACAATTCGGCCTGCTCGACCCCGACCAGACTTCCCAACCCTCCTGCTCGGCTCCCGATCGCCCGCTCGACCATTCGTCACCGGTCATCGCCGTCGACCACCAGGCCTGCATCCTCTGCGACCGCTGCATCCGAGCCTGCGACGACATCCAGTCCAACGAGGTGATCGGGAGAACCGGCAAGGGTGCCACGGCAAGGATCGCCTTCGATTTCGACCAGCCGATGGGCCAGAGTACCTGCGTCTCGTGCGGCGAGTGTGCTGCAGCCTGCCCGACCGGGGCACTCGTCGGGCAGACCCTGACGCTGCCGGTCGTCAGTCGTGACCAGATGACGGGGGTCGAAACCGTCTGTCCCTACTGCGGCGTCGGCTGCGCGGTGACAGCCTGGACCCACCAGGACACGATCGTCGAACTCGAGGGACGCCAGAGTCCGGTCAACCAGGGACGACTGTGCGTCAAGGGCCGCTACGGCTGGGACTACACGCTGCACCCGCACCGGTTGAAAACACCGCTGATCCGTCGCGAGTCGGCCTATCCCAAGGGACCACTCTCGCCGGAGGTCGTCACATCGCTGCCGGGCAAAGGCCGCAAGCCCGGTGGCCTGGTCGATCTCGAAACTGTTCTGCCCGCCTTTCGTGAAGCGACCTGGGACGAGGCACTCGCACTGGTCGGAGACAGATTGACCTCGATCCGTGACACCCACGGCAGCAATTCCCTGGCCGGTTTCGGTTCGGCCAAGGGATCCAACGAAGAAGCCTACCTGTTCCAGAAATTCATCCGTGCCGGGCTGGGCACCAACAACGTCGATCACTGCACGCGTCTGTGCCACGCGTCGAGCGTGGCAGCGCTGATGGAGACCATCGGATCAGGAGCCGTGACCAACGTCTTTGCCGATGTCGCCCGGGCTGACGTCGCACTGGTCACCGGCTCCAACACCACCGCCAACCACCCGGTGGCCGCCACCTTCATCAAGCAGGCGGCCAAGGCGGGCACCGACCTGATCGTCGTCGACGTCCGACGGAATGCGATCGCCGATGTCGCTCGCCATTTCGCTCAGATTCGCCCCGGCACTGACGTCGCCTTCTACAACGCGCTGCTGCACGTGCTGTGCCGCGATGGACTGCTCGACCGCGACTACATCGCAACCCACACCGAGGGGTTCGACGAACTCGAGGCCCTGGTCACCAACGATTACAGCCCCGAGCAATCCTCTGCCGTCTGCGGTGTGCCGGCCGAGCAGATCGAAGCGATCGCCCACACGATCGGTCGCGCCACGCCGCCCGGTGGCGGCGGATCAATGATCGTCTTCTGGGGCATGGGCATCTCGCAACATGTCACCGGCACCGACAACGCCCGATGTCTGATCTCGCTGTGCCTGGCCACCGGCAACGTCGGTCGCCCCGGCACCGGGCTCCATCCGCTTCGCGGACAAAACAACGTCCAGGGAGCCAGCGACGCGGGATTGATCCCGATGGTCTTCCCCGACTACCAGTCCGTCACCGATGACACCCACCGGCAGAAGTTCGCCCAGGCCTGGGGTCACGACCTGGATCCCACACCGGGACTGACGGTCGTGGAGATCATGAAAGGGGCACTGGAGGGGTCGATTCGCGGCATGTACATCATGGGCGAAAACCCCTTCATCTCTGACCCCAACGCCAACAAGGTCCGCCGGGCACTCTCTGAACTCGACTTCCTGGCCATCCAGGACATCTTTCTGACCGAGACGGCCGAGTTCGCCGACGTGATCCTGCCGGCCAGCAGCTACTTCGAAAAAACCGGCACCTACACCAACACCGATCGCCGGGTGCAGTTGGGCCGTCCGGTGCTCGATCCGCCCGGCGACGCCCGACAGGACTGGGAGATCCTCTGCGAGGTGTCTCGTCGAGTGGGGCTCGAGTCCGACTACGCTGACGTTGCGGCCGTTTTTGACGAGTTCACGTCCCTGACCCGGAATTACCAGGGCCTGTCACACGAGATCCTCGGCACCACCGGGCGACTCTGGCCGTGTCCGGATCCGGAAAACGACGACGGGACCCAGATTCTCTTTGGCGACGGTTTCCCGACCGACAACGGCCGCGGTCGGTTCGTGCCCTGTCCGTACCAGCCGGCCGACGAGCTGCCCGACGACGAATACCCCTTCGTGCTCAACACCGGCCGCGTGCTGGAACACTGGCACACCGGCAGCATGACGCGCCGCAGCAAGGCACTGGATGCGATTCAACCCGAGGCGTTTGTCGCGATTCACCCGGACGACCTGGAGCAACTCGATGCCAACGACGGACAGTGGCTGAGAATTACCAGTCGACGCGGATCGATCGAACTGGCCGCCCGGGCCGACCAGGGAGTCCAGCCCGGCGAGATCTTTGTTCCGTTCCACTTCCGTGAGGCCGCGGCCAACACGTTGACCAACGACGCGCTCGACCCTCACGGGAAGATCCCCGAGTTCAAGGTCTGCGCCGTCCAGGTCGCGCCGGTCAACCCGGCAGGCGACCACTAGACGGTCACTTCGCCGCCATCGGCCTGCAGGGCCGACGGGTACCGATCACGGATCGGATCGACCACAGCCGCGATGAACTCGTCCACCTGCTCGGCCGCCCGGCCGGTGAACCGGCGGGCGTCCAGCGTGCCTTCGAGATCGACATCGGCAAACAGCGGGTCGCCCTGCAAACGGGAGATCAGGTCGTTCTCGCCACCCCGCTGCTTGACCTCCTCGCCGGCCGCCTGGCTGTGGACCCGGATCGCCTCGTGCAGTTCCTGCCGGTCGCCACCGGCCCGCACGCCCGCCATCAAGATCTCCTCGGTCGCCATGAACGGCAGTTCCTCACCCAGCCTCCGGGAAATCACCTGGGGATAAACCACCAGGCCGTCAACGATGTTGCGAAAGAGAATCAACACCGCATCGATGGCCAGGAAGGCCTGCGGCAACGTCAGGCGGCGATTGGCACTGTCGTCGAGTGTCCGTTCCATCCACTGGGTCGCCGCTGTGTCAGCGGCACTGTCGTGCAGCGAGATCGCGTAACGCGCGAGACTGCACATCCGTTCGGACCGCATCGGGTTTCGCTTGTAAGCCATCGCCGAGGAACCGACCTGCTTCTTCCCGAACGGCTCCTCGATTTCCTTGCGGTGCTGGAGAATGCGAACGTCGTTGCCCGCCTTGTGGGCCGAAATGCCGATGCCCGAGAGGACTCCCAGCACCTGGGCATCGATCTTTCTCGAGTAGGTCTGTCCGGTGACAGGGTAAACGCGGCCATCGCCCATCTTTTCGGCCACGAGTTGTTCCAGGCGAGACACCTTGTCGTGGTCGCCGTCAAACAGCGACAGGAATGACGCCTGTGTGCCGGTGGTGCCCTTCACACCTCGCAGTCGCAGGCTCTCGAGGCGATGCTCAAGTTCCTCGAGATCCATCACCAGGTCATAGCACCACAGCGTCGCCCGCTTGCCGACGGTCGTCGGCTGGGCCGGTTGCAGGTGAGTGAAACCCAGGCAGGGCAGGTCACGGTTTCCCGCGGCAAACACCGCCAGGTGATGGATCACGCCGACCAAGCGGTCGCGGATCAGTTCCAGGGCCTGTCCCAGCAACAGCAGATCGGTGTTGTCGGTGACGAAGCAACTGGTGGCTCCAAGATGAATGATCCCGCGGGCCTCCGGGCACCGGTCTCCGTAGGCGTGCACATGGGCCATCACGTCGTGCCGGAGATCCCGCTCGTAACCGGCAGCCACCTCGAAATCGATGTCGTCGATCGCCTCACGTAACGACGCCAGTTGCTCGTCGCTGATCTCCAGCCCCAGTTCCTGCTGCGACTCGGCCAACGCCACCCACAACCGTCGCCAGGTCGCATGGCGGACCTGGGAGGACCAGATTCGGCTCATCTCCGCCGACGCATACCGCGTGTTCAACGGGTTCTGATAGCTCTCGAATTCCGACATATCGCTTGCGTCCCGGCCTGGGAAATCATCATCTTCTGCCCGTCCCACCACCTCGATTGTAGCGAACCGCCTATCCCGGCGGCATCAACACCCAGACCGCGTCTGGCAACCTCTCGTTGCGGGGTTTAGGATGGAGTATCGGCGGTCGTGGACCGCCGAAGTGGTGCATGGAGGCCACACGTGGTCCAGGACGCGCAAGCCCCATGCATTACGTCCCCGAGTCGGCGCGGGAATTCCTGCAGGACGACACCTCTTCGACCGGCACCATGCCATCCGAAGAGGTGGGTTTCCACTACCGCTCGGCGCCGATCTACCTGCTGACGGCTATCGTCGGTCTGCTGCTGGGCGGTGACCTGCTGGCCGGCTCGATCGCTGCGGCCGGTGTGACCGACTGGGCCCAATACCAGGTTCTGTTCGGCTTCCGTCTGGCACTGCTCGCCGCGGTTCTTGGCGGCTCACGGATCCTGTTCCAGTCACTCGAAGGACTGTTCGCCGGCCGGATCGGTGCCGACCTCGCTCTGACAATCGCCTGCCTGGCGGCCATTCTACTTCGTGAACCGGTCACCGCGGCACTGGTGGTATTCGTAGCACTTTGCGGAGAGAGCATCGAAGGGTACACCGTCGACCGGGCACAACGGGCCATTCGCGGCATCTTTCAACTCTGCCCCCGCATCGCACATCGCCTGGTGGGCGACGTGGAAACCGACGTACCGGTCGAAGAACTGGCCGTGGGCGACCAGGTGGTCGTTCGGCCCGGTGAACGGATGCCCGTCGACGGACAAGTCCACTCGGGAACCTCATCGGTCGATCAGTCGGCGTTGACCGGCGAGAGTCTTCCCATCGACAAGGTGGCCGGTGACTCGGTCTACAGCGGTACGCTCAACCAGTTCGGCGCCCTGGTGATCAACACCGAACGAATCGGCGACCAGTCGACACTGGGACAGGTGATCGCCCTGGTTACCGAGGCCACCCAGCAGAAGGCGCCGCTGGAACGGACCGCCGACCGGCTGGCCCGCCTGTTCCTGCCCGCCGTACTCGGCACCGCACTGCTGACCATCGTCGGCTGGCGATTCCTCGGAGAGGCGGGCACGTGGGAATCCGGCTATCTGCCGGCTCTCGCGGTGCTGGTGGTCGCCTGCCCCTGCCCACTGATTCTGGCCACCCCCAGCGCGGTGATGTCTGCCATGGCGTGGTTGGCCCGCGAGGGAGTCGTCGTCAAGGGCTCGGAAGCTCTCGAACGGCTTGCACGGGTCGACACGTTCGCCTTCGACAAGACCGGGACACTAACTCGCGGGGAACCCACACTCGGCCTGGTTCGGCCCGCGCCAGGCAGCGGACTCGAGCCCGACGAATTGCTCCGCATCGCCGCATCAGCCGAACGGACCAGCGAACATGTGCTGGCCCGGCTGGTCGTTCGTGAAGCCGAGAACCGCGGGATGGTCGTCCCAACCCCCGAGAGCTTTTCGGCGGAACCCGGATTCGGTGTCACCGCTACGATGTCGCCCGACCGACCCGGTGAGGAATCCCGCAACGTCCTTGTCGGCAATCGTCGGCTGCTCGAACAGTACGGCGTGGAGATCGACGAATCGGCCGAGAACGTGACCGAGGAGCTCATTTCCTCCGGACAAACCGTCATCCAGGTCGCCATCGATCGCCGCTGGGCCGGGGCCATCGGAGTGACCGACGATCAGAGAATCGAATCCGCCGGCGTACTCGACCAGCTCAAGCAGAACGGCATCGACCAGGTGGTGTTGCTGACCGGGGACAGGCCAGAACCGGCGGCCACCGTGGCAACAGGGCTGACGGCTCTCGACTTGGTCCAGAGCGAGATGCTGCCGGCTGAAAAAGCCAAGTGGATCACGGCGGCCGAAGAGGAGGGCCGTCAGGTGGCGATGGTCGGCGATGGCGTCAATGACGCACCGGCTTTGGCCACGGCCACGGTAGGCATCGCACTGGGAGGAGTCGGCAGCGACATCGCTGCGGAGGCGGGTGATCTGGTCCTGATGGGCGACCCCCTCAGGCCACTTCCCGGCCTGTTCCTGCTCTCGAAGCAACTCGTCCGAATAATCCGTCAGAGCATCTGGTTGTTCGCGTTCGGCATGAACGGACTGGGGATCCTGCTGGGAGCCATCGGCCTGTTGACTCCAGCCGCCGCGGCCGTCTTCCACGAGTGTTCCTCGTTGGCCGTGATGCTCAACGCCCTGCGGCTTCTCTGGTTCCAACGCTGGCACGAAACCCGATGGAATGCCCTGGCACGCTCTCTGAGTGACGCCGCCACCAGAATCACCGAGACACTCTCGCCTTCACGACTCACCTTCCACGCTCTCCGCCACTGGCAACTTGGACTCAAACTCGTCGCCGCCTCGCTACTGTTCGCCTGGTGTGTCTCAGGCATCACCGTTATCCCCGCGGACGAAAGTGCCGTGGTCGCGAGATTCGGGAGTTGGCACAAGGACCTCGGCCCCGGATGGCACTGGCGGTGGCCGGAACCTCTCGAAGTCGTTCATCGGGAAAAGCTGTTCCGAATCCGGTCTCTGCCGATCGGATTCCGACACACCCCCTCGGGGACACCCGTCAACGGATCGGCGGTCTACGTCTCACCGGTGGAATGGAACAGCCGGCACGATCGAGCCGATGACGGTGACGGACTTGATCGGGAATCGTCTCTGCTGGACGAATCTCAACTGGTGACCGGAGACGAGGTTCTGGTCGAGTTGACCGCGGTGGTCGAATACCGGATCGGCAGCAGTGACAACCTGCGACGGTACGCCTTCGAGACCGCGGCTCCCGAACAACTGTTGCGAGCGGCAGCCGAGAGCGCGATTCGCGAAATCGCGGCCACCGCTTCGCTCGCCGACCTGATGACCGACCGACGGGAGCAACTGCAAACCGACTGCCTGGACGCAGTCCGGCAAGCAGCCACGCCCTACCGGCTCGGACTGGAAATCGTTGACCTCCAACTGCTGGACGTCCATCCCCCTCGACAGGTCGTTGCCGCCTACCGACAGGTTGCCGATGCACTCGAAGAACGCGAACGGTTGATCAATGAAGCCGAAGGATATTACGCACGAAGACTGCTCGCCGCTGCCGGTGCCCGGGCCATCTCTTTCCTCAATTCGACTGTCCACACCGGCGACACTGCCACCGCCACGGGACACCAACTCGAAATCTCGAACTGGTCGTTCTCCGATCCCGACACATGGAGAGCTCTGCTCGACGGAAAAATGCTCTCCGGCGAATCTGCCGCCACCCTCGACTCGGCACGCGCCGACGCTGCCGACACGCGGTCGAAGGCGCACGCCCAGGCCAACCGCCACAACAAACTGCTCGCTGCCGGCACGCAACCACCGGAAACCCGCGACATCTCGAAACTGCACCTCTATTTCCAGGCCATTGAAGACGCGCTGTCCGGAAGACCTCTGACCGTGCTCGACCCCCGTGCCACCGGTCGCAAGCACCTGATGCTGACCGATCCCCGCACCCGCGGACTGCCCATGCTTTCTCCCTCGCTCGCACCTGGCGACGACGACGAACAGATCGTCTCGCCACCCCGACCTGCGACAACCGACCGAGAGAACTCCGATGAACGATAACACCACCACACCGATCGATGACAACCGCCCCTCACGTGCACGCGTCCCACTGGCGCTTGTCGGAATCGCCATCGCCTGCGGTCTCGCCGGATCCTCGTGCACGTTCGTCGACGAATCCGAGTGGGTACTCGTCGAACGGCTCGGGCAGGTCGTCCGCGTCCTCGACCAACCCGTTGACCGCGGCCTGAACTGGAAACTCCCCTGGCCCATCGAAACCGTTCGCCCCTTCGATGCCCGCACCCGGATCTATGATCCTCCCGGTGGCGAAATGGTCACTTCCGACAAGAAGAACATCACCGTCGACGCTTATCTCTGCTGGAGAATCGCCACTCCGGACACTGCCGACGACAGCGATTCCGACTGGTCATCCCGACCGCTTTATCGCTTTTTCACCGTGCTCGGAAACACCGAGACTGCCCAGGTTCGCCTCTCCGAACATGTCCTGCCGGCTCTGAGAACCAAGCTCGGCGAGACCGAGTTCGACCAGTTGGTTGATGTCGACGATTCCCAGTCCGGTCCGGAAAAAACCGAGGCGGGCCGCCTGGTGGCGATCCCGCAGGCGGTTCGTGACGAGTTGTCTCAACTGGTCCACGACCGTTACGGGATCACGTTGATCGATGTCCGCATCAAGCGGCTGAACTTCCCACAACAGAACCAGGTGGCCGTCTACGAGAGGATGAAGACGGAGCGGAAGAAGATCGCCGAGCAGTACCGCAGTGACGGGTTGGCCGAGAACACCAAGATCAAGAGCCAGGCCGATCTGCAGTACAGCCAGATCCTGGCCAACGCGCGTCGGGAGGCCGAGTTGATCCGGGCCGACGCCGACGCCGAAAGTCTCTCGATTCTCAACCAGGCTCACCGTCGCGACGTCGAGTTCTATCGCTTCACTCGCACACTGGAGAGCTACCGCCGCATTCTCAACGACCGCACCACCCTGGTGCTGTCGGGATCCAGCGAATTGCTGAAACTGCTGACCCGCGGAGTCCCCGTCGCACCGTCGGCCAGTTCACCACCACCAGTGGCGACTCCTGCCACGTCGGCCTCGAGCCAGAAGGACGATCGATGACCAATCGTCCCAACCAGGACGCTCGTCCCCGGAACCAGATCCGTCCGCGACTGTGGCTGCCAGCAGCAGCCGTGCTGATGGCCTGGCTGGTCAGTGGATTCTACATCGTCCAGGGCAACCAGCAGGGAGTGGTCCGTCGTTTCGGCCGGCTGGTGCGCAACGACGCGGGCCGAGTGCAGATCTCGCCAAGTGGCCTACGGTGGGACCTTCCGTGGCCACTGGCACAAGTCGACCGTGTCAACACTCACGAAGTCCGCACGCTGACGATTGGCCTGCCCGAATTCGGACCTGAGCTCAACGGAGACGCAGCAGACAGTTTCCTCGCTGACGTCGACCCTGCCCACCAGTCCCAGTTCCTCACCGGTGACCGCAACATCCTCAATCTTCAAGTCACCGTCCACTACCACGTTGATGCCATCGACCGGTTCCTGTTCGGCGAATCGGAACCGCGTGCCCGGCTGAGATCCCTGGTCGAATCCCTGGTCGCCGACACCGTCAGCGGCAGCGGTGTCGACTTCGTCTACGTCCACGGACGAAATCGGCTCCGCAACGTCCTGGTCGGCCGCCTGTCGGCCACGCTCCCCGAACAGGAACTCGGCCTCGTCGTCGACGACGTCACCGTGGGAGCCGTGTATCCCCCGATCCAGGCCAAGGCCGAGTTCCTGGAAGTGATGAACGCGCGGGCCGAACGGGAAACACACATCAACAACGCACGAGCCTACGAGGGGAAGCGGGCATTCGAACGCGAGGCCGAGGCCGAACGGGCCAGGCTTGCAGCCGAAGGCTACCGCAGCCGGACCGTGGCCGCCGCGCACGGTGAAGCGGCCCGTTTCAACCAGCTGGTGACCCAGATCCAGACGGAAGCTGAGAGTGGGCGACAGGACTACGCCGCCGTTCGACACCTGGCCATGAGACGCATGTACCTGGACACCATCGGGACGATCTTCGCCAAGGTGGCCGCCAAGGTCGTGCTCGACTCCGGACGACCCGTCGACCTGACGATCCTCAAAGAATCGAGCAAGTGAAACCGATCCCGCCGGTCTCTACAGGCGGTCGACCAACAATTGTGCGGCTTCCTGGCCACCCAGTGACACAGCCGCACCATCGATTTCCAGCGTCACCGTGCCCGCGGACGAGTTGTTCGATACCACCCGCCCCTCGACCCCCAGCGCCACCCCATTGTGAGTCAGGAACTGCAGGAACTCGGCTCCCTGTTCGGTCACTCGCACCACCCGCACAGTGCTGCCGGGAGGACAACTGGCCAGCGTTGTTGCACTCTCAGCCGTCTCGGGCCACGTGCCCGTGGCGGTGGGAATCGGGTCCCCATGCGGATCAAACCGCGGTCGACCCAGGAACTCGTCGATCCGATCGACCAGGTCGTCGCTGACGGCATGCTCCATGTGTTCGGCCTCTTCGTGGACCTGGTCCCACGACAATCCCAACGTCTCGACCAGGAACTGCTCGATCAGCCGATGCCGACGCAGCACCCTCATTCCCAGCATCTGCCCCGCTTCGGTCAGACACACACCCTCGTAGGGTCGATACACGACCAGATCGGCTTCCCCCAAGGTTTTGTGCATGGTGGTGACCGTTCCCGTAGACACACCCAGTGCCTGGGCAACCTGGCCGGCAGACACCCATTCGGCACTTTCGCGCAACCCGATCTGGAGGATGGCCTTCAGGTAATTCTCGACGGTCAGGCTCGGCATTCACACGGCTCCTCGGTCCCCGATTACAGTCCCTGTCCCGGCTCGAGTCAATCACCGTCACCCAACGCACCGTGCATCACACCGCCCGCTGTCGTAGACTGAGCAGCACGATTTTCGTCGAACCCGGCGATCTGCTCCCCGACACGGACTGGCTCTCATGCGGTCTGAATTCTCGCTGGCCCGATTCTCGACTGCCGCGATGGTGAGCCTGTGTGTCGTCACGGCGTACTCGCGGGTGCTCCCCGCGACCGAACCACGACCGGCAAGAGGGAAATCGGATCTCTCCGGTCCGGTCAAACGACTGGTCAACGATCTCGGTAGCAACAGACGAGCGATTCGCGAAAGTGCGCGACGACGACTTCTGGCGCTCGGGCCGGCCATTCTCGAACACCTGCCCGCACCAAACACGGTCAAGAGTGTCGCCACACGAGTCGCCATCCGCCGCCTGATTCGCACACTCGAACGCACCACCGCAACCCGCTCGGCTCGGGCATCCCAGGTGACCATCAGTGGCCGCCCAACACTGGAGACGCTGGTCGCTTCAATCTCCAAGCAAACGGGAAACCGATTGACGATGCACCGTTTGTCTTCCAGACAGCGTCAGCGACCGGTGCCCATCAAGCTGATCCGTTCCACTTACTGGCAAGCGATTGACAGCGTGATGTCACGCGCCAAGCTCGACCTGGTCCATCGCAATGGAGCCACCACGCTGATCGCTCGTGGCAACCGCAAGACTGACAGATCGATCGCCCTCTCGGGTCCCTTTCGGGTCACGGCAACGACGGCGACTCCGAAACCAATCCCTGACAGCGATCGCCAGCTGCTGCCGGTGAGACTGTCATGGATGGCCGAACCTCGACTGCGGCCGCTCTACCTTGTCTGTCGTCCGGCAAACTTCCGTGCGACCGGTCGATTCGACAACGACCGCACAAGATCACTGGACCCACGAAGCCCCGAAGCCACGCTCGAATTGCCGCTGGAAGGCAGCGACCCCGACCTGCAACTCAGGATCGACTTCCAGACCCCCGGCGACCAGATTCCCAGGGAAATTCAACTGGCGGGAACAGCCGATGTCTGGCTGGCTGCCGGGTCGCAGGAGTTCGTCTTCCAGGGTCCGGTCGCAGCCAAGCCGGTCGTACACAGACGGGCCGGCATCGCCGTCGTGCTGACCTCCATCCGACACACTCCCGCCAACGGCGATCGGTTCGATGCCACCTTCGGGATCACCGTCCAGTACGAATCGGGCGGACCGGCATTCGAATCCCACCGTCTGTGGATGCTCTACAATCGGGCCCACCTGGTCCCCACCTCGTCCTCCGACAAGAAACCCGTTCGCCAGGTCGCTTACGATCGCTTCGAAACTCTCCGCCTGGGTGATGGCACGGCGGAACTGGCCTACCACTTCAAGAACCTCCAGGGTCAGCCACGCGACTGGCGGTTCGTCTACCAGGCCCCAACCCAAATCATCAAGGTCCCGGTGCCACTCGAATTCGCCCGCTGGAAAGTTCCGACCAGACGCTCGAAGGACTGACGCCTCAGCTGCCCGTGACACCGGCCACGCGATTCTGGAAGGCAAAGATGACCAGGCCGGCCAGAAACACGGCAAAGCCAAGCCAGGCCAGGCCACCGGGCAGCAACAGGAAGCTGATCAGGCCCACGCCAAGCAGCCCCTTGGCCAGGTGCCGACGCAACAGACCCAATGTCCCGGGTCGACGCAGTGCCACAATCACCCCGATTGCCACACCCAGCCAGGCGATCGTCCACAGCAGGTTCAAACCCCGTTGAATTGACTCGCGGGGTCGCATCGACAGTTCCAGCTTTGGGTTCTCACCGGTCGTGGCAAACCGCAGCGTCTGACCTCCGGTGGGAATCTCGAAGTCAACCGAGAGTCCACCGGCAACGTCAGCGAGGCCCTGCTGGTCGGCAGGAGTCACGAGAGAGGACTCTCCGGCCCCTGGCACCCGGCCATCGCCATCCTGTGCGGCTGCCAACGTCTGTTGCCCCACCGCGTTGTTCTGCTGAGGTTGGTGCGGCACCTCCTGCTGTACTTGCTGCTCCGCCTTTTCGGCGGCCCGGTTCAGCCCGGCAATCTGGCTGAGACTCTGCTCGCGACGGCGCTTCCGGAGTTCACGCGTGGCCAGCTTTCCGCCGGCAGCCGCCTTCGGAGCTTTCTTGCCCTTGGCAGCACTTTTCTTGGCTTCCCCGGAAGGCGGGGCCAGATTCAGCTTGAAGTTGAACTCCTGAACATTGCGACCCTTTTCCTGCTTCTGCCCGGTATCTGGCAACACCGCATTGAAACGGTACAACCGGTCATTGTTCTTGAGGATCTGAGCCTTCTGGACCGCTTCGTCCTGGCCCTCGAGATTCCGTGAATCATCGCTGTTGGTCACCCGTTGCTTGCCGTCATCGACCTGGATCCGTTCCAACGCCTTGCGATACCGGGCCTGGAAATCACGACCCTGAAGTGTGAAGTCCGCCCCACCACCACCGGAAAAACCACGCGGCCGATTCCGTCGTCCATTTCCGGTCATGTAGTTGTTCAGTTCAACCCCAAGGCTCTCGAGATTGCGAGCGGCTTTGTACTTGGCCTTGCCGCTCGACTTGCTCTCGAGCACGCCCAGCAGGTAATTGGCATCGTCCAGTGTCGCCCTCTGCTGATTCAATTCGATCCTGTCACTGCCGACCATCGCCAGGTTGGTCCCCTTGCCGTCGACCGGTTCAACATCCAGTTCGTTCGGCAGGTGCACCGTCCACGAAGTCTCCTCGACCTTCATTCCGTGCTCCCGGAACAGCGACCCATTTTCATCTCCGTCCCGATCGGCCGCCTGTCGAGGTGTCACCACCGTGGGAACCGGAATGTGTCGCCTGTCGGCGATCAGGTGCAGCCCGGTCGGCAACTTGCCCCCGGAAATTCGGCCGGCCAGGATCATTCTGACAGGGAACGAGAGATCGCCTTCACTTGTGTTGGGCAGCGCCACCAAAACGACGCTTTCCTTTCGGGCCTCGTCCGAATCGACCGGTCGCGACTGATCGCCGCCGACGGATACGGCCAGCACCCGGGACTCCTCGGGAATACTGACCGCCAGGAACTGCTGGGCACGGTTGCGGATCGTGTAAACTGCCTCGGTTCGCCAACTGCCATCCGCCGCCAGCACTGTCACCAATTCCGCCAGTTGCACCGTCCCGGTTGTCTGCCGCAGCGCTTGGGATCTCGTGTAATTCCACGCCGGCATCGACGCCCGCGACAACACTCTCCACATCCCCGTCGCCTGGTCGTACAACGATGAATCGATCCGAACCGGCAATCGCCCCAGGTCGTCCTTCTCGACCCGCTCGACACCCGCTTCGTCCTCCAGCTTCAACGTGCCGGTGGACTGGTTGATCAGGATCACGTACCTCTGCTGGGTCTCCACAGCCTGGTAGGCCACCGACGAATCTTCCTGGTCGCCGGTGCTGCTGACCGACTGTTCGAAGACAACGCGGGGTGACGCAACGGTAGCCGAGCGCGACGAGGGTGGTGGCAGAGTGGCCTGTGCGATCAGGAACAGCCGTTCACGGGCCGGTTGTCGGAGGGTGACAATCCAGCGAACCGCATCGGCCTCGTCGTCGTCGACGGCCACCGACCGGACTTCACGAATTCTCGGGTCACGGAATCTCAGATGGTTCTTCAACCACCCGGGCGTCGTGAGCACGAATTCGTCAGCGGCAGCCTGTGTGATCTGCCACGACAGCGCCAGGGTATGGTCGACCAGGGTATCGGTGACCGTGACCAGGGAAACAACCGTGCCCTGCATCCCCGGCACCGCCCGCTTGATCGCCAGCACGACCGGCTCGGACGAGATCCCGCCCGAGACGAAGGCGAAGCGTGCCTTGCGGGGATCGAGTTGCCTGAGTTCCGACGCGGCGGAGGCCGGATTGACCGACCGCCACCCGCCCCTGTCAGTAATCCCCGCCGAGAATGCCTCGTCAAGCCACACCATCACCTGGCTGGCCAACCGCCCCACGCCCAGAGGACGAGGCAGACGGAGCTGGAATTCCTCGATGTCGGATGACCTCGGCAGCACTCCTTCAAGAGCCACCTCCACCGCCCCTGTCCGTGGCCCATCGAATTCTACCGTCAGTTGCCGATTCCCGTTCTCGTCAGCATGCACGAACCAGTCGGCCAACGACGTGGCTTCGACACTGACAGGCAGGTACTTCGGAGGCAGGCCAAAGGTGACACTGCCACGGGCAGCCTGGCTGAGTTGCCACTTGATCTGAGACGCCAGCCGCACCTTGCGACGTTCGATTCGCACGGCGTGACGCGCCACCGCATTGGCCTGGGGCGTCCGCCGTGTCAACCTCAACGTCAGCCCAAACGGACGAGTGATGTAGCCGAAGACCATCCGTGCCAGCGGCACAGCCTTTCCGTCACCACGAGGTTGGCTCGGCTTGCACCAGCCCGGCCGAGCCAACGAGGCGACGTCGACCTGGCGGAGATTCGAATTGTCGGTCACTCTCGCGGTGAACTGGTCATCGACGAAAACGGCCAACTGCCCCTTGTCCCGGTCAAATCCCTGCACCAGAACCGATTCGACCACCAGCTCGGCCGATCGGTCACCGACTCGTCGGTCCTGGAACAGGTCGACCCGCACCACCGTCTCGTCGTCAACCCGGCGGCGGAAAAACACCCGCAGCCGTCGTTGCCCGTTCTCGGTCTCGACATCCCAGCCACCGACATCCACGCCGACGACCCGCTGCACGCTGACCGTGGACGGCAGCACAAACGTCGCCTCCGGCAGGCTGCCCTGGCGAACGCGGAAACGATAGTGACCCCGATGACGGACACCGGGATCGGACACGTGAATCGATGTGAAAGACTCGAGCTGCACCAGCCCATCAGCTGCGTCGGCCGCCTGTTTCGGCTGCCAGGAGACCTGCAGCGGACCACCGGCATCCACACCCAGCTCGATCGACTCGTTCCCGTCGGCCACGAGTTGACGGTGACGGGTCGAAGACCCGTTGACCCGCACCAGCAGGTTGCGATCGGGAAGGTCGAACCGGAACCGACCGACAGGGACCGGTGACAGGGTCACCGAGAAGCGACCGGCGGGTCCGGTGCGGACCAGCGGCAGTTCGAAGTCGATTTCCAGGCGATGAGCCCCACGCCGGTCGAGAACCACCGCCAGGGGTTGGGACTGGGACTTGGCTCGGGTGACGATCGGAGCGGGCTTGCCGTTGAGCCGGCCACCCACAACCGCAACCGCACCGATGGGAATCGGCAATACGACCTGGCCATCGCGAAAACTGTACATCTGCAGGTTGCCCCGCAATGCGATCCGCGCAGCCACACCGTTCGCAGACGGAAGAACCCGGGCGTTCCACGAAACATCAGCCACCACACCGGATCGTGGCGCAGGAGCCAGGACCTGGCGATCAGGGTAAGCCAGATTCCACAACCGCAGGAACTCGTTCCGGGGAACCAGAACACGATTCGCCTCACGGGGATCCTGCCCCGGCTCTATGGGGATGATCTCCAGCGGTCGCACCACTGGCGGTACCGGTAGACTTTTTCGCTGGCGGACTTGGGATGCGGATTGGGACCGTGGCTGCGGTCTCAACGGAACCTTCACTTGTGCCCAGCCCGATTGTGACAGCAGTGAAACGGCCAGCCACAATCCGCCACCAAACCGGAAAATGTCTCGGGTCAGGTTGGCTCGCAGCCATCCCCAGCCATCTCCCGCCCGACCGATCACAGCCATCACCGTCCAGAGCGCCGAGCCCGCCACCGCGCCCAGGAAGAGACCATCCAAGACAATATGCCACGAAACCGGCAGGACGGTAACCAGGGCCAGCGGCCCGATCAGCGAGGCAATCATCGCCACCGACCGTTCAACGGCGGAGCGACGCCGGGAGAACCAGCAGGCGATCACCACCAGCACGACGAAAAAGACACGGCCGGTCGTCTGTGACTCGACATCCTGATAGGCAATGTCCAGGTCTGAGATCTCGCCAGGCTCCCGGCTGCCCAGGAAGTGGAATTCCCGTGCCACGGTTCCCGCCGGTGGTCTCAGGTCCAGCGCCAGTGACATCACGGCACCACTGGCAGATTCGGGTTTCGCTTTCGCTTTCGCCGTTTCGGCGGCGACTTCCACCTGGGACGGCTCGTTTACGGTCCTCGTCCCCAGGTTGAGATCTGGACCGTCGATGGCCCCCTGCTCGGCCAACTTGACGTCATTCCGAAGTCGCCCCTTGTCAGAACCAGGCTTCGCGACACTGCCGACGGGCCGGTCCTGCTCAGCCTCGGTGAGCCTGTCCAACTGACCGAAACCGCCCGGCGGTGGGACTGCACCTCCGCCACCCCCTCCCATGCCGCCCACGGCACCGATCCCCTCCATCCCGAAAGCGTCACCTTTCCTGGTCACGGCGTCGGAACTGATTGCCGACGATGGAGCCGACGGTGAAGCCACCATCTGCGAATCGACCATTGCATCCCCGGATTCACTCAGGAAGGCCGTCGGAGGCTGTGCCGTCAACAGCATGGCGGGCAACACGACGCCCAGCACCAGCAGCACGGCGGTGCCGGCCAGCAACCCAACAAACCGACGACGTCGAAACGCCAGTGTCAGCACCGCGATCACCCCGGTGACGATCAACAGCACCGTCAGTCGTGAGAGCAGATTGGTGGGCGAGAGATTTCGCATCGAGTCCTTCAAGGCTCCCAGCAGACTGATCTGGCTCAGGCCCTCGCTGGGAACAAAACGGCCATCGGACTCCACGACCAGGGTCTGCCACGGATGGTGCAGCACCCAGTGTTGTTCGAGCACTTCGATCGGACGAGAGTCTTGCGATCCCCGGCCCAGCGACACCACTGGTGCATCCTGGACCAGCCGATCGGATCTCCGCACCGACCTGACCTTCGAACGGTAGAAAACCTCCAGCGAGTGGCGACCGGCTCCCAGGTCATCAACCGGCCAACCCACCACGAAGATCATGCTGGGCTGGTCAACGTCACTTTGCTGCTGGTGTGCCTTGACCGGCTTTCCGTCAACCGTGACCGCCCACAATGATCGTTGCTCCCCGGGTCGCCCACCCAGGTCGACCAGCAGGCTCTGCACACCGGCAGCGGTCAGGTCAAACGAAGCCCGGTGCTGCATTTCTCCGGTCCGGGCCAGGACGCTGGTCACCGTGCTGCCATGGCAGATGGCCCGGGCCACGTTGCCATGATCGAATCGGGCCTCGCCCAGCGTGACGTGGTATCCGGGGACCAGGTAGCGATAAGCCTTCACGACCCTTTCCCGCGGACGGTACTGCGTCGTCGGCAGGTCGATCGGATCGATCTCGGCCAGTTCGGCGGACCGGTCTCCGTCGACGGCCATCTGCTCGAGTGCCGTCACGTCGACCTGCTGATCGTCGGCGGCCTCAATCGCCACGTAACCGTTGTCGCGATCGGCACCGATCACCGCCAGGGCCGGCAACCGAAATCCCGACCCGCCGTCGGACACCATCTCGCGGGTCAACGTCAGGTCAACAGACAGAGACAGCCGGTTGCGGACAAACTTGTCGAGTTTCAGGGTCCAGCGACGACGTCCATCGACCGGTGCGGCCGGCAACTGTTCGACGATCCGATTCGCCGAACCCAGCAACCGGAACCGCAGGTCCTCTCCGGCCCACTCGGGCAAGTCGATAATCACCTGGCGGGCTCCACCACCCTGGATGTCGAGATGCGACTCGAGATGAGCCGAAAGCGTTTCACGATCCAGCCGCGCGACAGTCAGCGATTCGGCCGAGAGACGGGCCGGGCGCCGCCCAATCCGCAACGTGCCAGAAACCCGCGGAGACTGGTAACTGTATCCCAGACGCTGCCCCTCCAGTTTCAGGTTGGCGTGGTCAAGCCCGACCAGTTCGTCGGCCACCACCTCGAACTCATCGGAAGCACGGATCAGGTACCGACCTTCGACGATCAGTCCCGCCTGATCCTTCCGGCCTTCTCCAGCAATCTCCAGGGCGATGTCCGGCAACGCCACGTCACGACTGTTGGCGCTGCCCAACGGCCAGTTCTCCAGGTCACGGTGTGCCAGGACACTCACGCTCACCTCGGACCCCTCGGGAACCGCCTTGGCGAAACCCACTCGCAGCCGCTGGCGACCGTCGGCGCCGGGCAATCGCTGCCAGGGGGCCGACTGGCCGGCCACCCGCACACCGGTGATGTTCCAGCCATCGGGAATCGAAAACACCACCTGGAACAATGAAGAAAACCGACTCTCGATCCTCGCATCGGTGACCAGGTCGAGCCCGTCGTCCGAGATCTTCAGCAGGGTGGCCAACGCCGCCTGCAATTCCTGGCGTTTTGTCTCGGTGGCAAACGACAGGGTGAAGTCCTCCCGCCAAGCGTCAAACCGCATCGCACTGCTGCCGGCGGGGATCTTCTCGAGAATCTTCTGGAGCACCATGACATCGGGCACACGACGTACTCCGGTCGCCTGCCCCGACTGCAACCGGACACCGGGAGGCGTATGGACCAGCAGTTGGCCGATGTGTGACGTGACTCCCGAGAAGCTCAACCTCGGGACCTGCCAGAGTTGACCGACTGGTGTCGTCATCACGCCACGAAAACTCACTCGTCGTGATCCGGTAAACCTCTGCCGAAAGTGCAGAGTGATTTGCGTCAGTTGAGCGTTGTCCGGGTCGTCGGCCAGTTCCCAGCTCTCCAGCCCGCTCGAGGCCACTTCGGTGATCTCCAGCGTCCGTGGCACTGTCGCCACGTACTCGTCGAGGGCCTTACCGAAGACCTCCAGGCCGGTCACTGCCTGCCAGGTCACCTCACCGGGAGACACTCCGACACCGAAGGCCGTGGAAGCAAACACCATCGCGTCGCCGGACCGCTGGGCCTGGCGGTCAGTGACCGCCAGCCGAATTTCACTTCGTCCTCCAACCGGCAGGTTGTAGGTGGCCGGTTGATCAGCCGCCGCCGGTCGACGGACCGACAGCCCGTCAACCAGCAGATGCTTACCGGCCGGCAGATGTATGATCAGCGACGCCGTCGCAGCCGGTACCAATCCGAAGGCCGCCACCCTGTCGCTTCCCACCGCCGCCAGCGGAGTCGAAAGACCCAGTTCCAGCGTGGCGACACCGACCGTGTTGTGGAACAACTCCAGCCCGGACACCGATTCCTTCTTCCGGGTCAACTGGAAACGAGCGACACGGGCCGCCCGTCCCGCCAGCACGGCCTTCTCGACAGAAACGCCCCGCAGCGGCAACCTCAGAGACTGCCAGCCACGGACGAACTGCTGGAATCGGACCGACGTGTCGATCGACAACCGGTCCCCGTTGGGACGGGCCGTATAGACAACCTCACGCAACGCCAGCGATGCCGGAGTCCGTGGCCGATCCCGTTCATTCCTGGCCGCCAAAGTGCGCAACTTGTTGTATTCGGCCTTCTCGAGCATCACGCCGCGGCGATCTCGGTCGATGACCACCCCAAGATCCTCGATCGGGATGAAGACCCGCCGCGGTCGCTCCGCAACGGCCGGCATCTGGGCCGGCAATGACCCGACCAGGACCAGCATCGCTACCAGACCCCACAGGATCTGACATCTGTTCTTTTGCAGTCGATTCACTTCGACGACTCCGTCACGTCGTCAGACTCTTCGTCAGACTCTTCGTCAGACTCTTCGTCAGATTCTTCGCCGGATTCTTCGCCGGATTCTTCGCCGGATTCTTCGCCGGACTCAGTGGACGACTTGGCGGTGGCCTTCTGG
>MDTE01089919.1_pt1 | contig 40800 bp, 37 predicted proteins | sample 811231 | NCBI WGS metagenome assembly MDTE01 (sample SAMN05326651, study PRJNA326480) | marine metagenome | isolation source: seawater | place: Indian Ocean: Red Sea | collected 2010
TAATTGGTATAACTAGTGAAAATCATGATGGAGCCAAGCGGACTCGAACCGCTGACCCCCTGCATGCCATGCAGGTGCTCTACCAACTGAGCTATGGCCCCACGAGAAGATTTTTCTTTTTATACCGATCGATTTGAGTGAGACCCACCTTTCCAAATGTTAAATTTGCCATATTTTGCCTGTTGCTGTCATGCCCAATTATGCGCAATAATCTGCGCAAGATTGATTTGCAAAAGGTAATGGTCAAAAGGGAAGATGAGTATCCAAATTCTGCACAAAAACGTTCGATTGTTTAACGGCAAAGAATGGAGTATTCGAGGCATTAAGTCTGGTGAACTAAAAAAATCTTCAAATAAATCACAGGATTGATGATGTTTTACAACATGAAACCCTAGATAATTAACTTTAACATCTATCTAATTTGTATAACAAAATTCTCTAGACATAAAAACATTTATTAAAGACTAACATGATTTAATTTACGAAAGAAAAGTATCTTTAGTAGAAGCATATTAATAATAAAAAAGTACTTTATATAATAGGGAGAAATTTAAGTTGATAAACAAGAATATCGCAGATCAAAGAATTGGAAAGCATGATTGATTATTCATTATAAGATCATATTAATAGTGGTTATTATGAGATTAATTTTTCGTATATTACAAAAAATCCACTACCACTTTCTGGGATAGAGGATCTTGTTATGAGTAGTAAGAATCTCAAAAATTTCAAATAGATTTTAGAAATTAATTTATATAAATACCTTATTAAGAAATTTTTTATACCTAAATTCAAAGCAACAATTTCGTTTAAATGAGCTGTTAAAAAATCTCCATCCTCTCTAAATTTAGTCAATTTTAAATTAGTGATGCTTGGAATATAATCACAAAAAAACTGTTTGGAGAAACCGCTATAAAAGAAGAATGGTTTTTGATGTGGAGTAGAGAAATTCGGGCATGTAATTAAAAGTTTGCCTCCATTTTTCAGAATTCTATTAAACTCTTGGATAGCTTTAACTGGCTCAGGTAAATGTTCAAGAACCTCTAAGTTTATTATTAGATCTATTGAATCATTGTCTAAAGGAATATTTATAATGTCGCAAATAATATCGCATTTTTTAGAATCCCATTTCTTACTCCAAATTCCTTTATAATGGGGAGGGGAAGAATTATTATCTGCTTCATATTGTCCAAAGTCCTGAGAAATATATAAGTTATTTTGTATGTACTTTTTTATTCTTTGTTCTCCGGCTCCAGCATCAAGAATTTTTTTAGATTTATTTTGATCATCCCAATCTAAAATAAAGGTTTCGGAATAAATATGTCTATTTTTCAATTTTTAATCCTAATAATATTGTATTTTACAACATTTTAAAAATGCTAATTTTTTTTCTTTACTTTTAAATTTTTGGCAAAATAAAGATTAATACAGAACCAAAAACAGTATCTATGGAAATATATATACCGTTAAATCCTAAATGAAGTTTGAAAATAATGAAAAGGCTTATATTAATTCATTAATAATTACTTGCATTAAAGTAAATAAACTTATACCCAATTATGAGATAAAAAATAGTTTATTTTTTCCATATTGCAAGTATTTCAAAAGATTTAATTTACAATCTTATTCACGTAATTTATTACTAAGAATTTCTTCATAATAATGGGATAGGGTTAATTCAAGACCACTATCAAGATCAGTTTTTGCTTTCCATCCAAGATATTCCATTTTTGATGTATCTAATTTTTTCCTTGGAGTACCATCTGGCATGTCTGCATTCCAAATAATTTCACCCATATACCCAATCTTTTTAGAAATTTTATTTGCTAATTCCTTAATGCTTATTTCAAATTCACTACCTATATTTAGCAAGAAGATTTCATTGCCATTTTCATCTAATGGAACTTTTTCTATATCCGTATTCCATTTTTTAAGGATAAAAATACATGCATCAGCAAGATCATCAACATATAAAAACTCTCTAAGGGGAGTTCCTGAACCCCAGCAACTTACTTGTGGAAGATTATTTTCTTTGCCGTTATAAAATTTCTTAATTAAACCAGGAATTACATGACTATTTAAAGCATGATAATTATCTCCTTTTCCATATAAATTTGTTGGCATTAAGCAAATTGTATTGAATTTATGTTGTATTTTTAAGGCCTGACAAAGCTTTATGCCTGCTATTTTGGCAAGAGCATAGTATTCATTGGTTTTTTCTAAAGAATTAGTCATTAAATATTCTTCTTTTATTGGCTGCTTAGATAACTTAGGATAAATACAACTGCTTCCAAGAAAAAGTAGAGTCTTTACATTATATTTCCAGGAAAGCTCAATTAAATTTGTTTGTATTTTTAGGTTCTCTAAAATAAAGGAAGCTGGCTCATTATTATTTGCATAAATACCTCCAACTTTAGCTGCTGCAATAATGACAATAGTTGGTTGGTTTTTTATAAACCATTTTTCTAGAGAATGGTAATTGGTAAGATCTAATTCAGAGCGATTTGGTGTTAGGATTTGGCTTTTATTTGATAAATTATTAAATTCATACTTATTCAGTGCCCTTTTAATGGCACTTCCAACCATTCCATTAGCTCCTGCAATAAAAATCTTTTCTTTTGAAAATAAGTTTTTATTCATAAATAATATTTATTAATTTAATTCAAATTGTATTTTTTCTTGTCGTGCAAGTTTTTTATCAGCAATTATCATTTCTGAAATCATTTCTTCAAGAGTAATTTTAGGTTTCCATCCTAATTCTTTTTGAGCTTTAGTTGAATCTCCTAGAAGCTCATTAACTTCTGTTGGTCTGTAGTATCTTTTATCAACTCTTATTACTATTTCACCATTATCAGCTCGTATCCCAATCTCATTTTCTCCTTTGCCTTCCCAATATAGACCACTACTACAATCCCTAGAAGACCATCCAAGTTCATAAGCAGCTAATTCGCAAAACTTTCTAACGGTCTCCATTCTTCCGGTAGCGATAACATAGTCATCAGGTTTTTCCTTCTGAAGCATCATCCATTGAACTTCTACATAATCTTTCGCATGCCCCCAATCTCTTTTCGCATTGAGATTACCTAAGTAAAGGCATTTGTCCAAACCTGCATCAATTCTAGAAAGACCTCTTGTTATTTTTCGTGTTACAAAAGTTTCGCCTCTTCTAGGACTTTCATGGTTAAATAAAATTCCATTACAGGCAAAAATTTTATAAGCATCTCTATAGTTTTTAGATATCCAGTATGCATATAATTTTGCTACTGCATAGGGACTTCTTGGATTGAAAGGCGTATTCTCATTTTGTGGAGACTCCTTGATCTCCCCAAATAATTCGCTTGTACTTGCTTGATAGAATTTAGTTTTCTTTTCCATCTCAAGAATCCTTATCGCTTCGAGGATTCTTAATGAACCTATAGCGTCACTGTTAGCTGTATATTCAGGTGTTTCAAAACTAACAGCCACATGACTTTGTGCTCCTAAGTTATAAATCTCATCTGGCTCAACATGCTTTATTATTCTGATAAGGTTTGTACTATCTGTTAGATCTCCATAATGGAGAATAAAATTCGCACTAGAGATATGGGGATCTTGATAAATATGATCAATCCTATCTGTATTGAAACTGCTTGAACGCCTTTTGATTCCATGAACTTCATAACCCTTAGTTAAAAGTAGTTCAGCTAGATAACTACCATCTTGTCCTGTAATGCCGGTTATGAGCGCTTTTTTCTGACTGCTCATAAATTTATTGAAAATTGATTAATAATAAAAAATTGAAATCCCCATTATTTGTCTTAATAAAAATTTCTTTTTTTTATTATATATTCAATTATGTTATTAAAATTACTTATTTTATTTTTTTTAAAATTACATTTCCTCTAATAGATGGAAAATGATCATATTCAGATTGTTTATTACTTATAAATTCTTCATAAGCTTTTCTTGCCCCGGGGAAAGCATCTTCAATATCTGATTCTAGTATGAAATCGTCAAAAACTATAAATCCACCCTTCACAACTGATTTAGATAAGTTTTCTAGTGGTTCTTTCACTGAATGATATAAATCTCCATCAAGATGTAATATTCCTATCTTTAAATTTTTTGATTTAAGCATAAGGGTGCTTTTATCAAAAAATCCTTTAATTATTTCTAGATAATTTGTTGTTACTCCTGATTTTAAAAAAATCTTTTTTATAAATTCTTCACTATACTTGTATTTTTTACTTGGGCTATAAGACCATTCTCCTGCTTGAGGATCTCTGAATGATTTATCAAATTTAGTTGGATTAGGAAAACCTTCGAAGGAGTCTAATCCAAAAACTTTTATTTTCTTAATTATATTAACATCATCAAATTTTATTATTTTTGTATTTAAATAAATATCTAACAGTTGGTTTATCGTTAATAAACTTCTTCCTCGACCTACGCCACATTCAACTATTGAATCAAAAATAATATTTTCTCTTGCTATATTTTCAAAAATAAAATTCCAGAAAACAACATTAGAAATGTTTGCGCCAGAAAAAATATGATAAGTTTCATCAACTTCAATAGGATGTTTTTCTTGCTTGAATAATTTATATTGGCTTTGCATAGTCTTTTGGCATAATTATTTACCATCGAAATTTTATCATGCTTAAGTTTTTGGAAATAAAAAAATAAATATGTGATTCTCTATTAATTATTCTTCTTCAATGCAGATTTCTAACTTTCTAACAAAATAATTTAGGTTTAAAGTATTACCAAAATTTATAAACAATTTAAAAACAATTTATAGATTTATATTTTATTTTATTTATCTTTTAGTTATCTAATTAAGATATCCAAAAATAAATAACCTATTGCTGTTTTTGTAATGAGATTAATTCTGAGGATAATTCTTCTAATTGTTTACCATAAGATTTAACTTTATTAGAAACAAAAAATTCTGATTTTCTTCTTAATTTTTTGGAGATTGATTTATCACCTATTTGATCAAATAACTTTTCGCAAGAAGAAACAAAATCACTTTTTTTAAAGCAAGAGTTAGTCTCATCTAATTCAAGAAATTCTTTATAGTGAATAAATTGGAGTCTTAGTGGGTCACCTTTGAGCGTCTTCGGAAAAAATGCTAGTACTGGTTTGCCTTTAATGAGAGCTTCAACAAGCATTGTTGATAATGGTGAAATTACTCCATCAACAAGAGTCATTAGTTTATTGCTAATTGAATAATCAGTTAAAAACATTGTGCCTATAGGCTCTTTAATTACTCTGCGGTAAAAATCAATCATTGTGGGATCCATTGATATATGATCCCAATTAAGTGAGAAGAAATCTTCTTCTTCGTCTTTTAACACATCTCGCCATGGATGAGGTCTATAGATAACATGACAATTTGGGAGCTTAGATTCCTTTATCCCTTTTTCAAGCATTTTTAAAAAAAGCGTATCATTCTCAGAATTACTTACTCCTGCATATAAAAGGATTTTCTTATTTGGATCTACTTTAAAAAATTTTGCTAATTCTTCTCTAGTCTCTTTAGGAGGATTTTTATAAATCTCAAATTGCGCAGCCCCAAAACATTCAATTTTTTCTTTGGGCATATTTAAAAATTGTTGAGCGTGAATTTTTGCTTGTTCTCCCCAAACAACCAACTTGTCGGGTGAACCTGTGCAAAAGGCTTTACAACAGCAATTGTCCCACGAATTAACAAGTATAATTAGAGGTATTTTATATTTAGGAGCTGCAGTAAAAATTTCATTAACATAATACCCTTTTAAGAAGCTTGGATGAATAATTAAATCTGGTTTTTCTTTTTCTAGTAATTGAATAATGTCTTCATGTATTCCTAACTTTAATCTAAAAATAAAATTAGTAATTTGGTAAATTAACGGTAACCCTGCTATTTTGGCTAATCTTACGTTTCTTTTACCTATTGCTCTTATCTGAAAATCCTGTATAGCTTTGAAATGATCTTTGCCGTTTTTCTTATTGATATTCATTCTTAGTTGCCTAAATATATGAATGATATAAAGCAAAAACCAATGTCCAGTTCTTTTTCTTGGAATATGTGTATACCTAATATTTCTTTTATTAATTTTCTTTTGTACTATTTCATTTGATTTGAAATCATATCTTTCACCATCTTGATTAAAAACATATAGAACTTTATTGGATCTCTCTATTTCTGCAAAAGTATTATTGGCAATAAAATGTCTAACCATGACATAATCATCAATAAGAACTAAGATCTTATTATTTTTCAATTGAGCCATCTTTAATTAACAGCATATCCTAAACCTAATAAATCCTATATCATTTGTTCAAACGTATCAAGGTTTCCATTATTTCCCAATCAAAGGGAGAATCTATCTCATATGAAGATATTTCACTCGTTTCAATAATATTTATAGGTTTGATTAACCTATCCCCTTTTTCAAGGAATTTAAGAGTATTAAAAGCAAAAAAAGAACCTGTTTCTGTTATTTGATAGAAATCCTGCCTCCTTGGCCTTTTATCCCCATAGGGTGCGATCCATTTTGAAGAGGAGTCTTTTTCCCAAATAAAGTGGTGACTTCTCGTTCCAGATATTGATGAATTAAATTTTCCAGAAAAAATATCATTAATTGCAGCTTCAATATCAACTTTATCTCTAATAGGCGATGTTGGTTGAAGCATTAAAGTACATTCAGGTAAGAAACCTTTATTTTCTAAAAAATTTAATAGTGCATGTACGATGGAAGGCTCAGGATGAATAATGTCATTTGCTAATTCACAAGGCCTTAAGATAGTTTTAGCTCCGTATTTCTCACTTATTTGTAGAATTTCGTGGCTATCGGAAGTGACTATAGTTTCCTGAATCTTTTCTGAAGAATTGGCTATCTCTATCGAATATGCAATTAAAGGTTTCTTGTTTAGTAATTTTATATTTTTACCTTTTATGCTTTTGCTCCCACCTCTTGCAGGTATAATTGCAATACAAGAATTCTTTTTTTCTTTTGGTAAATATTTTTGTATATCTTTTATTTTGGAATAACAATTCATTTTCAAGATTTTTAATTATTTAATCAGTACTTTATCAGTTTGTTTTTTATAACATTTTTTAAAGCAAGAATTTTTTATTCAAAGACCTTTTTTTGACCATCCACCATCAATATAGATTTCTTGACCTGTTATATAAGAAGAAATATTGGAGGCTAAGAAACATACTAATCCTCCTAATTCATATGGGTAACCCCATCTTTTTAAGAAAGTTTTAGAAGCTCTTAATTCTCTTTTTTCTAAATCATTCCAAGATTCCTTGGTCATGTTGGTCTTAAAGTACCCTGGGGCAATAGAATTAACTCTGATTTTACGATCTGATAAATCATTAGCTAATGATAGGCTTAGTTGCCTTAGCCCTCCTTTTGAAGCCATATAAGCAGGGTTGTTTGGGAAGGACAAGGTGGAATTAAGACTGGTAATATTTATAATTGATCCAATATCATTGGGGATTAGATCCTTTAGTCCTACAGATAAGTGAAAAGGTGCAGTTAAATTTACTTTTAAAGTATTATCCCAAATCTTTAATTGTTTATCTAATGAGAAATTTAGATTGCTAGGAATTGTAATCCCAGCATTATTAACAAGACAATGTATAGTTATATTTTTTTTTTTTAAATCATTGATCAATGAATTAATTTCTGAGGATTCTGAAAAATCACAAGTGAGGGTTTCAATTATCAAATCTTTATTATTTTTATAAAAGTCATCTTTAGCTTTTTCAAGTCCAGACTTATCTTTATCTACTAAGATCAATTTAGAAAAATAATCAGTACAAAATTTTGCAATACCATATCCGTTACCAGATGCCGCTCCAGTTATTAAAATTGTATATTGTTTAAGATCATTCATTGATAACTAAGCCTTTTAAGAATAATTTCTTCTTGCCACATAGTAGTTGGAGTTTGATAAATAATCTTTTCTAAAAGAACAGAGACCTCATTGGGATCTATAAAAGTTAATGGGTTTTGCGTACTATGTAAAGGTTTACTCATTTTTGTATTAATACTTGCGGGGGAAATACATGCGATTCTTATTCCTAATTCCCTGTATTCATCTGCTAAAGATCTACTAAAGCCAAGTAATCCATGTTTTGATGAACAATATATGGATGTATTTTTAAAACCAGCATATGATGAACTTGAACCAATATATAAAATCATACCTCCTTTATTTGATTTCATGGATTTTATAATAGGAACTGTTAGTAAAACGGCAGAAGTTAGATTAATATTAAGCTCGTTCAAAATTTGGTTATCTTCGTGCTCAGTAATCTTTTTTGGATTAAAAGATCCTGCGCAGTAAATAAAAACATCATAGGCTGTTCCCTCAATTTTTTTACTTAATGCTTTTACTTCTCCAATATCTGATAAATCTGTACAAAAATGTTCTTTATTTTTAAATTTTGAATTTTTTCTTCTTGAGATAGTGGTTAGAAAATCATTTTTTTGCAAAATTCTTTCTTGTAAATTTTCTGAAATTGCACTATCAGATCCCACTATGATTATTTTTTTCTTTTTAGGCTTTTTATTCATTTATTTATTCATCTATTTGAAAAAAAATAATATTCTGTCCGCATGCATAATAAATGACCAATTGCTATATGTAATTCTTGGATATTTGCGACTTCTTTAACTTTATCTGGAGTTCTAATGTTGTTAGTTATCTGAGAACATTTAGAATTTTTGTAAGATGAGAGACACCAATTTCTTATTGGTATTTTGTTTGCACTTTTAATAAGCTCATATATATTTTGACTTTCTCCGCTAGTAGTTATTGAAATAAGAATATCGTTAGAATTAGCTAATGATTCAAGCTCCCTAGAGAAAACCTTATCAAAACCATAATCATTGCCAATAGCTGTTATTGAACTTGAATTAGCTCCAAGAACAATTGAGGGGAGAGGTTGACGATCTTGTTTAAGTCTTGAAGTGAATTCTGCAGAAATATGTTGTGCATCAGCAAAACTCCCGCCATTTCCAGCAAAAATTAATTTCCCTCCGGTTTTAAAACAATTTGAAATCTCTTTAGCTAAAGAATTTATATTTTCATAAATTAATGGATCGTTATGCAATAAAGAAAAATTTCTAGCAATTTTTGCAAAATAATTATCATTATTAAGAGTTAATTGTTCATCAAAAAATGTGTTTGCTTCTAATCCCTTATCATCAATGAATATTTCTGCATCAGGCTTTCCTAATATTAGTTTTGTATATTTAAGACCCCAATCTTCAAGCTGCTTTTTTGTTAATTCAGTCCAGTCTTTATGTGTAGTCGATCCTCTTGCAGTAAACATAATTATTTCATAACCTTTTTCATAAAGTTTATTAATGTACTCGATACGTTTTTCTATTGGTTTTGCTAACTCATATTCACCATAAGTATTTTGGCAAATAGTACCATCAATATCAAAGCAATATTTTTTAATTTCTTTCTTCAATTTTGATACCAATATCTTAATTTTTTAGCTACCTCTATTTCTTCAGGAATAATAGTCTTTTCACCATTACCTAGAACAATTTCAGATTTTCTTATTGATTGTACTAAATCTCTAAGACCATTTTTTTGAAGTGATGCAGCTTGGTCAGATCCATACATTGCCCTATCGAGAGTTATATGCCGCTCTATAGAAGTAGCACCAAGAACAGCTGCTATAACAGAAGGTAGCACGGTTGCTTCATGGCCGCTATATCCAATAGGTTTATTAAATTTATCTTTTAGCGTTTTAATGCAATTAAGGTTTAAATGCTTTTCTTGTGCCGGATATGTACTTACCGTATGCATTAATGTAAGTGGACATGATGCATCATCAAAAATCTTAACAGCAAGCTCAATTTCTTTCATATCTGTCATGCCAGTTGATAGGAATGTATATTTTTTTTCATCAGCAACTACTTTTAAAAAATCATGATTAGTTGCCATCGCAGAAGCGACTTTATTATATTTAGTATTAAACTCTCTCATTGTTAATTGACTAGGTATATCCCAGCATGAGACAAACCATTCAATAGATTTTTCTTTACAATAAGCATCAATTTCATAATATTGATCTAATGAAAATTCTAATCCTTCTTTTTGCGCTCTTTGAGTGTTCCCCCAAGGACTTAGTCTAGGTGAATCTAAAAAATCTTTTTTATAGACTATGTCAATAGTTCTTTTTTGGAATTTGACTGCATCACAACCGCATTCTTTTGCTAAATCGACAAGTTCTTTTGCATATTGCATACTCCCGTTATGATTTATGCCGATTTCAGCAATTATAAAGATTTTTTTTCTTGATTCCATTTTATTTCTCAATAATATAATTTTATCATTGGCCTTCTAATAATTTCAGAGTTATTTAATATGAATTTATAAGTAAATAAAAAAAAATTTTTTAAGTATTTGTTAGTAGAATTTTTTAGTTAAAATTTAATTATTTTTCTATCTTATTTTAAATGTTGATGTTAAGATATGAAGTTAATCATATTTGAACTAGGTTAATAGAATTGCACAAATTTATTTTATTTTATTTATATAAATGATTAAAATTCTTTCAAATGCAAAAATCATATAATCTACTTTCATATATCAATATTTCAGATGAAGAAGCATTTCAATTTTGTAAAGAAAATGCTTGTACACCATTCCCTCTATTGGCGATTCAAATTTCTTTATATCAAAAATTAAAACCTATTCATTTTTTATCCTTTTACAAAAAAAAAACCTTTTTTACTTATAACCTTATTTTCTAGAAAATTTAATTTTGATTATATACCTTATTATGGATATGTAATTCATAGTTCAATAAAAAAATGGCATCTTAATAAATCAACTCATAAACAAATTCTCATTGATCAAAATATAAAATTTATATTAGAGTTTGCGAAAAAAAATATAGATTTTAATTTCTCAGTAGTGACAGAGCCCGGGGAAGATGATTTTAGAGGAATTGATTGGGCTCTAACATATAATGAAAATTTAGATAAAAGAGTAGTTAAAGGAAATTTTTATACTGGTTTATTAAATCTTTCTCCGGAACTAATTTTAGAAGATTGGATAACAAATAATTTTAATAGTAATAAAAAACGAAATTATAAGAAGTCTATCAGTATGGGTTTTGAGGTAAGAAATATAGAATATATTCCAAAAGATATAAAAAATATTTATTACGAAATGTTTAAGTCTCAAGGGATTTATTTAGATGAAAAAAAAATCAAAAGATTTATTTTCATAATTGAAACTTTTCTAAAAAAAGCGAATTTAGTCGGTGACTTTTTATTTTTTGAAAAATTGAATCAAGAGAAAAAAACAATTGGATATGATTTTTTTATATTTTTAAAAGATAAAAGTTATTACCTATTCGGAATAAATAATCCAAAATATAAGATTGGTTCTTACCCATCTTTCTTTTGGGCAAAATATAGACAAGCTTTTTTAAATAAAGGAATTAAAATTATTGACTTTATTGGTGTTAATTCACCATCAAGAGGTCATTTTAAAACTGGTTTTGGTTGCAGAGTAAAACCATACTGGTACTTTAGAACAGAAATTTAATAAATTTTTTAATTTAATAATAATATTCTTTAAATAATCCAATTTATTATTAACTTTAGAGAGAATAAATAAATATCTATAGTTTTAGATTTTTGGTATAAAATAAAATTCTATGATTTCTTACTGGTAGAATTTTATAAATTTTATATAGATTCAATAAAGTGTTTGAAAATGCATCAATTTTAGTTACAGGCGGAACAGGTTCTTTTGGAAAGAAGTTTGTCGATATGACTTTAAATACTTTTAACCCTAAAAGGGTAGTCATTTTTTCAAGAGATGAAATGAAACAATGGGAAATGGCTAAATTGTACGCAAACGATAGCAGAGTAAGATTCTTTCTTGGAGATATAAGAGATAAAGATAGGCTATGGCGTGCTCTTTTAGATATAGATTATGTCGTACATGCTGCGGCTCTTAAAATTGTCCCTAAAGCAGAATATGATCCTTTTGAATGCATAAAAACTAATATAAATGGTGCTATGAATCTTATTGATATTTCAATTGATAGAGGGGTAAAAAAAGTGATTGCTTTATCCACTGATAAAGCATGTAGTCCTTCTAACTTATATGGAGCTACAAAACTTATTTCAGATAAAGTTTTTATCTCCAGTAATGCCTATACCCCAAATTCTGACACAATTTTTTCAATTGTTAGATACGGAAATGTAATGGGATCAAGAGGTTCAGTCATACCATTATTTTTAGAAAAATCAGATAATGATTTCTTACCAATAACTGATATAAGGATGACAAGATTTATGATTACTCTTGAGGAAGGAGTAGAAATTGTTTGGCATGCATTTCAAGATATGCATGGCGGTGAAATATATGTAAAGAAAATAAAGTCTATGAAAATTACCGATATAGCAAAAACAATAAATCCTAATGCTAAGTTTTCTATTGTGGGAATAAGGCCAGGGGAGAAACTTCATGAACTAATGATTGGCATTGATGACGCTCCTCATACATACGAATATAAAAATTATTATAAAATCTTACCTGCAATTAATAATTGGAATGTAGATGCTAAAAGAATTAATGGCGGTAAATTAGTATCCCCTGATTTTATTTATTCATCAGATAACAATACTGAGTGGATGAAAGAATCTGAACTCAGATATTGGATTGATCATAATTATCTAAATATTATTTAATGAGAATTATTGATTTTTTATAATATCTCTTATAGTTTTTGCGATTGATATTGCCTCTTCTTCTTCTAAATCAAAATGATTTAAAGCAAGAGTAAATACTTGTTTATCATGGTAACTTTCTGCAATAGGACATGTTCCTTTAGCGTAATTGTATTTTTTATTATTTAGGCACCATGGAATAGAACTAGTCCCATATGCCTGTTGATTTTGGTATAAAGGTAATCTATGGATATTTGCATATCCTTCAGCTAAACCTTTAATTCCTTGTTTTTTTAACTCAGATACAATTTTTTTACGATCAAAATTAATATCAATAATTAATGGGTACATATAATAAACATGAGTATTACCTTCACAAACTTTTGGAGTACTTATTCCTTTGGTTCCTTCTAAAGTGGAAGTTATAATATTTGCAATTATTTGACGTTTTTTCACTATTGATTTAAGTTTTTTCAGCTGACATTTTGCAATTGCTGCTTCTATCTCACCCATTCTAAAATTAAAACCGATCATATTATTTAAGGTTGCATTGGGTCTAGAATCTAAAACTGCCTCAGCATGATTTCTTATTAGTCTGCATCTCTCTGCTAAATAATCATTATTTGTTACTATTAATCCCCCTTCACCAGTATGCACATGCTTATGATAATTGAAACTAAATCCTCCTATATCTCCAAAGCAACCCACATTTTTATTGTTTCTAAGAGCACCAGGGGCTTGAGCTGTGTCACAAATGATCTTAATGTTTTTTGGAATTACTTCACGAATTGCCTCATAGTTAGCAGACTGTCCAAATATATCTACTGCTAAAATTGCCTTGGTTTTAGGAGATAAACATTTTTTTATTGATTCAGGAGATATACAAAAAGTTTCTTTGTCTATATCAGCGAATACAGGAATAGCATTCCAATGAAGTATAGATGTAGCCGTGGCACACATTGTCCAGGGTGTAGTAATTATTTCATCTCCAGGCTCTATCTCTAGTGAGCCAACTGCGCAAATTAAACCTGAAGTCCATGAATTAACTGAAATAGCATGAGAAACATTAAAGTATCTTTTAGCATAATCTTCAAATTCTAAAACTTTTTTCCCTCCATAAAATTTTTCAGATTCGAAACCTAAAAAATCCGATAATATACCACTCCTTAAAACTTCATTGACGGCATTAATTTCTTCTATTCCGATTGGATTATGCTTTTTAAATTTCACTTCTAAGAAAGTAGTTTCTGAATTAGCATAGCAGTCCCCACATCAATTTTCTTATCATATGGTTTAAAATTAGAAAGAACATATTTTAAAAAATAATCTTGGGCAAAATTAAGATTTAATCTATAATTCTCCTCTTCTTTTAATTTACAAAACTTTGTATTTTTTGAATTCTTCTCAAAACTAAAAATTTTCCATTTATTTCTTATCTCATCATATTCAATAAGTCCCTTATCATGATAAATATTTAATTTAAAGCTAGGGTATTTAATATCAAGATTACTTTTTATAAGAATACTATTATTCTTATATTTTAAAAGTTTGATAGATGAATTAAAATTCTCTTTTTCAAATTTTTCCAAAGGAAGTCTCGTAATATATTTAATTAAAGCCAAGAAATGTGATCCATTATTTAGTAAGGTTCCTGATACAGATATTTCAATATTGAAATTTTTTATTTTATTAGAATTTATATATTTAAAAATTTTTTCAGTCTCTGGAAGAGTATTTCTCATATAATTAATGTAAATATTAAGGTTATTTTGCCTAGACTTATCATTAATTAATTTACTCTCAGCGTAATTAATTCCAACAGGCTTCTCTAAAATTAATTTTTTTATATTTCTGCAGGATATAAGTTTTAAAAAACAATTTAAATGATATTTAGTAGGAACTGAAATAATAGCTAAATCAATTTCTTTAGGCAGGATATCTAGATTGCTAGAAAATCTCGCATTATCTTTTTTTGCAATTGAATTAACATAGGCAATATCTTTATCGATGTAAAATTTCTCGGAATCTTTAATATTTCTAAGAATGCTATTTCTATGGCTAAATGATGTCTTTAGATCAACATCATATCTTGATCCAATCTGTCCTAATCCTATTAGAGCAATTTTCATAAATTAAATATATCATTGTGGAAATTTATCGTTCCAAATAACAAAACAATATCCCAAATAAGAGAGAATAGCGAGTATTTATTCATATGAGTTATTTTGAAGTATCATTAAACCATTTTATACGATTCTGTATTTCCAAATAGATTGTTTACTTGTTATTTAATGATACTTTTAGCCTACCTAACATTAATTTTATAAAGCAAATTGATCTTAAAAAAGATAAATTTTCTTTACTGTACCTTTTTCTCATAATTTTCCTTGAATTTTATAATTTAGGAAAAATACAGAGTATTTTTTTTGTTATCAAAAAAAAAGGTAAGTTTAATGTAAGCCTAAGTCTTACTAGAAAATATAGATGTCAAGCAATTTCAAGTATCAAATATAAAATTAATAAGATAGTTTTTATTTTGGAGATCGAACTAGTATTTTTCAGAAATGATATAATAAGTTTCAAAACTAAAATTTTAATACCATTTATTGGTAAAAATTAAAACTAACAAATTTAGTGAAAGAATCTCAAGAACTTAAAAATATAGAAAAAGTATTTGATGATCTTTTCCCAATTAATAGAAGCATAACTGGAGAGGGATTAAGACAAACTTTAAAATATATCAAAAGAAATTTTTTCCCAGAAGCAGAAATTAAATCAGTTAATTCAGGTCAAAAGGTTTTTGATTGGCAAGTTCCAGATGAATGGATAATAAAGGATGCTTATGTTAAAAATGTATATGGTAAAAAAATTATAGACTTTAAGAAAAATAATTTGCATTTGGTTTCTTATTCATCACCAATTAATAAAATATTGACCAAAGAAGAATTATTAAGTCATATTCATACCTTGGATTCCCATCCTGAATGGATACCATATAGGACAACTTACTATAAAAAAAATTGGGGTTTTTGCTGTGCTAAGGAATTATTGGCGAGCAAAGAATTTAAGGGACCTTTTGAAGTCGTTATAGAATCTTCTTTTAACATTGCAGGCAAACTAAACTGGCTTGAATTTACAAAAATTGGCAAAAGTAAAAAAGAAATATTGATATCAACCTATTGTTGCCATCCTAGTATGGCAAATGATAATTTAAGTGGAATTGTTTTAGGAATATTTTTATTTAATTATTTATTAAAGTTAAAAACTAAATATACCTATAGATTGTTAATTGCTCCTGAAACCATAGGGTCAATATCTTTTCTTTCACAGGCTAAAACTAAAAATATTATTGGAGGTATGATTTTAAGTTGTGTGGCTGGTCCTGATCAAATTTCTATCAAAGAGGGTTTTGATAAGAATCATTGGATCAACAAGGCTGCTCACCTTGCAATAAAAAAATCAATTGGAGATAATTATATAACTTACCCCTTTACTCCAAATGGTAGTGATGAAAGGCAGTATTCATCTCCTGGCTTAAGAATTGTCACACCATCAATACATAAATCTAAATATTATGAATATGAAGAATACCATACTTCCGCGGATAATTTAAACTATATTTCTTCAAAATCTTTATTAGAAACTCTTAATGTTTATAAAGAATGGATAAATTTGATTGAAACTTATTGCTATCCAAAAAGAAAAAATTTAGAGTGTGAATTTCAATTAGGCAAAAGAAATCTTTATCCATCTTTAGGTGGATCGATTAATCAATCAGCCTACCTAGAAAATTTTAGTGGAACAAAACAAAGATCTTTTGACTTCAATCAAAATATTAATTTAACTGGTGCTCATTTAGAGGCTTTTAGTTGGCTAATGCACTTGGCAGATGGTCAGAATTCTAATTTTGAAATCTCTGATAGATCTGGAATTGATATACTAACCATTAATGAAAGTATTGCTGTTATGTATCAAAATCAATTACTTAATTTAAAATGAAATTAGTTCTTTTTTCTGGATCGCATCCAAGACATTTATTTGTAAATAGAGAAATATTAAAATATTTTCAAGAATCAATTATATTCGTTATGAGGAGAGAAGAACTTATTCCCCAGCCACCTAGTAATATTTCAGAGCACGATACTTATTTATTTGATAAACATTTTAAAGAAAGAGCTGCAGTCGAAAATAAGATATTTGGAGATTTACAATCAGATAAAGTATTTGAAAAAAATAATCTAATCAATATCTCGCGCAAAGAACTAAACTCACAAAAAGTTGCGAATATAATAAAAGACTTTGAACCTGATTTTTGTTTTATATTTGGAGTAGATCTTATTTTAAGTCCTACAATTGATGTTCTCCCAAAGGATAAGGTGAATTTACATTTGGGACTTTCTCCTTGGTATAAAGGAGGAGCTACTTTGTTTTGGCCTTTTTATCATTTAGCGCCACAATTTTGCGGATCAACCTTTCACAATATCTCTAAAGAAGCTGATGCTGGTGACATTATCCATCAATGTGTTCCAAAATTAGAAATTGGAGATGGTATTCATGATGTAGGAGTAAAGTGTGTTTTAAAAGCAGCTGAAGATTTGCCATTAATGTTTGATTATTGGAAAAGGAAAAGATGCTTTAAAAAAAAGGAACAGAAAACCAGCGGCAGAAATTGGAGAGGTGCTGATTTTCATGCTTATCAATTAAGAGTCATTTATGATTTATTTGATAATAAAATTGTAGATAAATATTTAAATGGAGAATTAGATCAAAGAAAACCAGATCTATATAGTTGCTTAGTTTATTAGTTAAATAAATTTTTATTGCATTAAATAACTCTAGAAAAAACTTCAAGTTATAAAATAATTGAATAATTTTAATTATTTTATTTTTTATAAATGTTTTTTTTATATGGGTCTGAAGATAGTGGTGCTAGAAATTATTTTAGTAAATTATTTAAATCTTATTTTGTGGAATCGAAACAATTTATAAATGAAAGTGACTTATTTTCTCTCGAGGAAGATTTCTTAAGGAGGAATAAAATTAAACCTACTTTATTAACTGGAAGTGCTTTAGGATCCGATACTCTTGACAAAAAAGCAATTTTATTAGCAAGAAAGTGGAAATTAAAATGTTTTAGCATAATAGAACATTGGTCTTGGTACAGAAAGAGATTTGAATCAAGAAATCAGCTCATAATACCTAATAAAATATTTGTCAACGATATTATTGCTAAAAAAGCTGCAATCTCTGATGGCTTACCTGATGAAAAATTAATTGTCTTAGGAAATCCAGTTTTGGAAGATCATGCAATTAGATCTCCTAAGTTTAGAAATTTAGAAGCAAATGATATTAGAAAGAAATATAAGCTAAAGTCTGATAAAATTATTATCTGTTTTGTTTCTGAGTCATTAAAAAAAATTGGTGAAATTAATGATTCTTTAGGATTTGATGAATTTTATGTTTTTAGTCAGTTAAGAGAATTTTTTAAAGATAATAAATATCATATTTTAATTAAGTCTCATCCTTCAGATCCGAAAAATAAATTTGGTAAATCTAATCAAAAATTTAGTTACATTGAAAAATTACCTATAGAAGATTTAGCTGTTTTAGCTGATAAAATAATTGGAATGGGATCAATGCTTCTTATTGAACTTTCATTTTATAGAAATGATATAATTAGCTACAGACCTAATTCCCTAATATATTTCATTGGTAATTTGCTCGATATTACCATTCCAGCAAATGATTTTAATACTTTAAAAATTGCAATGAAATCTAAGGCACTAGGATTAAAAAAATTTAGGAATAGCTATATTGGCTCAACAAAAAAAATCATAAATTATCTAGAAAAAAATTAATTGTAAATATTACTTTAACTATTAAGTCAAGAATAGTTCTTTAGGTTTCCAAGAAAAGTTTTAAAAATTATAAATAATTTTACTCATATTCCTTTACTCCATTTTCTTATTGAATTATGTTTGATGTGACTATCTAAATAGATTTTTTGAATTTCATCTATACCTAGTTTAAAAATATTTGATTTTGAAAGTGTAATAATTTTTTCAGCAAATTTGAAGTCCTCATAGTTATCAATTGTTAATTCAACATCTTTTATAAAATCTTTTGAAATAAATCTTTCTGGGAAGAAATCAAATTTTTTAAAGTGTTTTTTTAAATAAGTTGTGGCATGTTCCTTATCGTAATCACTCATCTTATTGGAATAACTTTTAATTAAAGTATCAGTCTTTAGTATTTCAAAATCAAATCCAATAGGAACAGAGCGTTTATCACATACGCAAAGAATATCTATATTTTTTAAGTTATTAAAAATGTCAAAACCTTCTTTAATTAAATTTATATCTATAAAAGGATTATCACCCGTCAGCTTAATTAGATTTTGTGCCTGATATTTTTTTGAACATTCTACTAGTCTTTTGCAAACATCATTTTCACTACCTCTAAAGAAATCAATATTATTTAGTGTTAGAAAATCACATAAAATATCATCTTTGCTTGAGGATGTTGTTGCTACAACTAAATTGTCAATAAATGATATTTTCTTGCACTTTTCAACAATTATTTTTATGAGAGCAACATTATCTAATTCAAGTAAAACTTTCCCAGGTAATCTTGAGGAATTAATTCTTGCCTCTATTGTTAATAAGTTCACTTTTAAGAGAAATAAGTTTATAAGTTAAATTAATTGAATAATAGTCTTCTTCTTTAAGATATTTTGAAAAATATAATGCTTTTTTATAATCATCAATTGTATCAACTGTACAATTGAGAAAATCAAGTTTTTTGATATGTGAATTATATCCTAATCCTTGAATTGAACTATATATTGATCTTTCCCTCATTTTATATGTAACGTGTTCTTCAGATAATCTATCTTGATTTTGTTTTTTGAAAAGCTGTTTTGATTGGAAACATTCCGAATGAAATCCTATTGGTAATTCATTATCCGCGAATCTTGAATAAGTAGATTTATTTATAAGTGAAAATTCTAATAATTTCTTTATTGCTAATGAATCAGTAAATGGATTATCAGCCGTAACTCTAATAATATTTTTTGCACCAGTTTCATTCGCAAGAATTCTATATCTTTCTTGAACATTTTCAAGAGGGCCTCTTATTATACCTTTGATCGGATATAAATTTGAATGCTTCACTATTAAATCATCTGATGAATCTTCAGAGGTTAAAATATAGGTATCGATATCTGTAGCAAGACATCTTGATATAACAGCTCCAAGAATACTAATTTCTCCCAGAGGTAATAAAGCTTTCCCAGGTAAACGTGTAGAAGATAATCTGCATTGAATACCGATAACACTATTTGACATAAATTAAATAAAAATAAATCTATGGGTTAAAAATTTAGCTACTAGGCAAAACAAATATTTTTAATTTTTTTAATTCATTTTAAAATTACCATGCAGTCCATCCGCCATCTACAGATATATCTGTTCCTGTTATATAACTGGCAGCATCAGATAATAAGAATAAAATTATTCCAGTGGATTCATTTGCATTTCCTATCCTTTTCAAATGTGTTTGTTGAGAAAGTTTTTTTATAAATTTTGGATCTCTTTTTTGAATATTCCTTTGCGGGAATGGTCCATAACTTACTGAATTTACTCTTATTCCTTTTTCTCCTAATCTTGCTGAAAGCCATCTTGAGCCTTGAATAAGAGCGGCTTTCATCGATCCATATAAAAGCGCATTAATTTGATCATTATTAGAATAATTTTGTGGATTTGGCGCAACCTTGCCATACATAGAACTAATATTAATTACGCTACTTCCTTCAGTTAATAACTTTTCTAGTGAGATTATGATTCTTATTTGTACTCCGAAAATACCTTCCGCTGATAAGTAAACATCACATTTCTCAATGTTATCAGGTTTATTTGGATATCCAAAATAACCATTATTAATAATTCCTTGAAGTTTTGTATTCTTATCATTTAAAAAAGTTTTTACTTCATTTACTAACTGATCTTGTTTAAAGTTATTTAAATCATGATTATAGGCAGAATAATATTTATTAAGTTTAAATGGAATTTCACACTTTGATGCATTTCTAGATACCCCAATTACATAATATTTTGTTAGAAGTTCTAATAAAATTTCTTTTCCAAGATGACCATTAGGTCCTATAAGAATAATTGTCTTTCTGGGTTCCATTAATTTTAAAAACTATAGTCTATTTATATTGGGTTTTAAATTAATTTTTATTTTAGGTGCCAAAGCCTAGGATCTAAGATACTTTTTTTAAAAATTGGAATATTTCCTGATAATTTTTTTAAATTTATGAGATCTATTTTTTTAAAAGAATCAATAATTTGATTAAATTCATGAAGTGAAGATACACCTACTATAATTTTTTTAATATTGGCAGAATTATAAACAAATGATAATGCTGCATCTAATAATGAAATATTAAGCTCATTAATCCGATTAATAAATTGTTTATGCATTTCTATGTCCTCTTTTTGAATCCATTTTGGCCATTTAGAGCCGCTAGTTAATATTAATCCTTGCAGAAAAATACTCCTAGCATAAACTTCAACACCATTTGAATTAAGATGCTTTAAAAAGCCACTATTTTGCAATCTAGTATCATAAATAGAAAAAGGTAATTGAATAATATCTAATAAATTTATATCGAAATCAACTATATCCTCTTCATCATAAATAGATAAACCAATTTTTTTAACTTTTTTTTCATCTTTGATTTGACATAACCAATCTGTCAAGAAAGATTTTTCACTTTTATTAAGATTTTTTGGACTATGAAGTAATAAACCTTCAATACTATGTTGTTTTAAATTAAACAAACTCTTATTAAAAGTTTTATTCAAAAAATTCTTTTGTAAATTTTTCTCAATACCTTCACAAAGTAATGGATTAATTTTTGTAATTATTTTGTATTTATTTTTATTTAAAATCATACTACCTAATACTTTTTCTGCATCTCCATAAGATTGAGCTGTATCTATATATTCAATATTATTATCAATCATTTTTCTTAGTATTTTACTTACATCTAATGGATTGATTTTACCGTTATTGTTAGTCACGCCATAGTTCTTTCCAAATTGAACAGACCCAATGCATAACTGTGGTTTTTTCATACTTGATAATTTAAAATCAGTATTGAATTAAAGCAATTATTAATGCTCTTAATATCATAAGGTTAGCATTAATTTTTGAACCAAATCTTGGCTTGCCAACTCTTTTCTCTCCAGAAATATTTATTTGAGAAAGATTATATTTTCTTGAAGCTGCAAAAAGTAGTAACTCAGTGCCAATAAGTCCTTTTTTATCAAAATATCCTAATTCATTATAAATTGATAATCTATAGCCTTTAAATCCGCAAAGTGGATCTTTTATTCCCCACTTAAAGTTTGTTAGATAAGAAAATAAAATCTCCGCAAATCTTTGTTTTTTTTCTCTAATTCCTACAATAACATCTTTCTGATTTTTAAATTCTTTAATAAAATCTTGAATGAATTTAGGATTATGTTGTCCATCTGCATCTAATGTAATTACAAATTCATAATTTAATTCTTTTGCTTTTTTGAATCCGCTATTTATTGATGCATCATATCCAAGGTTTTTAGAGTGATCAATTACTGTAGCACCGCATTTATTTGCTAGATATGATGTATTATCTTCAGAGCCATCGTTAATAACAATTACATCTGAATATTTGGAAACCTGGTTAATAATTTTTGTAATAGAATTTTCTTCATTGAGAGCGGGTATTACAGAAACTATATTAAATCTTTCCATTGTAAATATTCACCTTTATTTAAATCATATAGAAGCTTTTTCCCAATCACTTCATTTAATGAATTTGGATTAATAGCATTTGAAGGACAAGGTCTTAATGCCTCTATATTTTCTCTTTTAAGGATAGTCCCTTTTTTAAGATCATTTTTTAATCTAAGAGATCTACGTTGTAAAACTACAGTTTCTAATTCGTTCTTTTCAATTTCTTTAATACCTGAACCTAACGAAATTTCTAACTCTCTTGATCTATTAACCATCTCTTTCCAAGTTTTTGGCGTCATAGAAAATTTATGGTCAGGCCCCTCTCTTTCACAATTATCTGTAAAATGTTTCTCTATAATTCTGGCTCCTAAAGCAATAGCCCCTAATACAGTTGCATGACCAGGTGTATGATCACTTAATCCAAGAATCATTGAGGGATAAATATTTTTAAAAGTTTTTAAAACATTTAAATTTATATATTTAAAATTATCTTTACTCCCTGTATAGTTTGTATTACATTGAAGTAATGCTAAATTTTGATTATATTTTAAGCCAATATTAATTGCTTTAATAACTTCATCATAAGTTGATGCACCAGTAGCAATAATATAAGGCTTATTTTTTTTTGCTATGTACTCTATTATTTCAGTCCAGGTTATATCTCCAGAACCAATTTTATAAGCTGGTACATATTGATCTATATAATCAACTAACTCTAAAGAATATGGACTTGTAAAGAAACTTATCCCTGCATCCTTACAGGTTTCTTTTAAACAATTTGTCCATTCTAAATTAATTGAGGCATCATTATATATTTCAAAAACTGATTTACTCCAATCGGCTTGATGAGATGATTTACTTCCTAAATCTTTAAAACCTTTATCACTTACAATTGTATTTGCTTTAAAGTGTTGAAATTTTGCTGCTTGAGCCCCAGACTCAGCAGCTAAGTATATAAGGTCTTTAGCTTGATTTAAATTTCCATCATGATTAGCTGCTATGTCAGCAATAAAGTATGTTGGTTCATTGATTGAAATTAGTTTATTTTCAATTTTAATCTCATGATTTGGGTTAGATTTTTTCATAATCTGCTTTAATTATTTTAATTGTATCCTCAACTGTGGGACTTTTTTGATTAAAAATCTCACTAAATTTTTCTGTATTTAGACTCATATCTTTTGGCCTCCTAGCAGGTCTAATAATTTTTTCACTAGAAGTTAATTTATAGCTTTTAAAATTATAGTTTAAAGAATTAGATAATTTCAAAGCAAATTCTGCTTTACTAATAGAATCAATACATCCAACGTTTATTATTTCCGCTGGTTTTAAAAAGAATGATTCCTCAATAATTGATGCTAAAAATTTTTGATGTATGGCAGAAAATTTAATATCATTAAAGAGATTTATTTGCTTATTAGATTCAAATGAATCAACTAGCCAATCAGTAAAACTTTTTTTGGATTTTGAAAAGCTTTTACCTACAAAATTGGTTCTTAGAATAGTTGCATTTACTTTTTTTGCAATAATTTCTGATTCGTATTTTGTTTTTGCATAAATATTTATGGGACTAGCATTATCTTCTATGTGAGGACCTAAACCATCATAGACTTGATCAGTAGATATATGGATAAAGTGGGTTTTATTTTTATCTATATTTTTAACTATTGAAATAGTAGATTCTACATTTCCAATGTAAGCCAAATTAGGATTCTCTTCGCATAAATCTACATTAGTAATTGCATTTAAGTTAATAATAATATCAGGTTTTATATCTTCGCAAAAATCTTTTACCATAGAATAATTAGTTGGATCTAATTTATAATCTGCATTTGAACCTCTCCCCTGTCTGAAAACTTTATAAGATTTTGTTATTAAATAATTTGATAAAAATGAACCTAATAAGCCATAGGCTCCAAATATAGCTATTTTAGGATCTTTTTTATTATTTTCACTCTTCTTCCTAAAGGTATTCATATGGACTCAAAAATTTTTGAAAAGATTATGAGTGTATAATTATTATATAATTTTTATTATCCCTTAATGATAAATATTGATTTTATATCCTATAAAAATAATTTAAAGAATCTATATAATTTCTTAAAAAGTAATATTGATTTTTATAAGAATTTTTCAAAAGATAAAAAGTTACATAAGAAATTAAATAAAATTTCAGAACAAAAATTTAAATTCAAAAACAAAGCCAAATTTATAGTTGATGGACATTTCTTTAATTTTGGTTATTTTTTTAGATTGCAATTACTTCGTGCAGCGACAGAATCATATAAAGGAGATGAATTAGGATTGATATCAAACTATAATCAACAAAGATGTAAAAATTTTCTTAAAAATACTGGTATTTCTTCTATTAGGAAAATTCCAAGTTTTGTACCTAGTGATACATTATTTGAAGCTAATAAAATATATAAAAAAATCAAGAAATCAGAAGATATATTAGAAATTAGATTTCCACATAACACACCATCAAAACAATTTTACGATTATGTTCTAAAAAAACAAATGCTTGCGAGTGTTAATATTGAGGACGAAAATATTCCTTATTATATAGCTGAATATATTGAATCTATAAGATTTGCCGAAAAATTAATAGAAGACAATAATCCCCAAAAGATATTTATGAGTCATGGAATTTCAATACAATGTACACCTCTATGCTGGTTAGCTTCAAAGAAAAATATTGATGTTTTTACCTTATTTGGAAATTTTGGTGTCCCAAGATTTTTAAGATTTAATAATCAAAAAGATATTAATCTAGGATTTGATACTGCAAGTAAAAATGATCTAGAAAAGCTTAATAATAACCAAATTAACCTTTTACATGAAGTAGGTAAAAAATATATAAATAAAAGATTGCTAGGAAAAACAAATGATGTTGGAGGTCAATGGGCTTATGATAATGAACTTAAAGATATGAATGATTTTATAAAAAATAAGAATGGAAAGCCAGTTATTGTTATTTACACACATTGTTGGTTTGATTGCCCGCATGCCTTTGGAATGGACAGATTTAGGGACTTTGAAGATTGGGTATTGACAACTTATAAAAGTATTTTAGAAAACACAAATTTTATATGGCTTTTCAGAGCTCATCCAGGCGAAGATTGGTATGGTGGTATTACACTTAAGGATATTTTACCTAAAGATCTACCTGATCATATTTTTATTTTACCAAAACAATTATCTGGTAAATCAGTTATGAAAATAGCCTCTGGATTAATTACTTATCATGGAACCTCAGCTATAGAATATGCTTCTTGTGGTAAACCAGTAATTGTCGCTGATAAAGGGTGGTATCATCAGGCTGATTTTGTTATATACCCAAAGTCTCGCTCAGATTATGTAAATTTACTTTCTAAAAATTGGTTTTTAGATATCGATCAAGAAAAAATTAAAAGAAATGCAAAAATATTTGCTGGACTTTATTTTTGTTGCCCCACATGGCAAAAAAGGCTTATTATGCCTCACGATATAAATCAAAAAGAAATTAAAGATATAATTCTTGATTCTTTAGAAAGTAAAAGTGATATTATTTCTTATGAAATACAGAATATAAAAAAGTGGATTGATTCAAACGCTCTTGGATATCATATCTTTAATATGTTGAATGCTAATGAATATTCACTTTCAAATACTATTTAAAATTTTTTAAAAATTTCTAAAGTTGATTTATTTGCTTCCATTAATGAAAAGTATTTTTCTGCGGTTTTTCTTGATTCTTTGCAAATAGATTGATAAAACTTTTTATTGTTTTCTAGTATTTTTATTGAGTCTTCTATCTCTTTAGGTTTCCCAGGACTGACTAATATACAATTTTTAAGGTTTTTAAATATTTTTGGAGCCCATAAACCTTTGGTTTTAGTAAGTACTACAGGCTTACCACAAGCCATTGCTTGAAGGGTTACGCTATATCCACTAGGTTGGAAAACATCTTTAAGAGGAATAACTACTGCGAATGCATCCTGATAAAGTTCTCTAATCTTTACATCTGAGAAATTATTTTTGTAACTACTATATCTGCCATTAGTTATTCTTAAATTTTTACTTTCAAATGGATCAAGCAGAATTGTATGAATATGTAATTTTTTTTTGGTTTTGACTTTTAATAGAGTTTGAAAATCTCTTGCAGGGTCTTGGCCAATGGAGAATATATATTTAGAGAGATAATTATTTTTTTTATTAGGTATCCAAAATAAGGTGTCTACACCGAACTTAATATTAAAAGTTTTATTCTTTTGTAGATTAAAATATTTAATTGAATTTAATCTATCAGCTTCTCCGTAAAAAATTATATAGTTAATTCTTTTTAAAATTTTTTTAAAAATATAAAAGTATAGTGTTTTTATAATAGGCAGTAATTTATCATCAAAGTCGGAAAGTTTATGAAATGCTCCAGCAATTTTAATTTTATTTTTTTTATCAAAAAAAGCATAATAGAATCCTAAACTTAAACTGAATCCATCAGTTAGGCTAACAACAATATCAGATGAATTAATTTTTTTTCTAAAATAGAAAACTTGAAGTGGTCTAAGACCAACATTTGTTATCTTGCTGAAGAATTCTTCAATGAATCCTCCTAAAATGTAAATAAGATTTCTTTTGTATTTTATAGAAGATGTAAGATGCTCAATATCAAATTTTTTAGATCTCAAATAGTCTATGCTTTGAAAAAAATCTTTAGGAGCTTTTTTTTTCTTTATCAATTTGATTCTTTCTTTTCGCCCTCCTTTATCGAATAATAAAATCTTTGACATTAGTTTATTTTTTTTTAGAAATTTTCTTTATACCAAGTTATCATTTTTTGAATTCCATCTTCTATAGGCACTGTAATTATTTCTTCATTAATGATTTCTGAAAGATAACTACTATCTGAACTTTTGATAAATCTACCTTCAGGTTTATTCGTGTCAAAAATAACGTTTGGGTTTTTGCCCGAAAGATCACATATTATTTTTACTAATTCTGAAACTGAGATTGTTTTTTTTGTTCCTATATTAACCACTGTATTGGGGTTAGATTTGTCCATAATTAGATTCATAATTCTTGCACAATCAAAAGCATGTAAATAGCTTCTCCTTTGATTACCAGAACCCCAAGCCACTAATGGATTCTCATTGTCTAATATCCTTTTTACGAGCATAGGAATGGCACTTGAGTGTTCGCCAACCCATTTATATCTTTCTCCATAAATATTAAAAGGTCTAACTATTTTTAAATCTAACTTATTGATTTTTGAAAGGATAATAAATTTTTGTTCAAGAAACCTTTTCGCCCATCCATAGCCCATATTTACTTTTTCAGGATCCTTCTCAAAAAGATATCTTTCGGCTAATGAATCAGGTCCTTCATCCATATAAACACATGATGAACTTGTTATCATTATTTTATTCGGTTTAGTTTCCTCAAAAGTTTCTAATAAATTGTTAGTGATTTTTTCATTATGGAGTAAGGTTTCTATATGATTTTTGGATGAATATCCTACACCATATGCTCTGCTTGCTAAATGATAAATTTCTTTAGCTTTTGAAAGTGAATTTTTGGCCTGGGATAGATTTTGCAGATCTGCTTCTATAATTTCAACATTATTCTCAAATTTTTTTATGTTTTTAATTTGACCTTTAGAAAAATCATCAATAATAAATACTTTTTTCCCATTTGAAACTAATCTCTCACATAAATAAGACCCAATTAAACCGGCTCCTCCCGTCACATATATTTCTTTATTATTCGAATTTTGGTTCATAAATTATTTTTAATTTATATTGATTAAAGCATAATTTATAAGGAATTTATTTTATGCATTATAAAGTTATTTCCTGATAAAATTAATACTCTATAAAAATTTTAATTAATATCTTTTATTTGTGATTTTGAAAGATCTCTAAATAATTTACTATTTTTTTGCAATTCATCATAAGAACCTTCACCTTTAAGAGAACCATTATCTAATAAGAAAATTTTGTCACAATTCTTTATTGTAGAAAATCTATGTGCAATGGAGATAATTGTTATTTTAGATTTTAGATTTCTAATTGTATTTTGTATTAATTTTTCTGTTTTATTATCCAATGAACTTGTTGCCTCATCAAGAACAAGAATCTCTGTGTTTTTATATAGTGCTCTAGCAATTGCAACTCTTTGTTTTTGACCTCCTGATAAATTTATTCCCTTATTCCCCAAATTTGTATAAATCCCTTCCTGTAATGTATTACAGACTTCGAAAAGTTTTGTCTGTTTAAGACAATAAAAAATTTTATCATCATCAATTAATTGTTTGGGTATTCCAAATGCAATATTTTCTCTTAATGTAAGATCACTTATCAAAGGTTCTTGAGGTACATAGCTGATTTTATTTTGCCAATTTCTAATTCCAATTTTATTTAAATCAATAGAATCTATAGAAATCTGACCTTTTGAAGGATCTAATAGACCTAAGAATAAATCGATTAATGTAGATTTCCCAGCACCTGAAGGTCCTACAAATGCATAATGTAGACCTTTATAAATGGTAAGATTTAAATTATTTAGTATTGGTTTAGGTGACCTTGGGTAGCTGAATTCAATAGATGAAAAACTTATTTTATCCCATTTGAAATTTTCTTTCTTAACGCTTTTTATGTTGTTATGAATATTGGCATTATTTGATTCTTTAATTGACTCTACTTTATTCGATAACTTTTCAATGAAACTACTGTAATTAGAAACATTATTAAAAGACGAACCTAATTTATTGAAGAGTGGAATTGTTCTTGAAAAGACTAATACAATTATCGCCATAATTGAAGCCAATTCTCCACCTTTAATACCTGAAATAAATAAAGCTGCAGATGTTATTAAAATACTTAATTGTCCAAATAAAATAACTACATAACTTGGAAGACTATTCCAATTAGTCGCTGACGAGAAATTTTTTATAATAATATGATTTAGTGAATTAAATGTTTTTATAAAGTTTTCTTCATTTGAAGAAAGTTTTATATCTTTAATTCCAGTTAAAGATTCAGTTACAAAAATATTTATTAAACCTTGATTTTCACTTACAGCCTTCATTAATTTGTTAGATTTTTTCCTTATTAATTTTAGAAATATTGATACTAAAATACCTGAGATTAAAAATAAAATAAAACCGAGTTTCGGGGTAGCTACCACTACTGTTATAAAAGCAAATATTATTCCTGATATTTGTCCGGATAAGGAAGGAATTATTTTTATTATGCTTCTATTCCATAAATTCATATTTGTTAAGATAATATTCCTTGTGACATTTGGATTATTTAATAAGTGCCATTTATATGGCGAATAAATAAGATTTCTATAGAATTCTCTAGATAATCTTTCTTCCGCAGAGCTTGCATCTCTGGTAGAAAGTGTTTGTGAAATTAAATTAAGAAAAACTGAAAATATCAAAACTAAAGATGCACTTAAGGCTAAGAAAATTACAAAATTACTTTCTTGGGGACTTCCTGCTATGGTCCATATTTTATTTATAAGTCTATTTTTTTCGATTAATTCTGGTTCAACAATAATACTTACAAGGGGATAGACTGTAGTAACTGAAATTATTTCAAATATACCTGCTAAGAAACTTAAAATAATATTTTTTCTTAATTTTGATCTTTCCCTTTTATTTAAGAGTTTATACGAAGATATAAATACATTTTTTAAAGAATTTTCAATATTTAATTTAGAACTTTTAATCATTTCTTGAAATATAAAATATAAATGAGAGTAACAAATTTATAATATTGAGTATATTTATAAAGTAAACATTTTTTAAAGAATTGAAAATTGCTATTGGATCTGAAATAAAAAATAGTTCCTGGGGAGGTGGTAATCAATTTGCAAAATCATTAGTTGATCAAGCTTTAAAAGAAGGGCATAAAATTACTTATAGTCTTAACGATAAAAATATTGATATTATTCTCTTTACAGATCCAAGATCTTACAATGATGGAATTAATTTCGGATCTTTTGAAATTATTAAATATTTATTATTTAAGAATAAGAGAGCTTTGGTAGTCCACCGGATTAATGAATGTGATGAAAGAAAAAATACCACTCATATGAATAAATTTTTAAAGTGGTCTAATTATTGTGCAGATCATACAGTTTTTATTTCATCATGGTTAAAAACTCTGGATATTTATCAACGTAAAATCCCTTCTTCAATAATTCTTAATGGAGCAAATCAGGAATTTTTCAAAGTTTATAAAAATCATTATTGGGATGGTAAAGAATCATTAAAAATTGTTACTCATCACTGGAGTCCAAATTATATGAAGGGTTTTGATGTCTATAGGGATATTGATAATTTGTTATTAAAGCCTGAATGGAATAATAAGATTCAATTTACTTATATAGGTAATCTACCTAAACACTTTAAGTTTAAAAAGATAAAACATATTAGACCTATTAATGGCAGATTACTTGGGAAGGAATTATCTAGTCATCATGTTTATCTAACAGCCTCAATTAATGAACCAGCTGGCATGCATCATATAGAAGGTATATTGAGCGGTCTTCCGATTATTTATAGGGAAAGTGGAGCACTTCCAGAATATTGTAAAGATTATGGGATATCTTTCCAAAAGGAAGATTATTTACCCGCCTTACAAAAAATGCTCAATGAATATCCTAATTATAAAAGAAATGTAGCTCATTATCCTAATAATTCGAGCAAAATGTGTAATGATTATCTAGATTTATTCAAAAGCCTTATTAGGCAAAGAGAAATAATCTTAAAAAGAAGAAATCTTTTTAGATCCCCTTTATTGTTAATTAAAAACCTTATATTTTTATTAATGCAACTTATAAATATAGTAAGATTTATAAAAAAAAGCGTTATACGTAAATTTGTATGAATTTACTTTTATTTTTAAAAAGGGAAGTCAAAGAATGGATAGAGTTTTTTATAAGAAATATCCCTGGTACTGCTGGATATTTAATAAGAGGTTTTTATTTGCAAAATAGAGTAAATAAATCTTTCAGAAATAATCGTTTTGAAGCAGGTTTAAGAATTGAAAACCCAAAAAATATTGTATTTGGTAATAATTCCTATTATGGTTTTAATTGTAAAATCTATGCCGATCAATTAAGTAGAGTAAAAGTAGGTTCTAATGTAACTTTCAACTCAAATGTAATGGTAAATGCTAGAGGCAAAGGAAGTATTAATATAGGAGATAATGTTCTAATTGGGCCAAATGTTGTATTGAGATCTTGTAACCATTCTTTTGCTAATTTAGATGAGCCTATAATTAAACAAGGAATGATTGAAGGGGAGATAGTAATTGAAGATAATGTTTGGATAGGATCCAATTGTGTAATTTTGCCAAAGTGTAAAATTGGAGAAGGGTCAATAGTCGCCGCTGGAGCAGTCGTAACTAGTGATGTTGAATCTTTCACAATAGTGGGAGGTGTCCCAGCCAAATTTATTAAAAGAAGAGTTTAATAAATATGAAAACAAAATTATTTTTATCTTTTAAAAATAAATCTTTAATCAAATTTATAAATTAAAAGAATGAAAAATAAGATTTATAATATCAGGCTATTTTTGTTAGATTTACCTAGATTTTCAAAAATTATAATTTCTTTAATAGTTGATTCTTTCTTATGTATATTAACGATTTGGTTGTCTTTTTATCTTCGTTTGGGAGAACTCCTGCAAATTAAAAGTACGATTTTATTGCCATCAATAATATCTATAATCTTTGCATTGCCTATTTTTTATTTTAGTGGCTTATATAGAACTATTTTTAGATATTCTGGTTGGCCAGCTCTCTTAACAGTTTCAAAATCTATATTGATATATGGTTGTCTATTTTCTACTTTAATAACATTTATAAGTTTTAAAGATGTTCCCAGAACTATTGGAATAATTCAGCCAATATTGTTGTTTTTTGCAGTAGGAGGCTCACGAGCTTTAGTTAGATTCTGGATCGGTGATTTGTACAAATTAAGATTGAAGAAGTCTAATTTTCCTAAGGCTGCAATATATGGAGCAGGTTTAGCAGGAAGAGAATTACTATTCGCATTAGAGAATAATAATGAGTTTATTGTCTCATTCTTTATTGATGATGATAAAGAGAAACAAGGAAGACTCTTAGCAGGTAAAAGAATTTATTCTCCTGATATATTAGATTCTCTTTCAAAAAGAAATAAAATATCTTATTTATTACTTGCATTACCTAATTTAAAAGCTTGTGAAAGAGGTAAAATTATAAAAAAACTAAGCAAATATAATTTAATAGTTAGAACCATACCAAACTTAATTGATTTAGCTAAAGGTAATATCTCCCCAACTAATTTAATGGAATTAGAAATTGATGATTTACTTGGTAGGGACAAGGTATTTCCTAAAAAAAATTTAATGCAAAAAAATATTAAATCAAAAGTTGTAATGGTAACGGGTGCAGGTGGTTCAATTGGAAGTCAATTATGTCGAGAAATTATAAAGATAAAACCTAAGAAATTTTTATTACTAGATTCAAATGAATTTGCACTTTACACAATTTTAAATGAAATTAAATCTGAGGTAAGTGAGACAAATATTGAGATTATACCAATTCTATCTTCTATCCAAGACAGAAATAATTTGGATAAATTACTCAAAACATGGACTCCTCATACAATTTATCATGCAGCTGCTTATAAACATGTTCCACTAGTTGAATACAACCTTGCAGAGGGGGTTAAAAATAATGTATTAGGCACTTTGTATCTGGCTCAAGCAGCTTTAAAAACGAATGTAGAAAGTTTTGTTTTTGTTTCAACAGATAAAGCGGTTAGACCTACAAATGTTATGGGAGCCTCTAAAAGAATTGGTGAATTATGCTTACAAGCACTCTTCGCAAATCAAAAAGATATTACAAAAACTATATTTTCGATGGTGAGATTTGGTAATGTAATTGATTCTTCTGGGTCAGTAATTCCTAAGTTTAGAAGGCAAATTAAAGAAAGGAAACCTATCACACTAACTCATCCTGATATTAGTCGTTTTTTCATGACAGCTAAAGAAGCTGCAGAATTAGTTATCCAGGCAGGATCTATGGCTCAGGGAGGAGATGTTTTTGTTTTGGATATGGGTAAAGAGGTTAAAATCTACGATCTAGCAAAAAAGATGATTCAATTATCAGGATTAAAATTAAAAGACAAAAATAATAAGGATGGTGATATTGAAATATTAATTACTGGATTAAGGCCTGGAGAAAAATTATATGAAGAACTTCTTATAGAAAATAATTCTATTGCCACGCTTCATCCAAAAATATTTAAAGCTCAAGAAAATTATATAAATTGGGAACGTTTGAATATCAAGCTTGAATTGTTAGAGAAATATATTGAAGAAAATAATGTTATGAATATTATTTCTATTCTTAAAGATTTAGTAGATGGATATAAACCACCTAAAAAATTAGTTGATTCAATTTTTAATGAAAATATAAAAAAATCTTAAATAAGTTAATTTAAAACTGATGTATAATATATTAAAAAAATTGAATAAAATCTAAGAGTTATAAATCTTTTAATGTCTTACATTCTTTTAACTGGCGGTTTTGGTTATATCGGGACTCATATAATAACAATTCTAGCTAGAGAAAATATTAATTTCATAGTTTATGATAATTTTACTAATTGTAAGAAATCAGTTATAAAAAAATTAGAAAAAATAACTAATAATAAAGTTAATTTCATAGAGGGCGATATAAGGGATAAGAAATTATTGGAAGATACCTTTAAAAGTTATAAAATAACCTCTGTAATACATTTGGCGGTACTTAAATCAATTAATAATTCAATCGCAAGACCATTAGATTATTTTGATGTCAACGTAACTGGGACAATTAATCTTTTGAATGTTATGAATTTAAATGGAGTAAAGAAGTTAATTTTTAGTAGCAGCGCTGCGATCTATGGAGAACCAAAATATTTACCTATAGATGAAATTCACCCTTTGAAAGCATTAAATCCATATGGAGAAACAAAATTGATAGTAGAAAATTTATTTAAAGAAATTATCTCTTCAGATAAAAAGTGGTCTATTGTTTGTTTAAGATATTTTAATCCAATTGGTTCACATCAATCAAAACTAATTGGTGATGATCCTTTATCTGAAAAATCTGTAAATTTAATGCCAGCGATCATTAATGTTGTTAAAGGTTTTAAAAAAGAATTAGATGTTTTTGGAAATAATTACAAAACAAAGGATGGAACAGGAGTTAGAGATTATATTCATATAATGGATCTAGCTGAAGCACATTTTAAAGCATCGCAATTCATTAATAGTTCTAATGGTTTAAATATATTTAATCTAGGTACAGGTAAAGGCATAAGTGTTATGGAACTAGTCAAAACATTTGAAAATGTAACAGGCCTTAAAATACCTTTAAAAATTAAGGAAAGAAGACAAGGAGAGGTATCTTCATGTTATGCAGATCCTACTAAAGCAAATAATTTTCTTGATTGGCATGCAAATTATAATTTGGAAAAAATGACTTTAAGTGCATGGGAATTTTCAAAAGAAAATATCTAAATATATGAAAAAGCAAATACTAAGTATTGCAAAATTTTTATCTTTTTTCTGGCTTATAGTACCTTTTAAAATAAGGAAAACTTTATTCACATCTTTTTTTATTCTTGAATCTAGAACTAGTTTTCCTGATAAAGATCTTAAGAAATTATTTTTAATTAAAGATAATTTAGATTGGGTAATAAATGAAAGAGCACTTAAATATGGTCAAGGTATTCATCCTAAACATAAATTAACTAATTATCATCAATTTTTTATTGATAGAATATCAGATGGAATGAAGGTTCTAGATGTGGGATGTGGTAATGGAGCAGTTGCTATTGATATCGCAAAAAAACTAAAAAAAGCTTCTATAGTTGGGGTGGATTTAAACAGAAATAATATTAAAATGGCTAAAAAACTTGCTAGAAATTATAAGTTAGATAATATAAATTTTATTTTTGGTGATATAAATAATCATAAAAAAATAAGTGCTGATGTAGTTATTCTTTCAAATATATTGGAGCACATTTCTGAAAGAGTATCATTCTTAGAGAATATTAAAAAAATAAGCTCTGCAAAAAAGATTTTAATTAGAGTTCCTAATTTTCAAAGAGATTGGCAGTTGGCATTAAGGAAAGAGTTAGGAATATATTATTTTTCAGATATTGATCATAAAATAGAGCATACAATTGAGGAGTTTAAAAGTGAGTTATTAGAAGCAGATTTAGAAATATTAGAACTAATAAGTATTTGGGGTGAGATTTGGGCCAACTGTAAGTAATGTTAGAAAAAAATTCCAAATTAATTTCCGTAATTATTCCTTGTTTTAATAGTGGACTTACAGTTCAAAAAAGCGTTAATTCGGTAGTAAATCAAACTTGGAAAGATAAGGAAATAATCTTAGTAAATGATGGTTCAACTGATAAATTAACATTATTTATTTTAAAAGAATTAAGCAAAATAAAAATATTAAAACTGATTAATCAAAACAATCTTGGATTATCTTCAGCAAGAAATAAAGGTATAAAAGAGTCAAATGGAAATTATTTGTTTTTTTTAGATGCCGATGATTGGATTGAAGAAAATTGTTTAGAAGAGATGTATTTTTCTCTTAATAAATATAAAAATTTTGCTTATGTCTATTCTGATATTATTACAGAAGGTAATTTTCACAAAATCATAAAAAATGATTTTAATTTTTATCAACAATTATTTTTGAATAAAATACCTTATAGTATTTTTCTAAACAAAAAAACTTTGGTAGTCAACGGCGGATATGATGATAATATGGAATCCGGTTATGAAGATTGGGATTTAAATATTAGATTAGGTGCTAAAAATTTATTTGGGAAAAGAATTCCAAAACCTCTATTTCATTACAAAGTTAGTGATTCTGGGATGTTATTATCTAAGTCAATTAAAAATCATACAAAAATTTGGAAATATATAAGAAATAAAAATAAAGAACTTTATCAGATAAATAATGTTTTAAAGATATGGATTGAATGGAAGTTTGCTAAATCTAATTATCCACCTTTAATGATTTTTATATGGTTTCTAGTTATTAATTATTTACCCGTAACGTTCAGCAATAGACTTTTTATGGCTTTAAGAAAAATAAATGTTTTTTTAAAAAGGACTATTTTTAAAACAAACTAAAATAAGAATATAATTTGTTTATGCTTCAAAAAAAAATTCTCTTTAATATTACTGAGGATTGGTTCTTTTTATCTCACTTTTTATCTAGAGCATTAAGCGCTCAAAAAGATGGGTTTGAAATTTATGTATGTTGCAACGAAACTAATAAAAAAAAGGTTATTGAGAATTATGGAATAAATTTTATAACCCTTCCTTATAGCAGGCCAAATATTAATCCATTTTATGAACTTTATATTCTAATTAGACTCATTTTTATAGTTGTTAAAATTAAACCTGATATAGTTCATAATGTTGCCCTTAAACCAATTATCCAAGGGACATTTGCTTCCTGGTTATTAAATATAAAATCGGTAGTAAATGCCCCTGTTGGAATGGGGTATGTCTTTATATCAAAGAGTTTAAAGGCTAAGCTTTTAAAGCCGATACTGGTGCTTTTTTTACGGATTTTTTTAAATCCTCATAGAGGGAGAAATAAGAAGGGAAAGGTAATTTTTGAGAATTTGGATGATTTAAATTATTTTAAAAGTTTGAAAGCGGTTGATTCAACTCATGCATGCGTAATAAGTGGAGCAGGTGTTCAAATAGATAAAACATTTTCAAAGCGAAAAATAAAAAATAAAATCCCAAGAGTTGTTCTTATCGCCAGGATGCTTAAGGATAAGGGGATTTATGAGTTTTTTGAAGCTTTTCAATTGTTGAAGAATAAAAAAGTTAAATGCCAGTTTGTTCTTGTAGGTGACGTTGACCCGCTAAATCCGGCTTCTATCAAAAGGAGTACTCTACAAAAGTGGAAGGTTGACAAGGAAATTAAATGGTTAGGCTGGATAGATGATATACAAAAAGTTCTTTTGGAGACAGATATTTTATGCTTGCCCTCCTACAGAGAGGGACTTCCAAAGTCTTTAGTTGAGGGAGCTGCAGCTTCTTTGCCATTAGTTGCTACAGATACTGTTGGATGTAGAGAAGTTGTTATAGATGGACATAATGGTTTTTTGGTCCCAATAAAAGATTCTAAGAAATTGGCAGAAGCAATTGAAAAATTGGTTTTAGATAGTTCACTTAGAAAATTAATGGGTAGAGAAAGTTTTAGGATGGCCAACTCAAAATTCTCATCATCAAAAATAAATTCTTTGACTTTAAAAGTATATAATGAACTCTGCTTGAAAAATTCTTGAATATATATGATAAGAATATTTGATTTTTTAATTGCACTAATTGGGATCATTATTTTAATGCCTTTAATATTGGTAATTTCTTTGTTAATTTATTTAGATACTAAATCACCTTTTTTCTTTCAAGAAAGAATTGGTAAGAATTTAAAGATTTTCACATTGATAAAGTTTAGAACGATGACTAAAGGGACAAAGAATTGTGCTACACATTTAGTTGATTCTTCAAGAATTACAACTTTAGGATCCTTTCTGAGAAAAACAAAGTTAGATGAAATCCCTCAATTATGGAACGTACTTAAAGGAGAAATGTCTTTTGTTGGGCCAAGACCATGTCTACCTATTCAATCAGAACTCATACAATGCAGAAAATTATTAAATGTGCATCGTTTCCCACCGGGGATTACTGGGCTTGCTCAAGTTAAAGGAATAGATATGGCTAACCCTTTACTTTTAGCAAAAACAGAACAAAAAATGATAAGTGAATTTAATGTTATCAATTATTTTTATTTTATATTTATCACTCTAATTGGGCATGGTTTTGGAGATAGAGTTAAAAAAAAACGTATGTAATATGTTAATAATTAATGATCAGATTAATGTAAAAGTAATAAATAATTTAGTTTTTGGTGGAGCAGGTTTTTTAGGATCTCATCTAATTGATGAATTATTAAAAAAAGGGGAGAATATTCTTTGTATAGATAATTTTTTAACCGGTAAAATTGAAAATATAAATCATCTAAAAGATAATAAAAATTTTTTTTTGATAAAACATGATGTAATCGAACCAATTAAATCCAAAATTCCAATTGAAAAAATATGGCATTTAGCATGTCCAGCATCACCCTTTTATTATCAGAAAGACCCTTTGCTTACGATAAGAATAAATTATGAAGGAACATTTAATATTTTAAATTTAGCGAAAGACTTTCAATCGAAATTACTTTTTGTAAGTTCTAGTGAAATATATGGATCAAGTAGCGTTATTCCTCAAGACGAAAAGGTACTTATAAATTTATCTACCACTAGTCCTAGGGCTTGTTATGCAGAAGGGAAAAGAATCGCAGAAACATTAATAGATGCATTTAGTAAAGTCAATAATTTGGAAATCAGGCTGGCAAGAATTTTTAATACTTATGGACCAAGATTAAATTTTAATGATGGAAGAGTAATTAGTAATTTTATAAATCAATCTTTAAGAAATAAAAAACTTAGTATTTATGGAGATGGCAAACAAACAAGATCTTTTTGTTATGTTGATGATATGGTAAGAGGTCTTATGAAATTAATGGAAAGCACTTACTCTAGGCCTGTTAATCTTGGTAATGAACAGGAGATAACTATTTTTGATTTAGCTTTATTAATAAGGAATAAAATTAATCCAAGTATAAAAATTGAATATTGCGATTTACCAGTAGATGATCCAAGATTTAGAAGACCATGCATTGAACTGGCAAAAAATAAGCTTGAATGGATTCCTAAAATCGGTCTTTCAGAGGGGTTGGATAGAACTATTAATTTTTTTAAATTATAATTATTAAATTTCCATATTACTGCTTAGACTTTTTTTAAATTAGGATGTTAGAGTTATCGGTGATTAATGAATGAATTTGAAGTCCATAAAGAAAATTTGTTGTATAGGAGCTGGATATGTTGGGGGGCCAACCATGGCAGTCATAGCAAAAAACTGTCCTGATATAGAAGTCGAAGTAGTTGATATAAATGAAACCAGAATTAAAGCCTGGAATGACACTGATTTGAATAATTTACCTGTCTTTGAGCCTGGACTATCAGAAATTGTGAACGATGTAAGAAACAAAAACCTTACGTTTTCGATAAATGTAGAAGATTCAATCAGAAACTCAGATATGATTTTTATTTCCGTAAATACTCCAATTAAGAAGAAAGGAATCGGGGCTGGTCAGACAAGCGATTTAAGATGGGTAGAATCTTGTGCGAGAAAAATTTGTAAAAGTGCTAAAGGTCATACGATAGTGGTTGAAAAAAGTACTCTTCCTGTTAAGACCGCTCAAACTATTAAAGATATTCTGGACTCATCTAATAATAATAATTCTGATGAATGTAGAAGTTTTTCAGTTTTGTCAAATCCTGAATTTCTAGCAGAAGGTACAGCTATTAGTGACCTAGTTAATCCTGATAGAGTATTGATTGGCGGGGATGATTTAGTTGCTATGAATGCTTTAAAAGATATTTATATTAAGTGGGTTCCCGAAAAGAAAATTATTTTTACTAATTTATGGAGTAGTGAACTATCTAAATTAAGTGCAAATGCTCTTTTGGCGCAAAGAATTAGTTCAATAAACTCACTTTCAGCGATTTGCGAAGTTACTGGAGCAGATATTGGAGATGTTGCTAATGCTGTCGGTATGGATTCAAGAATAGGAAGTAAGTTTCTTAAGGCTGGGCCAGGTTTTGGAGGTAGTTGTTTTAAAAAAGATATACTCAATCTTGTCTATTTATCACGTTATTATGGACTAAATGAAGTGGCTGATTTTTGGCAAGAAACAGTTGCAATTAATTCATGGCAACAAACTAGAATATATAAGGAAATTGTTGCAAAATTATTTGGTAATTTAGCGGATAAAAAAATTGCAATTCTTGGTTTTGCTTTTAAAGAAAATACAAATGATACAAGAGAATCACCAGCAATTAATATTTGCAGAAACCTTCTTAATGAAGGTGCATTTCTAAGTATTCATGATTGTAAAGTAAAAGAAGAAACTATTGATAAAGACTTATCTAGTGAAAATTCATTTGATAAAAGTATGTGGGCTTATGATGAAGATGTTTATACTTCTTTTGAAGGCGCGCATGCAGTAATACTTATGACAGAATGGAGTACTTATAAAAAACTTAATTGGGAAAAGATAGTACCTGTTGTTAAACAACCATTTTGGATTTTTGATACAAGATTAATAGTAAATCCAAATCAAATTAAAGATTTAGGAATAAA
>MDTE01141385.1_pt1 | contig 40760 bp, 42 predicted proteins | sample 811231 | NCBI WGS metagenome assembly MDTE01 (sample SAMN05326651, study PRJNA326480) | marine metagenome | isolation source: seawater | place: Indian Ocean: Red Sea | collected 2010
TCGTCAGATTTCTCGGTCGAAGTGGCGCGCCCGGGAAGATTCGAACTCCCAACCTCCTGATCCGTAGTCAGACGCTCTATCCAGTTGAGCTACGGGCGCATTGCAAACGGCGCGCGGACGCTAATCAAAAGCCTTCGCGAATGCAAGCGCCCCGACCCGGCGTTTGCGCCGTGTAAATACCGCGAAAATCCGGCCCAAAAGCTGCTTGCCCGGAGATAGGCCAATCGCTAACATCCGCCGCAACCATTTGGCTAATCAGCAATTTTTGCGCCTCCTCCGCACATGCGGCCAATTTCGGGGGGATCGCAGGGGCACCGAGGGACAAGAGACCAGATGACCAAAATTCGCACCTGGTCGGCACTGGCCGGCGCAGCGCTGCTGTTGGCAGCCTGTGATTTCACCGATGACATACTGGTTCCATCCCTGACGGGCGAGTCTCCTTCCGGCGGCGAGCGCGTCGTCATTCCGCCGAGCAATGCCGAGCGCAACCCTCAGCCGACAATCTCCGGCACGCCTCCGCAGCTTGGCCAGACCACCTTCCAGCCCGAGGGCGTGACCCAGGGCCAGGCGACCGGCACCGAGGTCGGCCGCCGGGTCGAGCGTCTGCGTAGCGATCTCGGCCGCCTGCAGGCAAGCGTCGGCAACGACGACGGCCAGCTCCAGGGGCTGCGCCAGCAGACCGTCGCGAACGCGACGTCCTACCAGCAGCTGATCGCGGGCATTCAGTCCAAGCTCCAGGTCGGCACCACGCCGGGCAATCCGAACCTTGTGGCAGCCTGGAACCAGGCCCAGGCGACGCTGGACCAGATTTCCGACAATGTCGGACAGATGACCAGCCTGTCGAACAAGGTCGCGGATGACAGTGCGCTCGCGTCCTTTGTTCTGGAATCGGTCCGCGCCACCTACGGCCTCACCGGCGCGGTGGACGAAGATCATCGCCAGCTCGCCGTGCTCGAGGACGAGGTCAACCGCACCGTCGTCCTGATCGACCGGCTGCTGAACGAACTGACCGAGGACGTGTCACGCCAGACCAACTATGTCGGCCGCGAACGCAGCAATCTGACCGTCCTGTCGCTGGCGGTGAAGAATGGCGAGCTGTTCGGCACGAGCCTTGCCAACCGCGCCTTCTCCTCGCCGACCCATAGCCGCGGTGCCGCGGTGGGCAACCTGTCGAACCGGCGTCCGCTGGTCGTGATCCGCTTCGACCGTGAGAACGTGCCCTATAAGGAGCCGCTATTCACGGCCGTCTCCGAAGCGCTCAACCGGCGCCCGGGTGCGGTGTTCGACATCGTGTCGATCGTCCCGCAGCAGGGCACCCCGGCCCAGGTGGCGCTCAGCGCCAACCAGGCGCGGCGCAACGCCGAACAGGTGCTGCAGACGCTGGTCCAGATGGGCCTGCCAAGCGATCGCCTGTCGCTCAACTCGACCTCCAGTTCGGATGTCGGCAGCAACGAGATCCGCATCTTCGTCCGCTAGGTGCCGGGCCAGTCGGGCCCTCGACGAACACGCCTCAATCGCTACTCGTCACGCGCGTCTAGCGCGCGGTCGAACGCGGCCAGCTTCGCGGCGACCCGCCCGTAGATCGAGCTTTCGGGATAGTCGCCGTCGGCGTCGGGCGCGCCAACCGGGATGCCGGTGAACAGTTCGATCGCCTCGTCGACATGGGCCACCGAATAGGCATGGAAGCGGCCCGACGCGATGTCTCCCGCCATATCGTCATCGACGATCAGTGCCGGCTCGTTCGAGCGCGGGAACACGACCCCCTGGTCGCCCGTCAGGTCACCGGCGTCGATGCAGGTCCGGTAGAACCCCTCGGCCTTCTGGGTCAGCCCGCCGATCGCCTGCACCTCGCCGCGCTGGTTGACCGAGCCGATTACGGACAGGTCCTGGCGTAATGGCGCGGCCGCTAGGTCGGACAGGATCGCGAGCACCTCCGCCAGAGACGCGCTGTCACCCTCGACCCCGCCATAATTCTGTTCGAAGGTGATCGAGGCGTTGAAGGAGAGCGGGATGCGCTGGGCGAACAGGCCCGCCAGGAACCCGTGAATGACCATCGCCCCCTTCTGCTGGATCGGCCCGCCGAGCAGCGTCTCGCGTTCGATGTTGGTGACACCCCGGCGGCCAATCGATGTGCGCGCGGTGACGCGTGAGGGCGCGCCGAAGGCATGGTCGCCGAGATCGCGTACCGTCAGCCCGTTGATCTGGCCGACCGCCTCACCGGAGGTCGAAATCATCACCGTCCCGCGCTGGATCGATTCCTGGGTCTGGTCCTCGATCCGGGCGTTCCGGTTGCGCCGGCTCTGGCGCGCCGCGCGGACCGCGTCCCCGTCGACCTGGTCCGCGCCGCCGGCCCGGGCGGCATAGATAGCCTCGTTGACGATATCCTCGATCAGCTCGAACTGGGCCGAGAGCTTTGTCCGGTCCGACGCCAGCCGCGAGGCATAGCCGAGCAGGTAGCCGATCGCATCGGCCGTGCAGGTGGTCGCGCCGTGCACATTGGCGAACCCCTGAATCAACCCGGCATAACAGCCGATATTGTCCGGCGTGGCGTCCATGTCCCCGTCGATCTCGGCCTTGACCTTAAAGTAGGCCTGGAACTCGGGATCGACCGAGAAGAACGTGTAGTACCATTGGGGCGCGCCGACGATGACCACCTTGACGTCGAGGGGCACGGGCGCGGGCTTCGGCGCCCCGGCCACGGGCACGCTGCCGGCCCGGTAATGCTCTTCCATCCGCACCGCGCCATCACGGATCGCGCCCTTAAGCTGGTTCCAGCTTTCGGCATGGCCTGCAATCGATTCCGCCCGCAGCACCAGGATGCCGCCATTGGCACGATGCAATGCACCGGGCTGGATCAGCGAGAAATCGGTCTGCAGGACCCCCGCCACCTGGCGGTATTCGATCCGGCCGAACAGGTTTTCGTATGTCGGGTTTCCCTCGACCACGATCGGCGGTCCCGAGGCCCCGGCATTGTCGACCAGAAGATTGACCGCGTAGCGTTCCTCCGGGCTCGGCATCGGGACCGGCGGCATGTCGCCCTCGCCGCCTTCCGGTTGCGCCTGGAACAGCGCCAGGTTCTCAAGCAGGTCGACGCGGAACCCGACCAGCCAGCGGTTGAGGCCCGGAATATCCCGGAATTGCGCGATCAGCTCGTCGACCAGCCCGCCGACGGCGGACTCGGCAACCGCGCGGTTGAACTCGCGTGTTTCCTCCGCCAGACGGGTCTGGCGCCGGGCCGCATCGCAATTGATTTCCGCCAGCATCTGGCTGACCCGCTGGGCGGCGTCTTCCATGGACGCGCGTTCGCCCTCTGGCAGGCTCGCCATCTCCTTCGGGTTGCCCTCGTCGTCGAGCGCGACGACCATCAGGCCCTGGGGTGTCTGGGCCAGGGACAATCCGGATTTCTCCGCCTCCGCCCGCGCCGCCTCGATCGCCTGCCCGATCTCGCCCCGCATCACCGCCGTCTTTTCGTGCAGACACTGCTGATATTCTTCCCGGGTGAAGGCCAAGTGCAGGGCCTCGCGCAGATGGGGAATCAGGTTGGCCATCGCGTCGCGGAACCTGCGCCCCTGGCCGGCCGGCATATGTATGGCCAACGGCTCGTTCGGGCGGCGGAAGTTGTTCAGGTAGACCCAGTCGTCGGGGGCCGCGCCCTCTGCGATGGCGGATTCGAGAAACGACAGAGTCGCGGTCATGCGCCCGCTGCGATCCTCGCCGACCACGAAGATGTTGAAGCCCGGATCATGCGCCTCAAGCCCGAACTGCAGCGCCTCGCGCGCGCGGGCATGGCTCGACAGGGAAAACACCTGCACGTCCGGCGCTTCCTTGGCATCCGCAATCTCGAACACCGGCAGGCCGGCATCGGCGGCGGCAATTTCCCTTACCGTCATCACATCCTCCCTCGACACACGAACTATAGCGGCTGGGCCCAGGACCGTCGCGCCCGTATCAGCGCGCAGATGACGGCGCGGCGATCACTTATTCGTTGTGCCACGCCATGCGGGCGATTGCGTGTCCGGCCCCTGCCCGCTTTAATGCGCATCTCTGCAAATATCCGCGATCAGGACAGTTCCGCCATGGCCAGCCAACAGCATGACTTCCCCGTCTCCTGGGAACAACTTCACCGTGACGCCAAGGCGCTTGCCTGGCGGCTGAAGGAAAAGGGTCCCTGGCAGCAGATTGTCGCGGTCACCCGCGGCGGCCTGGTGCCGGCTGCCATCGTCGCGCGCGAGCTCGAGCTTCGGCTCGTGGACACGGTGTGCGTGTCGTCCTACGACCACCAGGCCCAGGGCGATCTCACGATCCTCAAGATGGTCGAAGGCAATGGTGACGATACGCTGATCGTCGACGATTTGGTCGATACCGGAAACACCGCGAAGATCGTGCGCGAGATGCTACCGAACGCCCATTTCGCCACCGTCTACGCGAAACCCGCCGGCCGGCCCCTGGTCGAAACCTTCGTCACCGAAGTCAGCCAGGACACCTGGATTCACTTTCCCTGGGACCTGGAGCTGCAGTTCGTCCAGCCCATCGCGGCAAGCTAGACGCGCAAAACCAGCACCTAGCCGATCCGTTCGGCCCGCAGGCGCGGGTCGAGCACGTCGCGCAATCCATCGCCCAGCAGGTTCAGCCCCAACACGGCCAGGGCAATCGCCAGACCCGGCAGGACCGCCAGCTTGGGATCGAGTATCATGAAGGTCTGGGCGTCGAACAGCATGCGACCCCAGCTTGGCGCCGGCGGCTGGGTGCCTAGACCGAGATAGGCCAGCGCCGCCTCTGCCAGGATCGCCACGGCGAACTGGATCGTCGCCTGCACGATCAGGACGGACGCAATGTTCGGCAGCACATGGTCGCGGGTGACCGCCGCCTTGCTCTTCCCGATGGCGAGCCCGGCGCGGGTATATTCCAGGCCCCAGACCTGGCGCGCCGCGCCGCGTGACACGCGGGCAAAGACGGGAATGTTGAAGATACCGATCGCGATGATCGCATTCACCGCGCCGGGGCCAAAGATGGCCGTGATCAGGATCGCCGAAACGATCGCGGGAAAGGCGAACACCACGTCGGACCCGCGGGTCACGATCTCGTCGATCCAGCCGCTACGCGCCGCCGCCAGCACCCCCAGCGTGACACCCACCAGCATCCCGATGCCTACGGCCACCACGCCCACAACGATCGAGTTGCGCGCGCCGATCATCAGCCGGGTTGCGATGTCGCGGCCGAAATGATCGGTGCCCAGCCAATGGGCCGCGCTCGGCCCCTGCATGCGTTCACTGATGGCGACCGCGTCGAACGGGTGCGGTGTCCAAACCAGCGACAGCAGCGCAAACGCGGCCAGCAGACCGGTCAGCACCGCGCCGATCAGAAAGTTCGGGTGGCGCATCGCCCGCGACCAGCGGTCAGCCTGGAGAGATGTCGCGACGTCGCTCATGCGGCGCGCCGGGCCCGCGGATCAATCATCGAATAGGCCACATCCACGAGGAAGTTGACGACAACGACGAACACGACCAGTAGCAACACCACATCGCGCAGGACCACCAGGTCACGCTGGCTGACCGACTGGAAAATCAGGCGGCCCAGACCCGGCAGGGCGAAGACCGCCTCGATGACGATCGAGCCGGCGAGCAGGAATGCGAACTGCAGGCCAATGATGGTGGTCATCGGGATCAGGGCGTTGCGCAACACATGGCCCCACAGCACCCGCCGCGGCGCGAGGCCCTTGGCGTGCGCGGTGCGGACATAGTCGGCCCCCAGCGTGTCGAGGACCGAGGTGCGCGTCACGCGCGCCAGGATGGCGGCTTCCGGCAAGGCCAGGGAAAGCGCCGGCAGCACCAGCGCCCATAGCGCGGTGGCGAAGCCTGTGTCCCATCCGGGGAACCCCGACGCCGGAAACCAGCCGAGCGCGACTGCGAAAATCAGGATCGACAGGATGGCGAACCAGAAATTGGGGATGGCCATGCCGACCTGGCTGAACCCCATGACAGCGTAATCGCCGGTCCGCCCACGCCGGGTTGCCGCGAACATGCCGACCGGTATGGCGATCAGGGTCGAGACGATGAGCGCGATCAGCGCCAGCGGGATCGTGACGGCCAGGCGCTCACCAATAAGCTCGGACACGGGAACGGCATAGGTGTGGCTGATACCCGTCGTCCCCGATGCGAGCCCGCCGATCCACTCGATGTATCGGACCGGGGCGGGGCGATCGAGGCCCATCTGGGCACGCAGGGCGGCAAGCGTATCGTCCTGGGCCTCAATGCCGAGGACCAGCAGCGCCGGATCACCCGGCAGGACCTCCAGGACCACGAATATCGCGAGGCTGGCGACGATGAGGGTCATCAGCAACACCATGAGCCGCCGGACGATATAGGTCAGCATGGTCCCTCGCGCATCCGCGCCGGGCGGCTACTCCCAGCGTACACCGGTCACGTCGGTCGCCTGGACCGGCGCGTTCCGCCACATACCCTTCAAGCCCTTGCGCCAGACGCCAAGCCGGGCGAGTTGGAACATGAACGCGTTCACCGAATCGCCGGTAACGATCTTCTGCGCCTCGCCGAGCAACGCATTGCGTGTGTTCGGGTCGCTCGTGGCGTTCAGCTTGTCCATGACAGCCTTGAGCGCGGGCGAGTCGTAGTTGAAGTAGTACTTGTCCCGGGCATAGATGCCGATATCCATGGGCTCGGTATGGGACACGATCGTCATGTCATAATTGGTGCCGCGGAACACCTGCTCGAGCCATTGGGCCCATTCCACAGGAATGATCTCGACCGCGATCCCGGCATCCTTAAGCTGGGAGGCGATGATCTCTCCGCCGCGGCGCGCATAGGTCGGCGGCGGCAGCTTGAGTGTGAGTTTCAGATCGCTCTGACCAGATTCGGCCAGCAACGCACGCGCCTTCGCCGTGTCGTGGGGATAGGTCGCCACCAAGTCCACATAGGCCGGGTGATGGGGTGCGAAATGCGACCCGATCGGAGTGCCGAAGCCGAACATGGCGCCGTCGACAATGGCCTGACGGTCGATCGCGTGGGCAATCGCCCGGCGCACCCGGATATCGGTGAGCGGCGGGCGCGTATTGTTCATGGCGAGGATGGTCTCACCCTCGGTCGAACCGATGGAGACCTCGAAGTTCGGATCCGCCTGGAACGCAATCACCGCCTCGGGCGCGTTCAGGTTGGTAATCGCGTCGATGTCACCGGCCCTGAGGGCGGCGATCTGGGCTGAAGGGTCGGGGATAAAGCGGAAGTTCACCGACTGGATCTGGCGCGCCGGGTCGACCGCCACGAGCTTCACCCGGTCGCCCTTGACCCAGCGATCGAACTTGTAGGGGCCGGTCCCGATCGGGCTGACCTTGTTGTTGTCCGCCGATTCCGGCGCGACGATAACCGCATCACCCCAGCCGAGGTTGAACAGCAGCGCGCCCTCGGGACGGGACAGGGTGATCCGCACGGTGCCGGGATCGACGGCCTCCACCTTGTCGATGGCGGCGAACAGCTGCTTCTGGGCGTTCACCGAATCTTCCGCCCGCGCGCGATCGAGTGAAAAGACCACGTCATCGGCATCGAAGGTGGTGCCGTCGTGGAAGGTCACACCGTTCTTGAGCTTGAAGGTGTAGACGAGACCGTCGTCGGACACCGTCCAGCTGGTCGCCAGCTGCGGCTGCACGGCACCGTTCTCGTCGATCCGCGTCAGACCCTCGAACAGGTTGGCATAGACCGTCGCATCGATGGCGCCGGCCGCGCCTGCGGACGGGTCGAGATGCGGTGGCTCCAGCGTGAAACCGAGCGTGAGAGTGTCCTTGGACTGCGCCATCGCAGGCGGCGCGGCCAGAACGGCAAGGCCCAGAGCGAGCGCAGTTGCCGCACCATGCATCGTGATCTTCATATCCACCATTCCCCGAATGAATATTATTGTGCGGCGCAACATAGCAAGAATTCGGGTTCAGCGTCCATCGGCGCGGGGATAGGTGTCGGCATAGGCGGGCCAGCCCTCGAAACCCCGGGCGGCGAACACGCCCCGGGCCACCGCCCGGGCCAGGCAGTCCGCGGCGGCCATGCCGATCCGCGCCGTGTCGGCAATGGCATCCTCGATCTCGTGCATGCCGGTCGATAGGGCGAAGACCACATCCCCGTCCATCGGCGAGAACACCGGGCGGATGGCCCGCGCCAGGCCGGCCTGCGCCATCGTCGCCACACGTCGTGCCTGGGCCTTGGTCAGGCGGGCGTCGGTCGCCACGACGGCCAGCGTGGTGTTCGACGCCGCCGCGTCGTGGGCATATTTCCGCACGGGATGATCGTGCACTTGGATCGCGGCGGGGCCGCCCAGGCCGCCAAATTCATCGCCCACCTCATGCATCCCGGCCAGGAACTGGCCCTCATCGCTCCCCACCGTGGAGCCCAGGGCATTGACCGCCGCAAGCGCGCCGACCGTGATCCAGCCGTCGATCACTGCCGAAGCCGTCCCCTGGCCGCCCTTGAGCGGGCGGCCGTCATGTCCGGTCGTCGTGGCACCGTACCCGGCGCCCGCGTTTCCGATATCCGTCTCATCGCTTGCACCGGCCGCGGCGCTGCGGGCCAGGTCCCGGTAGGGCAATGCACTGTCGGGCGCGGCGCGAAACGCGGCCTTGTCACCGCCGTTGAGAAGGTCGAACAGGATCGCCCCCGGGACGATCGGTACGCGCAGGTCGGCGACCGGGAAACCGCGGCCCCGATCGGCCAGCCAGCCCATGACCCCGTCGGCCGCCGAAAGCCCGAACGCCGATCCGCCGGACAGGACGATGGCGTCGACCGCGTCCAGCGTACCATCCGCGCCGAGAAGCTCAAGTTCGCGCGTGCCCGTCCCGCCGCCGCGGACATCGACCGCGGCCACCGCGCGTTCGTCGGGCAGGATCACCGTGACGCCGGTCCGGATGCCGGGGTCGTCGGCCGTCCCGACCGTTAGCCCGGTCACATCTGTTATGGCGTTCTTCTTGCCCGTTTCGTTCATTGTCCGCCCCGCAGGAGATCGAGTGCCGCCGCGGCCATCACCTTGGCCGACGCGACCATGTCGTCGATCTCGATATACTCGTCCGGTTGATGCGCCAGTTCCAGGATACCGGGCCCGTAAGCAACACAATCCTTGAGCTTTCCCACCCGCCAGACATGTTTCTGATCATAGGTGCCCGGGGACGCCACGTGGCGTGATTTCTGTCCCAGCACCTGCTCGATTCCGCGATCCAGCGCCTGTACCAAAGGTAAGTCCGGCGGCGTCAGGGTCGGCGGCACCGACCAGAGCTCGCGCAATTCGTACGAAAAATCCGGCCGTTCGCGCGCCAGCGTGTCGAGTATCTCGACGACTTCGGCGCGGACGTCCGCCTCGTCTTCCTCCATCAGATAGCGCCGGTCGAGCACGATCCGGCAGCGGTCGGCCACGAGCGCTGCGGCAAACCCGTCCTCGTCCGGCTGCGCCTTGGCGCCGCCATGGATGGAATTGAAGTTCAGGGTCGACTGGCGCGCCGCATCGGGGATCACGGGCATTGCGGTCCGACGCTGCGCCAGGCGGGGATACAGGTCGCGTTCCACGCGTTCGATGAACGCGCCCATGCCACGGATCGCGGACACGCCGAGGAACGGCATCGAGCCGTGGGCGATCCGGCCCTTCACATCGATCTCCGCCCACCAGACCCCGCGATGGCCCAGGCAGACGCTGTCCTTGTAGAGGGGTTCGGGGATGATCACGTGATCGACCCGTGGCTTGGAGAAGTAACCGCGCTCGGCAAGCCACTCCACACCGGCGTACCCGCCGCTTTCCTCGTCGGCCGTGCCCGAAATCTCGATCGCGCCGGAAAAGGTCTCGCCGGCATCGAGCAACGCCTCGACCGCAATGATGCTGGCGGCCAGCCCGCCTTTCATATCGCACGCCCCGCGCCCGTAGACCCGGCCGTCCCGGATGACGCCGGCGAAGGGATCGACCGTCCAACCCTCACCGGGCGCGACCACGTCGATATGGCTGTTGAAATGGACGCAGGGTCCCGGCCCGTCGCCCTCGATGCGCGCAACTACATTCGTGCGCGGATAGCGGTCGCTGTCGCCCACCGCACCCTCGGCGCGCAGATACTCGACCGTGAACCCGCGGCCGGCTAGCCGCTCACCGAGAAAGCGCGCACAGGCCTCATAGGCATCGCCCGGCGGGTTGATCGTCGGGATGCGGACGAGCTCGGCCGTTAGCGCAGCCACCTCCTCGCGGCGATCTTCTATGCGTCGGAACAGGGGGTCGAGTTCAAAACTAGACATGTCTGCAAGCTAGAGCGGTTCAATCTTCGGGGACAAGACTTTAGAGTGACGCCGATGACAGCTCTGGCCGTAACCGTTTCCGACATTCCCGAAGTCCGTCTCCAGGCGGGCCGCCACAAACGCGCGCGTCAGGGGCACCCCTGGGTGTTCTCGAACGAAATCGAGATGGACGCCATGGCGAAGGCGTTGCCACCCGGCGGGCTGGTGCGCGTAATAGATGCAAGCAATAGGCCGCTCGGCATCGCCACTTTCAATCCCCATCCCCTGATCGCTGCACGCATCTTCAGTCGCAACCCCGAGGCAGTGGTCGACCGTGATTTCCTCGTGGCCCGGCTGCAGGCAGCGCTTGCGGTCCGCGAAGCGCTGTATACGGTGCCGTACTATCGCCTGGTGCACGCCGAGGCGGACGGGTTACCCGGCCTGATTGTCGACCGGTTCGGCGATGTCTGCGTCGCCCAGGTCAACACCGCCGGGATGGAGAAACTATCCGACGCCCTGACCGAGGCTATCCAGACCGTACTGTCGCCGGCCACGATTGTTTTCCGCAACGACAGCGCCGTCCGCAATCTCGAAGGCCTGGCGATCGAGACGCGATTCATCGGCGCCGAACTGGGCGGGCCGATCGAAGTGCTGGAAAATAGCGGCATCTTTTTCGCCGACCCACGCGAGGGCCAGAAGACGGGTTGGTTCTACGATCAGCGGGACAATCGTAACTTCGTCGCTGCCCTCGCGAAGGACCGCCGGGTCGCGGATTTCTACTCCTACACCGGCGGGTTCGCCGTGAGTTCTGCGCTCGCGGGCGCGCGCGAAGTTCACGCATTCGACCGATCCCAGTCGGCGCTCGATTTTGCCACCCGTGCCGCGGCGAAGAACGGGGTCGCGGATCGGTTCTCGACCACCCGGGGCGATGCATTCCAATTGCTGCATGGGCTCGCTGCCGAGAACGAGACCTTCGACATCGTCGTCGCGGACCCGCCCGCGTTCGTGAAATCGAAGAAAGACTACCAAACGGGCATTCGCGGCTATCGCAAGCTGTTCCGGCTTGCGGCCCAGGCTGTCGCTCCGGGCGGTTACCTATTTGCGGCCTCCTGCTCGCACCATGTCGATGCCCCGAGTTTCACTGAGGCCGTGCGCCGCGCACTCGCGGATGCCGGACGGACGGGCCGCATCCTGCGCAGCTCCGGCGCCGCACCTGACCATCCCGTGCATCCGTTCCTCCCGGAGACCGGCTACCTCAAGGGTCAGATGATACAGCTCGACTGACGGACGCTAGCGCGCGCCGGCATGGTTGAGTGACCAGTCGTACTCGAACGCCTTGATCTCGAAGACGAGCTTTAGGTCGCGGGCCAGCTCCAGACGGGCGAATTCGCGCAGATGCGCCAGCACCCGGGTTTCGGTGCCGCCGGAATTCTCCTGGAACCAGTCGTAGATGCTCGACACAGTCAGGTTGTCGTTGCGCAACTGCGCACAGCGCGGGTGGTTGATATAAGCGGTCGCGTTGGCGATCAGGACGTCGGAGACAGAGACCGCTTCTTCTTTTCCTGTATCTTCTTGTAGATCACAGGCAGCATTGCCAGAACCGCAAGGCCAACAAGCGGGCCGAAAATTTCCGGCCGGAAGATGATTCCCAGGTCCGGGTCGTGGCCAGTATCGATCAGCGCGCCCAGCCCGTTACCGACCGAAGCGTAGACGAAGGTTCCCGGGATGATTCCGATGAAGGTGCCGATAACATAGGTCGCCGTCGAGACACCGAGCAACGCCGACACGAGATTGACCAGCCAGAAGGGGAAAAGCGGGATCAGCCGAAGCACAATCAGATAGCTCAGGGCGTTCTTGCGGAAGCCGTCCTCCAACTTGGAGACGAAGGGCCACGCCTTGGCCTGCAAGACATCATCCAGGGCGGCCCGGGTGATGAGGAAGAGCGCCGTCGCACCCACCGTGGCGCCAACCACGACAACCAGTCCACCGCCGACGGCGCCGAACAAAAAACCGCCCGTAATGGTCATGATCGCGCCGCCGGGCAGCGAGCACGCAATGATAATCGCATAGATTGCTGCAAACGCCAGGACCGCGACGAGCCTGTTGTCGGATACGAAGGTACGCAGGGTGTCGCGGTTTTCCTTCAGCGCCTCGAGCGACACATAGACATCGAGCTCAAGGGCAAAAAAAGCCACAGATCCGGCCAAAAGCACCGCAATCGGCACAATCCGGTGGATCAGGACCGCCTGGAACAAGGGTTTGCCGGGTGCCGTTGTCTTGGGATCGTTCATCGTGATGTTGTCCTTCTCGGTTGCAAAACTACTTGGCGCGCGGTGACAGGCTCAACCATTCACCAATGCGTGAGAGTTGACGTCGGGTGAACGCCTAGACCCCGCGTTGACTTCCATCGGCCGAAAACGTATACAGCGCGCCGACTTGCAAGGCCTTCAAGGCAATGGAGAATTCGCGTGAAGCGGACATTTCAACCAAGCAACCTGGTGCGCAAGCGCCGCCACGGATTTCGTTCCCGGATGAAGACCGTCGGTGGACGGCGCGTCCTGGCTCGACGGCGTGCGCGAGGCCGCAAGAAGCTGAGTGCCTGAACAGTGCTACGCGCGTTTTGTCCGCGCGGGTACCATCACCGGGATTGATAGACCCATGACGATGACGGCGGAGGCAACAACGCCGGAGACGGTGCATCGCGATATCCCGTCCATCGCGCGCCTGCCGAAGCGAAGGGACTTCCTTCGTGTCGCGGCAGAGAAGCGGCGGTGGGCTGCACCAGGCCTCGTGCTTCAGGCCGCGCCCGTTCCCGACGATGCAAACGTGCCCACCGCTGAAATCCGTGTGGGATTTACGGCCACACGAAAAATCGGTGACGCGGTCACGCGCAACCGTGCACGGCGGCGTCTGCGCGCCGCCGTGCGAGACGTTGTGCCGGCGCAAGCACGAACCGGTCTCGATTATGTGGTCATCGCCCGGGCTACGACGGCGAACCGCAAATTCGATGCGCTCGTCTGCGACCTGGTCACGGCCCTGAAACGCTGCGACGCACTGACCGAGACGCGCGCGGAGCCGGGAACATGAATATCCTCTCGAGCCTTCTGGTCATGGTCCTGAAAGGCCTGATCCTGATCTGGCAGTGGTTCCTCGCACCCGTGCTCGGCGCAAACTGCCGATACGAGCCGAGCTGTTCGAGATACACCGCACAGGCCCTGAGCGTTCACGGCCCGATCCGGGGAGGATGGATGGGCTTTCGAAGATTTCTCAGCTGCAATCCGTGGGGCGGCGGCGGCTACGATCCGGTTCTCAGTTCCCACACACATGGTTGCGGCGATCACGATCACACCGAGCATGGCAATGCCGTGCCGACGCCGCGGAGCTGACGGCCGATGGACACGAAAAACCTTATTCTTGCGATCGCCGCATCGCTCGCCATCCTTCTCGGCTGGCAGACCTTCGTCGAGCAACCGCGTCAGGCCGAACTGCAGGCGGAACGTGAGCGCCAGGAGCTGGCGTCCCAGCGCGACCCCGACACGATCGGCGTTCCCGCCCTCCCGTCCGGGGTGCAGGAGCCGAACACGGAATCCGATCAGCCCCGCGACCGGGAAGATGTCATCGGCGAATCCGCCAGGGTGACCATCGCAACACCGGCGCTGACCGGTTCGATCAATCTTGTCGGCGGGCGTTTCGACGACCTGATCCTGCGCGACTACCGGGCGACGATCGAGCCCGACAGCCCGCTGATCACCTTGCTGTCGCCGCGCGGCTCGACCAACCCCTATTTCGCGGAGTTCGGCTGGCTGACCGGAAACGGGACCGTGTCGGGTGGCGGCCAGACGCAATGGACGGCCGACAAGAACGAACTGACACCCACGTCACCGGTCGTGCTCACGGCGCGCACCGAAGATGGCCTGGTCCTTACGCGGACCATCGCGGTGGATGATCAGTTCATGTTCACCGTGACGGACCGGGTCCAGAACGCGACCGGCCAGCCGGTTAATGTCAGCCCGTTCGGGCGGATCACGCGGGTGAACACCCCCGATACGCTCGGGTTCTTTATCCTGCATGAAGGCCCGATCGGGATCCTCGGGGACAATCTGCACGAGATCGATTATGACGATCTCGAGGACGAACCGGAGCGGCCGCAGAATTTCGAGACCACCGGCGGCTGGCTCGGCTTCACCGACATCTACTGGCTCACGGCCCTGATACCCGGCCATGACACCGCCGTCGATGCGCGCTTTCTCTACGACACGACGCGCTCGGGCGCCGACCTCTACCAGTCGGATTTCCGAGGTGCGGCGAGCGCCCTGGCACCGGGCGAGATCGCTGAATCGACCAGCCGGTTCTTCGCCGGCGCCAAGGTGTTCGATACCCTGACGGCCTATAGCGAGAACCTGTCGATCGACCGGTTCGAACTGGCCATCGACTTCGGCTGGTTCTTCTTCCTCACCGAACCCCTGCTCAGGGTCATCATCTTCTTCGCCGAATTCCTCGGCAATTTCGGCCTCTCGATCCTGCTGGTGACGGTGATCATCAAGCTGGCCTTCTTCCCGCTGGCGAACAAGTCGTACCGGTCCATGAGTGCCATGAAGGCCCTGCAGCCGAAGATGCAGGAGCTGCGCGAGAAATACGCCGACGACAAGCAGGGCATGCAGCGCGAACTCATGGCGATGTACCGGCGCGAGAAAGTCAATCCGGTCTCGGGCTGCCTGCCGATCGCGTTGCAGATTCCCGTCTTCTTCGCGCTATACAAGGTCCTGTTCATCTCGATCGAAATGCGCCACGCGCCGTTCTTCGGATGGGTCAAGGATCTTTCGGCTCCCGACCCGATGAACATCGTCACCCTCTTCGGTGCCATTCCCTGGGATCCGCCCTTCGGTCTGGCGCTGGGCATCTGGCCCATCCTGATGGGCATCACCATGTATCTGCAGATGAAGCTAAACCCGGCACCGGCCGACCCGGTCCAGGCGAAGATCTTCATGCTGATGCCGGTGATTTTCACGATCTTCTTGGCCCGGTTCCCCGTCGGTCTCGTCATCTACTGGACCTGGAACAACCTGCTCTCGATCACCCAGCAATACGTGATCATGCGGCGCATGGGCGTAGCCGTAGGCGGGGGAAAAACGAAGACCTGACGCCATGACACCCGCGACGAACGCATCGGCCGACGAGCAGGCCGAAGCGGCGCGCCGCCTCTTCGCGCAGGAGTGCACCTTCGTGCGTGGTGCCGCGCAGCTGCCCGACCTTCCCGAGCCCGAATTGCCGGAGATTGCATTCGCTGGCCGCTCGAATGTGGGTAAATCGAGCCTCCTCAATGCGTTGACGAACCGCAAGAGTCTGGCCCGGACCAGCAACACGCCCGGGCGCACCCGGGAGCTGAATTTCTTCGATCTCGCCGGCCGCCTGATGCTGGTCGACCTACCCGGATATGGCTATGCCCGCGCCTCGAAGAGTGAGATCGCGCGCTGGAACACAACCCTGCGCGACTATCTGCGTGGCCGCCCCAATCTCCAGCGTTTGTGCCTGCTGATCGATTCCCGGCACGGGATCAAGGCCGGAGACCGGGAAATGATGGAACTTCTCGACACCTCGGCCGTGGTCTACCGCGTCGTCCTGACCAAAACCGACAAGCCCAAGGCCGGCGAACTCGAGACACTGATCAAGAATGTGGAGAAAGCGCTGAAGGACCATCCCGCCGCGCTTCCCGAGCCCATCCTGACCAGCGCGCGAAACGGCACGGGCATTGCCGAACTGCGCACCGATCTAGCGGCGCTGGCGAATTCAGCCTGAATTGGGCTAAGTTCCCGCCGGTTTTACGCCGCACAAGAACAACCGGACAACACAATGGCCCAAGACAACGCGCCGCCGCCCGAAGAATTGCTCGCCAAGGCCGGCATCCTGGCCGAGGCCCTGCCCTATATGCGGCAGTTCAACGGCATGCGGTTTGTCATCAAGTATGGCGGTCATGCCATGGGCGACACGGAACTCGCGCACGCATTCGCACGCGACATCGTGTTGCTGAAACAGGTCGGCATCGAGCCGGTGATCGTGCACGGCGGCGGCCCCCAGATCGGGGCCATGCTCGAACGGCTCAAGATCAAGAGCGAGTTCGTCGACGGCTTGCGTGTCACCGACGCCGAGACCGTCGAGATTGTCGAGATGGTGCTCTCCGGATCGATCAACAAACAGATCGTCTCTGCGATCAACGCCGCCGGCGGCCGGGCCGTTGGGCTGTCGGGCAAAGATGGCGGCCTGATGTCCGTTCGCAAGCTGCGGCGCACCCAACGCGAAACCGATTCCAACATCGAGAAGATCCTCGATCTCGGTTTCGTCGGCGAACCGGCCCGTGTCGACCCCGAGCTTCTGGTCAGCCTGACCAGCTCGGACATCATTCCCGTGATCGCACCAATCGGGTTCGGCGACGACGGGGCGACCTACAACGTCAACGCCGATACGGCGGCCGGCGCGATCGCGTCCGCGCTCGAGGCAAAACGCCTGTTGATGCTGACGGATGTCACGGGCGTCATGGACAAGGACGGCAGTTTGATCGCCGATATGGGTGTGGAGCAGGCCCGCTCACTGATCCAGGACGGCACCATCCATGGCGGCATGATCCCGAAGGTCGAGACCTGCATCGAAGCCGTAGAGAAGGATGTGGAGGCCTCCGTCATCATGGACGGACGCGCGGCCCATTCGCTGTTGATCGAAATCTTCACCGAACACGGCCTCGGAACCGCGATCTGGGCCGCCTAGCCGCTATCCGGTGAACGCGTTCGTCGCGCCCACGGCGAAGGTCACCTCGCCGGCCGAATCCAGCTCGAACAGGAGATCGGCATTGCAGAAGGCGAGCGCGACAAAGCGATCGCGCTCGGCGCGAAGACTGTCGACATCCTGACGCTCACCGTCAGACAGAAACAGTTTTGCCGGGGATTGACTCAATCCCTCGCCTCCGGTTCGTTTGGCCCTCAACGCAAGCGCAACAACGGGCGCGGGCGTGTTTCAATGCGGTGTGATCGTAAGGCAACTGCGGTTAACGAAGTCTTAGTGCCGGGGGTCGCCGCCCAGACAAAAAACAGCGAGAATCCGGGGTTTTTGGACGAGATGAAGCCGATAACAGAACTTAATGAGACGGAAACCTGGATTTTCGACCTAGACAACACGCTTTATCCGGCCTCTTCGGGTCTCATGGCGGAGGTGTCCTCGCGCATGACACTGTTCGTTGCAGAGACGCTTGGCGTTGCTTCCGACACCGCCCTGGTCGAGCAAAAACGCATGTTCCGCGAACATGGCACGACGCTGCGCGGCCTGATGAACGACCATGAGGTCGACCCGGACGAGTTCATGGCTTTCGTACACACCGTCGACTACACGCGGGTGGACCGCAGCCCGCGATTGGCAACGGTTCTGTCCAATCTACCCGGCCGCAAGATCGTGTACACGAATGCCTCGGTCGCCCATGCGGAATCGGTCCTCGACAGGCTGGGCGTCCGCGACGCATTCGCCGGCATCTTCGATGTTGCGGCCGCGGATTACATCCCCAAGCCCCATCCGCCGTCCTACGCCATCCTGGCGACGGAACACGGTGTCGACCCGGTCCATTCCGTGATGGTCGAGGACATCGCGCCCAACCTCGCACCCGCCGCCGAGATGGGCATGACAACCCTTTGGGTGCGTCATGATTCCGAGCCGAATCCCTACTGGGCAACGCCCGATGGTGAAGCCGACTATGTCCACCACGAGACCGATGATCTCCTGGCCTGGCTGGAAAATGTCGTCAAACAGGCCTGACGGGCATACCATCCGGCGTTGACATGAGGGGCCACCCGCCCCCATCTTCGCGCCGCTCCGCAAACCAGCGCATTCACAGGGAAAAATCATGAGCACGAGTGACCTTCAATCGGCGGTCGAAACCGCCTGGGACAACCGCGAATCACTCACACCGGCGACGACCGGCGCTGACCGCGATGCCGTCGAGGAAGCACTCGCGCAACTCGACAACGGCACCGCGCGCGTGGCCGAAAAGGTCGACGGCGCCTGGCAGGTCAACCAATGGCTCAAGAAGGCCGTCCTGCTGTCGTTCCGATTGAAAGACATGGAACCGATTTCGGGCGGCCCGGGTGACGGCACCACCTGGTGGGACAAGGTGCCGTCGAAGTTCGCCGGCTGGGGCGCGAAGGAATTCGAAGCCGCCGGTTTCCGGGCCGTTCCCAATGCAGTCGTCCGCCACTCGGCCTTCATCGCATCCGGTGCCGTCCTGATGCCGAGCTTCGTGAACCTCGGCGCCTATGTCGGCAGCGGCACCATGGTCGACACCTGGGCGACGGTCGGCAGCTGCGCCCAGATCGGCGAGAATGTTCACCTGTCCGGCGGTGCCGGCATCGGTGGGGTCCTGGAGCCGTTGCAAGCGAACCCGGTGATCATCGAGGACGATTGCTTCATCGGCGCGCGTTCCGAAGTCGCCGAAGGTGTGATCGTCGAGGAAGGCGCCGTCTTGTCGATGGGCGTGTATCTGGGCGCCTCGACCAAGATCGTCGACCGGGAGACCGGCGATGTGACCGTCGGGCGCGTGCCCGCCTACTCCGTCGTCGTCCCGGGCAGCCTGCCCGGCAAGGCATTGCCCGACGGCAGTCCGGGGCCGAGCCTGTATTGCGCCGTGATCGTGAAACGGGTCGATGCCCAGACCCGGTCGAAGACCTCGATCAACGAATTGCTGCGCGACTGATCCCGCTCATGTCATGACCGCTCGGCAAGCCAGCAACGACCCGATCGCGCTTTCCCAGGCGCTGATTCGCTGCCCCAGCGTGACACCTGACGACGCCGGCGCGATCGGTGTGCTGTGTGACGCGCTGGATGCGATCGGATTCAGCAGCCACCGGCTGCGGTTCGAGGATGCCGACACCCCGGACATCGAGAACCTGTATGCCCGCATTGGCGGTGGCGGGAAGAATTTCTGTTTCGCCGGACACACCGATGTGGTTCCGGTCGGCAATCCGGACGACTGGACGGGGGATCCGTTTTCCGGAGAGGTCCGCGACGGCGCGCTGCACGGGCGGGGTGCCGCGGACATGAAGAGCGCGATTGCCGCGTTCACGGCGGCGGTCGACCGGCTGGTCGCGCGCCATGGCGCACCCGATGACTGGGCCACGCCCGGCTCCATCAGCCTGCTGATCACCGGCGACGAGGAAGGCCCGGCGATCAACGGCACCCGCAAGGTTCTGGACTGGCTCGCCGCGCGCAACGAAACCCTGGATGCGTGCCTGGTGGGAGAGCCCACCAACCCCGACACCATGGGCGACATGATCAAGATCGGACGCCGCGGCAGCATGATGGGATACCTGACGGTGCGCGGGATCCAGGGGCACACGGCCTATCCTCATCTTGCCGACAATCCGGCCCACAGGATTGTGCGGCTGCTCGACGCCCTTACCGCGGAGCCGCTGGATGCCGGCAGCGAGCATTTTCAGCCCTCCACCGTTCAGGTCACCACGGTCGATGTGGGGAACCCAGCCGAGAACGTCATTCCGGCCGAGGCGCGCGCGACCTTCAACATCCGGTTCTGCGATCTGCACACCTCGGAAAGTCTGAAGACACGCCTGCACGAGATGCTGGACGCCGCCAGCGGCGGCGGCGACTACACCCTGTCCTTCCGGGTCACGGGCGAATCCTTCCTCACCCCGCCCGGACCGTTAAGCGATGCCATTGCCGGTGCCGTCGAAAAGATCACCGGCCGGGTCCCCGAGCTGAGCACCACCGGAGGCACGTCGGACGCGCGGTTCATCAAGGATTACTGTCCAGTGGCCGAGTTCGGGCTGGTCGGACAGACCATGCACAAGGTCGACGAGAATGTGAGTTGCGCTGATATAGAAACGCTCACAGAAGTTTACCTGACGGTGCTCGAGACCTATTTCGAGCTAAGCACATAACAGCCAGGGGGGCGCAGCTGCGCGCAACATGACCCTTTTGGAAGCCGCACAGGGATTGTTCGGCGCCTGGCGGCTGCTGCATTTCGACCGGACAGGCCTGCAACATTTCCGCGCCACGCGCGCGGGGTTCGTGAACTCGTTCTGGGCCGCCGCGATCGTGCTGCCCGGCGATGCCATTGCCACCCTGTTGTTTGCCAGCGCCAACCCCGAGACGTTTGCGGGTTCCGGGCCCGGGCGGGTCATCTCCGTCTATCTGCTGATCTACATCATCCAGTGGGTGCTGTTTCCGCTGGTCATGGCCGGGCTCAGCGAAGCCGGCCTGCGCCGCGAACAATTTGTTCTGTTCGTCGTCGCCCATAATTGGTCGAGCGTCGTGCGCATGGTGATCATTCTTCCGGCCGTCGCGATCTTCGCGGCAGCCGGGATCGGCTCTGCCGGCTGGGGTGCTGCGATCTTCTTCGCCGCGCTGCTCGCGACATGGGCCTATACCTGGTATGTCGCCCGCGTCGCGTTGGAAACATCCGGCCGGGTCGCGCTTCTCGTGGTCGGGCTGGAGATCGGAATCGCGATCATGCTGTCCTGGGTCACCAACGGAATGACCTGACGGGCTCAATCACGCGCCGACGGCTTGTCGGCCCGCAGCGCGCTCAATCCGGCAAACAGGATCAGCACCGACGCACCGGCCACACAGATCGCCAGCGGTCAGGCGCTTCCGTCCGGTGCAAGACTGACGAACAAGGCGCCCGATGCGCCGCCGATCATCTCGAAGGTCGACAGCATGGCCGCGCTCATCCGGCGCCGCTGATCGCTCACCCGCCCGAATGCAATCACCGGCGCGGATGCAAATATCGGCCCCAGCGCAAATGCGAAGACACTCATCACGGCGGTCAGGTTGACCGGCGTGTCCCCTGTCGCCACCGCCAGCACGATCACCGCCTCGAGGCTCGCCGCCGCCCCATAAGGATTCGCGCGGCCAGCAACTGGCCGATCGACTGGGACACCGCGGCGGCCACGGCGGACACCGCGAAGACCGACATCCCGATCAGGAACGCCCGCCGACGCCCGTATCGGTCGCTGAGCGGACCCCAAATCAGTTGCGCGACGGCAAATGCGACCATGTTAAGGGCCATGGTCAGCTGCACCGTCTCGGCATCGGTCCCGAAACAGCCGAGCAGATGCGGCAGCGACGGCGCGTACAAGTCCGTCGACAGCAGCGAGGCACCGCCGGCTGCGATCAGAATCAGCAGGATCAGACGGGAGGGCCGTTCGGATTCGGTGGACGGGGCCACCTCAGTACTCCACCCGGACGAGGCAGAGCCCCTCGGCCGGGGCCGTCGGACCACCGGCTGCGCGGTCGCGCGCGGCAAGCGCATCGCGAACATCGGCGCGGTTCCACTTGCCCTCGCCCACCAGCTTCAGGGTGCCAACAATGTTGCGCACCTGATGATGCAAGAACGACGGCGCCGATGCCTCGATGATCACCTCTTCGTCTTGGCGCGTGACATCCAGCCGGTCGAGGGTTTTCACCGGCGACTTGGCCTGGCACAGGGTCGCGCGAAACGAGGTGAAATCATGATGCCCGAGAAGCTCCTGCGCCGCGTCGGCCATCGCGTCGGCATCCAGGGCCACCCGCACCCACCATACGCGCCCCGCATCGAGCGCGGGCTGCGACCGGCGATTGAGAATACGGTAGCAGTAATGCCGGGCCGCGGCCGCGTAGCGCGCATGAAAATCCTCATCGACCGCCTCGGCCTGCAGAACCGAGACCGACACGTCGAGCAGGAAATGGTTCATCGCGTCGCGCACCGTCTCGCCGCTCACCGGTTTCGCGATATCCACATGAGCCACCTGGCCGGCCGCATGAACACCGGCATCCGTTCGCCCGGCGCCGTGCACCACGACCTCCTCGGCGCAAAAAGATCGAACAGCGTCCTCCAGGACCGCCTGGATCGAGGGGCCATTGTCCTGGCGCTGCCAGCCGACATAGTCGGTGCCGTCATATTCCACGACCAGTTTGTATCGGGTCATTGCAGGACACTGCCCGCTGCCACCGGGTGGCCGCGCAGGAAATCGCCGGCCGCCATCGCGGCCCGCCCGGCTCGCTGGACCTGCATCAGGCGCAGGGCGCCATCCCCGCACGCGACCGTCAACGCGTCGTCCAGGACCGTCCCGGGCTCACCGCTTCCCGGGGCCGGTTCCGCCGCCAGCACCTTGATCCGTTCCCCGTCCAGTTCGAACCAGGAGCCCGGCCACGGCCCGAAGGCGCGCACATGACGTTCCAGCACGGCAGACGGCAATGACCAGTCCATGCGTTCCTCGCCGCGCACGATCTTGCCGGCATAGGTCGCCCCGCCGTCGACCTGCGGCTGCGGAGCAGCGGTCCCGGCTTCCAGTTCCGCCAGTGCCACCACGATCAGGCGCCCGCCCAATTCGGCCAGTGCATCATGCAGATCGCCGGCTGTCATATCCGCGGCGATCGGCAGTGCCTCGCGCAGCAGCTCGGGGCCCGTATCCAGGCCTTCGTCCATTTGCATGATCGTGACGCCCGTCTCCTCGTCACCAGCAAGTATGGCGCGCTGGATCGGGGCCGCACCGCGCCAGCGCGGCAGCAGCGAGGCGTGGATGTTGATGCAACCCAGCCGTGGCGCCTCAAGGACCGGTTTCGGCAGGATCAACCCGTAGGCCACGACCACAGCAGCGTCCAGCCCGAGCGCGGCGAACGCCTCCTGGTAGGCCTCGCTCTTGAGGTTGGCGGGTGTCCGCACCTCGATCCCCGCAGCTTCGGCATGTTCGTGCACCGGCGATTTCCGTTCCGCGTGCCCGCGCCCGGCCGGCCGCGGGGGCTGGGTGTAGACGCACGCCACCTCGTGCCCGGCCGTCAACAGCGCGTCGAAGGCCGGAACCGAGAAATCCGGGGTGCCAAGAAAGGCTATGCGCATGGTCGCTGTCGCTTCAAAGCCTGGAAACGCCCGCCGGCGTTGCTCCGTCTAGTTCTGCTGCCGCTTCAACTTCTGCATCTTGCGAAGAATGATGTTCCGTTTCAGGGACGACAGATAATCGATGAACAGAATTCCGTCGAGATGATCGATCTCGTGCTGGATGCAGGCCGCGAGAAGCCCGTCGGCCTCGATTTCCTGATTGCTTCCCTCGGAGTCGAGAAATGCGACGCGAATCTCGCGCGCCCGGGACACCTCGGCATAATGATCCGGAATGCTGAGACAGCCCTCCGCGGCCACGACCCGGTCGGCCGACCGCCACACGATTGCCGGATTAACCATGCGATAGGGCTGCGGCGGCTCATCCTCGCGCGCGACATCGCACACGATCAGGCGTCGGTCATCGGCAACCTGGGGCGCCGACAGGCCGATCCCCGGCGCCGCATACATAGTCTCCAGCATGTCGTCGAGCATCTGGCGCACATCATCGCCGACCGCCTCGACCGGTTTGCATGTCTGTTTCAGCACCGGGTCCGGCGCGAGAACGATTGGCAGCTTGGCCATCGATACAACCTTCGAAAGTACGGATAATCGGGGTGTTTCGGGCCGTTACCTATGGCTTCCGGCATGCGCCGTCAAGGCGGCCGGCCGGTGACATCGCGACTCCGCCCCAGGGGTTAGAATGTCGGTATGGATATTCTTGTGCTGATCGCAATCGTGGTCGGCGCCGTTGGTGTGACCGCGCTCGCAGCCACACTCCTGCTGCGCTCCCGGCCCGACAATAGCGGCGATATATCGGCGCTCGCCGAACGCCTGTCCCAGATGACAGAGGCCCAGGCCGCCCAGCAAGCGCAATTCGCCCAGACGCTGCAGGCCCAGGAGCGCGCGCTCGCCAAGTCGGTCGACGACCGGCTGCAACACCTGACCGGACGGATCAACGAGACGCTGGAGAAGACCAACAAGACCCAGAAGACCTCGCTGGATGAGCTCAAGGAGCGCCTGGTGCGCATCGACACGGCGCAGAAAAACCTGACCGAGCTGTCATCCCAGGTCGTCGGGCTCCAGGAGATCCTATCCAACAAGCAGGCACGCGGTGCCTTCGGGGAAGTTCAGCTGCAGGATCTGGTCGAATCGGCGATGCCGCCGGACAGCTATACCTTCCAGGCGACCCTGAAGGACGGGAAGCGTGCGGATTGTATGTTGAACCTGCCCAATCCGCCGGGACCAATCGTCGTCGACGCGAAGTTTCCGCTCGAAGCCTGGCGACAGCTCCAGGCGGCGGAGACCGACGCGGAGAAGAAAGAGGCCGAGCGCGCCTTCCGGCGCGATGTCGCCATCCATGTGAAGGCAATTGCGGAGAAATACATCGTGCCCGGCGAGACCGCCGATGCGGCCCTGATGTTCCTGCCGTCGGAATCGGTCTACGCCGAGTTGCATGCAAACTTCGGAAATTCCGTCGATGCTGCGCACCGAGCGAAGGTCTTCATCGTCTCGCCGACGACGCTCTGGGCGCTGTTGAACACCATGCGGGCGGTCATGAAGGACGTCCGCATGAAGGAGGCCGCCGGGATCATCCAGACAGAAGTCCTGACGATGCTCCAGGACGTCGACCGGCTGAATAAGCGGGTTGGTCACCTGGAAAAGCATTTCGAGCTTGCCGAGAAGGACATCAAGGACATCCGCATCTCGGCCGACAAGGTCGAGAACCGCGGGAAGAGAATCGAGAACATTCAGCTCGACGGTGACGATGCATCTTCGGTCGAGGATGCTATCGAGGACACGTTCGACGAGCCCCCGCTATTGCGTTCGGTCGACTAGCGCTCAGACCTCGCGCCGGCTCTTGAGCGCCGCGGTCAGCGTCCCGTCATCCAGATAATCCAGCTCTCCGCCGACCGGTACTCCGTGGGCCAGGCGCGAGACCTTCACTTCGGCATCGGCGAGCCGCTCGGTGATGTAGTGGGACGTCGTCTGCCCGGCGACGGTCGCGTTGGTCGCCAGGATCACTTCCAAGACCACATCGGAGCGAGCGCGGTCGACCAGCTTGCCGATGTTCAGATCGTCGGGGCCGACCCCGTCGAGGGCCGACAGGGTCCCCCCGAGGACGTGATACAGACCGCCGAACGAGGCCGTGCGTTCCAATGCCCAAAGATCGGCCACATCCTCGATCACGCAAATCACGCTGCGGTCGCGTTCGTGGTCGGCGCACACACGGCAGGGGTCGACGGAATCGATATTGCCGCAATTGCTGCAGTTGCGGATCGCGCCGGCGGCACCCGAAAGCGCCTCGGCCAGCGGTTGCATCAGCTGCCCGGGCCGCTTGATCAGGTACAGCGCGGCGCGGCGCGCAGACCGGGGGCCGAGCCCCGGCAGCTTCGCCAGCAGATCGACGAGCCGTTCGATTTCCGGTGTGGACACGTGACCGCTAAGCGCTAGCCGCCGAACGGCAGATTGAAGCCCGGCGGCAGGTCGAGCCCGCCGGTCAGTTCCTTCATCTCGTAGGCCATGCGCTGCTCGGATTTCGCCTTGGCATCGGCATGTGCGGCAATGATCAGGTCCTCGACGATCTCGGCTTCATCGGGGTTCATCAGCGCAGGGTCGATCTTGAGCCCCTTCATTTCGCCCTTCCCGTTCAGCGCCACGGTCACCATGCCGGCGCCCGCCGTCCCCTCGATCGTGATCTCCGCAAGACGTTCCTGCATCTCGGCCATCTTGGCCTGCATCTCCTGCGCCTGCTTCATCAGCTGACCAAGGTTCTTCATTCATCGTCCCCAATGTCATCGTCGATATCGGCCGGCGCCGCATCGGGCAAGGTTGCATCCGCTGTCAGGTCCCGGGCCTCGACCTTTTCGATCTGCGCACCGGGAAAGGCCTCGAGCGCGGCGCGCACCGCCGGGTGCTCGGCCGCCTCGCGATAGGCAGAAGCCTCCGCCGCCGCATCCTGTTGCGCCAGCGTCGGCTCGCCTTCGGCGCCCGACACACTGACCTGCCAATGGCTGCCGCACCAATCGCGCATCAGGTTGAGAACCTGGCCCGCGAGATCGCGGGGGGCGTTGTCGTTCTGCCGGAATTCCAGACGGCCGGGCTCATAGGTCACCAGATGGACATTTTCGTACAGGTGACCCCGCAGGGCGATCTCCCGGCGCTCGGCGAACAGATCGACGAGGGCGCGAAAGGACTTGGGATCAAGGTTCGCCTGCGGCGCCATATCGGGCGCCGGCGCCTCCTCGGGAACCGGTTCGCTTTGCGCCGCCGCTGCCACACTGTCCGCGCCACCCGCATTGGAAACCGCCGTCGCACCGCCGTTCGAGGGTGGCGGCGGTGCCGCGTCGCCGGTCGTATCCGGCGTCGGCGCGGCCGCCGGTTTACCCGCATCGCCTTCCAGCTGCTTGATGATATCGGCGGGCGAGGGAAGATTGGCCGCGTGGGCCAGCCGGATCAGCACCATTTCCGCCGCGGGCATCGCCGAGGGGGCTCGCTGCACCTCTCCAACACCCTTGAGCAGCATCTGCCAGGCCCGCGACAACACCGCGACACTCAGGGTTTCGGCCATGGCCTGCCCGCGGGTGCGTTCCAGTTCCGATACCGACGCGTCATCGGCGGCTTTCGGCACCAGCTTCACCCGCGTGACCCAGTGGCTCAGCTCCAGCAAATCCTGGAGGACGAACAGCGGGTCGGCACCGGAATCATGCAGCGTGCCCAGACCATCAAGGGCATCAGCGATACGCCCCGCCATCAGGGCTTCGAAAATGTCGAACACGGCGGCGCTGTCGGCCGTGCCCAGCATCGTCCGGATATCTTCCTCGCGCGCCGTTCCCCCGCCCGAACAGTATGCGGAAATCGCCTGATCGAGCAGCGAGAGACCGTCGCGCACCGAGCCATCGGCCGCACGCGCGATCAGGCGCAGTGCGCCGTCTTCTAGCTTCGCGCCCTCGGCGTCGGCGATCCCGGCGAAATGGGTGATTAGTTCCTCGGCGTTGATCCGCCGCAAATCGAATCGCTGACAACGTGACAGCACCGTGACCGGCACCTTGCGGATCTCCGTGGTCGCAAAGATGAACTTCACATGCTCTGGCGGTTCTTCCAGCGTCTTGAGCAGTGCGTTGAAGGCCTGGCGCGACAGCATGTGGACTTCGTCGACGATGTAGACCTTGTAGCGCCCGAACACCGGCCGGTAGCGCACACCATCGAGAATCTCGCGGATATCGTCGACGCCCGTCCGGCTGGCGGCATCGACCTCGATCACGTCGGGATGGCGGTCCTCGGCGATGGCCACGCATTGCTCGTCACCGGGGTCGGGCGTAATCGTCGGGCCGTCCGCGGCATTCAGGCACTTGGCGATGATCCGTGCCGTCGTCGTTTTTCCCACCCCGCGAACACCGGTCAGGATGAACGCGTGGGCCACTCGGTCGAGCTCAAAAGCGTTCGTCAAGGTGCGCACCAGCGCCTCCTGACCGATCAGCTCGTCGAAACCCTGCGGCCGGTACTTGCGGGCGAGCACCTGATAGTCGGGCGCGTCGCCCTTGTCATCACCCGCCGTGGCGGGCGGAGCGGACGGCGGCGGGGCTTCCTGTGCCGGAGGTTCGGGCGCAGCCGGCGCGGGCGCATCGTCGCCGCCGTCGAGAAAGCTCGACTGGTTGGGATCGTCGATGGTGGGGCTGCCGTCGGAAGACTCGTCCGAGTCCGCCATCGGCGTCTCACCCGGCTGGTCTTCGAGGTCGGCGGTCATGGACGGTCTCGTGTCCCCGGAACATTGGCTCAACCACCAATATCCGATTCGGTGTTCGAAGTGGGAGACCGGTTGAATGCGACCCGGGCGAAACTCGTTACGGCTGCTTCCTTCCGGACCTGACCGGGTTGGCGAGACGCCCGTCCGCCCGGCCTCCCGAAGGCACTATATCAGATCGGGCGGCCCGATAAACAACAGCCAAAGCCGCAATTTCCTGCACTTTCCACAGATGTTCAGCTGTGACAGGTTACGCCCCCATCCGCGTCTGAAAGAATTGCCGAAGGCCCCACGGTGCGCCGAAACTTCTATTCCAGCGAATATCTCGACCGCGTCTCTCATCTGCGCAACGATTCCGACTGGCTGTCCGGCCAATTGTCGAACGGGACCAGCTGTCTGTTGCCGGTCTGGCAGCTGCACAATCTGGTCGTCAGCGGAGATACTGTCGAAGCCGCTGTCCTTGACGTCAGTCAGATCGAGAGGCTGCAGACCGACCATGCAGATCCGATCCTGCTCGGTCTGGTCGATGGGGTCGCCTACTTCACCCTCGATGTCAGCCATATCGAGGACCCGCATGAACACGAGGTGCTGGGCGCTGCCGGCATGTTCGAAGATTTGCGCAAGGTCGGACCGTATATCGGGCACGAGCAAGGCAACCTGCTGGCCTATGCGCGCGGCATCAACTACTGGCACCAGCGCCACAAATATTGTGGCGTGTGTGGCGCACCCACCCGCAGCGAATCGGCCGGGCACCAGCGCCGGTGCACCGACAGCGAATGCAATTCGGTCCACTTCCCGCGCACCGATGTCGCGTGCATCATGCTGATCTACGATGAGGACCGGATCATCCTTGGCAAGGCACCCCGGTTCCAGGGCCGCATGCAGTCCGTCCTCGCAGGCTTTCTCGAACCCGGTGAGACGCTGGAAGATTGCGTCGCGCGCGAGGTCTACGAAGAAGTTGGCGTGCGGGTGACCGACGTCGAGTACCAGCACTCGCAGCCCTGGCCGTTTCCATCCTCGCTGATGGTCGGATTCCGCGCCCGGGCGCTCGACACGGAACTGACCATCGACGAGAAGGAATTGCTGTCGGCCGAATGGCTGTCGCGCGCCGAGCTGAAGGCCATCACGCCGGAATCCGACGTGCAGCTGCCGCGGCCAGACTCGATCGCCAGGCGCCTGATCGAGGAATGGCTGGCCGAGGACTAATCCCCACTACGTCTTCTAGTGGTTGCGGTAATCGTCCGCCGGGAAGACGCCGAGCACCCGGACATTCTTCGAGAAATAGTTCAGTTCCTCGAACGCCTGGTTGACCGCCGGATCGGCCGGATGGCCCGCGATCTCGGCATAGAACCGGGCCACTGAGAAGCGTTCTCCGGAGATGTAGCTTTCAAGCTTCGTGATGTTGACTCCGTTGGTCGCGAACCCGCCCAGCGCCTTGTAGAGCGCAGCCGGCACCGACCGCACCTCGAAGATCAGTGACGTGATACACGGCCCGTCGTTCGGATCGGGATCCCGGCGCGCGCGCGAAAGGACGACAAAACGCGTGGTGTTGCCGATCCGGTCCTCGAAGCGTGAGCGCAGCACCTGGAGATCGTAGATCTCGCCGGCCAGGGATGGCGCCAGCGCGCCGATTTTCGGATCGCCCAGTTCGGCGATTTCCTTGGCCGAGCCCGCCGTGTCGGCCCGCGCGAGCGTTCGCACACCCAGCTGCGCCAACTGCTCGCGGCACTGTGCGAGCGCCTGGGGATGGCTGCGCACCTCCTCCAGGCCGTCGAGGCTCGCATCCTTCGTGCCGAGCAGCTGGTACTGCACGTCCAGATAATGCTCGCGCATGATGTAGAGGGTCGATTCGGGCAGCAGGTGATGAATGTCGGCCACCCGGCCGCCCAGGGAGTTCTCGATGGGAATCATCGCCATCGCGGCGCAGTTCTCGGTCTCGACCGCGGCGAAGGCATCCTCGAACGACGCACAGGCAAGCGGGGTCATGTCCGGGAACGCCTGCTGGCACGCGATGTGCGAGTTGGCGCCAGGGACACCCTGGTAGGCGATGGTCGTGGCCGGATCGCCGGCCTGCTGGTTCGTATCGGTCATGTTTCCGGGTGCTTTCCGAAAAAACGCGCGAGCCTGCTATGCCAGCAATGCCCGCGCGCGTTCAAGGTCGGCGGGAGTATCGACACCGAGCGGAACAGTGTCAACGCATGCCGCATCGATCCGCATACCCGCCTCAAGCGCCCGTAACTGTTCAAGTTTCTCGCGTTGTTCCAGCGGGCTGGCCGGCAAGGTCACAAACCGCTCGAGCGCCGCACGGCGATAGGCATACAGGCCGATATGGTGGAAATGATCGCCGGGGCCGGTGGGGACCGTCGCCCGGCTGAAGTAGAGCGCCCGGCCCGTCCGGGCACCCTCGGCGCATGACAGCACGGCCTTGACCACGTTCGGATTGTCGCGCTCGGCCTCCTCGGTGATGGCGCACACCGCGGTGGATATATCGACCGAAGCATCACGCAACACATCCACGGTCGCCCGCACGATCGCCGGATCGAGGGTCGGCAGGTCGCCCTGCAGATTGACCACGGCGTCGTACTGGCCGTCCGGGTCGAACGCCATCAGGGCGGCCTGAATCCGGTCCGAACCCGAAGGCAGGTCCGGTTCGGTCATCACCGCGCGGCCCCCTGCCGCCTCAACCGAACCGGCGATTTCCGCCTCGGCGCAAGCCACAACGACCGGGCCCACCTCCGCCTCTTCGGCGCGGCGCAAGCAATGGACAATCATCGACTGGCCATGGATATCGGCGAGCGGTTTCCCCGGCAGGCGGGTCGAGGCCATGCGGGCGGGAATCAGAACCACCGGATTGGTTGGCGCGGTACGCCGAACTTCTTGATTCGACAGGGTTTCAGGCTCCGTATCATGCGCTGCGACCTAATGCCGCGAACCCCAGATCGACGCTGGCCGAGGGGCAAGACGAAAGATATATCTCAAACCACGCGAACGAAACCATCACCTCGTCCCGGGGGGCCGTGGACAGGGGGCGGTGCGCTCGCTAAATTCGCGGCGCGCGGGACATTCCGCCCGCTATTCGATCCGATTAAAGCGGGGAATACGACCTATGGGTGGCGAGTTTTACAAGGTATGGGGCGCGGTCCTCGTGGCATCGACGGTTGCGCTGGGAATCGGCATCGTCATCAACGAAGCGACGCACGCCGAACATCTGGTCGAGAACGCGTACAAGGTCGATACCGGCGAGAGCCAGGCCCAGGTCGCTGCGGCACCTGTGGCGCGGGTCATCGAACCCGTCATTCCGCTTCTCGCTTCGGCCGACGCGGCCGCCGGCGAAAAGGCCTTCAAGCGCTGCGCCACATGCCACACCGTGAACAAGGGCGGCGCCAACAAGATCGGCCCCAACCTGTACGGTATCGTGGGCGCCAACAAAGGTTTGACCTCAGGCTTCAGCTACTCCAACGCCCTCACCTCGATGGCCGGCCAGTGGTCCTACCCCGAACTGAACGCATTCCTGACCAAGCCCAAGGAGTTCATGAAGGGTACCAAGATGAACTTCGCGGGGGTCAAGAGCGTCAAGGATCGCGCGAACATCATCGCCTATCTGCGGGCCAACGCGGACGCACCGTTCCCGATTCCGTCGCAGTAGCGGGCACAGGCAACACACAGTAAGTTCAAGGCGGCGCGTGATGCGCCGCTTTGCATTTGTGGAGACTGCCGGCGTGGCCGACCCTATCGACCCAGAACTCGAGACCTTTGCCCACCGTCTGGCCGACGCGGCCAGTGCAGCCGCATTGCGTTATTTTCGGACGGATTTCGATATCGAGCTCAAGGACGACGCCAGCCCGGTCACCAAGGCGGACCGGGAAGCCGAGGCGGCGATGCGCGCGCTAATCGCCGAGACCTATCCCGATCACGGCATCCTCGGCGAGGAACATGGCAGCGAAAGGGTCGATGCAGAAAATGTCTGGGTCCTCGACCCGATCGACGGCACCCGGGCGTTCGTCAACGGTATCCCCTTGTTTGCAACACTCATCGCGCTGGTCCGTGACGGCAAACCCGTCCTTGGCCTGAATGCCTATCCGGCGCTCGCCGAACGGTGGCTGGGGGTCGCCGGCGCGCCCACGCGCCACTGGTACGGCAACAAGGAAAGCAGCCCGCCCAAGGTCAGGTCGTGCACCGCGCTGGCCAACGCACGCCTGTGCACCACCTCGCCGGACATGTTCGACGCGGCCGACGCGGCCCGCTATGCGCGCCTGAAGGCCACGGTCCGGGACACCCGCTTCGGCACCGATGCCTGGGCCTACGCGATGGTGGCTTCGGGCCAAACAGACGTCGCGGCCGAATCCGGCATGCAGCCCTATGACTATCTTTCCCACGCCGTCATCGTGACGGGTGCCGGCGGCACCATCACGGACTGGCACGGACAACCGCTTGCGATTGATTCCCCGGGATCGGTGCTGGCCGCCGGTGATGCGGGCATACATGCCGAGGCGCTGGCGCTCCTGCAGGACGACTGAGCGAAAGGAACCCCGCCATGGCCCACGAACTGCGTATCGCGATTTCCTGCCCGGACCGTTCGGGAATTCTTTCCGCGGTGGCCGGACGCATGTTCGATCTTGGCGCGGACATGGGCGACGCGAGCTTCGCCGTCCTCGGCGAGGCCGCCGAGTTCACAGCGGTCGCACGCATGCCAGACAATGTAGAAGCCGAGGAGGTCGCGGCCGAGCTCGCGCAACTCCCCGAGCTCGCGGGCGCGGAGATCTCTGTCACCCCGTTCGAACTGGGCACGGCACAGGCCGAGAGCGGCCAGGTGACCCATCGGGTCGAGGTGCGCGGCACCGACCGTCCCGGGTTGATGGCGCGCCTGACCGAAGCCTTCGCCGATTATGGCGCCAATATCGTGCGCATGGACTGCACGCGCATCGCCGGAGGACGGGCAGAGGATTACGTGATCCGGATCGAGGCCTGGATCCCGCCCGAGCGGGCCGAGACATGCCTCGCGGCGGTCGACAACACCGCCCAATCCCTCGGGCTTTCGAGCGAATCCAACGGGGTTTGAGCCGCTTTCCGGCGAATCCGGGCCCAGATTGCGGCCCTGGCGTGGCGACCCCTAACTTCCGCGTGAAAAATCGCCTGTTTGCCTTGATTACCGGGGGTATCTGACCCCAACTAGTCAATGTTAGGTACCAGGGCCTGGGAGGGGTCATGCTCCGCCATACGTTCATCGCAGCTTTTGCCGGAATCGGTCTCGCCGCCACGGCCGGCAGCTCCGCCCAAGCGATCTCGGGCACCGACGGTCCGGCGCATGCGATTGCCATGCACGGCGAACCGAAGTTCGGGCCCGATTTCACCCATTTCGACTATGCCAACCCAAACGCCCCCAAGGGCGGGACACGGGTCTCGGATGCACTGGGCACCTTCGACAGCCTCAATCCGTTCATCCTCCAGGGAAATCCCGCCGGGGTCAGACTGATCTACGATTCCCTGATGGTGCAGTCGGTCGACGAGGCGTTCACGCTCTATTGTCTACTCTGCGAGACGGTCGAGACCCCCGACGATCGCTCCTGGGTCGAGTTCACCTTGCGTGATGACGCGCGCTGGCACGACGGCATGCCCGTCAGCGTCGACGATGTGATCTTCTCCTTCAACGCACTGCGCGAACAGGGCCGCCCCTTCTATCGCTTCTACTATGGCAGCGTGGCCAACGTGGCGCAGACCGGACCGCGTAAGGTCAGGTTCACATTCTCCGGCGAGCCCAACCCGGAATTGCCGCTGATCATCGGCGATCTGACAATCTTGCCGAAACATTATTGGGAAACGCGCGACTTCTCCAAGACAACCCTGGAGCCACCTTTGGGCAGCGGGGCCTACCGGATATCCGACGTCAAACCGGGACGCTCGATCACCTTCCAGCGGGTCGAGGATTATTGGGCCAAGGACCACCCGACCCAGGTCGGCTTCAACAATATCGACACGATCCGTACGGACTATTTCCGGGATCGGACGATCGCGCGCGAAGCCTTCAAGGGCGGCAACACCGATATTTGGATCGAGAATTCGGCCAAGGAATGGGCGACCGCCTTCGATGTTCCGCCCGTGCGAAACGGCGAGATCGTCAAGGAAGAGTTCCCCCATGATCGCACGGCCGGCATGCAGGGCTTTGTCTTCAACCTGCGCAAACCGCTGTTCCAGGACCGGGATGTCCGCAGGGCGCTGACGCTGACCTGGGATTTCGAGTGGTACAACAAGAACCTAGCCTATGATGCCTACACCCGGTCTGCCAGCTACTTCGACAATTCCGAGCTTGCCAGCCGCGGCACCCTGGCGGAGGCCGACGCCGAAGAACGTGAAATCCTGGAACGGTATCGCGACCAACTCCCCGAGGAGCTTTACACCGAGGTGTTCACTAACCCGGCGACCGACGGTTCGGGAGCACGAGGCATCCGGGGCAACCTGCGCACGGCCCGAAAGCTGCTGGAAGACGCCGGCTGGGTGGTGCGCGACGGCAAGCTGGTCAACGGCGAGACGGGTGCGCCGTTTACATTCGAGATCCTGCTTGTCCAACCCACCTTCGAGCGAATGGCGCTTCCCTTCGCCCGCAATCTCGAGCGGCTCGGGATCGAGGCGAGGGTCAGGGTTGTCGACAGTTCCCAGTATCAGAACCGTGTGGAGGCCCGAGACTTCGACATGGTTATCGGCTCGTGGGGCCAGTCGCTGTCACCGGGCAACGAACAACGCAGCTACTGGAGCAGCAATGCGGCAACGACCCAGGGATCGCGCAATCTGATCGGCATCCAGGACCCGGTGATCGACGAGCTGATCGAGCTCTTGATCTCCGCACCGTCACGCGAAAGCCTCGTGCAGCGCACCCGCGCGCTGGACCGTGCCCTGCTCTGGGGCAACTACGTCATTCCCCATTTCCACCTGCCCGTCGACCGAATTGCGTTCTGGGATCGATTCGGACAGCCCGAGAAAATTCCATTGCTCGGCGAGGCGGCCAACATCTCGGCCTGGTGGATCGATCCGGCAAAGGATGCGGCGCTCAAGCGGCGTCAAAGTTCGGAAAACGGCGGCTAGCCTCGGTTCACGCACGCCGTTAGTTTAGCCTCATGCTCGCCTATATCATTCGTCGGCTGTTGCTGATTATCCCGACCCTGTTCGGGATCATGGTCATCAATTTCGCGGTAATTCAGACCGCGCCGGGCGGACCGGTCGAGCAGATCATCGCCCAGATTCAGGGCAACGCGGTCGATGCCACCGCGCGCGTGACCGGCGGCGGCAATGAGCTCACCCAGGACAGTCTCGACAGTCAGCAGAATCTCGGTCAGTCGGGCGGATTCGAATCCAAGTATCGCGGCGCGCGCGGACTGCCTCCGGAGCTGATCGAGGAAATCGAGAAGATGGTCGGCTTCGACAAGCCGCTCCATGAGCGTTTCTTCATCATGATGGGGAACTACGCGACGTTCAATTTCGGTGACAGTTTCTTCCAGGACCGCCGGGTGGTCGACCTGGTGATCGAGAAGTTGCCCGTCTCGATCAGCCTCGGCCTATGGACCACGCTACTGACCTACCTGATTGCGATCCCGCTGGGAATTCGCAAGGCCGTCCGCGATGGCAGCCGCTTCGACATCTGGACGAGCGCGGTCATCATCGTCGGCAACGCGGTGCCTGCATTCCTGTTCGCGGTCCTACTGATCGTGCTGTTTGCCGGCGGCAGTTTCGTCGACTGGTTCCCGCTGCGCGGCCTGGTCTCGGATAACTGGTCGGAACTGAGCATGCTCGGCAAGGTCGCCGACTATTTCTGGCACCTCACCTTGCCCCTGCTCGCCCTGACGATCGGTGCATTTGCGGGCCTGACCATGCTGACCAAGAATTCCTTCCTGGATCAGATCAATCAGCAATATGTCGTCACCGCCCGGGCCAAGGGCCTGACCGAAAAGCGGGTGCTCTACGGCCATGTGTTCCGCAACGGCATGCTGATCGTGATCGCCGGGTTTCCCGCGGCCTTTATAGGCATTCTGTTCACCGGCTCGCTGCTGATCGAGGTGATCTTCTCTCTCGACGGGCTCGGCCTTCTCGGCTTCGAGGCCGCACTCAACCGCGATTTCCCGGTCCTGTTCGGCTCGCTGTTCTTCTTCTCCCTGCTCGGGCTGTTGATGAACCTTATCGGCGATCTGGCCTATGTGGCGGTGGACCCGCGCATCGATTTCGAAAGCCGCGAGGTCTGACATGACGGCCCTCGACGACACGGCGGTCAGCCCGCGTGAACGCCTCTACGGGCGCAGCCGCTTCCTGTGGTTCACCTTGAGCCCGCTGGCCGAGCGCCGGATCGCGAACTTTCGCGCCAACCGGCGCGGCTACTGGTCGCTCTGGATTTTCCTGGTGCTGTTCTTCTTCACCCTGTTCGCCGAGTTCATCGCCAACGACAAGCCGCTGCTGGTCCGGTTCGACAACGCTTTCTACTATCCCGTCTTTGAGAGCTATCCCGAGACCACCTTCGGCGGCGACTTCGAGACCGAGGCGGACTACACCGACCCGTTCGTGATCGAACTCATCCAGGAAAAGGGCTGGGTGATCTGGCCCCTGATCCCCTACAGCTTCGACACGCCGGTCACGGATCTCTCGGTCCCAGCGCCCTCGCCCCCATCCGCGCGGAACTGGCTCGGCACCGACGATCAGGCACGCGACGTCACCGCCCGTCTGATCTACGGGTTCCGGATATCCGTGCTGTTCGGGTTCACCCTGACAATCTTCGCCAGCATCGTCGGGGTGGCGGCCGGGGCGGTGCAAGGCTATTTCGGTGGCTGGACCGACCTGCTGTTCCAGCGGTTCATCGAGATATGGTCCTCCCTGCCGACCCTCTTCCTGCTGATCATTCTGGCGTCGGTGGTCGAGCCCACCTTCTGGTGGCTGCTGGGCCTGATGCTGCTGTTCAGCTGGATGTCGCTGGTCGGGGTCGTTCGCGCGGAGTTCCTGCGTGCGCGCAACTTCGACTATGTGCGCGCCGCCCGGGCGCTCGGCATGACCAACCGCCTGATCATGTTCCGCCATGTGCTGCCCAACGCCATGGTGGCGACGCTGACCTTCCTGCCCTTCATCACCGCGGGCTCGGTCACCGTGCTGACATCGTTGGATTTCCTCGGTTTCGGCCTGCCGCCCGGCTCCCCGTCCCTCGGCGAAATGCTGAAACAGGGCAAGGACAATTTCTTCGCCCCCTGGCTGGGCTTTACCTCCTTCTTCGCAATCGCGATCATGCTGTCCCTGATGATCTTCATCGGCGAGGCCGTGCGCGACGCGTTCGATCCCCGCAAGCAGATTACCGGAGACCATAGGTGATGGCCGACCCGTTGCTTTCGATCCAGGACCTGTCCGTCGAGTTCTCGACACCCGGCGGCATCGTCGAGGCGGTGCGCAACGTCTCGTTCGACGTCGCGGCCGGCGAAACCCTCGCCATCGTCGGTGAATCCGGCTCCGGCAAGTCGGTCAGCGCGCTCTCAATCTTGCAGCTGCTGCCCTACCCCGTCGCCCGGCACCCGAACGGTTCGGTCAAGTTCGAGGGGCAGGAGCTGCTCGGCGCCGAAGACTCGGTCCTGCGCGGCATTCGCGGCAACGATGTGGCGATGATCTTCCAGGAGCCGATGACCTCGCTCAACCCGCTGCACAACATCGAAAAGCAGATCAACGAGGTGCTGTTCGTCCACAAGGGCCTGTCGCGCGCGGACGCGCGCGCGCGCACCCTGGAATTGCTGAAGCTGGTGGGACTATCGGATGCCGAAAAGCGTCTCAACGCCTTTCCCCACGAACTGTCCGGCGGTCAGCGCCAGCGCGTGATGATCGCAATGGCATTGGCGAACGAGCCCAAGCTGCTGATCGCGGACGAGCCGACCACGGCACTCGACGTCACCATCCAGGCCCAGATCCTGGAACTGCTGGATGATCTGAAGGCGAAGTTCGGCATGTCAATGCTGTTCATCACCCACGACCTGGGCATCGTGCGGAAGATGGCCGACCGGGTGGCCGTCATGCAACAGGGTGAAATCGTCGAACAGGGTGAGACCGAAACCATCTTCGAGACCCCGGCCCATGACTACACCAAGAAGCTGCTCGATGCGGAACCGTCCGGCAGCGCCCTGGCGCCGGTGCACGGGGCGGCAAAGATCGTCCAGGCCGACGACCTCAAGGTCTATTTCCCGATCACCGCGGGCCTGATGCGGCGGACCGTGGATTATGTCCGCGCCGTCGACGGGATCACGGTCGAGGTGCGCGAGGGCCAGACTGTCGGCGTTGTCGGGGAATCGGGTTCGGGCAAGACCACGCTTGGGCTCGCCCTGCTGCGTCTGATCTCGTCCGAGGGCCTGATCGAATTCGAATGTCAGCAGATCGAGGAGTTGCGCACCAAGGAACTCCGGCCGCTGCGCCGTGAAATGCAGATCGTCTTCCAGGATCCCTACGGCTCCCTGTCACCGCGCATGTCGATCGCCCAGATCATCGAAGAGGGGCTCAAGGTCCACAAGCTCGGCGACAAAGCGGCGGAGCGCGATGACATGATAGTCCAGGTCATGGAAGAGGTCGGGCTCGATCCGGCCGCCCGCCACCGCTACCCGCACGAGTTTTCCGGCGGCCAGCGTCAGCGCGTCGCCATCGCGCGCGCCCTGGTGCTGAAACCCAAATTCATCGTGCTCGACGAGCCGACCTCGGCGCTCGACCGTTCGGTGCAGGCCCAGATCATCGATCTGCTGCGGGGCCTGCAGGAGAAGTACAAGCTCGCCTACCTGTTTATCAGCCACGATCTGAAGGTGGTCCGGGCGATCTCGAACCATGTAATCGTGATGCAGAACGGCAAGGTCGTCGAGCAGGGCCCGGCGAACGAGATTTTCGATGCACCGCGCGAGGATTACACCAAGGCGTTGATGGCCGCCGCGTTCGACCTCGCCGCGGTCGGTGCGGGCGACACGGTCGCGACCTGATAACAGACCCATGACGATCCTGATCATCGCGACCCACGACCGGCCCGACTGGTGGGCCCGCGAACTAGAACGCCTCGCGCCCGAGGCGGACATCCGGGTCTGGCCCGATATCGGCAACCCGGACGAGGTCGAGTATGTGCTCGCCTGGCGGCCGCCTCACGGTGCCCTGGCCGCCCTGCCGAACCTGCGAGTCGTCTTCTCGCTCGGTGCCGGCGTCGATCACCTTTTCAGCGACCCCGATTTCCCGGCCCATGTGACCGTCTCGCGGGTGGTCGACCCGTATCTGACGGCCGGCATTCGCGAATATGTGTTGCTCCACGTGTTGCGCTATCACCGCAACCAGCCGGCCCTCGACCAGCAGCAGCGCGACCGGGTCTGGGACGACCGGGCGCGTGAATTGCGCCAGGCCGACGAGCAGACCGTCGGTATTCTCGGCCTTGGCGAACTGGGCCGCGACAGCGCCGAGGCGCTCGCCGCGCTTGAATTCGACGTAGCCGGATGGACCCGGTCGGCCAAGGACATTCCGGGTATCACCTGTTTCGAGGATCGCGGCGGACTCGATGCCATGCTGGCACGCTCGCGCATCCTTGTTTGCCTCCTGCCCCTGACGCCGGAGACCGAGGGTATCCTCAACGCCGAGCTGTTCTCGAAACTGCCCAAGGGGGCCTATCTGATCAACGCTGCACGCGGCGGACATCTGGTCGAAGGCGACCTGATACCGGCCCTCGAATCCGGCCGTCTGGCCCACGCCACCCTCGACGTGTTCCGCACCGAACCCCTGCCCGCCGATCATCTGTTCTGGGATCACCCGCAGATCACAGTCACCCCGCACAACGCGGCGATCACCGATCCGCGCAGCGTGGCGAAGCAGATCGTCGGGGATATTGCCCGGGATCGAAAGGGCGAGCTGCTGCCCAACACGGTGGATACGTCACTCGGGTACTAGACCCGCCATCAGGCCATTTCGATCAGGCACCATTTGTCGAACGCCGGGCGCCCCGACAGCGCCTCATACCAGCGCCTTACGTTGGGCAGTTCTGGGCGCTCGATATCTAGACTGAAAAATCTGTGGGCGATGGGGCCCAGCGGAATATCGGCAATGGTAAAATCGTCACCCCCGACATAGGCGGTTTTGGCCAGCTGGGCGTCCAGGATCGTCATGCCTTTGGCCCACGCCTTGCGCGACGCCTCGATCCGGTCATTGTCCCGGTCCTCGGGTTTGGTGCGCGCCAGCCCGACCAGGACGGTGCCCTGGTGCAGCGCCACGACCGACAGCTCCCAGTCCATCCAGCGTTCGACCAGATTGCGGGCCTCAAATTCCGAAGGATAGAGCGCACTCTTGTGCTTGCGCGCCAGGTAGCGGAGCACGCTGTTCGACTCCCACATGACGAAAGCATCATCGATCACGGTCGGAACCTTGCCATTTGGGTTCATTGCCCGATATTCAGGCGTGTCGTTACGACCGAACGCCCCACCGATATCGTTGTCATGCTCGTAAGCGACCCCAGCCTCATCACAAAACCACAGAACCTTCTGCACGTTGGTAGACGTCGCGCGCCCAAGAATCTTCAGCATCGTCACTCTCCCTGGAAGCGGAAAGCAAAAGGGCCACACAAAGTGCGGCCCTTCCGTCTCTCGTTCCCCCGATTATGACTTCGGGTTCATTCTGCCGCTTGAGCCATGTCGTGACCCGCATTAGCCGTAATCTCATCAAGCGCGGGCTTAACCACCTCGTTGAACTCAGTCATATTCTGGATGACCTTGTCCTTTGGCATCTGCGCATAGTGGTAGATCAGCGTGATAAATTCCGCCGGCATTTCTTCCCACTGGGCCACCAGCTGATCACGGACCGATTCGGCTGTGCCGATGCAGTAGAGGCCGGACGAAAGCATCGAACCGATGACATCGGCCTCGTCGAGCTTGCGGCGTCCCATGGCAGCGTAGAAGTTCTTCCAGATGTCGAA
>MDTE01054488.1_pt1 | contig 40749 bp, 25 predicted proteins | sample 811231 | NCBI WGS metagenome assembly MDTE01 (sample SAMN05326651, study PRJNA326480) | marine metagenome | isolation source: seawater | place: Indian Ocean: Red Sea | collected 2010
CTCCTCAGCAGGTTTCTCCTCAGCAGGTTTCTCCTCAGCAGGTTTCTCCTCAGCAGGTTTCTCCTCAGCAGGTGCCTCCTCAGCAGGTGCCTCCTCTGCAGGTGCCTCCTCTGCAGGTGCCGCAGCGTTCGCTTTTTCTTCCGATGCCGCGGCCGCTGCGGCGATGCCTGGAGCCTCTCCCGCCGCGTCGAGCATCGCCTCGCCTGTACCGCCATTGGGCGCATCCGCCGGAGGCAGGCCGCCCCCCGATTCGGTTTCCGAACCGCAACCCACCAGCCACACCATGCTCAACAACGCCGTCACCACAAATGCCGATGATTTCATCGAACCGCCCTCTCGATGCAAAAACAGGTCAAACCAATAGCGAACGCGTCAGCCGCCCCCACCCTATTGGTTCGTTCGCCCAGAATTATGCTCAATCACCGGAATCTGGCAAATCGCGCAGGCGGAAATCGCCACCCAGTACCCAAAACAGCTACCTGGTTTGGCTGATTCACTCGCGCGAAACATTTGCCCAAGACGGTCGACGCACTGCCACATTCGGCGGGGGATTTCAGTCCCCTGGCATGACCGATCTTGAGCGTTGGCAATGCAGTTGGTCTAATAGACTACAGAGACCGGCCTCACGTCGGTACGAATTGCCCGCAGCTGGTGTTGCCCTTTGGAGACGTCCATGCTCGAACGTCGCGCACTACTACAGATTGGTGGCTCTAGTTTTCTGGGCCTGGGCCTGTCGAACCTGCTGACAGATCAGGCCAACGCCAGCAACTCACCACAACACCAGGCAAAATCGGTGATCCTGGTCTTCCTGACGGGCGGCGGGCCGCACATTGACATGTTCGACCCCAAGCCTGAATCGCCCGAAATCAAAGGGGACTATCAGCCCATCGACACATCGATCGCGGGTATCCGATTCACCGACCGCATGCCACAGATGGCGAAACGCGTCGGCAAATTAGCTGTGCTGCGTTCCCTGTCCCACGGTGATAACCGACACCTGTCCGGCTCACATAACACCCTGACGGGTGCCGTGCAACCTTTCCGTGGCTCCTCAAACCAGGACAAATCGCTGAACCGTGCCGATTGGCCATCGTACGGATCCGCGCTTTCGTATCTGGCACCGCGCACTGACGGACTACCCAGTCAGGTCACTTTGCCGAATCCGCTCATTGAAGGAGCGCTGGTCTGGCCTGGTCAACACGCCGGATTTCTCGGGCCCCAGCACGACCCGTTTGTGCTCAAATACACCCCCAACAACGAGGGCTACGAAGGCAACCCTGTGTTCAAACCGATCAAGGCGGTTTCACTGATCGGCGACCTCGACGCGGAACGCCTGGAACAACAACGATCCTTGCTGAGTCAAATCAAGCAGGGGCAGGCTGCTCTTAATGCATCACCTTCGGGTAGACGTTACGCGACACAACAAGAACGCGCCTACTCGATGCTGACATCATCACGGCTCACACGCGCATTGGACATCACGCGTGAAACGGACACCATGCGCGAACGTTACGGGCGACATTTCTACGGTCAGACGCTGCTGTTGGCGCGGCGGCTTGTCGAGTTGGAGATGCCCGTCATTCAATGCAATATGGGACGTGTGCAAACCTGGGACACCCACGTCGATCACTTTGGCCGCCTGAAAAACATGCTCCCGTACCTGGACGCAGGTGTCAGCGCGCTGCTGGATGACCTCGACGAACGCGGACTGCTCGATCAGACACTGGTCGTCTGCGTCGGAGAATTTGGCCGGACCCCATCCATCTCTCCCTTGGCGGGTCAGACCAAACCAGGGCGACACCACTGGGCCCACGGGTACACCGCAATCGTCGCAGGTGCAGGTGTGCGCGGCGGCCAGGTAATCGGCAAGACCGATCGCAAGGGTGCCTACCCCGTGACCACTCCGTACCATCCGAACGACCTGGGAGCCACTATCTACAACGCGTTGGGGATCGACCTGGCCAGCAACGTCCCTGATCGCCTGGACCGGCCCCGCCGACTCAACGACGGCGAGGTGATTGAGTCGCTTTACACTGGCGCGCCAACTTGACGCGTGTCCGCACGACGGTCCAGTACCGGTACTCCTGCCGCTAGCGCACCGCCACCCTCGTGCCTTCCCTACAACGGTTCTGGAAGGTCGTTCCAATCGCCTACGGGCGCCGCGCAAAAGTCACGATGAAATTCTGTGACTTGAGTCGCAGCCAGCGGACCATCATGGGCCACCAGACGTATCCCGTATTCGGCGTGCTGACGAACCGTCAACACGCATGGCTCATGCCGCAACGGATTGACATCAATCGTGCCCCAGGGATGCACCCCCCACGTAGCGCCCCCGCGATGCGGATAAGGAAAACAGGCCAACCCCGCCTGATGATCCCGGGTAAGCTGTCCACCAATGTGGATCCAATCGCCACCTGAACCATCAATGGCAGCCAACCCCCTGCGTCCCTCGGAATCAACCAGTTCGGCGTCCCCATCCGGCCGTAGAGGTTCTACCAGGCGAATCCCGAAATACGCATGCCGAGTCGGCCCGATCTGTAAATCGCAGGCACCAGGCCGGAGTCGTGACCGCACGTCAATCACGTGTGCCAGGTCGCCAGGTTGAACGTCAATCGCTCGGCTTTCATACGCTACGACACGCCCCTCAGGCGCACCCCACTCCGCAGGCCCCCGCCACTCAATATCCTGTACTACGCGTAAATGTCTCTCAGCCAGTTCATCCCAATCGATCGCACGCACGATCATCCGCCCTGCCGCGCGCCCCTGAAACGTCTCCTGGACGTAAAAATTGTAGTTTGCGACTTCGATCTGCCCCTCTCCATAAGGCAGTAAACAGTCCACATGGTCAGCGCCCACCCAAACAGACTGGTGGTGCGGATGGTCGATGGGCGCCTCTTCAGTAAGCGCCAAGCCGGCAGGTGTATAGACCGGAAACAGATAGGCTCGAAAGGGATTTGCACTGAGTCCCAATACGGTCCGCCCTCGCCACCGCACGTAATGACGGCGGGCTTTGCAGAAAGCACCACGCGGCAAGTCAATCTGATCTGGTTCGACACGGAAGTCACTCATGCGACGTATCATAAGTCATTTGCGGGCTATTCTGACAGCCAGTTCACGGGCTCCCCAGAACTAGCCTGCCGTGATGGCCACTGGCGAGATCGGAGATTGTTTCAATAATGGGTAGACGACGGTTGTTTCGCGGCAAACCGAAAACGCTCTGTCGTGCTATCGCGTCATTCACTCAATTGCTCTTGTCACCACGGTCCTCTCTCGGCGTCGCGCCAGCCTGGGCCTCGCGCAGACAAGAGTCCCAAGCAGAAGGCATTTTTTTCCATGGATTCAGGCGTCAAAGTCGCTATTGTCACAGGGGCCGGTTCGGGCGTAGGGCGTCATTCTGCCCTGGCACTCCTCGATCTCAACTTCCACGTCGTGCTCGCCGGGCGCCGGCCCGATGCCTTGCAAGAAACCATCGCATTGGCGGGTGAGCGCGCATCTCAAATGCAGGCGGTCGTCACCGATGTCTGTGACCCCGACTCAGTCACAGCGCTCTTTCGAGAAGCCGCGACCGTCTCTGGACGCATCGACCTGCTCTTCAATAATGCCGGCATCGGTGCTCCGGTCGGCCCACTCGAAGACCTGGCACTGAGCGACTGGCAACGCGTCCTCGACGTCAATCTGACAGGTGCCTTTCTCTGCACACAAGAGGCCATGAAACGGATGAAGTCCCAGGACCCTCAGGGGGGACGGATTATCAATAACGGTTCCGTGTCCGCCCAGGTGCCCAGGCCGCAGGCGGTCGCATATACGGCCAGTAAATGCGGGCTCACAGGCCTCACGGAAACCACTTCACTCGAAGGCCGCGGTTCCAACATTGCTTGTGGCCAAATCGATATCGGCAATGCCGACACTGCGATGGGAGGCCGCGTCGCCTCCGGCATGTTACAAGCGAACGGATCGACCTGTCCGGAACCGACGATGCACGTGGACAACGTCGCTCGCGCGGTCGCCTACATGGCCAGTCTGCCACTGGATGCAAATGTCCTCTCGCTGACGGTTATGGCCACTGAAATGCCACTGGCCGGGCGGGGATAGCACCGTGACTTCGTTTCTGCAGAATACGCGAGAACAGGCAGTTCAACCCCAGGCGTGAACCGCTCACCGCTGACGACATCGCGTTACCTATTTCCTCCTGCAGCACCACTCTACGAGCAGCACACCACACTCACGGGAACACGGACCAGAATGCCAACACCGACGCGCATTACCCCTGTCCGCGAAAACCTCTGCCTGGAAATCACCTGGACAGACCAGACGGCCCAGGTCCCTTTCCGTGTTATCCGTGAGCAATGCCCGTGCGCACATTGCGTACACGAAATCACGGGGGAACGTCTGCTTGATCCTGCGACCCTACCCGCCGATTTACACATCGTCGACATGCAACTTGTTGGAAATTACGCCCTGAAGATTTTCTGGTCCGATGGCCATGACACTGGCCTCTTCACCTGGGAGGCGTTGGCAAAGCTGAGTTTACCGCACTCTGACTGAACATCGGTCATCCCGGCAACTCGCCAGCCCACGGCTGCGCGACGGACTCAATCCCCACCGGGCGTTGCAACGCCTGGCATGGCTGCGATATAAACTCAGGACGTCGCATCCACGTGTCGCCTCGCTGTGACCATGCCCGCTTGCTGGCATCCGAACCCCGCGCCATGCAGATCCGAATTATGCACGCTTCCATGATTCCCGCATCTACTCGCCTCGCAGCAATCCTGCTGCTGGCCAATCTGTTCGTGACAGGGTGGCCCACACCCCAACTGATGGCCGCCGACTCAGCAGCGGCCACGAGACCGCCGTGGACTACTTCACGCATCAATGGCACGCCATCTCCCCCTGCGCCGTATCGCGTGGAAATCGCCTTCGCAGGAGTGCGTTTCAAGACTCCTACGAGTATCACGGAGATTCCATCCGCCAGTGTGTTTCTGATTACCGAGCGCGAAGGCTGCATCTACACTTTTGCCAACAAGCAGGAGGTCAACGACCGCAATCTGGTCGCAGATTTGCGGCAGTCACTGGCACCTGAACTGCTGGACAAACCTCTCTCCATTTACGGAGCAACCGTCCACCCACAGTTCGCAACAAATCGGTTCTTATATGTCTGCTACACACATCCTGCTGATGGTGAACAAAGTCGCGTGTCTCGATTTGAAATGACAGCCCAAACGCCTTACCGGCTTGTGGCAGATAGTGAGCAAATCCTGATTACTTGGCCAGCGGGGGGGCACAATGGGGGCTGCCTGCGGTTTGGTAACGACGGGCATCTCTACATCTCAACGGGAGATGGCTGGGGCCCGAACCCTCCTGATTTCAAGAAGACCGCGCAAGACGTCAGCAACTTGATGGGCTCCATTCTAAGGATCGACGTCGACCACCCGGCTCAGGGCAAATCTTATGGAATCCCCGCCGACAACCCCTTTCTCGAACTTCCCTCAGCGCGACCTGAGATCTGGTCCTACGGTCTGCGCAACCCGTGGAAGTTCGGTATCGATCGTGTAACCGGTAATATTTTTGTCGCTGACAACGGCTGGGAGACGTGGGAATCGATTCACCAGATCGTTCGTGGTGGAAACTGCGGTTGGCCCATTCGGGAAGGGCGAGCAGCGCTGCGCAATGACGTGCAACAAGGCCCGACTCCAATCCGGCCGCCCATCAAAGACCACCCTCATACCGAAGCGAACTCAGTGATTGGCGGACCGGTCTATCGCGGTAAGACGATGCCGGATCTCGCCGGATACTTCGTATACGGCGATTATATCACCGGAACCATCTGGGGCTTGCGGGCGACCCCGGAAGGGGACCTCGAACACCGCACCCTGGTGGATACCGACCTGCGGATCGTCTCATTTACGGAGGGTAGTTCCGGTGATCTATACGTGCTGGACTACGACCTTACCGGGCAGATTTATCGTTTACTGCCCTCAGATACTCCGGATACCTCTGCAAATTTCCCCAGGCGTTTGAGCGAAACCGGCCTCTTCAAGTCGCTGAGTCCATTGCAACCGGCTGCTGGCGTGATGCCCTACGATGTAACTGCCGGTCGCTGGCTGGATGGGGCCCAGGCAGCGCGTTGGATCGCCATCCCGGACCGCGGTCGAGTCCGATTGTCCCGCGATCTGAAGAGCCAGTCCAGCTTTCCGGAAAACACGGTTCTCGTCAAACACCTGACGTGGACCGCAACAGCCGGGCAACCAACGCGCCCCCTGGAAACCCAATTGCTGCATCGTTTTAACGGCACTTGGAATCCCTACAGCTACCGCTGGACCGCGGACGGCCAGGATGCCCTGCTGGTATCATCCGAAGGCTCCACCGAAACCATCTCGTTAGCCAGCCGCGCACCCGCCACTGGGCAGGAAGACCGCAGCTGGCACGTCGGCGCGGAAAACGAATGCCGCATGTGCCACAACGCCGGCTCGCACTATGTCCTCGGTTTTGTCCCGCATCAACTCAACCTAGCTTCCGCCACCACGAATTCGGACCGCAGCGGTCAATTGGCGCAACTGGCCACTCAGGGAGTCATTGAACGCGACGCGCCGGTGCCGGCCCAGCACCCTTTGCGTCTGGTTGATCCGCACGACGCATCTCAACCTCTTGAAGACCGTGCACGATCTTACCTGCACGCCAACTGCAGCAGTTGTCACCATCCGGGTGGAAATGCCATTGTCTCTTTCTATTTACGGCGCGACTTGTCACTGGACCAACTCAACGCATTTAAGGGGACCGGGATCGGAACCTTCGGAATTGACGATGCCAGGCTGCTGGTTCCCGGAGATCCGTACCGTTCCCTGATCCTCTACCGCATGAGTAAACTAGGCTACGCGCGCATGCCGTACATCGGGTCACGAGCTGTCGACTCCCAAGGCGTCGCTCTGGTCGCCCAATGGATCAGCTCTCTGGCACCGGGTCAGGCACTGGCCGGACCAGCCAAACCTGGCAGCCCAGAACAGCAGGCACTGGAGGTTCTTGCCCCCCGGGGAGATGCCAACCCTGTCCAACGCCGTCAGGCAATCGACACGCTACTGGCCAGCACTCCTGGGGCGTTATCGCTGATCACCCAACTGCATGGCGGACAACTGGCCCCACCCGATCGGAATCTGGCAATCCGCCTCGGGAGCCAGGCCGCACGTGGCGACGTCGCCGGCTTGTTTGAAGAATTCATTCCCGAGTCGCAACGGCTGGCACGCCTCGGCCAAAAGATCGACCCCGCGACGATCCTCTCACTCACGGGGAACGCACCACGGGGCCGTCTGATCTACTTTAGCGACAACGCACGCTGCCGCCATTGCCATCACGTCGACGACCCGGCACAGTCGCTGGGACCGACATTACAACAGATCAACCGCAAATATCCGCGCCGCGGTGAATTCCTGCAGCAAATCCTGCAACCTTCCTTGAAAATCGAAGAAAACTTCCGTGCCCGCGTGCTTGTCACCGCGGAGGGCAGGCTGCACACGGGATTGCTTGAACGTGAGAGCCCGCAAGAAATCGTGCTTCGCACTGCGGAAAAGAAACAACTCACCATCGAACGTGATGACATCGACGAACTGCAGATCAGCCCCATCTCACTGATGCCCCAATTCCTGCTGAGCGACCTGACTGCCCAGCAGGCGGCCGACCTGTTGGCGTACCTGCAGTCTCTGGGGGCAGCACCGCCTCCCCCGAAATCCAAACCTTAGCCACCGCGCCAAACCGATCAGGGCAACAACACCGTTGACCCTGTCGTCCGCCGACCTTCGAGATCGCGATGGGCCTGCTCCGCTTCGGCCAGCGGGTAGGTCTGCTGTACTTCCACCTTGACGGCGCCCGCAGCAACCACTTCGAATAACTCGGCTGCATTCTCCAGCAACTCAGAGCGACTGCCGGAGTAGCTCGCCAAGGTCGGCCGTGTCAGGTAAAGCGATCCGCGCGCCGTCAGCTCATGAACAGGCAAGGGATCCACCGACCCCGACGACTGCCCGAACGTGACCATCAAGCCACGCGGACGAAGACAGTCCAACGAATCGAAAAACGTCGCCTGGCCGACCGAATCGTAAACGACGGGAACGCCCTGGGGCGCCAGCTCACGCACGCGCTGAACGACGGATTCTGATTTGTAAAGGATCGGATGATCACACCCATGTGCCACTGCCAGATCGGCCTTCTCTGGACTCCCAACTGTACCGATCACAGTTGCACCAAGATGTTTTGCCCATTGGCACAAGAGCAACCCTACCCCTCCTGCAGCCGCGTGCACCAGCACCACATCTCCCGGCTGAACCGCATAGCAATGGCGCACCAGGTACTGCGTTGTCAAACCCTTGAGCATCATCGCCGCGGCAGTCCGATCATCCACCGCATCGGGTAGCTTGACCAGACGATCGGCTGGAATCAGCCGCTGCTCCGAGTAACTACCTATCGGCCCGCCCGCGTAGGCCACCCGGTCCCCCACGGACAAATCATCGACCCCTTCTCCCAGGTTTTCGACGACGCCCGCGCCCTCCATGCCCAGAACGACTGGAAGTGTGTCGGTCGGATACAGCCCACTGCGATGGTAGGTGTCGATAAAATTGAGCCCAACCGCCGTCTGCCGTAACCGAACTTCGCCGGCACCCGGGACAGGGACTTCCACCTCCTCCCATTGCAGAACCTCTGGGCCACCTGTCTGATGAATACGAATTGCTTTTGGCATCGCCTTACTATCCTCATTTAAGATCGATTCTCAATGTAAAGTCGCTTCCAACTGGAGTGCGATCCCCGTCCACGATCAAGCGGCTAACGTGGCGCACCTTGCCGTGCAAACTTCTGAAATCGCTGGCCCTTGATTTCACCGACATACAAATCTCCACACCGGTCTGTCGCCAACATATGCGGAAGTTGAAACTGTCCTACCCCCGGACCTTCACTGCCCCAGGAAGCAATCACTTTACCTGTGTCATCCAACTGGAGTATTTTGTTGGCTCGACCGTCCGCAATAAATAGGTTGTCCTCACGGTCACGGGCTAGGCCAAACGGTGCAAATCCGGTCCAGATCGCGAGTAACTCACCGTTCGCATTAAAAACCTGCAACCGATCATTTTCCCGGTCCCCCACAATAACACGTTCCTGCCGATCAACCACAATGGCGTGCGGCGTGTCAAACTGGCCGGCCCCTTTACCGGCTTTCCCCCAGCTCCCCAAAAAGCCTCCCTGGGGGGTGAATTTGACAATCCGGCTATTGCCGTATCCGTCCGCCACATAGATCTCGCCCCGCGCACCAAAGGCGACGTCCGTGGGCTGATTGAATTCATCGATTCCGTTTCCAGCAGTGCCTGCTTTCCCAAACGTCACCTTCCGCTCACCATTGGAAGAAAACTGGAAGACCTGGTGGTTCCCGATATCCGTCACCCAAACATGATCGTTACGATCGATTCGCAGGCCATGCGGCGTAACGATACAGTCATCTCCCCAGGATCGAATGAACCGCCCCGAGGGATCCAGGCACACGATGGGGTGTTTCCCACGATGCAATAGGTAAATCCTCCCCTGACTGTCGACGTCCACTCCAGTGCACGCGCCCAAACCTAACACGTCAGGCAGTTGAAAAAAGTCCCGCACCGGAGCATAAGTAAACGGTTCATCAGCAGACAGTGGACCGGTGCATAGCAGCCCCCAGACGAGACAACACGCAACACGGTTCATGATGTATCGTTTCATTCGACCGATCTTCCCTAACTCAGGGCGGGGAATAGAATCAGAACCATCAGCGAAACGCCAGCCCACCTTCATGGCATTCTCCAGACCAGACCACGCGTGACGAGCTGCAGACGTTTACCGGGTCAAACGCACATGTGGCGAGGCTGTTTGAAAAGCCACGACTCCCTCATCGGTAATCTTCGAGAACTGCAACGACAGCCGAGACAATCCCGGAAGTTCCTGGAGATGGACCAAACCCGCATCCGTGATTTTCGCGCAGTTGTAGAGATGCAACTTGGTAAGGCTTGGCAACGTCTTCAGGTGCGCCAAACCCGCGTCCGTGATTTGAGTCGTACTCAAATCCAGTTCCACCAGTTGCCGCACCGTCGCTAATTGTGCCAAACCTGCGTCATTCAACTGGGAATACCCCAGATTCACCGTACGCAAGTGATCTAGCGCGTGGAGCTGCGCCAGTCCCGATCCATTGATCGGCGTCGTCATCAAATTCACACTACGCAGGTTCGTTAAACCTGCAAGGTGGACCAACCCCGCATCGGTGACACCGGTGTAACTCAAATCGAGGTATTCAAGATGGGTCGCTTGCACTAGATGTGCCAGGCCCGCGTTATTCACCTTGGTCGAATTCAACCAGAGTTCCGACAACTCCTTCATGCCAGCCAAATGCACCAATCCGGCACCGGTGATCGGTGTTCCGCTGAACTTCATTACTCGACAATCTTCCAATCCCGACAAATGGGCCAGGCCCGCATCCGTGACGGGCGTATGCTGTAGAGATAACTCGCGCAAATCACGCAGCCCGGACAGCGCTACCAAGGCGGCATCCGTGATCGGCAAATGCGCCAAATCAAGGCGTTCCAAATCCGACATCTCCGCCAGATCGGTAAGTCCCTCATCCGTAACCCCCGTACGCCGCAAAGAAATGGAACGCAGGGATCTGGACGCGGAGATCGCGGCCAGCCCGGCGTTGCTGATGGCCGTACCATCGAGCCGCAGGTCGGCTAATCTGGGCAGTTTTATGAGCGGTTCCAAGCCCGCGTCGGTAACCTTGGTACCGGCAAGATCAACGCGTTCCAGAGCCGAGAGTGATTCCAGGCAACGCAATGCAGCATCGTCAACAGGTGCGCCTTGTAGATCGAGCTCCCGCAACTGGCGCAGCGCCTTCAGACACACCAACCCAGAACCGCTGATGGGACTCTTGCCAAGCCGCAATTTCTGGAGGTTTCCCAGCCCCTGGAGATGAACCAGCCCTTCGTCGGAAATGCGCGTACCTCGCAAGGACAATTCTTCCAGTTGAGTCAATTCCGCCAACGGCCGTAGACCATCATCATCCAACGGAATTCGATCGAGCGTCAGACGTTCCAATCCCTCCAGTTCAGCCAGCACCGTCAGGTCGCCAGCCACGACCTGAATGCCAGCCAAATCAAGTACGCGCAAACCCGTAAATTCATTGAGCCGACTCTGCGTCACCGCATCAAATTGGGATTCGCTCAGATCAAGTGATCCAAGTTTGCCAAGCCCCACCAGATGCGACAGGCCGCGACCGGTTACCGCGGTCCGCGAGAGGTCGAGTACCTGCAAATTCGGCAGCCCGGCCAACTGAACCAGCCCAGCATCCGAAACACCCGTGCCGCGTAAACAGAGATCGCTCAGCTGTGTTTGGTTTTTCAAGTGGGCAAGTCCGGCATCACTGACTCGCCATCCTTCGAGTGACAATTCCTCCCTCTTTTGGGTCAGCTCCAGATACAGACCAAACCCGACATCGGTTCGCGCCCCAGAGGGCAAGTTCAAAGATTCGAACTGCTTGCCAATCAAATGACCCAACCCTGTTTCGGTAACCCCCGTATCGGCAAGGTCCAATTCCTCCAATTGAGCGAGTTGCTTCAGATGAACCAGCCCTGCATCGGTGATTCTCGTTCCCCGCAAACCAAGCGTTCGCAGTTGTCCCACCGCCGCCAAATGCTGCAATCCGGCATCCGTAGCAGGCGTATGGTCGAGCAGTAACTTCTCCAATTCCGGTCGTTCTTTGAGATGCACCAAGGCGGCATCCGTGATCTTCCAACGGGACAGATCCAACGTCGGCTGCGCTGCGGTTGCCGCCAGATAATGCGGTAGACCGACGTCGCTGCGGGCAGCAATCGGCAGTGCCAATTCCGCTACCCCCGAACCTGCCAACTGTGCAATACCAGCTGCGGTGACAGAAGTTCCTTCCAGACAAATGCGCTCGAGTCCTGGGATCTCCTTGAGGTGTGCCAACCCCGCATCCGTCACTTTGGTACCGGCCAAACTGATCTCTCTGAGTCCCGGAAGCATCTTCAAATGAACTAATCCTGCATCGGTCACAGGAAGCGTATCGAGTGCTACCGTTTCCAGACTCGCCATCGTCTTCAAGTGCGCAAGCCCTGCATCGGTCACCGACCATTTTCTCAGGTCAATCCGTTGTAGCGGTTGAAATGCGGCCAGGTAATGTTGCAAGCCGGCGTCGTTGCGGGCCGCTTTTGGCAAAGCCAGCAACTTCATTCCGCGATCGGCCAGTGCCACGAGCCCGGCTGACGTGATCGCGGTCTCTGCAAGCGACAGCTCGACAAGGCCGCTCATGTCCTGCAGGTGAGCCAGACCCGCGTTCGTAACTTTGGTGCGAGTCAGGTCGAGTGTTTCCAACCCAACCAGTCCTTTGAGATGCCCCAGGCCCACGTCGCCAATCGGCACGTCCCGCAGACGGAGCACACGCAAGGCAGTCAATTTCTGTAGCGACCGCAAACCCGCATCGGTGATCGCTGCACCAGACAAATCAACGTCCGTCAACTCCTCCAAACGCCGCAAGTAGACCAGACCTCCGTCTGTAATCTGTGCACCAGGAAGCACAATCCGCTTGAGACTTGGCAGCTCCTTGAGCCGCGCTAAATCGCTATTGGTAGTGGCTACTGGCAATTCCAGTGACACCGCCACCTCATTCTCAAATTCGAACTCCGCGCCCAGCGCTTCGAGTGCCAGAACCGCCTCGCTACGGGGCGGTGTGGACGCGACTTCAGTAGCTTCCGCCGGGGGCGGTTCCACCGGAGGCTGAGTGACAGAAACATCACAACCACCTGACAACAACAGCAGACCCAGTAGTGCTCGTTTCATCGGAACTTCCCTGATCGTCCTGTCCGTCCACAACATCGCAGCACCGCCTCAAGTGGGTACCATACGGCGTTGCAGGCCGTTTGTCATCCGTTCCGTGCCACAGGTCGCTCCACCGCGCACTACCGAAACGCGTCGAAACGCTGCTTGGCCTCTGTTTTGATGACGGTTAGCTGTTCCTTCTCGATCCCCAGAACGCGGGCTTGCGCCACGACGATCTCCTTTTCATCCGGCGCTAATGCACCATTGCAATATGCGGCAAACAGCATGTCCTCAAGATTCCTGACCTTATCCGACCAGCGTCCGCCTAGAGTCGCCGTCGTTTTCGATTGTTCATAGGCCGCAATCGCTTTCTTGCGTTCAAAGAAACCCGCCCCTATTTCCCTGGCTATCACTTCAAACACCCTGGACTCCGACCGTTCAATATCACCATCCGATGCCAGTACCGCGTAAATGTTAACCAGGTAATTGACGGCATGTTCCTTATCCATGTCACCCTCCAGATGTTCGATTGATCGGTCCCAAAGCCAGCTTGCACTGAGACGCCGAGTTGGACCGCTGTGGCCAGTGCCGAAACATAAACCATCGCTTATTATAACCGAAACAGGACTGGCTTGCCGGCGTTGCCCACGTCACGCCCGAATGCCACGGGCCGACGACAAGCCAAACAGCACCCGTGAAGTGGCAAACGAGGCTCCCACCGCGGCGGCCACCTGCGCTGCGACTCTGGTTACCGGATCCAAGCCAGCACAGCCAATGCCAAGGCCACGATGCCACCTGCCAAAGCGCCAAGTAACGCGAATCCGCCCAACATTTCCATTTGTTCCGCTGGCGTCGTTGTCGTGTCAAGCAGGCCGTAGACACACCAGGCAAGTCCACCCAGCAGGGGCCCCAGCAAAAGGGCGACCAACGCTGTTCGCGGACCAGCGCTCGACGACATGCCGGACCGCCGGCGCCAAATCGCGTAAACCACACCCGCCAGAAGTGGACCGCCGGCAAACGCCAACAATGCGGTCGATTCTTTCTCGACCACTCTGGGAACACCCCATACCGCCCCCAACACCAGCCCGCTGGCGATTACCGCCAGAGACGTCAACTGTTGTGCTGCGGCCTTTCCCACTGCATTGCCTTTTGGTCGCATTCAAGCCGAAACAAAACACACCACCGAACGCCATACTAAAACAACTCCCGGATCGGTTCCCCTTCGGTGAGGATCGGAATTGGGCGCCCTGTGTGGTCCAAATAGGCACCCGTTGGATCGATGCCAAACCGGTGGTACAGAGTCGCCAACAGGCAGTTACTATTCATGATCCGCTCGACAGGCTCCTCCGCCCGACGATTGGTCTGGCCAATTACCTGTCCCATACGCAACCCACCGCCAGCCAGCAACACGCTCATCGCCCGCGACCAGTGATCACGGCCCGGGCGGCCTGATGGATCCTGGTTGCGAATCTGCGGCGTCCGGCCGAACTCGCCGCAAAACACCAGCAGTACCCGCTGACCGAGTCCGCGCAGGTCGAGGTCATCAATGAGCGCACTGAGCGACTGATCAAAGCTAGGAAGCTTTTCACGGTACGCCAGAAAGAGATTTGAATTGACCGAATGATCGTCCCAGTTACTTGTCCGTCCCGTACTCTTCTGCAAGCGAAACGTCGCCTGGCATTGCACGAACCTGACGCCCGCCTCAACTAGCCGCCGGCAAGTCAGCAGACTCTTTCCCCAGTGAGTGTGGCCATACCGCTCGCGTGTCGCCGGAGTTTCCTGGCTTAAATCAAATGCCTCACGTGTCCGCGTACCAGCCAGCATTTCCGCGGCACGCCGTTGTATTTCATCCAGTGCATCAAACCTTCCCTTGACATCCAGCGAGCGCGGAAAGCGATCCAATGACTGCAGCAATTCCTGTCGACGACGCAGCGCAATTACCCCATCGGGGGAAATTGCTAACCGATCGACTTGCCCCGGATCGCGATAGAGAGGGACCGGATCGTAGCTGTTATTCCCGCTCGACGTCAGTGGATTAGGAGCAGGCATATAAGGCTTGTGAGCGGCTCCCAGGTAGGCAGGACCACCACCGTAAAATTTCGTGTTCGCCACAAAAAGTGGCAATCCGTCCACCGCTGCCCCCAACTGCCTCGACACAACAGAACCGATCTCTGGAAACTCCGAATCAGCCAGGTTTGCCGCCACAGACGGGTACCCCGTCAGGAACCGATTTGTTCCGCCAGAATGTTCCGTGCGCTCATGGTGCAAACTACGCAGTAACGTAAACTTGTCCGCGCGCCGGGCCAAAAGCGGCAATAACTCACTGATCTGCATACCGCTCACGTTGGTGGCAATCGGTTGAAATGGGCCTCGATACTCACTGGGAGCATCCGGCTTCAGATCAAACAGATCGAGATGGCTGGGACCTCCATTCGCCCAAAACAGGATCACAGAAAAATCGTCCCCCAGTCCCCCCCCCGCTGCCCGCAACTGCCAGTCCCGTGGTTGCAGACCGCTGCAGAGTGCACCGAGACTCAAACCGCCGAGCTGTAACCAATGGCGACGATCAAGCGGTCCTTGACAGTGGTTCAGAAGACGCTGGGACATGCGAGTACCACATTCGTCGCGGGCGATGGTTCGTCGTGGGGCAAACCGTCGCTCATGCTGGTTGCGTAACGCCCCACTGGCAACGATTGTCCCATTGTACCCCGCTGTTAAGACGTCCGGCAAACCCAAACATCGCCATGCCACCAATCCATCCCAAAGAGATCCCTGCCGCCGCAAGGTTGCGCTGGCAGCGAGCGGATGCCAAGGGGTACAATACCAACCGGGCTCGTTTCCCCTTTTCCGCCACAGGAACGCTCGGCACCGGGAGATCGTCGATGTATCAGAAACTCACGCTTGTTGGACTGGTCACGTTAACCGCTGCCCTGCTTCTCTCACGCCCCCAACTCACGGCCCAACGCAGGTCTTTCGGCAGACCTAGCGGCCTTTACCAGCGATCCAACACCATGCAAAGCCAGGCCTTAATGACCCGGCTTCGCCAACTGGAACGGCGGGTCGGCGACCTCGAACGCCTACTCCAGCGCCCAGACACTAAATCCACCGTCAGCGTACCAGATGTTGCAGAAGCGCAACGACAGTTGACTGCCAGCCATCAGCATTTCGAGTTCGCCCGGCAGTCCTATCGCAAAGGCTATATCAGCCAGGCCGAGTTCGAAGCCAGCGATTTCGATTTCCAACGCGCGAAAAAGCGACTGGAAATGGCCAAAGCTGCAGATCGACCGGCAGAGCTGAAAGAACTCCAACTGGACATCGACACCCTGGACGCCCAGGAAGACCTCGCATTGGCGAAACGACGCTTGAAATATGCCACCCACATTGCGGCCCAAGGTTACCCTGACCAGGCCGCCGTGGAAGCGCATCGTCAATTAGTCGTCGACGCGGAAACCCGCTTGCGAGAGTTGACCGGACCAACGCAAACCGACGCCGCTGCGCCACCGGTACCGGCTCCCCCCGCAGAAGCACCGCCGCAACCACCGACTCCCTAATCCTTCAGAACCAGTTCACCGCACAGCCAGCCGCACTGGCGCGCCAACGATTCCCATACCGCCCGACCCGCTCCCTATGAAAAACGCCGCTGCTTCCTTGCTGCTCCCTTATCTTCTCATCGTACCGCTGAGCGTTTCCGCCACGCAGCCGCCGACAAACGATGCGCTTTCCTGGGATGCGGAACGCTTCGATCGCGAGATTGCGCCCTTACTGGCAACACACTGCTTGCGTTGTCATCAGGGGACCTCACCCAAGGGGGGACTCGATTTGTCACGGCGGCGCACTGCCCTGGCAGGCGGAGAGAGTGGCTCCAGTATCCAACCCGGCGAACCCGCTGCGAGTCTCCTGCTGGAACGTGTCGAAGCCTCCGAAATGCCACCTGACAAACCACTTCCAGAAACGGCCCGTCAGCGGCTGCGTGCCTGGATCAAAGGAGGGGCCGTATGGGGCAGCAAGCCAATTGCTCCGGTGGGACCCGTCGTAGCACGTCGCGCCGGCAAAGATTGGTGGTCGCTACAACCCTTGTCCCGCCCAGCACTCCCCGACACGCAGCATGACGCGTGGGTGCGGAACCCGATTGACGCTTTCGTACTCCGTCGATTGCGTGACGCGAAACTGACACCATCCCCCCCCAGCACTCTTCCCAGCCTGCTTCGCAGACTGTCCTTTGATCTCCTCGGGTTACCCCCCACATCCGAACAGGCAATGGCCTTCGCAGAACCCCCGCCGGGCGATGCGGAAAACCACCTTGAACGCACAATAGCCCGCCTGCTTTCCTCAAGGCATTTTGGCGAACGTTGGGCACGTCATTGGCTGGATATCGTACGTTTTGGCGAGAGCCAGGGTTTCGAACGCGACAAACTACGTCCCCATTCTTACCATTACCGTGACTGGGTTATTCGCGCTTTCAATGCGGACATGCCTTACAACGCGTTCGCGCGGATGCAGATAGCCGGGGATGTCCTCACTCCCGACGACCCACAAGCGATCATTGCCACAGGGTTCCTGGTGGCCGGTGCCTACGATGAAGTTGGCCAGTCCCAACGAAGCCAGGCCATGCGTGCTGTCGTTCGCCAGGATGAGCTGGAAGACATCGTAGGCACGTTGGGCCAGACGTTTCTCGGTCTCACAGTCCAGTGCGCACGCTGTCACGACCACAAATTCGACCCGATCGGCCAACACGAATACTACCAGCTCACTTCTGCCATGGCAGGAGTCCGGCACGGTGTAAGGCAAGTCATTGCGCCCTCAACCAAACAACGCCAAAGAGAACTGACCCGTGAACTTTCAGAACTGCGCGAGCAGCTACGACGCCTCGAACAGTCGGCTCAAAATCGCTTACTGGCCACCCAAACAGGGGTTCCTGAAAACCGACCCGTACGAGCGCAACCCGTGGCGAGGTGGGACTTCGATGAAAACCAGAACGATCGCATTGGCCAAGCGCACGCGGTTCAACATCCAGCAGCACGTCGCGACGCTGGCGCACTGATCCTGGATCGCAACACGGGTTACGCAGCGACACATCCACTCGGCTTTCGTTTGCAAGCCAAGACGCTGGAAGCCTGGGTTCAACTGGCAAATCTCGAACAGCGTGGTGGTAGCGCGATGACCGTACAATATCTCAACGGTCAAAAATTTGACGCCATTGTGTTTGGGGAACGACAACCCGCCCATTGGATGGCCGGCAGCGAGGGATACCTCAGATCACGTCCTTTTTCCGCTACGGCCGAAACGAGCACCAATACGTCAGTGCACATTGCGATCACCTATCAACCCGATGGCACAATCACCGCATACCGCAACGGCAAACCATACGGCACGCCCTACCGCAGCGACAAACCCCTGGTCTTTCCCGCCGGAAAGTGGATGGTTTTGTTCGGTTTGCGTCACGGCGCCCCAGAGGCTGCGAAACAAATGCAGGGTTTGTTGGACTGCGCCCAATTGTATAATCGCGCGCTGAATGCATCAGAAATTGAAACCTCGTATCTCCTCGAAACCCATCACATCTCACGAGAACGCGTCGTCGACGCGCTGGGCCCGGTTCAGCAAAGGCAATACGCGTCCCTGCAAGCCACAATCCGGTTGCGAGAAGAGGCACTGACACACCTCAAGGGATTCCCGGTTTACGCGGTCACACCCCGTCCCCCCGCCGTGACACACGTCCTTTCACGTGGCAGCCCAACCGCACCCGGCAAGATCGTTTCCGCGGGTGGCGTAGCAGCGGTTCCAGGCCCCCCGGCCGATTTCGGCCTCGCTCCACAGGCCTCCGACAAGGCCCGCCGTATTGCACTAGCCAGGTGGGTTACCGACAACCACAACCCCCTATTTTCGCGCGTCATTGTCAACCGTCTCTGGCACTACCACTTTGGCACAGGACTGGTCAGCACCCCCAATGACTTTGGCTACAACGGAGGTCGACCCAGCCACCCCGAGTTACTCGATTGGCTGGCCTCGGAACTCGTCGCATCGAACTGGAGCTTAAAACATCTGCACCATCTGATTGTGACTTCCGCAACCTATCGCCAGGCCTCTCTGCCCCGTCCCGACTGCCTCCGCCGCGACTCCGACAACCGGCTTCTTTGGCGTCGCAGTCCCCAGCGACTAGAGGCGGAAGCGCTGCGTGACACCATGCTCTCCGCTGCTGGTCAACTCAATCGCCAACTCGGAGGTCCTCCGTACCAAGACTTTACGACGTTCGTCTCCAACAGCCAGTTTTATCGCATGACCGACCCGGTCGGCGTCCCATTCAACCGGCGTACGATTTATCGCACCTGGTTGCGTTCCGGCAGAAATCCTTTCCTGGATGCGTTTGACTGCCCCGACCCGGCCACTACGGCACCACGGAGAGCGGTCACGACCACTCCAACCCAATCGCTTGCCCTGCTGAACAACTCGTTTGTCTTGCGTATGGCCCAGCGCATGGCCGAACGAATCACCCGAGAAACCGGCCCGGAACCGCGTCAACAGGCTTCCCGCGCCATCCTGCTGGCTTATTCCCGCACTGCCACCCAGGAAGATCTCCCCACTGCGACGCGTTTTATCAGAAAACATGGTCTCGCGGCATACTGCCGCGTGCTTTTCAATACCAATGAATTCCTCTATATCGATTAACGACCCGTCGGATCCCCCTCCACGCTCACAGACGTACGGTATGCCAGATAAATCATTACACCGCAGAGACGTCCTCTCGTTTGCAACACGCGGAATCGGTGCACTTGCGCTCACCGACCTCCTGCTTCGTGATAGTCACGCGTCAAAACAGGAGAAACCCACCGAATCCCAGGTCAGCTGGCCCCATTTCCCGCCACGTGTGCGCCGCGTGATTCAAGTCGTTCTCTGCGGCGGCCTCAGTCAAGTCGACTCCTTCGACTACAAACCCCTGCTGCATCGCTACCACGGCACTCCTCTCGTCAGCCAGCAGCGACCAGACGTGTTCTTCGGCCAGGTAGGCCTGTTGCGCAAAAACGATTGGGCATTTAAACAACGGGGGCAAAGTGGGCTCTGGATCTCCGACCTGTTCCCACATCTATCGCAAGTCGCTGACGAGCTGACCGTGATTAATTCGATGTATGCAGAAACCTCAAACCATACGCCCGCGACGTTCCAGCAGAACACCGGATTTCGACTCAATGGATTCCCCACCTGCGGCGCCTGGCTTAGCTACGGCATGGGAAGCGAGACCGACGAACTGCCGTCGTATATCGTCATTCCCGACTCCCGCGGCGTCCCCGCAGGTGGTTCGATTAACTGGTCCAACGGCTTCCTGTCCGCGCGACATCAAGGCGTCGTGTTACGCGGCACTGGGCCGCCGCTAGACGAGTTGTTCCCGGCAGAACCGATCCGCCGCGACACCGAATTGGCCAGTCGAGAACTGCTGGCGCGCTTGAACCAGCGACACTTGCAAAAGCGGGGGAACAGCGACGCCTTGCTTGCACGGATGCGCAGTTATGAGTTAGCTGCCAGAATGCAAAGCGCCGTACCCGTCGTCGCGGACTTGGACCGCGAAACCGCCCTGACCCAACGGCAATACGGCCTCACCGCCAAAAGCACCGCCGATTTCGGACGTTCCTGCCTGCTGGCTCGGCGACTGGTCGAACGCGGAGTCCGATTTGTACAACTCTTTTCTGGAGGCGCCTTCGTCAGTCCCCGCATCAACTGGGATGGCCATGAGAACATGATCAAAAATCACGGGCGTGAGGCAGCCCGCATCGACCGCCCCTTGGCCGCACTGCTCCGTGACTTGCGGCAGCGTGGCCTGCTGGACGACACGCTGGTCCTGTTCACGTCCGAGTTCGGCCGCACACCCTTTGCCCAGTCTAGCGCGAGCACGCTCGGAACAGGACGGGACCACAACCAGAACGGGTTCTCGGTGTGGCTCGCCGGGGCTGGACTGCGTGGCGGCATGACCTACGGCAGCACGGACGATGTCGGCTGGAAATCCGTCGACCAGCGTGTTCACTGGCACGACTTCCATGCCACCGTCCTGCATCTCCTGGGAATCGACCACCGCCGCCTCACTTTCTATCACAACGGCATCCAGCGGCGACTGACCAATGTGCATGGAAACGTGATCAAGACAATTCTCTCTTAATACCCGAACCCGATGTACTACACTAACCACCCCGAGTTGTTCCTGCTCTCACCGTGTCCCTGAAAACTACCTGCGTCCCACAGCGTCGCCATCCACGATGGCCAGCTGCTCTCTAACACAAAGTTGCACCACCATGTCACATCACAGACGATCTGCTTTTTACTTGCGCAGCGCGCTGGCCTGGACGCTCTGCTTCACTTGTATCAACCTGACTTCCCACGCCGAGGAAGAAAACCAGCCTGACGCCAAGCCCGCCAAACAAAACGTCCATTTACTCGCCATGCGTGGCGCCTACGCAGACCTGCCGCAATCGATGGGCCTCGATGTGACCTCCCTGCTGCAAGGACCAGTTAACCAGAAGCCTTTCTACCGGCTCTGCGAATACGTCGACAAATTGGCCGACGGGGAAACACACCAATACCTTGTGTTGGATCTTTCGGATCCGACCTTAGCCATGAACATGGCCCAGCTGGACGAGTTCACGCGGCGCATCGAACGCTTCAAAAAGTCAGGAAAAAAGACGATCGCGTGGCTGGAAGACGCCTCCACTGTCGCATTGGCAATCGCCGCGTCCTGCGATGAAGTCTTGATGGCCGATTTTGGTGGCATTGACATGCCCTCGCTGGCCATGCAAAGCATGTACTACAAGGACGCCTTCGACCTGCTGGGGATCCAGGCATCGGTGGTCCGCGCAGGAAATTTCAAGGGAGCGGTAGAACCCTACACACAATCGGTCATGAGCGCTCATTTGCGGGAACATTATCTGCAAATGCTACGGCGTATTAACGATGGTGTCGTCGCCAAGATCGCGGTCGGCCGTGGACTTGAAAAAGAGCTTATCCGCCGTCTACAGAAGCAGCGAATCGTGCTACCGGAAGAGGCCTTGGCCGCGGGCCTGATCGACGGTCTGGCACCGTACGGCAGTCTGAAAACAACCCTGTCGGAGCGCATCCCTGGAGAACTCGCCTGGTCAAGCCCGGCGACGAAACCACAGCGTTCCGTTTCCTTTTTCGAGCTGATGGGAAGCCTAATGTCAGGCCCGAAAACCGCCACTCGAACGCGGGGTTCCGTCATCGCCGTCTTGCACTTGAGTGGTAATATCATTTCCGGAAGAAATGCCAGTAGCGGTTCGATTGTCTCTGGCGCAACGGTCAAGACCATCCAATCCCTGATCGACGATGACACGATCAAGGCCGTCGTCATTCGCATCAACTCACCAGGGGGAAGTGCTACCGCCAGTGAAATCATCCGTAGCGCCCTGGAGAAATTGGTCGCCGCCAAGCCCACCGTGGTTTCCATGGGAGACACGGCAGCTTCTGGCGGCTATTGGATCAGTTGCATCGGTGTCCCGGTTTACGCTGAGTCCGGAACCATTACAGGTTCCATTGGAGTATTCTCGATGAAGCTGAGTGGTCGGGCGCTGTTGCGACGTGTGGGAGTTCACATCGAGTCCCTTACACTCGACGACTCCGCCGGCATGTTCTCACTTGATCGCATTTGGTCCGTTGACGAAAAAGCAGCACTTGAGAAAACGATCGACAGCGTCTACGGACGATTCCTGGCGTTGGTCTCCAAAGCACGCAACCTGCCGATCGACAAAGTTCGCGAACTCGCAGGTGGTCGTGTCTGGTCCGGGAGCCAGGCGCGGGAACTCGGGCTGGTCGACCACTTGGGCGGTGTCGATGATTGCCTCACCTACCTGGCGGAAAAAGCCGAGCTCGACAAATACACTGTCGTACACCGGCCGCTGGCCAGCACCGGCCTTAACCTGATGGAACTGCTGGGTAGTGGAGGGGGCGATGAAATTCTCAGTGGCTTGGGAAGACGTCAACTCCGCGCATTGGCGGCCCGTGGTCTGCAACTCAACCAGTTGCGATTACTACTCGACGACGCCGAGCGAGCTGGTTCCGGACCACCAACCATCTGGGCGCTACACCCTGAGGAAATCACCATCCGCTAGTGGCCTCTCAGCGTCCCCGCCCAATGCGCCCTCCGACGCGTTGGCAACTACAACCGGCGCTGTGTGCCGGGCGTTGGCTGAGCCCGTAGCCATCCCGTTGCCAGTAGAACTGGTCGCGTGGCGCGGGATCTCCCCAGGCGTTCATACGGCGGGCGTCAAACACACGGCCGTTGGCCACCACCAGATCGATCCGCTCGGAATGGCGAATATTGAGAGCCGGATCGTACCCTTTCTCAATCACTACCAGATCCGCCAGCTTACCCGCTTCGAGGGACCCCAAGTCACCGTCCAGCCCGAGATAACGTGCACCGTTCAGCGTACCGCAGCGTAACGCCTGCAGCGGTGTCATGCCTCCCTGCACAAAGCTCCACATTTCCCAATGTGTGCAAATCCCATTGAGTTGCCCGTGTCCTCCCGCCTGCACGAGCCCCCCTTCGGCCACAACCCGCTGCGCGATTTCCGCCACCCGAATATGGTTGTAGTCCTCACGTGGCGCCTTGTTTCGTCGCCGTGACCGCGGGACCAGCTCGTGCGGCGGGATGAACGACTGGAGTCGAGGATGCAACCACAGGTCATCCACTTCATACCAGTACTGCTCACCGGCCAGGCCACCGTATGCGACACTTAACGTCGGTGTGTATCCCACACCGGTATCGCGCCACAAATCAAACACATCGTCGTAGGCAGTCTGCACAGACAAGGTGTGTTCAATTCCTGTGTGGCCATCCACGATCATCGTCAGGTTGTGACTTAAGGTCGACCCACCCTCTGGAACGACCATCATCCCCAGCTGACGCGCCGCGGCGATCACTTGTTGCCTCTGATCACGGCGAGGCTGGTTGTAGCTTTTCACCGAGAACGCCCCGACGGCTTGCATTCTCCGGAGGTGAAACAACGCATCCTCCAGGCTATCAATTTCGGCCTTGTTCGCACCCGCAGCTCCGTACAGAATCGTGCCGGTCGAAAATGTTCGTGGCGCCACAATGACGCCCGCGCGTGCCATTTCACTCGCGGCAAAGATACTGTGCGTATCGTTAGATGGATCGTGGATCGTGGTCACACCGAACGCCAAACGCGCATAGTCAATCCAGTTTCGCTGCGGAATAATCCCCGCCGCCGCCTGCGCACCGTGGGCATGGGTATCCACAAAGCCAGGCAGTACCGTGCGGCCGTCCAGTTCCACTCGCCTTGCATCCTGCGGAATCTTTACGTCGCCAGTTGGCCCTATGGCGACAATGCGGTTCCCTTCAATCACCACACTACCATCGGATATCTCTCCCTGTGGACCCATTGTCAAGAGACGCCCACCGACCAATGCCAATGTTCCTCGGGGGCGATCCTGGGCAACTTGAAACCCGATCTGACGACCTTGCGACGGTTCTGGTGGCGCCTCACTCTGCGTCGCGCCAAGACTGAGGCGATGCGAATACAACTGGGAACCCAGCGCCCAGTGCAGACGCTGGCTGTCTCCTGAAAAATGGATCCAGTCTCCGGCCTGCTGACTGGCCTGGATGACCGGGATTCCTTTCCCACCTGGTCCCACGGCGATCGGTCTGCCGGCATCCACAAACGGTGCCAGATAGACACGAAAGCGTTCAATAAAGGCAATCCATTTTCGATCCGGTGAAATCCGGTAGTCCGTGGCCCACAGGCTTGTGTAGTGAACGCGCTGTTCATTTCCCGACAGGTCCATCGAACAGTATTGCAAATGGTCACCCGATTTATCTGACTGACTTTTCAGATAATAAACACGGTCAGATTCGGCTCCAAAATCAGGGCGGAAACCGGCACGAGAAATCCGTTCGGCGCGGCCGCCGGCTGCCGCAACTCGGCAGATGCCGGGATCACGAGACCAGAGGGGCGACGTCAAATGTCCACCACCGCGGCGTTCAAACACGATTGTCTGTCCGTCGGGTGAAAAAACGGGATGTCCATAATGTCCAGGCCGCTGGGTAACCACTCGGCCCTCTGCCTGACCTGGTTCGGCCACTGCCACGCGAACCGAACCCAGTTTGTTGTCATTCCAAGTGGTGTAGACAATCTGCGTGCCATCCCGTGAGAACCTGGGAAAAAACTCGAAATGATCGGACTGCGTCGTCAGACGTCGGGCCCGCCCGTCTGGAAGCGCACGCAAATAGATGTGCCCCAGAGCCTGATAAACTACTTGATCCGCGCGGGGGGACACTTGCACCCAACGCAACATTCGCACATCCCAGTTCTCTGGTGCGACTTCCACCGGAACGCGCAAACTGCGCGTCATCTGCCGCTCGTCCTGGATATGAAAGGGAATCACGCGAGCCGTGCCATCCGCGAGATTAATACGGCGGATTTTCCCTTTCGCCCAGATCACGATCGCTTGCCCGTCCGGCATCCAGGCGAACCCTGGATAGACACCATGAATGGCCCAGGTTTCCTGCATATCCCGCTCGAGCCCATCATAGACCAGCCGCACCGCCCCGGAATCCAGATCGAAAAGATGAAGCCCCGTCTTGGCACCCACGCGGCGCACAAATGCCAGTCGTTTACCGTCCGGAGAAGGCGTCGGCCGACATGCGCCCCCAGCCCCCGTAACGAGCCGTTCCGTTTCTCCCCGCGCCAGGTCGAGTCTCTGGATCGCGTAAATCTGTTGATTGGAATCCTTGTTGTACTGAAATGTATTCCCTGGGCTGACATCCTGGGAATAGTACAGGTATTTGCCATCGGGAGAGAAAGCCGGCTCATTGACATCTTTCTGGTCATCCGGCCGCGACGTCAAACGCACCCCGGCTGTCGCGTTCAATGACAGAGCATCGCGATGATAGAGCCACATCTCACCCGCCCCGAGGGAACGACGACTTGTGAAGTGCTTGCGGGCCACCAGGTACCTGCCATCGGGTGACCAGTCCGGCCCATTGAGCAGTCGAAACGTCTCGTTGGTAACTTGCCGAAGCTGGGTACCGTCCACAGCAATGCGCCAGATATTGTCTCCTCCACGTCCACTTTTGCCTTGGCGGTCACTGGTAAAAGCGACGTGCGCCCCATCGGGGCTGAACCGGGGTTGCATGTCCCAGGCACCCCCCGACGTCAACTTTCGCGGAACACTGCCGTCTCTCCCATCAGCGCCTGTAACAGGCATCAGATAAAGATCGCCCAGCAGATCAAAAACAATCTGCTGTCCATCAGGGCTCACGTCGACATGGATCCAGGTACCCTCAACCACATCGATTTGCTGGGTCCACTGTGGACCCATTGGACGATCCACGTCCCAGCCAGACGCAGCCTCCGCAGCCAGGGCCAATCGCCCTCCCCACAGCAAGCAGACAACCAGGCTCCACCCACCACGTGCCAGCGTGGTACGCGCGTCGTTGTAGAAACTCAACATGAATTCGCCTGTCCCTTCCTGAAGACCCGCGCCAACGGGCTGCAAAACCATTATTCCCTCTGTGCTGTTCCACCCCACTCGACCGCTGATGGACTTGGCCCCCCACAAACAACTCCACCCACACCTAGTCATTTAGCGGTGTGGCCCGCTGTACCAACTGCAACGCGATACCCCAAGGATCACGCAACATCGCCAAATGATCCCCGGCGGGTGTGACTTGCACCTCGCCGCACGCTGTGGCACCCGCAGACACCAACCGGCTCGAATCGGCCTCGATGTCACGTGACACTAATGCCACATGGAGCACCAGTGGGTCGGTCGAACCATAGTCCGGAACTGGCACGTCCGGGTTCCCATAAATTTCCAACATCACCTGGCCACTGTCGTCGGCGAGAAAATGAACCCAGGGAGACTCCATCACGCGGCGTTTAACCTTGAATCCCAGGTGGTCCACGTACCAGCGTCCCATGGCCAACGGATCAGCCACATTCAAGGCGATGTGTTCAATTTTCATAGCGTTCTCCAATTCTTGCCACCTAGCCTTTGTTTCGTCCAGACACACGCTAAATGATATCAGGCTACACAAACGGTTCTTCAGGCGATTCACTAAGTTGACTGAGCATAGCCAGATACGCGGTTGCCCACAGCACCGACACCAGCGATCCAGAAAACACAACGCCCACGCAACACGTCAAGAAACCGACGAAATACAACAGTGTTGCCACCAAAGATAACAACAGTCCAGTCAACAGGTGGCCTTTGGTTAGCTGCCTGGACCTTGCCATCACCTCATCCTGACCGTCTACCGCGAAATAAAAACAGGGCCAGTAGGCGAACCACACGAACACTCCTGGTACCACACAGAAGAGCGAGCCAAGAATCGTCAATAATGCAAATGGGATCACCACGCCTGCCACCGCACCAAACAAGTATGCGGGAACTACTCCTCCCTTGGTTTCGCCACCCGGGAAAACGGCTCTTACGGCACCCCTGTTCAGGGGGTTCCGGAAAGGTAACGGGTGTGCATGCCAAAGCCCAACGCCCTCGCCAAACCTCTGTACAGAACCAATTTCTCAAATTTGCATACATTTATTCTTCATTTCCACACGTCACCATGGTTATAATGGGCGGCTTAGGAAAGATACGCATAATGCACACAATTTGAGCATGCTGGAATGTTGGAATCGACATCAATAGCGTTCCGCACCCTTCTCAACGCAGATCCTGAACTCGAAGAGCTGCTGCGTTTGGGGCTGAGTGATGGAACGCTCAAACTCATCAATATGGCGGCCGAACACGGTTTTGAATTCGTGGCCTGGATTTCCCAGGAAGAAGCGCGCAAACGCGAGCAGCCTGATCGTGTTGCTCAGCGTCCCGTCAGCGTGCAATACCGACGTCGGCGACGGCGCTCCCGTACCGACGATAGCGAAAACGGTATTGATACCAACCACGAAAATGGCAATGGGAACGGTACAAACGGCCACCGCCGACGCCGCAATGGCGAGACAAGGTCTTCACACGGAGAAGGCAGAAGACGACGCAGAATCACCCGCGACCGAGATAGCGAATCCAAGGAAACTCGCGAGGTGCCGCACCGCAATGGCGGTCAGCCATCTGGGGAGATTCAGCCCGATACCCACCACGCGGAAGACCGCCACTTTACAGGTGACACAGGCCACGAAGACGTTTTGGCCCGTGAACCGATCGCAGACACCAACGGTGAAGCCAGGGAATCTTATCAAACAGCCGGTGACACCAACGGTGAAGCCAGGGAATCTTATCAAGCAGCCGGTGACACCAACGGTGAAGCCAGAGAATCTTATCAAACAGCCGGCGACACCAACGGTGAAGCCAGAGAGTCCCATGAACCGTTCGGGGACAGTGACGACAACGGGAAGTTGTCGCACGATGCAGATTCGCAGTCCGTGACGCCCGCTGAGGCAATCACGCCGGATCAAGCCCGTCCCAGACGTACGCGACGCAGCGTACGCAGACGAAGCCCCACCGGCACAACGTCAATACCGGTCACCCAAAATGGCCACAACAAGACGTCGACTGACGAAAACAGGCCTGCTGGCCCATCGAATTCACTGCCTACGAAACTCTGGTAGGCCAACCAGGATTCCTGGCAAAACAGGCAGTTCCCCAGCGGCATCAGGTGGCCAGCTCGGCACGCTCGAGATCGACCTGCGTAACGCCTCCGTGGGTCGTTGACAATCTGCCGAGCAAAATCTTCAACGCCACCCGTGGGTTCTTCTCCAGGCCAGCAACCCGCAATCTCGCCCGCCTGTCGGAATGCAAAGCCGCCTGCTGGAATGCAAAATTAGTACCCCAATCTCAGTATACGGCGCTGCAGAAACCTGCCTCAAAGGGGTACAATTACACGAGCATTCGCTGACGGATTCCGTGAAACACCGCAGCATTTGTTGAACAGGCCCCGAAAACAGCGCGTGATATACGCCCTCCCACAAGATCCTTTCTCGCTACGAGGTCCTAATGCGATCTAACCTGGCTCTACTACTGACCACCGTTACCGCCGCCCTCGCCTGTGGAGCTCGTTCGACAGCTGCCGCGGACCCCCAGTACTCTGCCGAAGGCATCACGATACCAGCGGCAACCGCCGACGAGCCGATTCGAAAACAGTTCTCACTTGAGGCTGCCCAGAACTATCTCGAACAGGGTGCGCTGGCCTGGAAACGGTCCCGCAATTGTATTGCCTGCCATACAACAGGGACCTACGTGCAACTAAGGCCCAGCCTCTCCCCTGTGCTCGGAACACCACCGCAGGAACTCCGCGAGTTTCTTGTAGAACAAGTAAACGAGGCCCACGGGACGTCGATCGATGAGTTAAAGAAAGGAATCAAGCCCACCGAGGTCGCTTATATGGCACATGGCATGGCCGAATGGGATGCACATGTTGCCGGCAAACTCTCACCAGAAACCCGTTCCGCACTCTCACTCCTGCTCAAACTACAGTCTGCTGATGGCAGCTGGGGAAATACCACCTGCTGGCCTCCGTTTGAATCGTCAAATTACCAGGCCGCGACAGTAGCCGCTCTCGCCATCGCGGCAGCTCCTGGTTTTACGCGCGACCTGACCCCAGAACAGTCACAAGTCGTAGCGAAACTCGTCAAGTACCTTCAAACCCAACCCGCGCCGCACGACTACGGGCGATTACTGCTGCTGTGGACTTCAAACCACATGCCCAAGTTACTATCCACTGAACAAAGACAAGCCATTATTGAAATGCTTTGGTCCCACCAGCAACCCGACGGTGGCTGGTCCATCCGGACTTTCTCCACTCCAGAAAAATGGGGAGGAGGCAATCGGGCCCAAAAGCTCCGTGCCGAAACGGAGTTCAAGCAACCACCGAGCGACGGACATCAAACAGGACTGGTCGTGTTTGTTCTGCGACAAGCAAATGTCCCCGCAACCGACCCCCGCATTCAACGCGCCGTTCAGTGGCTCAAATCGAATCAACGCCAGTCGGGCCGCTGGTGGACTCGCAGCCTTAACACGGACAACTACCACTTCATTACCTACAGCGGCACTTTCTATCCCCTACTCGCGCTCTACCACTGCAACGCCATTACCACAGTAAGTCAGAACAAATAGCCGATCTGCGACTCACCGCTGTCTGCTACTATCACGAACTGGACTTCACTCCTGACGGATCACATGCGGCAGCGCGAATCCAGCCATCTGTCTGGAAAGCTTCCCAACATGGATGCATGTTTTGCCAATTCTGGCCGGTTCTGCAAGTCTGCTGGATCCATGGTGATCTGGTTACTGGCATGCTCGCTCTCATCTTGCTCTTTAGCGTATGGCGCAAACATTTTTGACGCTGAAGAGCTCTTTGCATCCGGACAATACACAGAGTGTGCTGAACTCGCCGCAGCAGAAATCAAGAAACGCAACTTCAGCGAACCCTGGCGGATCCTGAAAACACGCGCTGAAATGGCACAAGGACAGTACGCCACAGCTCGAGAAACCCTCGAAGTCGCTCTCAACCAATTCCCCGGCAGCATTCGCCTACGCTGGCTCGCGCATGAGGTGCTGCCATTCTCTGGTGAATCCGAGAAGAGCCGCACTTTGCTCGCGGAATTGGAGCGAATTGCAAGTGCCAACCCAGGCCGTTACAGCGACGCCGGCAACTTGATTACTTTGGGACAGTACTACCTGCACAAAGGGGCCGACGCCCGCCAGGTACTCAACATTTTCTTCAAACCGGTGAAGACTCGTCTCCCCGACTACGTAGAAATCTACCTGGCCTGCGGGGAACTGGCTCTCTCCAAGCACGATTACGAGTTGGCTGCCGAAGAATTTCGCCGCGCCGAAAAACTGCTGCCACTTCATCCGGAAGTGCATTACGGATTGGCTCGGGCACTCTCCAGCAGTCAACCAGAACTTGCCGGCGAAGCACTCGAAAAGGCTTTGAAGCATAACCCCCGGCACGTGAACTCGCTGCTCCTTAAAGCGAACCATTTTATTGATGCGGAGGCGTACACCGCAGCCGAAGATGCGATCCAAGAGGTGCTGGCTGTCAACCCAGAACACCCGTCTGCCTGGGCGCTGCGTGCTGTTATGGCACACCTGAACAACGACCGTGACAAGGAACAAGAATCACGGTCGCGCGCGCTCAAACACTGGACGGACAACCCGGCCGTAGATGCATTGATCGGGCGCAAGCTGTCACAAAAGTACCGTTTTGAAGAAGGCGCCACGTACCAGCAACAGGCCCTAACGTTCGACAAGTCTTACCTGGCGGCCAAAATTCAACTCTCACAGGATCTGTTGCGCCTCGGACAAGAGGAAGAGGGTTGGCGTTTGGCTGGTGAGGTTTCTGATGCGGATGGCTATCACATCGTCGCGCATAACCTGGTGCAACTGAAACAGGAACTGGCCAAATTTAAAACACTGCGCGCGGACGGACTTATCGTCCGTATGGACTCTCGCGAAGCCGGGATTTATGGCGACCGCGCCCTCGCCTTACTGACTCGCGCCCGGCAGGAGCTGGGGGCCAGGTATGACACCGATCTGGAAACGCCGGTGATTGTCGAGATCTTCCCTCAACAACAGGACTTTGCGATACGGACTTTCGGACTTCCGGGCGGTGCCGGTTTCCTGGGAGTCTGTTTCGGCAATGTGATCACGGTCAACAGTCCGGCATCACAAGGTGAACACCCGGCTAATTGGGAAAGTGTGTTGTGGCACGAATTCTGCCATGTGGTCACACTTCGGAAAACGCGGAACCGAATGCCACGCTGGTTGAGCGAGGGGATTTCTGTCTACGAGGAACGCCAGGAGAACGCTGCCTGGGGTCAGGCAATGACCCCCCGCTACCGTCAAATGATCCTGAGCGATGCGCTGACGCCGGTCAGTCAATTGAGTGGCGCGTTCCTGCGCCCAGCAAGCCCGCTGCACTTGCAGTTTGCCTATTATGAGGCCTCTCTGGTGGTTGAATACCTCATCGAACAGTTCGGTTTCCCCGCGCTACAGCACGTGCTCACCGACCTTGGCAAAGGCATCTCGATCGTTGATGCGTTACAACGTCATACGGCTTCCCTGGAGTTCCTGGACAAAGAGTTTGCCAACTATGCCCAGCAACGCGCTAGAGCCTGGGCTTCCCAGGCCGACTGGGAAGAACCCGATCTGCCTCCCGACGCCGACCTCGCGCAATGGGTCGAGTGGAATGACAGCCATCCAGACAACTACTGGGGATTGCAACAGCAAGCCAGGCTACTGCTCTCCCAGCAAGCGTGGCGAGCTGCCGAAACGCCACTCCTGAAACTCGTGGCTCTGATTCCCCAAGACCGCAGCGAAACAAGTGCCTTTCGTATGCTTGCCACCGTGTACGCGAAACTGCAAGACCAGGCACGCGAGGAGACCATGTGGAAGCGTGTGGCAGAACTGCAATCTGATTCCCAGGATGCCTATCTACGCCTCATGGAACTTTCCCGTACACAGCGTGCCTGGAAGCGTCTGGCCACCAATGCGCAGCGCATGCTGGCCGTCAACCCACTCCTGCCAGCCACCCATCGCTGGCTCGCGGAGGCAGCCGATCACCTCAATGATCGGCCCACCAGCATAGCCGCCTACCGGTCGCTGCTGGCCATGGACCCTGTCGACCCTGCCGAAAGCCACTTTCAATTGGCCCAACTGCTCTATCGGGAAGGCCAAATCCAAGCCGCGCGCCGGCAAATACTCCAATCACTTGAACACGCACCGGATTACCGCGCCGCCCTGAACCTGCTCCTGGAAATACGGCAGGGGGATTCTTACGAAACGCCACCGGAACCCCCGCTCGCACGCACGGATGCACCATGAAGCCCGCTCTTACCCTGGCCACACTGCCGACGCTGCTCGTGTTGACCGCCTTATTTGGCCATGGCTGGCAGCGTCCGAGCCGCAGCCGCCCCGTGACAGAGGGAACGTGGGAAATCAATGACGAATTCCAGGGTGACACATTTACTTTTGTGCGCATTCGCTACACTTCTTTTGACCGTCGATCCGGCAGACGCGGACGCTGGTCCCGGTGGCGAACGGACTACCCCGATAGCGACCTGAATTTTTCATTTCGACTGCAACAACTAACCTCACTCAAAGTCAATCCGACTCCAGTTATCCTGGATCTCACTGACGAACGGCTCTTCAAGTATCCCTTTATTTACCTGATCGAACCCGGTGCTTTAATCTTCAGCGACGACGAAGTCGTCGCACTCCGCCATTATCTTCACAACGGCGGTTTCCTGATGGTCGACGATTTCTGGGGAGAACGCGAGTGGAACAACTTCTACCAGCAAATCAAACGTGTTTTTCCTGGTCGTGAGCCGCAGGAAATCCCTCTGGAGCATGACATTTTCCACTGCGTATACGATCTCAAAGAAAAGCCGCAGGTGCCCAGCATCCAGGCAGCCTGGCAGGGCCGGGGCTCTGGCCGAACATGGGAGAGGCGGGACGCGGTCGAGCCGCATTACCGTGGTTTTTTCGATGATAATGGACGCCTGATGGCAATTGTCTGTCACAATACAGATCTGGGTGACGGCTGGGAGCGTGAGGGCGTTGCCGAGTGGTATTTTCGTGAGTTTTCAGAGAAATGGGCCTATCCACTGGGGATCAATATCGTGACGTATGCCATGACACACTGAGTATCCCTCCCAGGATGCCTTGTGGTCCGCTAGTTACGTCCAGCATTCCCGGCCACCGGCCTGACTTGTCCCGAGTTTTTTCTGGTGAAAAGGAGTAACCGCGCCGTGTCTAGCGCTGTCGATTCATACGAAGCTCAACAACAGACCGTTGAGCAGGTCCGTCAGGCCCGCGACCGCATTGAAGCGGAATTGGCAAAGGTAATCGTCGGGCAAAAAGACGTAATCGGTGAGCTGTTAATCTCGCTATTTTCAGGCGGCCATTGCCTGATCACAGGAGCGCCCGGGCTTGCCAAAACGCTCCTGGTCTGTTCACTGGCCCACATTTTTGACCTGAAATTCCAGCGGATTCAATTTACCCCCGACTTGATGCCCGCGGACATTACCGGTACTGAAATTCTCGCAGAGCGTGATGACGGAAGCCGCGGGATGCAATTTGTCAAAGGCCCCATCTTTGCGAACGTCATCCTGGCCGACGAAATCAATCGAACTCCACCCAAAACTCAGGCGGCGTTACTGGAAGCCATGCAGGAACACCAGGTGACAACTGCCGGCGTCAGCTATCCACTCGATCAACCATTCTTTGTATTGGCCACGCAAAACCCGATCGAAATGGAGGGCACCTACCCGCTCCCCGAAGCACAACTGGACCGCTTTATGTTCAATGTGCATATCGACTATCTTCCGGAAAACGACGAGGTAGCGGTCGTCACGCAAACAACGTCAACACAGCCTGCTCCGCTGGACAAACTTTTCGGTCATCAAGACGTTCTCAACTTCCACGAAGTTGTGCGCTGTGTACCTGTGGCTGAAGACGTCGTCCGCTACGCAGTTCGGCTGGCCGCAGCCAGCAGGCCTGGACAACCCGAAACGCCCGGTTTCGTCAATGACTGGGTCAGTTGGGGCGCTGGTTTACGCGCAGCCCAGTTTATGGTGCTAGGAGCCAAAGCTCGGGCCCTGCTGGCGGGCAATGTCCACGCCACGGTCGCCGACATTCAAGCCCTTGCGCACGCCACGTTGCGGCATCGCATCATGATCGGTTATCGAGCGGAAGCGGAGGGAATCACCGTCGAACAGGTCATTGACCGACTTCTGGAAGCCGTACCTGTACCGGGAACCTGATGGCATCACAACCGACCCATACACGAGCTTCCACTGCACCCGGCCCGCGTCGGGAGGCGCGGAGCTTTATCGATCCGCAAGCACTCATGCGAATCGAAAGTCTACAGCTACGCGCAGCATCAGTCGTTGAGGGATTCCTGCATGGGTTGCACCGCAGTCCCTACCATGGATTCTCCGTCGAGTTCAGTGAATATCGCGAGTACCTCCCCGGAGATGACCTTCGTTTCCTGGACTGGCGCGTCTTTGCGCGCACAGATCGTTTCTACATCAAGCGGTTTGAAGACGAAACGAATCTGCGGTGCGAGCTCCTGCTCGACACCAGTCGGTCAATGGGTTTTGGATCCGGCACGTTCTCCAAACTCGACTACGCACGGACCCTGGCCGCCACCATTGCCTATTTCCTGTCACTACAACGCGATGCGGTTGGACTACGGACTTTTGACGAGCGGATCGTCGAAACACTTCCCGCTCGCTATCGCCCCGGACACCTCAATCGCCTCCTGTTAGCACTCGAACGGACGCCTGCCGGCGAAGGGACAGACCTGTCCCTTCCACTCGAAGAAGTTGCCGCTACCGTCACCAAACGGGGCATGATTGTCCTTATCTCCGATCTGTTGGCCCCACTGGACAAACTCGAAAAATCGCTCGGCTATCTCCGCTCGAGAGGGCAGGAGGTCATTCTGTTACGTGTCCTCGATCCCGCGGAAGTCGAATTTTCGTTCGACAGTCCAACCATGTTCCACGACGTCGAGTCGGGGCAGCAACGTTACGTCGACCCACGTTCAGTGCGGGACGAATACCAGACGCGTTTCCAGGAACACGCAGATGCCATCAAACGCACGTGCAATATCCTGGGAATCGACCTCTATGATCTGACAACCGACCAACCGCTTGAATTGTCCTTATTTGACTTCATTCAATCGCGGCAACAGCGCAGTCGCCACGTGGCGCGCCGATCCAATCGGCCACGGAGGGATGCATGAATCTGATTCCCAGCATGCTGTTTCCATGGTTCCTCGCCGGTGCCTTCGCTATTGCATTGCCCATTGCGCTTCATTTCCTGAGGCGATCTCCGCGAGGTCGCACCGAATTCAGTTCCTTGATGTTTGTCCCGACATCCCCGCCCACGTTGACCAGCAAGAACCGTCTGGACGACTGGTTTTTACTCCTGCTCCGAGCGCTCGCAGTGCTTCTCCTGGCAATCGCTTTTGCCCGTCCGTTCTTTCGCTCCAGTGACATGCTAGACGAGGTTGCGGCCAGCAATCGGCGCGTGGCCATCCTGGTAGATCGCAGTGCCAGTATGCGGCGGGCCGACCTCTGGCAACGCGCCGCTGAAGAGGCGGAACGGGCCGCAATCGACGCGTCAAGCGAGTCTGACGTCGCTGTCTATGCCTACGATGACTCCCTGGAAGTCATCGTCCCGTTCGCGGAAACCGGCGGACCGCAAGCCGCTGGGACGCATATCAGAGGAGTCAAGCAACGCCTTCTTGATGCCGGCCCGACCTGGGGCGCGACGAACGTCGCGACCGCGCTGACCTCCGTCGCGGACGCCATGTTGGCCTGGCAGGATCGACAACGCACCCAGACCACCTTGCAGATCATCTTGATCTCAGACATGCAAAAAGGTAGCCAGCAGGAGCAACTACAGTCCTACGAATGGCCGCTCCAGATTCCAGTCGACGTACGGCCCATTGTGCCCAGCGTCACCGCCAATGCCGGGATTCAGTTACTGTCCAATGACGACGACTTGAACCCCACCACGGAACAGCGCGTGCGTGTCAGCAATCAACGCGAGTCGACCCGGGAGCAATTCCAACTCCGCTGGTGGGCTGGTACCAGCCCGCTTGGCGAACCACTTGCCATCTACGTACCTCCGGGCGAAAGCCGCGTCGTGCAGCTTGCCAGACCCACGCCAGGGAGTGCCGTAGATCGCCTGACGATCACAGGCGACGATTGCGACTTCGACAACAATCGGTTTCTGATCCCTAGTGAACAGCGCAACGTCACCGTCCTCTATTCCGGAGCAGGTAGCCTCCAGGACATAAAGCAGATGGCCTATTTCTTAAATCTGGCCATGATTGACAGCCAGCGGAGGCGGCTACGTATGCAGCTGCAACCGGCTTCCGATCCCGGCCCTCTGGCGATCGATGACGAGACAGGCCTGGTCGTGGTCAGCCGCGCACTCTCCGCGGACCAGATTAGACAGTTGCACAGCTATACCGCTGCAGGTGGAGCAGTGCTGTTCGTTGTTCCAGATGCCAGTGTAGAGGAGACGCTCGGTGCGCTGCTGGAGGACCCCGCGATCAAGCTGGCAGAAGCTGCTGGCGATTACGCAATGCTGGGCCAGATAGATTTCGAACATCCCCTGTTCGCGAGCTTCCTCGGAGCGCGTTACAACGACTTCACCAAGATACGTTTCCAACGGCACCGCAAAATACTGATGAGCGCAACAGAGACCGTAGAGATCATCGCGCGCTTTGACACCGGCGTCCCGGCAGTGCTCGTGCAACGACGGGGGTCTGGACAATTAGTCATCCTCTCATCCGGATGGCACCCGGCCGACAGCCAACTCGCTCTCTCGAGCAAATTTGTCCCGTTCCTGGAAGGCCTGCTAGACAGTACCAGCAATGCATCCCAGACGCCCGTGAACTGGCAAATCCACGATGCGGTGCCAGTGAATGGATTCACCGTAGTGGAAACCCCGACGGGTGAAGAGATCAAACTGGACACGAACGCCACACATTTTGACGCGACGCTCTCACCCGGCATCTATCAAGCCCGGTTAAGTGACCAGACCCGTCGCTGGTCCGTCAATCTGGCACCTTCTGAAAGTCGCACTGCACCCATTGATCGCTCTGCATTGGAACAACATGGAGTCCAGCTCGGAGTGGCAACCAGTCAAGAAGCCGAATTACAGCGGGCACGCCAACTTCGTCGTACAGAATTAGAGAGTAATCAGAAAATATGGCGTTGGGCCATCGTTGCGGCGTTCGGTTTGCTGATTGTCGAAACCTGGCTGGCGAGCAGACCCAAACCTGAGCCTTCTCCTCTTGGATCGACAGGATAAAGTCATGACCGACTCCCGAATCCAACATTCACTTGAGTCCGTTGCCACTCGCATCTGGCGACTGGAGTGTCTGCGTGTCAGTGCGGTCAGCTGGGCAATCCTTACCGTCGCTGGCGCAACCTTGTGGTACCTGCAAACCACGGGCGTCTGGTCCTCGCGTTGGACCCTGGCGGCGTTGTTCGCTGCGGCCATCCTGATCCCCTGGCAGGTCCTCCGTTCCAGGCGTCGCTACTGGACAAACTTCCGCCTTATGGCGACGCGAATCGAACAGGAGTACCCGACGCTCAACACCCGACTTCTGGCTGCTATGGAACAACAACCTCAGGTACCGGGTAACGGGCTGAACTATCTACAAGAGACATTAATTCGCCAGGCATTGAAACAGGGTGGACAACGAGGCTGGGAGCGTATGGCCCCACTGCGTGCTCAACTGCTGACCTGCACCGCCTGTTTTACCGCTCTATCCACGCTAGCCATCAGCGGCGTCGGTCTGGCAGTCACGAGTCCGCCCCTACCAGAGCCACAAGCAACCACGACCAGCAGCGCCGACGCTCCACCCGATTCGCTCGGTATTCAAGTAGACCCTGGAGACACTGAAATCGAACGCGGTACAAGTTTGCAGGTGATGGTCCGATTTGAGAAGAAACTCCCGTTTGAGGTCACATTGCATCACCAGGGCGGCGCCGCTGTCTCGCAACAGGTGCCGATGTCACAAAGCCTGGACGACCCTGTATTTGCCAGTCGCCTGTCCAACGTACAACAGGACATGGTCTACCACGTTTCCTATCCTGGCTGGAAAAGCCCCAGTTACCGCGTTCGCGTTTTCGATTATCCCGCACTTCAACAAGCGGATGCCAAACTCGTCTACCCTGGCTACACGGGGCTCTCTGAAAAGCAAGTCACCGATGTACGCCGCTTGACCGCTGTTGAAGGTACCCAGGTGACGCTCGCCATGTACCTCAACAAACCAATTCAGGTCGGGCATCTGCGAGACTCAGAAAACCGTGAAATCCCGCTGCAACCCACTGCAATAAATCCACACATGTACACCGTGGAAATGCCCCTGATGGCCTCCGGCCGCTATCGACTTCACCTGGTAGACGACCAGGAACGTTCCAATAAATTTCCGCCCGAATTCGTCTTCCGGGCGACTCCCAACCAGACGCCAAAACTCACCATCAAACACCCCGGACGCGATGTCCTCGTATCTCCCCTGGAAGAACTTCGCCTTAAGGCTGACGCGTGGGATGATTTTGGCCTGACCGATCTCGGATTAACGTACAACCTGGCTGGTCAGGAATCCCACGAAATACTCTTTGACCAACCATCCGAAACCGTCCGCCAACAGTCACTGGATCAGCTATTGGCCATGGAAGATCTCCAAGCCGAGCCTGACCAGTTACTCTCTTTTCATTTCTGGGCACAGGATATTGGTCCTGATGGCCAACCCCGTAAAACCTACAGTGACATGTACTTTGCCGAGGTCCGGCCGTTTGACGAAATCTACCGTTCTGCACCCTCGCCTCCCGGTGGCCAATCCCAGCAACAGGGGAACAACGCACAACAGTCCCCCTCAGGCGCCAGCGAGCAGCTCGCCGAGCTGCAGAAACAGATCATCAACGGCACCTGGAAATTACAGCGTCAGGTGGGAATTCGCTCCACACCGGAGACCTGGTCAGCCGACGCAACGGTCCTGCGTGACTCACAACAGTCCGCGCTCGATCAGCTGAGTGCGGTTGGTGCGGCAAGCGAAGACCCTGACGCCGCCGCCGACATCGACGCCATCCAAAAGCACATGAGGACAGCTGGCACACACCTTGCTGAAGCGCTCCAGGCTGACACCGAAGCTGCACAAGTTGAAGCTGCCTTGAAATCTGCACTCCAACAAGAACAAGCGGCCTACCAGGGCCTCCTCCGCTTGCGAGCTCGGGAGCATCAAGTCAGTCGACAAAACAACCAGAGAGGCCGTTCATCAAGCGCCCGCGGTTCGGCCAGCCGTTTTCAACAACAACTCGAACAACTCGAACTCGCAAATTCAGACAACCGTTACGAAACGCAAAGCCAGGCACAACCACAAACCGAGGAAGATAGCCAGCAGCGCGAAGACCGGCAGATCCTCAATCGTCTCCGCGAACTTGCGCGGCGTCAGGAAGATCTCAATGATCGCATTAAGGAGATGCAATCAGCGTTACAAGAGGCGGCTAACGAAGAGGAGCAGGAGGAAATCCAGAAACAGCTGCAGCGGTTACGAGATCAACAGCAAGAAATCCTCCGCGACACGGATGAACTCAGCAGCCGTATGCAGCAACCCGAAAACCTACCCAGAATGGCCGAGGCCCAACAACAGCTCGAAGAAGCTCGCCAGAATTTGACGCAGTCATCGGAAGCACTTCAGGACGGACAAGTCTCACAGGCAGCAGCCTCGGCGACCCGCGCCGAGCGTGACTTCAAGGAGCTCCGGGAAGAATTCCGCCAGTCCACCGCTGAACGTTTCTCCGATGCCATGAAACAGATGCGCGAAGATGCGCGTGAACTGACGCGAAACGAGCAGGCCATTGCCGACGAATTGAAATCACTCGATGAACCCAAGTCACGTTCCCTTCGCGAGACTCCGCAACGTGACCAGCTCGAGGAGGAGCTCGCCGAACAGCAGGCCGACATCGATAAACTACTCCAACGCATGGAAGAGACGATTACAGAAGCTGACGAGACAGAACCGCTCCTGTCCAATCAACTCTACGACACACTTCGCGACACACGGCAAGGACGATTACAGGATGCGATGCGCTCGACTCGGGAGTTGATCAAACAGGGTTTCCTGGAGAATGCCCGCAACGCTGAGGAAGTCGCTCGAGGTGAACTTGAAAAGCTCGAGGAGGGTGTCGAGAAGGCTGCCGAGAGTGTCCTGGGCGATGAAACCTCCGGTCTACGTCGTGCGCTCGACGAGGTCCGTGATCTTCAGGACCAGCTGGAAAGTGAAATCTCCCGCGCCACCGATGAACAGCCAAACGACTCGGATGCTCCGGAACCACAACAGGATCAACCACAACAGGGACAACCACAACAGGGACAACCACAACAGGGACAACCACAACAGGGACAACCACAACAGGGACAACCACA
>MDTE01182731.1_pt1 | contig 40740 bp, 33 predicted proteins | sample 811231 | NCBI WGS metagenome assembly MDTE01 (sample SAMN05326651, study PRJNA326480) | marine metagenome | isolation source: seawater | place: Indian Ocean: Red Sea | collected 2010
CAAAGCCCAAAGCCCAAAGCCCAAAGCCCAAAGCCCAAAGCCCAAAGCCCAAAGCCCAACGTGCCTCCGCCCTACACCTACCATCCGCGCGTGCTCGAAGAGCTGCTGCTCTTTGGCGTGCGGCCGTTGCCGACCACTCCGCCGGAGAAGGCCAAGGAGGTCGTCAACGATCTGTATCGGTATGAGCTGCGTCGGTTGAGCAAGCGGCTGCGCCGCAAGGAGATTCCGAACGCGGGTTATTCCGACCGGGTGGTCGAGCTGCGCAAGAAATACTTCCTGCTGTCGATCCGGCTGGAACTCTGGACTCGACCCGCGAACGCCGACGGGTAGGTCGTCCTGACCTACGCGATCGTGATTTCTTTGGTCAGGTAGACGTCCTGAATGGCGTTGAGCAGCGTGACGCCTTCGCTCATCGGGCGCTGGAACGCCTTCCGGCCAGAGATCAGGCCCGTGCCGCCGGCGCGCTTGTTGATGACGGCGGTTTTCACCGCCTCCTTGAGGTCGCTCTCGCCTGAGGACGCGCCGCCGGAGTTGATGAGTCCGGCCCGGCCCATGTAGCAGTTGGCTACCTGATAGCGGGTCAGGTCGATCGGGTGGTCGGTCGTCAGCTGTTCGTAGACGCCCTTGTGCGTCTTGCCGAACTTGAGCGCGGTATAGCCGCCGTTGGTCTCCGGCAGCTTCTGTTTGATGATGTCCGCCTCGATCGTCACGCCGAGGTGGTTCGCCTGCCCGGTCAGGTCGGCGGCGGTGTGGTAGTCGGCCTCGGCGGTCTTGAAGTCCGAGTTGCGGAGGTAGCACCACAGCACGGTGAACATTCCCAGTTCGTGCGCCTGCTGGAACATCTCCGACACCTCGATCAGTTGCCGGCGTGACTCGTCCGACCCGAAGTAGATCGTGGCGCCCACACCCATCGCACCCATGTCGAACGCCTGTTCGATGGTGGCGAAACGAATCTGGTCGAAGCTGTTCGGGTAGGAGATGAACTCGTTGTGGTTGAACTTCAGGATGAACGGGATCTTGTGCGCGTAGCGACGCGAGACGGCGCCGAGCACACCGAGGGTCGAGGCGACGGCGTTACATCCGCCGTCGATCGCGAGCTTCACGATGTTCTCGGGGTCGAAGTAGGCCGGATTCGGCGCGAACGAGGCGCCGCCAGAATGCTCGATGCCCTGGTCGACCGGCAGGATCGAGACGTAGCCGGTGTCGGCCAACCTGCCCGATCCGAAGAGCGACTGGAGTGCGGTCTGGACCCGAATCGGGCGGTCGGACGGGGCGACGCAGCGGTCGACGAAGTCGGGGCCCGGTAGATGGAGGCTGTCGGCGGGAATCGTCGAGCACGTATGTTCGAGCAGCGCGGCGTCATCGCTCAGCACGCTCAGAAGTCCGTCGAGTCCCGAAACACCTGCCTTGTAGTCGATCGTCGCTGAACCCACTGATCTCACCTCGGTCGTGAACGTGGCCGGGCCCGGAGCGCACCGGCCGGGAGGGAATCCTCGAACCGCGTGGCGCGGCTCACCGACCGCATATTGTATGAGAAACCGGAGGACAGCACGAAGTCCCCGCGTGGTGGCCTGATCGTGGCTACCGCTTGAGCAGCCAGCCCAGGACCGACCCTAGGTCGGCCGCTGGCGCACTGAACTCTTCGGGAGTCCACAGGGCCTGGAAGTCGTCGTGGGTGGGCGGGCCGAACGGCACGGGGCCGTTATGGAGATCGAAGCCCTCGTACAGGTTGATCTCCGGTGCTTGGGCGTAGACCGACACGTAGTAGTCGAGCTTGAGCAGCGACCGTTCCTCGTCGCTTTCGGGCAGGTCCGCCAGTCGCCGCTTCAGACGCTCGAGGTTGACCGCCAGCTCCACCGACGGGAGCGGGTCGACATCGCGCTCTTGCGCCGAGGCCCCTCCCAGCCAGAGCGCGAGCAGCAGGAGCGACGAGACGAGGATGGTGCGTCCCATGGACAACTCGACACTATCACCCCGGCCAGACGCCGACAACCCAGCCGGCTGGGGTGCTCCGAGAGTAAGACGCCGCCTCGTATAGAATGGTCGCCCGATTCTTCGAGGCCAGAGCTCCATGACCGAAAAAACCGACGCCCCCCCCGCAGCCCGTCCCCCCTCGGGTGGCCGCCCGCCGGCGGCCGCGATGGAGAAATTCGTGCCGGATCTGGTCGAGCACGGCGCTCCGGTGCGCGGCGAGGCGCAGAGCCTCGAATCGCGTCTCTTCGTCCAGCTCCAGGTCTTCACCGGGTGTCTCGACCAGGGCGCGGTGATCGATGCGGTTCGCTCCAGCGGCCTCGAGGCGGCGGTCTACGCCAACGTGAACGACCCGCGCGGGGTCGGCGTGGTGCTGATGACCGAAGATCCGCAGTTGTTCGTCGAAGCGGGACGGGAGTTGCTGGCCGGGCCGGTCTTCACGGGGCTGACCCCGTTGCCGGATTTCACCATGCTCGGACGCACCTATGCGAGCGGGCGTGAAGCCGACCTGGCCGACTTTCTGCTCCATCGGGTGCGTCGGCACGTCCTCGACCCGAATCAGCCCTGGGGCGTGTGGTATCCGCTGCGCCGTCTCGGCGCGTTCAATCGGCTGTCACGTGGCGAGCAGGGCAAGATCCTAATGGAGCACGGCATGATCGGCCGTGGATACGGCGAGCTCGGGTTGGCGGTGGACGTGCGGCTCGAGTGTCACGGTCTCGACCGGGATGACAACGAGTTCGTGATCGGGTTGATCGGTCCCGAGCTCTATCCGTTGTCGAAGCTGGTCAAGGACATGCGACCCACCGTGCAGACGTCCCAGTACATGCAGGAGATGGGGCCGTTCTTCGTGGGTCGAACGATCTACCAGGCGCCGGTGCCGGAGGCCTCCCGCTCCGACCAGTCCGACTACTAGTAGGCGAGGGCCCAACCCTCGCGACGTCGATCCGCGCCGGCGATCCGTCGACCGGTCATCTGGTCGATGACGACCGCCTGCGCCCCTCCGAACTCGGCGGTCCAGCCTGTCCTGGCGTGGACGGTATAGCCGCGCGCTTCGAGCGCGTCCCGCACCTCCTGAGGCATCCGATCCTCGATCGCCAGCGATCCGTCGTTCAGTCGTCGGATGCGGGGCGCGTCGATCGCCTCCTGCGGGCTCATCCCGAACAGATGGATGTTGTTCAGTACCTGGGTGATTGTGTGGGTCTGGCCGTCGCCTCCCGGAGTGCCCAGCGCGAGCAGCGGGAGATCGTTGCTCAGGACGATGACCGGGCAGAGGGTGTGGAACGGGCGCCGATATGGGGCGAAGACGTTGGGGTGTGCTTCATCGAGCTGAAAGAGTGAGCCCCGGTTGTGGAGAACGATGCCGGTCTCGGGTACGACCAGGCCGGAGCCAAAGCTCGCGAACAGGCTCTGAATCAGCGAGACGACGTTTCCGTACTGGTCGACGGCGATCACATAGACGGTGTTCGGATTGTCCTCGCTCGTGATCGCCTCGACGATGGGCGCTCGACCTCCAGGGTCGATGCCCTCGGCCAGGGCCCGGATACGGCCCGGTTCGAGCAGCTCGTCGGGCGTGGTGCGCATGGCGGCCGGGTCGGCCACTTCGGCGTCCCGGTCGAGGAAGGCGAGGCGTATCGCCTCGGCCACGGTGTGGAGATAGTCGGGCGAGTTGTGTCCCATGGCCGTCAGGTCATGGTGCTGCAGCAGGGCCAGCTCTTCGAGCAGGGTGACGCCCTGGCTGTTGGGCGGCATGGCCACCACCTCGAGCCCCTGATACCGCGTCCGGATCGGCACCGTCCACTCGGGCAGGTAGTTCTCCATGTCGTTGTAGCCGACCAGCCCTCCCCGCTCTTCGATGAAGCGCACGATCCGCCGACCCAGCGCGCCGGTATACAACTCCTCCCATCCTTGTTCCTGGATGGTCCTGAGAGTCGCGGCCAGGTCGGGACGCGGCAGCACCGAGCCGACCGTCGGCGCCGCGCCCCCAGGCAAGAAGATTCGAGCCGCTTCCGGCTCCGCCCGGAGCTTGTCCTCGGCGGCTAGGATGTCTTCCTCCAGCCGCTCCGAAACCGGCAGGCCCTGTTCGGCCAGGAGGATCGCCGGTTGCAGGGCCTGGGCCAGGGGGATGGTGCCGAAGCGACGCAGTCCCTCGGCCCAGCCGCCGACCGCGCCCGGGACCGAGATGCTGAGCGGCCCGGTCGCGGGCATCTCTTCGTGCCCCGCCGCCTTCAGCTCCTCGAGCGTCATCCGGCTGCCGGCGCGACCTGACGCATTCAGCCCGTAGGTCAGGTTCGTGGCCGAGTCGTGGTAGAGGAGCAGCATGTCGCCACCCACGCCGTTCATGTGCGGGCGAGCCACGGCCAGCACGGCAGCGGCGGTGATGGCCGCGTCCATGGCGAGCCCGCCACCCTGCAGCACCGCGAGTCCGGCCTCGGCGGCCAGTGGGTGACCGGCCGTCACCGCCACTTCGGTGCCGCGGGCGTCCCGACCCGGTTCCACGTCCCGGGCGATCGTGGCGCCGCAGCCCACACCCGTTGACGCGACGACGGCGGCGAGTCCGACCGTGGCGATGCGCCGAGACAGGGAGTGAGTGCGCTGTACCAGCATGCGTTCCTCCAGACCGGTCGATCTTACCGTGAGTATTTGACCCCATTTGGTCGCCGGTCGGCCTATTGGCAACGTCTGGTAGGATTGCGGCCATGCCGGACCAGCACGAGCGTCTCGATGTGTTGCCGTTGCCCGACACCGGTCCACGCGGACTGATGCGGCACTTCGGTCCGGGGCTCATCTTGATGATGACCGGGATCGGCACCAGTCACCTGGTGACCGCGCCGGTGGCCGGTGGGCGTTTCGGATATGCCCTACTCTGGTGTATTCCGCTCGCCTACGTCTTCAAGTACTACGGCTTCGAGATGGCGTTCCGGTTCACCAACGCCACCGGGCGGAGCATGCTTGACGCCTACTCCACCGCACCCGGGAAGTGGCCGGTCTACTACGTGCTGGTCACCACCGTGATCCAGTGCGCCCTCGGGCAGGCCGGCCGGCTGGCCGCCGCGGCCGCCGTGCTCTTCTTCATCTTCTCGGAGTTCTTCGGGCTGGGGTTGCCCAGCTGGGTGTTCGGGTTGAGCCTGGGGGCGGTCTCGGTCGGGATCATCCTCTACGGCCGCTACGCCGCGGTCGAGCTTGCCACCAAGATCCTGGCCGGCATTCTGTTCGTGTCCACGGTGGGCGTGTATCTGTTCGAGCCGGCGCCCCTGTCGGCGATGGGTCGGTTCTTTACGGTCGAGATCCCGGGCGGGTCGTGGCTCGTGATCGCCTCGTTCCTGGGATTGCTACCGACCGGCATCGACGTCTCCTTGCAGGCGTCCGAGTGGGGCAAGGCGAAGCGGGCCGGGATGGGCCGGATCCGTGAGCAGCTCGAGGCCGAAGGCATCGCGAAGCGTTTCGACCCGTTCTCGTCGAGCAAGGAAGACCTGGCGGTCGATGTCTCGGCGCTGCCGGAGCACACACAGGAGTACTGCCGACGGTGGTTCCGGATCGGCATTCTCGACTTCACGATGGGACACATCGTGTCGTTCCTGCTGGCGTCGATCTTCCTGCTGCTGGCGGCGGTGTGGCTGTATCCCGCCGAAGTGGCGGGGACGGGCGTGATCGGCGAGATTGCCAGGATCTTCACCGACAGCGTCGGGCCCGGAATGATGTTCGTGTTCGTCGGCGGGGCGTTTGCCGCTACCTTTTCCACCGCCTTCAACTACTTCGACGGATGGCCTCGGGTTGTGGCCGCGTGCTGCCGTAACCTGTTTCCGTCCACGGCGGCGCTATCAGGTATCGCCACCGACCGGCTCACGGCCGAGCATCGCAGCGCCTGGATGTCGGAGTACAACATCTACCGGATCACGATGTTCTACTCGCTTATCACCGCGGTCCTGATCATCGCGGGCTTCGAGCGGCCGGTGCAGCTCGTGTTGCTGTCCTCAGCGCTCGCCTACTTCATCGCGCCGGTCATCTTTTTTCTCAACATCTACTACTGTCTGACCGTCATTCCGAAGACCGACAAGGCGTTCTACCCGTCCCAGCCGGTGATCTGGTTCAGCTGGCTCAGCCTCGCGGTGTTCACCGGCATGACCGGTCTGATCATCCTCGACCGGTTGTTCGACGTCGCCTTGTTCGGAGGCTAGTCGAAGGCGCGCGACGGGCGTGGGAGCGCTGCAGGTGGGCCGATATCGACAAGCGCTGGCTGGTCTCGTGCTGGCGGCCGCAGCGAGTGTGTCCGCATTGGCCCAACCGGTCGAAGTGCGGGTGACCGAGCGGGCCCGCGACGTGGCGCCCGGCGAGCTCGTTGTCGTCGGGGTCGCGGCCGATGAGCCGCTGTCGGCGGTCGAGGGCCGTATCTTCGACCGGCGCGTCGGGTTCTATCGGGGGCCTGATGGAGACTGGCACGGCCTGGTGGGCGTCGACCTCGACGTGGAGCCTGGGCTGCACGATCTGCAGCTACGGGTGACGGCGGTGGCCGGAGGGCGCACGACCGAGGTGTTACACCGGCTCGGAGTGGGCGACAAGGCCTATCCCACCCGTCAGCTCCGAGTGGCCCCCAGATATGTCGAGCCGCCGCCGGAGGTGGCCGAGCGGATCGCTCGTGAGTCGACCGAGCAGCAGGCGATCTTCGCGTCCTCGTCGCCGGACCGGCTCTGGCGGGGCGCCTGGGGTCGCCCTGTTCCGGGCGCGGCCACGAGCGCCTTCGGCAGTCGGAGCGTATTCAATGGCCAGCCGCGCAATCCGCACAGCGGCGCCGACTTTCGAGCCGGAGAAGGCACCCCGATCGAAGCGCCCAATCACGGCCGTGTCGTGTTGACCGGAGACACCTATTTCTCAGGCGGCTCGGTCATCCTCGACCATGGGTGGGGACTCTACTCGTACTTCGCTCACCTGTCGGAGATCCTGGTCGAGGAGGGCGCGCTCGTCGAGCTTGGGCAGGTGGTCGGCAAGGCGGGCTCGACCGGCCGCGTGACCGGACCGCACCTCCACTGGACGGTCCGCCTCAACGGCGCCCGCGTCGACCCGCTCTCCCTGCTAGAACTGCTTCCCTAGCTCGACCCGCGTCGGTTGTGACCGACGAAGCAACGCCGCCAGACGCAAGCCTCGCCTGGATTCCCTAGAAGCGGAACCGAATCCCCGTCGTGACCTGGAGACCGCCAAGGTCGACCGAGATGGGCGAGTCGCCTACCTGCAGGTCCGCCGAGCCGCTGACGTAGCGGAACAGGACCCCCAGCCCGACCTGGCGCATCGTCTCGATCCCGCTTAGGCCTGGGATGCGATGGAGGACGTAGGCGTCGACGTCGATGCCGGCGTTCACGCCCAAGGCGTTCTCGGACTGCGTGGTCTGGGAATGTCCTTCGAAGAGCACGTCGCCAAACGGGAATCCGACCTCGCGGTGCCGTACCGCCGAGACAAGATCCTGCCTGGCGTTGATCAGGCTGGGGCCGCCAGAGAAGGAAACGACCAGCCAGTCGTTGAACTGGGTGACCCACAACGCGCGCAGGTGTACGCCCAGTTCCTCCCGGCGGAGACCGCCGGCGACGCCACTGCTCGTCCGGGGGAGGTCGAAGAAGAACGGATGGGGCAGCTCGGTGTTCAGACGCGCCGGGTTGATGGAGCTGTAGCTCGAGACATCCAGCCCGACCGCCAGATTGCGCCACAACAGGAACGAGATGCCTCCATCGATCACGACGCCTTGCCTGATCTCGTAATCGGCCTCGAAGTTGCCGAGTTCGGAGAAGGCCTCGAAGGTGGTGGTGCCGACAAAGGTGCGGGCGGCCGGGCGCCACCCGCCGTCAATGCGCGCCGTGATCCGCTCGGTGGGTCGGCCTTGGGCGAAGGCGACGTCCCCGAGCAGCGTGGGCGCTGCGAAAAGCGCTAGGGCGCCCAGAAGCAGGCGCCTTGCGGTCCGTATGGTTATGACGAGTCTCGACATCGTGTTTCTTGGTCCGTGACGCTACAGCACCCCAACGGCGTTCCAGGCCTGGATGACCACGGCTTCGGGCGTGCTCCCGACGCCGTAGAGGTCGCGGGCCGCTTGGATGGTCGCGGCTCGGGCGTCGGAGAAGGTCGACAATGGGGTCAGGAAGTTGGTGAACGCACGGAAGAAGACCTGCTCCATCTGCTCCCGGTTCGTGGCGCCGACCCCGGTGACGCTGAGTCCTGACACACGGTTCGTTCCGCCCTCGATGGCGAGGTAGTACGCGTGGGTGGCGATCAGTGAGTTCGTGTGGATGCCCCCGTTGTCGTTGAGGCCGAGGAAGCGAAGACTGTAGTGGTCCGGGTCTCCGAACTGCTGTGGATTCGGGAGCGACCGGATGCCGCCGGGCTCGATGACGTCCTCCCCCAGCAGGTAGTCGGCCACACCGGCTCCGTCGCGGAAGAACGGTTCGGCGTAGTGTTCCACCTCCACGCCGATGATGTCGGAGAACGCTTCGTTGAGCGCGCCCGACTCGTCGAGGGGAATCAGCGCCGAGGTGAAGTCGGTGACGGCGTGCGCGAGTTCGTGGGCCACCACGTCGAGCGCGCCCGAGAAGTAGCCGACACGGCGGCCCCCGAGCAGCACGTTGGGCGGGAGCCCTTCGCCGAACACGGCCAGCCCGACACCGTCCGGACCACAGACGCCGCAGTAGAAGGCGTTCAGATGGAAAATCCCGACCAGCTCGGGTGGAGCGGTGAACACGTCCGACCGGTCGATCGGGTGGACCAGGCTGATCATCCGGACGTTTTCGGCGTTCAGGCCCTGTCGTCCGAAGCGGTCGAACAGATAGTCGTAGGTCCAGCCCATCCCGACGTGGGCGTCGACGCTCGCGCCGTCCAGCCAGTCGTTGTCGGCGTCAGCTGCCAGGTCGGCGTCGAACAGCTGTGCGCCCCCGTCGAGCACGGCGAGCGTTCGCACCCAGTCGCCGCGGAGGTCGAACGTGAAGACGTCGGCTGGTCGGAGCCGGTCGTGCGCCAGGAACGCCCCGCCAACCGTCGTGACACTGAGCTTCTTGCGGTCACTCTTCACGCCCAGCCCGTCCCCGACCGTACACTGCTGACACGGCAGCCTGGGCTGCTGGGTCTTCAGGTCGTCGTAGGACCAGACCACCTCGCCGCTGGTGGCATCGATGAAGTACGCCATCAGTCGGGCGCCGGTGAACACCCTGGCCTCATACACCAGGCGGTCGGTGTCGACGCCCTCCCGTGCCGGGAGAACGAGCAGCCGAGGCTCGGTCATCCGTCGACCAGATTGGGCGAGATCGTCGAAGACCGCGGCCGCCTCGGTCGGCGACAGCGCCGGCGTGGTGTCCAGCGTAAGCCCGTCGTAGAGGGTGCCGAAGATCGACACGGTCGCGCCCTGGTCGGCTTGCCGTGTGAGCTCGGCCCCGAACACCGGGACGCCACGATGAACCTGGACGAGTCGTTCGTGGGTCCGGTCGGCCAGCTGCGGGTCGATGCTACGCTTCCGGACCAGCAGACTGCCTTCGCGGCGGAGCGCCTCGACGGTGGCGTCGGCTTCGCGAAGGAGGGACAGCTCGTCCTGGCTCCCCACACGCATCGTGCGGCCACCGGGCAGCGTTTGGGCCACGGCGTACTGCCCCATCGCAACCCAGACGATGAGCGCACCAAGAACGCCGACGAGAACGCGAGACGAGGGCATGGCTGTGACGACTCGGGTGTTGCTCTGGCGGCAGCAGACGCCGCCGGCGCCGGCTCATTGTAGTGGATCTGCGGCCGCGGGGGGCGAGGATACAATCGGTTGTGGTGAGCTCACACACTATCGGGATCGGTCGCCGCGGCCATCTTCGGAGCGTCGCCGGGCTGACGCTCCTGCTCGTCGCCACCGCGCCGGCGGTGGCGCAGCCAGGAGGGCCGGCTCGTGGCTCCCTCGTCGTCGTTGGTGGCGCCATGCGCGACCCCGTCATCCTGGAGCGGTTCTTCGAACTGGCCGGCGGTCCGGATGCGCCGATCGTCGTCATCCCGACCGCGGGTGGCGCCGAACGCTACGACCAGTACTACCCGGGGCTACGCCGGTTCCGCGAAGCCGGAGCCACGGATCTCACCGTGCTCCACACCACCGACCGGGCCGAGGCCGACTCCATCGCGTTTGTCGAGCCGCTCCGTCGCGCGCGTGGGGTGTGGTTTCCGGGCGGGCGCCAGTGGCGGCTCGCCGACGCGTATCTACACACGCGCGTGCATCGTGAGCTGGATGCGGTGCTCGAGCGCGGCGGCGTCCTCGGCGGGTCCTCGGCGGGGGCCACGATTCTGGGCTCCTATCTGGTCCGAGGCGACACCGCGACCAACACCATCATGATGGGCGACCACATCGAAGGGTTTGGCTACCTCCGAGAGACCGCCATCGACCAGCATCTGCTGCGGCGCAACCGGCAGTTCGACCTGATCGAAGTGATCGAGGCGCATCCGGCGCTCCTCGGTATCGGACTCGATGAAGACACCGCCATCGTCGTCCAAGGCGACCAGTTCGAGGTGATCGGACAGAGCTATGTCGCGATCTACGACCACCAGCGTTTGCTCGACTCGGGTGGTCGCTTCTACTTTCTCGGCGACGGCGATCGCTACGACTTGGCCCGACGCCAGGCCTATCGCGTCGAGCCGCGACCGAGCCCCCTCGAGCGTGTTGTCGAGGAAGCCTGGCCGGATCGCTAGTCGATCTGGATCAGCGCCTCTACGAGCGCGTCCATGTCAGCACGATCGTTGTAGAGGTGCGGGGCCACTCGGATGGCGTCGCCGCGCATCGAGACTGAGATCTGGCGCCGGCGAAGACGCTCCCCGAGTCGGTCGCGGTCCGTGCCGGCCGGCAGATGCAGACCGAGCAGGTGCGGCGCCCGCCAATGGGCGGACTCCATCCAGTAGCCACGTGCCTCGAGGGCCGACTTCACCGGGTCGGTCAGTTCACGGCAATAGGCGGAGATCGTCGGGACCGTCCACTCCAGGACGAGCTTCAGGGCCGCGGCCAGCATCGGGAGCAGCGTGAAGTTCGACCGTTCGCCGACGTCGTAGCGGATGGCCGCGGGCTGATACTCGTCGCGATAGTGCACGAGGTCCGCGAACTGGTCGCTTCCGCGACGGGTGATCCAGTTCTCCTCGATGGGTCGCCCGCCGTCGAAGGCCGGTCCGAAGTAGGCCAGCGCGGTCGAGTACGGACCGAGCAGCCATTTGTAGCCGGCGCACACTAGGGCGTCGGGCCGGATCTCGCCGACGTCGAAGGGGAGCGCGCCCACCGACTGCGTGCCGTCCACGGCCACCCAGGCCTGGCACTCTCGCGCCCGCTCGCCGATCCGGGCTAGATCGAATCGCGTACCATCGGTCCAGTGGACGTGAGGGAGCGCGACGAGCGTCGTCTGGTGGTCGATGGCGGCCAGGACCCTGGCGTTCCACGCCGCGCCCCGACCGCCCTCGGCCCCCCGTTCCGGCGCCTCGACGGTTCTCAGCTAGAGCTGTTCATCCGCGCACAGGCGCCGCCACGCGTACACGTTGCTGGGGAACTGTTCCTCGATGACCACGATGTTGCCGCCACGAGCCACCGGCAGGTTCCGCGCCACGATGGCCAGCCCGTAGGAGACCGACGGTAACAGCGCGACACGGTTCGGGTCGGAGACGTTTACCAGCCGGGAGAACAGCGCCCGGACGAGGTCGCTCTCGTCGAAGAAGTCCGCCGGGGTCATCAGATGTGGCGCGGCTCGTCGGTCGATGCCCGCAATCCCGGCCGCCCGGACCGTGTCGGCCAGCGGAGCCATGAAGGCGCAGTTGAGATAGTGCACCCCATCGGGGAGCAGGAAGCGAGTTCTCTGGCAGGTGGCCACCGGGCGACCAGTATACGGCGCATACAATGGCGGGACACGACCACGAGGAGAGGGGCGATGACACGAGGGTGCGGGCGTCGGGCGTGGCTCAGACTGGTCGTGCCGACCAACCGGCCTCGGTCGTTGAGGACCGGTAGGTGTCGGATGCGGGTGGTGGTCATCACCTCGTCCGCGATCGACAGTTCGTCGTTGCGTCCGAGGGTCGTGACGGGCGTGGTCATCAGGTCCTGAACTGTCCGCATGAGTGCCTCCCCCGAAGGAGAGAACCAACATTCGTGTCGGCGCCAGACCGTCGGCCGCCCGGCGGGTGCGGCACGCCTGTTGCGTCATCCCATACCGAAGGGAGACGTTCTCATGACGAAACGACAGGCGACGCAACTTAAGGGACCGGGGCCATGGCTGCCACTGGCGTAGCGCTGTCCGCCGTTGGCCTGCTGGTCGGAATGCCGACGCTCATCGCGGTCGGGTTGCTGCTGTGCTGGGGCGGCGCCTTCCTGACCCTGATCGGGTTTCTGCAGCTCCCGGCATAGGCTACGCGGGTGTGCCCAGAAACGATCGCCAGCCGGGGGAAGGGTCGGCCGCGATCGCCCCTGGGCGCTCAGGTCCACCGGGAGGAACCACTCGGTTTCTCTTGTCCGGTGCCACTCGAGTTCAAGCAAGCTCGATGCCGGCAGTCTCCGGCCGATGGCGCACTGACCTGTGGCGCCGAAGGCGCTCCGGTTCGATGCCACGCAGGTGCAGCTGGCGCTGTTCAATCTGCTGGTGAATGCGGCGCAGGCGACCGAAGGACGCGGACAGGTCAGGGTGACCGTGGAGGATGGCGAACAGTGGTGCGACATCGTCGTAGCGGACGATGGGCCCGGCTTCGACCAGGGTGCGGCCGAGCGGCTGTTCGAGCCTTTCTACACGACGAAGCACCGAGGGACCGGTCTGGGGCTGGCCACCGCGCGTCGCGTGGTCGAGATGCACGACGGGACGCTCACCGCGAGCCTCGGACCCCACGGCGGCGCAGTGATGCGGATGCGCCTGCCGATCATCTGAGGGCGCCGGAGAGGTGCACCTCAGCCAGACCGATGCCGCGTTCTCCGGCCACCGCATACAGCAGGTAGGTGCGCCCGTCCTCTTCGAAGATCGCCGGGTCGCGCAGCTGATTCACCGGTTCGTTGATCGACCCGCCGCGGGACGGCTCCACCGGGCGGTCGGCGCCCTCCCAGCGCCGCTCGGGGCGCAGCACCTCCTCCGGGTCCGACGCACGCCACGAGCGCCAGTCGCCGCGCAGGTCGATGGTCGACACCAGGATGCGTTCGGGCGCCGCCCCGCGTTCGCTGAAGAACACATATAGGAGGTTGTCGCGCAGGAGGAGCGCCGAGTGGCGCATGTCAGGCGTAAAGAGCTGCGGACCCTCCTCGAAGTCGGTCAAGCCGTCACGAGACCGATAGAAGACCCCCGGCATGGCCAGGCTGTAGATGTAGCCGTCGTATCTGAACGCTCGAAAATAGGGGCGTCCAAGGATTTCGGGGCGGCCATCGAAGTGGAGGCCATCGGCCGAAGTGGCCGCCCGGGTCACCTGCCGGCCGACGTCACGTCCGTGGACATACATGACGATCTGCCGGGCAGCCTCGTCGATATGCACGTCCGGCGACGCGATGTGGACATAGGCGCCGTCCGGCGCGCAGGGCGGGCAGGTGGTGGGGAAGTGCGATTGATCGAGTCGCAGGGTGCCCGGTTCGTGGGTGGTCCATGGACCCTCCAGCGCATCGGCGTAGGCCAGTCGGATGTAGGTGCCTTCGTGGTCGGCGAAGTAGAGGTAGTAGGCGCCGAGCGGCGACTCGATCCAGTCGGGCACCCGGATGAGCGACGGACCGGCGATGTTGCTCCCCATCCGAGCGTCCATCTCCGGCGTGATGATCGGACGGTCGAGCAGCCGCTCGACCTGGACCGGCTGCGCGCTCAGTGGTGGCGGCAGCAGCGGGTGGAGCAGCAGGGCGCTCATGATGATCAGGCGGCAACGGGTCATGGAGAGCCTCCGACGTCTGTCCGGGAACGATTCGTGACGTCATTCTAGTGGCTCCCACGCGCCTCGCCGATGCTTCACCGATGGCATAATGTCGTGCTCGGAACCCCGGCGGCGGGGTGTTCGGGACACACCAAGGAGACTCAGGACCATGAAGGCGCTCGACGGAGTTCGCATCCTCGACATGACCCATGTGCAGTCGGGGCCGACGTGCACACAGTTGCTCGCCTGGTTCGGCGCCGACGTCATCAAGGTGGAACGGCCTGGCAAGGGAGACGCCACCCGTAGCCAGCTTCGCGATATTCCCGACGTGGACAGCCTCTATTTCACGATGCTGAACCACAACAAGCGGAGCGTGACGCTGAACACCAAGGGTGAGCGAGGCAAGGCCATCTTCACGCAACTGATCGAATCGTGTGATGTGCTGGTCGAGAACTTTGCTCCCGGCGCGCTGGACCGGATGGGCTTCTCCTGGGAGCGGATCCAGGAGATCAACCCCCGCATCATCTATGCCTCGGTCAAGGGCTTCGGCCCCGGTCCCTATGAGGATTGCAAGGTCTACGAGAACGTGGCGCAGTGCACGGGCGGGGGAGCGAGCACCACCGGGTTTCCCGAGGGCCCGCCGGTCGTGTCGGGTGCGCAGATCGGCGACTCGGGAACCGGGCTGCACCTGGCGCTGGGCATCGTCACGGCGCTGTTCCAGCGGGAGACCACGGGCCGTGGGCAGCGGGTCGAGTGCGCGATGCAGGACGGGGTGCTCAATCTCTGTCGGGTGAAGCTGCGGGACCAGCAGCGGCTGATGCATGGCCCGCTCAAGGAGTATCCGCAGTACCCCCACGGGACGTTCGGGGACGCGACGCCACGGGCGGGCAACGCGTCGGGCGGGGGGCAGCCCGGGTGGATCGTGAAGTGCAAGGGGTGGGAGACCGACCCCGACGCCTATCTCTACATCATCGCGCAGGCCGCCGCCTTCAACGGGCTGGCCAAGGTGGTGGGACACGAGGACTGGCTCGAAGACCCGGATTGGAACAGCGCCGAGGCTCGACTTCCCAAGATCGATCAGATGTTCGACGAGATCGAGAAGTGGACCATGACCAAGACGAAGTTCGAGGCTATGGAGATACTCAATCCGTTGAACGTGCCCTGTGGGCCGGTGCTCTCGATGAAGGAGCTGTCTGAGGAGCCGTCGCTTCGAGCCACCGGCACCGTCGTCGAGGTGGATCATCCGGAGCGCGGGGTGTATCTGACGGTCGGCAATCCGATCAAGCTGTCCGATTCACCCGCCGAGGTGCGCCGGTCGCCGCTGCTCGGCGAACACACCGACGAGGTGCTGAAGCAGGTGCTCGGGATGGACGATGAGGCGATCGCGGCCGCGAAGGCCGACGGAGCAGTGTAGGGCCAATGAAGATTTGTGTTGTCGGGGCGGGGGCGATCGGCGGGTACATGGCTGTGCGGCTGGCCAACGCCGGGCACGAGGTGTCGGCGATTGCGCGCGGCCCGCATCTGGCGGCGATCAAGGCCAACGGAATGACCCTGGTCGAAGGTGACGACCGGCAGGTGGCCGCGATGAGGGCGACCGATCAGATCACGGATCTGGACGCCCAGGACGTCGTGCTGCTGGCACTCAAGGCGCACCAGATTGCTCCCGTCGTTGACCAGCTTCCGTCGCTGTTTGGTCCCGACACTGTCCTGGTGACGCTGCAGAACGGCATTCCCTGGTGGTACTTCCAGAAGCTCGAAGGTCCGTACACCAATCGCGTCGTCGAGACCGTCGATCCGGGCGGTGTGTTGTTGAAGGCGGTTGACCCGGACCGCGTGATCGGATGCATCGCCTATCCGGCCGCCACCATCGCAGAACCCGGTGTCATCCAGCATGTCGAAGGCAACCGCTTCCCTGTGGGTGAGCTGGACGGTCGTGAGTCGGAGCGGGTCAAGGCGATCGCGAGCCTGTTCGAGGAGGGCGGCTTCAAGGCGCGGGTGCTCGACGACATCCGGTCCGAGATCTGGCTGAAGCTCTGGGGCAATCTGACCTTCAACCCGATCAGCGCGGTGACGCACTCGACGCTGGTGGACATCTGTCAGTTCCCGCTGACCCGGACCCTCGCGGCCACGATGATGACCGAGGCGCAGGCGGTGGCTGAGCGTCTGGGCGCGCACTTCCGGGTACCGATGGAGCGGCGGATTTCAGGCGCGGAGTCGGTCGGCAAGCACAAGACGTCGATGTTGCAGGACGTCGAAGTGGGCAAGCCGCTCGAGATCGACGGGATGCTCGGGGTGGTGATCGAGCTGGCCGAGATGACCGACGTCGAGGTGCCCACGCTACGCGCGCTCTATGCGTGCGTCAGCCTGCTCAACAAGACCATCCAGGACGAGGGATTCCGGATTAAGGGAGCGCCGCGATAGCCCCACCGGAATCCCCGTTCCCATCGTTCTACGGCAGGGTGAAGCGCCGGGGCAGGCTCAAGTCGCCTGAGAGTACGTCATACACCTCGTACGCGCCCAGCGTAGGACGGTTCGGATCCTCCAGGTTCACCTCCAGATACGCACTTACGGCATCGTAGCGGAACGTCTTGAGCGCCAGAATCCGTCCGGCAGGTACCGGGATTCGTAGGGTGTCTTCTTGCAGCACGACCGGGAAACCGGGTGAGTCAGGATAGCTCGTCATCCCGGCGTTGGTTGGAGGCAGGACGGTTTCCGGCTGTGCCTCTTCGACGGCCTTGACCGCCAGCCCGCCTGCGACACGCTCGTCTGGAACCAGCACGACCCAGTGCGTGTGGAAGACGGTGCCGTCATCGCCAGGGTCGCCGTTGCGGTTCTCGTCCCACAGCGGCGTGTCGTCGAAGTCTGGGTGCACGGTGGCCACCAGCGCCAAGATGCCGTCTGCGCCCGAGAACCCGACCTGTTCCGCGTTCAAGGTTGTCGGAAAGACGTAGGCGAGCACCGGCGCCTCGTGGAACTGGCCGGCCGGGGTGGGCCGGGTCGCACCCGCCTCGTCCCCGACGCGTATCTCGAACACCACTAGATCAAGGTCGGGGAGATAGGTCACGGCGGCGTCGGTCAGTTCCAGATCCGGTGTTCTTGGCACTGGACCCGCCGCAACTGCGGTGGCGGGCGTCAGAAGCACGCTCATGCTGATGAGCATGGATGCGGCAGCGCAGGTCAGTCGAGTAGGTGTCATCAGGGCTCCTTGGTTAATAGTATCGAGTCGATGCTATTTTTGACCGGCCCTGAATTTGTTGAGGTCGTATCGAGTCGATACACTTCGAGGGATGCCGCTGAGTGCCTACGAGTACCTGACTCGGATCGGTCGTCTGGTCCAGGCGGAGGAGCGCGCTTCGGCCGGCGGGCTTCCGCCGGTGCAGCTGCACGCGCTTGACTACCTGGTCCGTTGCAATCGCTACAGTGACAAGCCCGCGGCCGTTGGGGACTACCTACAGGTCACCAAGGGAACGGCGTCACAGACTTTGTTGGCCCTGGAGAGACGGGGGCTGATAGAGAAGCGGTCCGATGCGGCTGACCGCCGGATTGTGAGACTCCGCGTCACGAGCCGGGGCCGATCACTGCTGCGCCGCGCGATGCCGCCACCCCTCGTCGTGACGGCGCTAGACGGTCTCCCGGCTGAGCAGCGCCGAAGAATCATGGGCGCGCTCGACTCGTTCCTGAGAGAGCTGCAGCGGGTCAATCAGGGCCGTTCGTTCGGGGTGTGTCACACCTGCAGACACTTCGTCCGAGAGGGCAACGAGCGGTTTCGCTGCGGCCTGACCTCAGACGCGCTGTCGGTAGACGAGAGCACGCGCATCTGCCGGGAGCACGAGTCGGCCGGCGTCAGCAACCGGAAAGGCGCGTCCCAGTAACGACGTCAGTAGTCGTCGGCGGCGAGCGAGGCCCGGATGATCTCGCGGTCGTTGCGCTGTACGACGTGCTGGTTGGCGAAGGCCGGGTGCGACCAGCTCACCAGCCGGTCGAAGGCGCGCCGTGGGCCGTAGCCGGCGCTCATCGTCGGCTCGATCAGCGTTGTGCGGCTGTGCTCCACATACCCGTCCGGCGTGAACTCGGCGATGATCAGGTCGCCCTCGTCGTTCTGCACGAAGTAGCGGTCGCCGTGTCGCACCATGTAGGCGCCGCCCCATCTGGCTTGCGGCGTCATGTCCAGGCTCATCCACAGACGATCGCCGGTCCGGGCATCGAGCCCGCGCAGCTCGCCATAGCTGCCCACGCCGTAGATGTAGTCGCCGTCCACGATCGGGGTCGTGATCATCGCGTGCAGGCCGTCGGTGGCCTCGGGCAGGCTATCGCGCCCGGTGCCTTGCCACAGCATGGTGGCGTCGGGCCGGTCGGAGCTCAGCCGCATCATCATCGAGCCGCGGTAGAACTGCGACACCAGCAGATAGTCGCCGTCGCGGGCCGGGGTGGCCACCGACACACTCGATTGCACCTCCCACGGCTGGTTCCAGTAGATCTCACCGGTTTCGGGGTCGAGTGAGGTCAAGGCGGTGGGGTGCCAGATGATGAGCTGACGCGCGCCGCCGGCTTCGTAGATCACCGGCTGGCCGTAGCCCATCTCGGAGGTTACCTCGATCGACCGCCAGATCTCCTCGCCCGTGTGCTTGTCGAACGCCATGACCAGCGCGTCCGGCTCGCCGCCCACGATGGTGATCAGCCGGTCGCCGTCGACCAGCGGCGCGCTCGCCACGCCCCAGGTCGGGACGCTCGTGTCGTAGTCGGCGATGTAGTCCTTCTCCCAGATCACCTCGCCGGTCTCGACCCTCAGGCAGAGCAGACGGCCGGTGGCGCCCACGACGTAGACCCGGTCGCCATCCACGGTCGGCGTCGCGCGCGGTCCGACGGCATAGGAGAACATCAGCATCCGGTAGGTGGTAGTCCACTCGTGGGTCCAGAGCACGTCGCCGGTTTCTTCGTCGAGTGCGAGCAACCGTTCCGTCCCGTCGACCGTGCGCGACTCCGGGTCCTCCAGCCAGTCGAGTACGAACACCCGCCCGCCGGCGACGGCCGGGCCGGCGTACCCATGGCGCACCGGCACCCGCCAGGTCACCTTCAGCTCCTCGGGCAGCTCGGTGACGATGCCAGTGTCGTTCCAGATCGCCAGGCGATCGGCGCCGCGCCACTGCGGCCAGTCTTCGGCCGAGAGCGAGAGTGCGCTCGCCGCGAGGAGTCCTGCCAGAGCCAGAGCCAGAGCCGTCCGGTTCATCTCGTCCTCCGTTGGACACTCAATTCAAGACGTCGAAGAGGTAGCTGTACTTGACGATGATGTTGCGCCCCGCGAACTCCGGAATGATCTCGCCCAGCCCCTCGGTCTCGTTGTAGACGAAGAAGAAACCGGTGTTCGCGTCCTGGAGCCAGCCGAGCCGGAAGTTGACCGACCACAGGTCGGCGCTGTCGTTGTGTTGCAGCAGCGTCTGGGCGTAGAGCCGCGGCGAGAAGTTGTAGCCGACGCTCACGCTCGTCAGGTTCGTGATCGTGCTGCCGCTCGCCAGGTCGATGTCGTTCCGGCTGTAGCTGAGCGACAGGTTGAACGTCTCGCCGTAGCGGGCGTTGATCGACGGGCGGATGGTGATGATGTTGCCGCCGAAGAATCCGGCGTCGGTGGCCCGGATGCTGGCGCTGACGGGAGCCGACCGGTCGGAGCTGTAGTTGTAGGTGATCTCGTGGAAGTCGTAGCTTCCGGCGGGCACCGACAGACCAGAGACGGTAAACGGCTGGAACACCCGCTCCTGACGGATGTTCCACGCGACCCCCGCTGACGAGCTGTCTTCGAACTCACCGTCGTAGTGCATGTGGACGTAGGTGGTTTCCATCACCCCGTCCAGATTCCAGAAGCGGGTGAAGCTCGCGTGCGGCGTGAGCTCCTGATACTTCAGGAAGCCGTTCGGTCGGGTGGTGTTGTTGAAGCCGAAGTCCACTTTGCGGAACCCGCCCGTGCGGCGCAGGAAGCCAACCTCCGGATTGAAGTCCTCGCCGTTCTCCTGGTAGCCGGCGATGAGACGCCACCGTTCCGAGTCGTAGCTCGCCGAGAAGCTCCCGGCGTGATCGCGGCCGGTGCGGCCCGGGGTCTCGGTGCGTCCGACGAAGCCCTGGAGCAGCCCGTTCTGTCCGAGTCCCCAGCGACCGTCAAACGCATAGGTGCGGTTGTAGTCGCCGCCGCTCGAGTCGAGGCCGGTCGCCTGCCGATTGACGAAGAGCCCCCCGATGCTCGACCGGTTGGGCAGGTCTCGGCGCAGCCGGGCCACCGTGAAGTTGTTCCCCAGGGTTCCGGCCTCGTCGGTCTGCATGTTCAGGAAACCGACGGTGGTCGAGTCGGTGACTTTGCCCGAGAGCCTGGCGCCTCCGAGAATCGGGACCTGGGTGCCACCGCTGATCCCGATCCGGCGGCTGAAGAAGAGCTCCGTCTGCCCCAGGTTCCGGCCAGTCGCCGGGCCCTGGTTCGTGACCGAGAACACCCCGGCGTTCTCCAGGAAGAACGGCCGCTTCTCCGGGAAGAAGAGGTTGAACCGATCCAGGTTGATCTGCTGGTCGTCCACCTCAACCTGGGCGAAGTCAGTGTTGTAGGTGGCGTCGAGGGTGAGGCCGGTGTTGACGCTGTACTTGAGGTCGGCGCCGAAGTCGCCCACCGCGAGCGGGTCGCGGTCGGGCGTGATGTCCCGTGTGGACAGATCGCCGACCACATAGGGCGTCAGCTGAAGGTTGCTGGACAGACCGATTGGAGCCCGGATGCCACCCAGTTGGCCCGCCATCGAGAGTCGGTAGAGGTTGTACTGGCGTGGCAGCGGGGCCCAGTAGGCGGTCTCGTTCCGGCGCCGGATGATCCGCTGGAAGTTCACACCCCAGGATTGGGTCTCCCGCTCGGGAAATCGGATGGTCCGGAACGGGATGGCAAACTCCGCGGTCCAGCCGACCTCGGTGATGGAGGTGGCCACCTGCCACGCGCCGTCCCAGTTCAAGTTGAAGCCGCTTCCGCTGCCCCGGCTGAATCCGCCCCCGCCACTCGAGCCGAACCGGGCACGGCCCCCGCCCTCGTCGGTCACCTGCCCGTCGTACTCCTGACCGGCTGGCGTGGTCCCGAAGACGAAGCCGTTCTGACGGTCGCTGAACGTATCCAGGATCAGCTGGAAGCTGTCGGCGTTGTTCATCGACGAGTCGCGCCGGCTGTCAGAGACGATGATCCCGTCGGGGTCGGCGTCGTAGCAGACCACGCCGAAGTAGATGGTGTCTTCGGTGAAGACGACCCGCACCTCGGTACGCTCGGTCGCGGGCTGGCCTTCGTCCGGAGCGCTCTGGCTAAAGCCGCTGATCGGCATCACGCCGCGCCACGCCGGGTCGTCGAGCACGTTGCCGTCGAGGGCGGGCGCCTCGGCGACCTCCATGGCGGCGGCGACCTTGTCGGGGGCCTGTGCGACGAGCTCGATCTCGCCCGTCGAAGAACCTGAGCCGGTCGTCTGTTCGGATTGCGCGAAGAGGAGCTGCGGTGTCAGGCACAACGCGGCTGCTGCTACGCCGCGTCGCAGGAGGGGGACCAAAACGCCGGAACTATATCAGGTCTGAACGCCCGGATGGGGAGCGCGGAAGGTGGCACGGCTAGAACCGTAGCAGACCGTTGATCTTCACGATCAGCGCCCGGTTCTCGAGTTGCGGGATCGCTCCGGGCGCCAGCGTGTCGCGCTGCTCGGTGTAGACGACGAACAGCTCGCTCCCGGGCTGATATTCCCACCGCAGTCGAACATTCGCGCTGAGGGCGTTGTTGCTCGAGTTGTGCTGGACGAGGGCGCCGACGAACATCGCCGGGCTGATAGTGAAGGTCGTTCGGGTGGTGACGAGCCGGGTCAGGAAGCTGCCCTGCGGCAGGTCGATCCAGTTGAACGAGAGTCCCGGCTCGAACGAGAACCGAGGCGTCAGCTCGACCCGTCCCCCGAATGAGCCGCCGCCGAACCCGAGCGTCGTTTTCGTCCCGCCGTAGAACGTGCCGTGCTCGGCGAACAGCAACCCTGACACGCGGCGCTGCTGACCGAGTCGAAACGCTGTGCGCGCGTTCCAGAAGTCGTAGCCGCCCACCGGGATGGTGACCTCTGGCGCGATAGTGAACCCCTCTTTGAGGAAGTCGTAGGTCGAGGTGTAACTGAGTTCGAAGGTATCGCTGTTCTCGAACTCGGTCTCGAACAGTCCCTGGGCTTCGCGCGTCTCGACCAGGCCGTCCGAATCGGTGACGTAGGTGTAGGAGCCCTCGTAGGTGAACTTGCGCACCGCGGCGAGTCCCTGCGGCCGGGGACTGAACCGGAGCGACCCGTCACTCTTGCGAAAGTCGTCCCGGCGGACGAATCCTACCGCCGGCGCGAACTGCGGAGCGACGAACAGGTGCCCCAGGGTCGCCCCGTACCGGTCTCCGTCGTAGCGGAGGGTCGCGTTGTAGCTGGTGTTCTCCTTCTCCTGTCCCGGGGTGCGGGTGCTCGCCCAGTAGCTGCTCAGGGTCAGGTTCTCGAAGAAGGCGAACGTAGCGTCGGCTCCGAACGTCTGGCCGTCGCCCGGCCCGTCGGCGAGCACCGACCGGTGGGTCATGATGACGCCGACGCTGCTCCGACGGAGCAGGTCTCGCTTGATGCGAGCCACCATGAAGTTGGTGCTCAGGGCGCCGCCGACCGGCTCGTCGTCGGTCTTGATGTTGATCAACCCGAGGCTGAAACGGCCAACCCGACCTGTCATGCGCCCGCCGGCGACGATCGGCACCTCGCGTCCTTGGTTCAGACCGATCCGGCGGCTGTAGAACAGCACCGGAGTGTCGCCCCGCCGCCCTGACGAGCCGCCGAAGCTGAACGTGCCCTGGTTCTCGAGAAAGAACTCCCGCTTCTCGGGGAAGAACAGACTGAACCGGGTGAGGTTGACCTGCTGCTCGTCCGCCTCGACCTGCGCGAAGTCGGTGTTGATGGTGACGTCGGCCGTCAGGTTCTCGGTGATGCCGTACTTGAGGTCCAGCCCCACATCGCCGCCCAGCCGGTTCGATACGGCTGGTGAGTCGTTCAGGTCCGAGCTGAGGTCGCCGATGACGTACGGCTTGATCTCGATCGGGCGGCCGCTCTCGGGCGCCTCCAGTCCGACTAGGGTCGCCGACCGCGACACCTGGAAGATCGCCGTCTGACCCAGCCCGGGGTCGAGCGGGGTGAGGAACGACGTCTCGTTCTTGTGGCGGACGCGGCGCCGCAGTTGCAGACCCCAGACCTGCTCGCGTCCCGGCCGGTAGCGCATCGACTTGAACGGGAACGCCGCCTCGAACGTCCAGCCCCCGTCGAACCGGCCGGTCTCGACCGCCCACACCGGATTCCAGTCACGGTTGTACCCGCGCTCGTTGCTCACCTGGCCGTCGGCGCGCCCACCGATCGGGCTGATCGTGAAGAAGTTGCCGTTTCGCCGGTCGTAGAACGTGTCGAGCAGAATCGCGACGCCTTCGTTCTGCGACAGGTTGTTGCTGTCCCGCCGCATCTCGTTGACGATCCAGTCCGATTCGGGGGCCGCATCCCAGAGCCGCGCGACGATATACAGGTTCGTGTCGTCGAACAGCACCCACGCTTCGGTGCGCTCGGTGGCCGGCGCCCCGGCGTCGGGCTCCATCTGGATGAACCCGCCAAAAGATGGCACCGTCGTGTAGACGGCTTCGTCGAGGGCGCCGTCGACGTCGAGCCCTTCTGCGAGCCGGACGGCCCGGACCGTCGCCCCACCGCGTCCATCCCGGCTGATCACCGCGGGCGCCACCGGTGGCGCCGGGCCGTCGAACGACGCGGCCAGGCCGGTCCCGGCGCCAGTCGTCTGTGGCGCCCTGGTGGGGGCATCGGACGGAGACGGGGGAGAGCGGGGCGCCGGCGCACGCGCCGATTCCGGTCCCGACAGTTCTCTGGTAAGACGGTCCTGCAGGTCGAAGAGGTCGCGCATGACCCCGTCGAGCGTTGCGCTACGAAGCACGACGCCGGTGGCAACGTCAACGAGCCTGGCGGTGATACGAATCTGGTCGCCGAGACGTTGATAGGCGCCTCGAATGATCCGCGACGCCGCGGCGTCGTCGCCCAGGACCATCTCGACGCCAGGCCCGGCCAGGTCGGTAACCAGCGTTTCGGCGATTCCGGCGCCAATCCAGGCGTCGCCAGGGTCTCCGGTGAGGTTCGAGAATGGCTGGATCGAGACTCTGGTTCCTTGTGCGAGGGCGCCGACGGGAAGGACCAGCAGCCACGCGGCGAGAAGACCGGCCGGGGTTGCGAGGGTTCGAGTCGCCACGTGCGGTTCGGATTCTATCGCTGGCCCTGGACGTCACGCCTGCTCGACCGTGATCGCCGCGCCCTCGGCGGCGGCCGCGAGCGCTGTCGGGTCGCCATCGATCTGGCCGATGACGTTCACCTTGCTGGCCGGGCGGATCTCGGCGCCACGGCTCATCGGGGTGGGGCCCCAGAACAGGCACAGCGCGCTGCCGGGCGGCCAGAAGGCCAACGCGCCCTTGTCCACGGTCTCCTGGGCGTCCTCGGCTTCCTCCGCCTGGACCGGTATCGAGAAGTAGATCTCGTCGCCCCAGGTCTGCACCCCACCGTTGACGGGGAGCGCCTCCCACAGGGCGTCGGCGGTAGCCGAGTCGTTGAGCGTCGCCGTCACCGTCACGCCGCCGGCTGCCACACGTATCTGTCGCATTTCGAGCCTCCGTTGACCGTGCGGCGCATCATGCCACAGCGGATTATCGCGGCCGGGTGAGCACGGTTGCCTGTGACCTCCGCCAGCGGTACAGTACGCCCGTTCAACGAGATCTCGGCACGACGGGTCGCGAACGATGCTGCTCACTTCTCTTCGTCGACGCCTCGCGGTGTTGTTCCTGGCCATGGCTGGTCCCGCCCTGGCTCAACCTGCGCCCACCGCAGAGCAGGCGGAGCTGTTCGAGTCCAGAATCCGGCCGCTCCTTGCCGACAACTGCTACCAGTGCCACAGCGGACGCGTCGCGACACCGTTCGGCGGCCTGCGGCTCGACAGCCGCGAAGGGTTGCTCGCCGGGGGCGATACGGGGCCGGCGGTGGTGCCCGGCAATGCAGCGTCCAGCGAGTTGGTCGAGCGGTTGCATGGTCGGCCGATGCTGATGCCGCCCACCGGCGCGCTGGCCGATACGGACATCGCGGCGCTGGTCGAGTGGATCGACATGGGTGCGCCCTGGCCGGCGGGGAGCATCGCGTCAGCGTCGACCCCCGACCCGTCCGAGCCCTTCGATCTTGATGAACGGCGACGGACGCACTGGGCCTGGCAGCCAGCCACCCGGGTCGCCCCGCCGACGGTGGCTGATCCGGCATGGAGCCGGACCGTGGTCGACCGGTTCATCCGCTCGACCCTGGACGGTGAGGGACTGACGCCGGCGGCGCCGGTTGACCGCGAGGCCCTGATCCGGCGGGTGTCGTTCGACCTGCGCGGCCTGCCGCCGACCCCGGCCGAGGTGGCCCGGTTCGTTGGTGACGGCTCGCCCGATGCCTATTCCGAACTGGTGGATCGGTTCCTCGCGTCGCCTCACTTCGGCGAACGCTGGGCCCGCCACTGGATGGATCTGGTCCGCTACAGCGAGTCGCACGGCAGCGAAGGTGATCCGGACATTCCGGAGGCTTGGCGCTATCGCGACTACCTGATCCGCGCCTTCAACGCCGATGTGCCATACGACCAGCTGATCCGCGAGCACGTGGCAGGGGACAGGCTCCCAGAGCCGCGCATCGATGGCGACGCGGGCATCAACGAGTCGGTGATCGGCACCGCTCACTACCGGTTGGTGGAGCATGGCTACCAGCCGGTGGATCCGTGGGAAGACCGCGTGAAGTGGGCCGACAACCAGGTCGATGTCGTGTCGAAGGCGTTCCTGGGCTTGACGGTGTCCTGCGCTCGCTGCCACGACCATAAGTTCGACGCAATCAGCCAGAAGGACTACTACTCGCTCTTCGGCACGCTGTCCGGGGCGCGCCCCACGCAGCGTGCCATCGACACGCCCGCGCGGCTGGCGACCAACCTGGAGGCCCTGGCCGAGTCGAAGGCGGACATCCGGCGGCGGCTGGCCGACGCCTGGCTCGCGGCCATCGACCAGGTACCGGCCGAGCTCGCGGTGCTCGCCGAGAAGGCATCCGACGCGGCCGACGGTGACGATGCCGACGAGCGAGACGGGAGCGTGCTGGCGGCGTGGCGGGCGCTGGCGGGTGAATCTCCAGACGGGTTCTCAGGCGCCTGGACGTCGCTTCGTTCCGCGTGGGCACGGGCGATCGACGAACGCGAACGGTTCAACGCGGCCGAGTTCACCCCGGGGTGGGACTTCAGCGGCTCCGACTACGCCTCGACCATCGGCCACGGGACCGGCCGGCCCGACACGCCGTCGGCGCCAGGCGAGTTCGTGATCGAGCGGCGTGGCGATCGGCTGCTCAACGGCATCTATCCGGGCGGCGCCTACACGCACCTGCTGAGCGACAAGCATGCCGGGGTGATCCAGACCCCCCGGTTCACCATCGACCAGGACTTCATCAGCCTGGAGATGCTGGGAGGCAACCTCAGCTTCGCGAACCTGATCATCGAGAACTATGCCGTGCCGCGGGGCGGCATCTACGACATCAGGACAAGTCCCAAGCGGGACGAGATGACCTGGGCGCAGTGGGACGTCAGTTTCTGGAGAGGCTTCTCGGCCTACATCGAGTTCGCCACCCAGGATGATGTGACCCAGTTCATGCTCGATGCCGAGCACCGCCGCGAGACGAACCGGCCAACCCGGCGGGGTGATGGTCGCTCCGCCATCGGCGTGGGGCGGGTCGTGTTCCATGACCGCGCGGCGACGCCGCGGCGCACGGTGGTGCCGCTGCTGCACCTGCTCGACACGACCGTGGGCGACGAGATCCGGTCGGCGGACGAGCTGGCGCAGGCGATCGCCGCCACGCTCCGAGCGGTGGTGGTCGACTGGCGGGAAGGGGGCCTCGGCGAACGGCAGGCGGCGTTCCTCGATGAGGCGGTGCGGTCCGATCTGCTGCCTCGGTCGCTCGAGACTTTGGAGGCGCTCCGCGGACCGGCGAGTGCGTATCGACTGCTCGAGCGGGACGTGCCGGTGGCGCGACGCGTACCCGGGGTCGTCGAAGAGGGTGCTCCGGATCACCCGCTGCTCGTGCGAGGGAGTCACAAGAATCTCGGCGAACCGGTGCCGAGGGCATTCCTCACGGCGCTGGATCCGGAGCCCTACACCGCCCCGACCGAGGTGCGTCTCCGGCTGGCCGAGGCGATCACCAGTCCGGCCAACCCGTTGACGGCGCGAGTGGCGGTGAATCGGGTCTGGCGGCATCTGTTTGGCTACGGCCTCGTCCGGACCGTCGACAACTTCGGTCGGCTGGGGGATGCCCCGACGCATCCCGAGCTGCTCGACACGCTGGCGCTGGACTTTGCCGACGACGGCTTCTCGGTGAAGCGCCTCGTCAAGCGGCTCGTGTCGACCGCGGCGTATCGGATGAGCAGCGACGCCTCATCCGCCTCGACCGAGCAGGATCCGGCCAACCGCTTCCTGCAACACGCCAATCTGAGGCGGCTCGACGCCGAGGCGATTCGCGACTCGATGCTGGCGGTGTCCGGGCGTCTCGACCGGACACCGTTCGGACCGTCCGTGCCCGTCTATTACGCGGCGCGTCACGGGTTGACCGAAGGTGATCCGAACATCGGTCCGGTGGACGGCGCCGGCCGTCGCAGCATCTACCAGGAGATCCGGCGAAACGCGTTCAACCCGTTCCTGCAGGTGTTCGATCAGCCGAAGCCGGCGTCGACCCGTGGACAGCGCGATTCGACCAATGTGCCCGCCCAGTCGCTGACCTTGCTCAACAGTCCGTTCGTGATCGGTCAGGCCGCCGAGTGGGGTCGCCGGCTGGCGGAGGGGGAGGCCGGGACCGTCGACGGTCGCCTCGACCACATGTACGTGAAGGCGTTCACCCGCCGTCCGACCGCCGACGAGCGCGCCCGTCTGGTCGAGTACCTGGAAGGGGTCGCTGAGGCGCGTGGCGTCGAAACCGAACTGCTGCTCTACGATACCGAGGTCTGGCAGGACGTGGCTCACAGCCTGTTCAATCTCAAGGAGTACCTCTTCGTGAGGTAGTCGCCATGTGTTTCGACCCTCGTCATCGTCGTGACCATCCGGCGCCGCGGCCGTTCCAGACGCGGCGGGAGATGCTCCGCAACACCTCGACCGGGTTCGGCTTCCTCGCGCTGCAGGCGCTCATGGCCGATGGTGCGTTCGCAGGGCTGAGGCAGGAGTCCACCGACGGACCGCTGGCCGCTAAACCGCCCCACTTTGCGCCCAGGGTGAAGAACGTCATCTTCTGCTACATGTCGGGCGGGCTTTCGCACATCGACTCCTTCGACCCGAAGCCGCGGCTGGCGGTCGAGGCGGGCGAGCCGATGCCGTTCCAGACCGAGCGGACGATGTTCAACGAGGATGGCAACATCCTTCCGAGCCCGTGGGAGTTCACCAACTACGGCCAGAGCGGCATCCCTGTGAGCGCGCTCTTTCCCCACATCGGGAGTGTGGCGGACGAGCTGACCGTCATCCGATCGATGACGGCGCCGTTCATGGAGCATGCGCAGGCCAATTTCTACTTCCACGCTGGGATGCCGTTCAACGGGTTCCCGAGCATGGGGGCCTGGGTTACCTACGGGCTCGGCAGCGAGAACCAGAACCTCCCCGGTTTCGTGGTGCTCGGGAGCGGCGGTATCCCGCTGGGCGGGGTGAACGTGTATGGCAACGGGTTCCTGCCCGCCGTACATCAAGGGTCGTTCATCTATCCCGAGAATGCCGAGCCGCTCAACAACGTCCAGCCGCAGGAAACCGACCCGGAGCAGCGCGAGCGGCTCGGGCTGATCGCCGATCTGGACCAGACCTTCGTCGACCGGATCGGTGGCGACCCCCAGGTCGAAGCGGCCATCGACAACTACGAGATTGCCTACCGGATGCAGACGGCGGTGCCCGAGCTGGTGGATCTGTCTCAGGAGACCGAGGCCACCACGCGGCTGTACGGCATGGATTCGTCGAACGCCTCGACGGCCGCCTACGGTCGGCAGTGTCTCGTGGCGCGCCGTCTGATCGAGCGCGGGGTCCGCTTCGTCGAGCTGACCATGGTCGGCACCGACGGCATGGGCCAGGCCGCCAACCCCTGGGACCAGCACACCAAGCTGCTCGAAGGCCACACGGCCAACGCACTCCCCGTCGACCAGCCTGTGGCTGGCCTGGTGAAAGACCTGAAGTCGCGCGGGCTCCTCGACGAGACCCTGGTCATCTTCTCCGGCGAGTTCGGACGCACGCCGTTCGTGCAGGGCACCAACGGCCGCGACCACAACCCGTATGGGTTCAGCCTGTGGATGGCCGGTGGCGGGCTCAAGAAGGGGCTCATCTACGGCCAGACCGACGAGTATGGCTACCGGGTGGTCGAGAACTCTCACACCGTGCGCGACCTCCACGCGACGGTGCTCACCCTGCTAGGGCTTGACTACCGCAACCTGACCTACCGGTTCGGCGGCCGCGACTTCCGGTTGGCCGATGTCGACGGTCACCCGATTCGCGGCATCCTTACCTGAGGTTTCTCTGCGCGGAAAGTAACCTGGATCGCGACGATTACTTCAGGTACTTCAACTACTTCAGCAGCCTTCTAGGGCATAAAGGAACCGAGCCGATGCTCACGCGTACGACGATCTGTTTCACGCTCCTCACGGGCCTCACGCTAGGCACCGTCGTCCACGCCGAAGACTGGAGGCAGTGGAGGGGCGCCGACCGTCTCGGGGTCTGGCACGAGGACGGCATCGTCGAGTCGTTTCCCGATGACGGGCTCGCCGTGAAGTGGCGCACGCCGATCCGCTCCGGCTACTCCGGCCCCGCGGTGGCCGATGGCCGCGTCTTCGTCATGGACTGGTTCGAGGATCCCGGCTCCCGCACCCTCGACGGCACGGAACGGGCGTTGGCGCTCGACGAGGAGACCGGCGAGATTCTGTGGACCCACGAATGGTCCACCTCGTATCGGATGCTGATGGCCTCCTACGCGATCGGTCCGCGGGCGACGCCGACGGTGGATGGAGACCGGGTGTATGTGGTGGGTGCCACCGGTCGGCTGTTCTGTCTCGACGTCGAGACCGGGGTGGTCATCTGGGAGAAGGACTACGTCGCTGACTACGCCACCAGCATCCCCACCTGGGGTGTGACGAGCGCCCCCCTGGTCGACGGCGACCGGCTGATCGCCGTGGTCGGCGGCGAGCCGGATGCGCTGGTGATGGCGTTCGACAAGCGCACCGGCGACGAGATCTGGCGCGCGGTCGAGATGGTGGGCGAGATGGGCTACGGCCAGCCGGTCATCTACGAGGCGGGCGGCGCCCGCCAGCTCATCGTTTGGCACGCCGCGGCGCTGGTCTCGCTCGACCCGGAGACCGGGGACGAGTACTGGAGCGAGGACTGGGAGGCGCGTTCCGGGCTGTCGGTCGCCACCCCGGTGAAGAGCGGCGACTACCTGTTGGTGACCCAGTTCTACAACGGCTCGATGATGTTGCGGCTCAACCAGGACCGGCCGGCCGCCACGAGGCTCTGGGCGGGCACCGGACGCAGCGAGCTGCCGGACCAGACCGTCGGTCTGCACTCGCTCATCACCACCCCGCTCATCATCGACGACCACGTCTATGGCGTCGGCAGCTACGGCGAGCTCCGGGCGCTCGACGCGGACACTGGCGAGCGGTTGTGGATGAGCGACGAGATGACCACCCAGGCGCGCTGGGGCGCTGCCTTCATGGTGCGGCACGGCGACCGCTATTTCGTCAACAACGACGACGGGTTCCTGATGATCGCCCGGTTTACCCCAGAGGGCTACGTCGAGCTCGACCGCACCCGGCTGATCGAGCCGGACGGCAGCACGGGCGCTGCTGTCCGGGGTAGCCCAGACCGGTTCGAGCGGGCCATCAACTGGACCCACCCCGCCTACGCCAACCGGCACATCGTGCACCGGAACAACCGCGAGATCATCCGCGCCTCGCTCGCCGCAAGCGACTACTAGGCAACCTCCTCCAGCGGCACGATGTCGGTGGTCGGCGTGGTCGAGAACGTCGCGGTGCATGACCTCGTCACCGAGGCGCCGATGGCTGCCTACTATCCGTGGGCGCAGATGCCCGGTGGACAGGACAGTGGGGTGCTGATCGTCCGCGTCGGAACGGACCCGGTCGGGCTGGCGCCCGCGGTGCGTCAGCTAGTGGGCGCGCTGGAGCCGCGGGCTGCGGTCCGGGCGGTGACCACCATGCGGGAGGTCGTCGACGCCGGCATGGCGGAGAACCTGCGGCTCTGCTTCTTCTTGATGCTCTTCGCGGCGATGGCCTTGGTCCTGGGTACGGTCGGCGTCTACGGCGTCGTGTCCTACGCCGTGGAGCGACGCCAGACCGAGCTCGGGGTCCGGATGGCGCTCGGGGCCCAGCCGGCCCGCCTACTGGCCGACGTGCTCACGCTTGGCATGCTGCCGGTGGCGCTCGGGGTGATCGGAGGCACGGTTGCGGCGCTGGCGCTGTCGAGCGTGATCACCGGCTTTCTGTACGAGGTGGCGCCCACCGACCCGGTGGCGCTGCTGGCGGCCGCGACCACGCTGCTGGTCGCCGGGGCCGTCGCCGCGCTCGTTCACGCCCTCCGCGCCAGCCGGACCGATCCGGCGGCTGTCCTCCGCGGAGAGTAGACCACGCTGGTCGGCGGGGCTGAAGCCCCACCCTACAACACGGTACAATCTCGGGCATCGTTCTCGACTCTCCCTGGAGGTTTCCGCATGTTGCGTCTCAGTGGCCGTGTGCTCGCCACGGCGTTCGCCGCCGTTGTCGTCACCATCCCCGTCTCTGCCCAGGAGGCCGATGTGTCTCCGGTGACCGAGGCGATGCTCGAGAACCCGACTGACGGTGACTGGCTGAGCTGGCGCCGCACGCTGGACGGCTGGGGCTACAGCCCGCTCGAGGAGATCGATGCCGGCAACGTCGGCGATCTCCAGCTGGCCTGGTCCTGGGGACTCGAGGCCGGGGTGTCGCAGACCACCCCGCTCGTCCACGATGGGGTGATGTTCATCGCCAATCCCGGCAACGTGGTGCACGCGCTCGACGCCGCGACCGGCGACTTCATCTGGGAATACCGGTACGAGATGGACGAGCGCCGTCGGCCCGGGGCGCAGACACGGAGCCTCGCCATCTACGAGGACCTGATCCTGCTGAATACGGTCGATGCGCATGTGGTCGGGATCGATGCTCGCACTGGCGCCCAGCGGTGGGTGACCAAGGCGGCTCCTCCCGAGGAGGAGGGTTACGGCTTCACCAGTGGTGGCGTGGTGGCCGACGGAGTAATCGTGTCTGGGCTACGCGGCTGCGAGCGGTTTCGCGAAGACACCTGCTACATCGTCGGGATTGACGCTCGCTCGGGCGACGTGCTGTGGCGAACCTCGACGATCGCGCGGCCCGGAGAGCGAGGAGGCGACACGTGGGGCGACCTGCCGCTGCTGACGCGTGCCGGCGCCGATGCCTGGATTCCTGGCAGCTACGACCCGGCCACCGGGCTGGTGTTCTATGGCACGTCGCAGGCGAAGCCGTGGTCCCGTGATGCGCGTGGCACCGATGGTGACGCGCTCTACAGCAACTCGACCCTGGCGCTCGACCCCGAAACCGGCGAAATGCAGTGGTACTTCCAGCACATCCCGGGCGACAGCCATGACATGGACGAGACGTTCGAGCGGATCCTGGTGGACTACGACGGGAAGCAGTCGGTCTTCTCGATGGGCAAGCTCGGCATCCTCTGGGAGCTCGATCGCGAGAGCGGTTCCTATACCAACGCCGTCGACCTGGGGTACCAGAACCTCATGGATCTCGACCCCGCCAGCGGCAGCCTGACCTACCGGGAAGGCATGGTGTCGGATGTTGGCGAGATGCTGTATTTCTGCCCCAGCACCGGCGGTTTCAAGAGCCTTCGCGCGATGTCCTACCATCCGGACACCGGGGCGATGTACATCCCGCTCAACCTCAACTGCGAGACCGCAGCGTTTCTGCCCGTCGAGCAGCGGCTAGGCGGGGGCGGCGCCGGTGGCGTGCGGGGCCGTGAGGATCACTTTCACCCGGATGCGCCAGGCCAGCTGGGTGAGTTCCAGGCGCTCGACATTCGCACCGGCGAGACGAAGTGGAAGCATCGTCGCCGCGCCCCCTACAACACTGCCGCGCTGACGACCGCCGGTGGATTGGTCTTCGTGGGCGACTGGGAGCGCTACGTCTTTGCCTATGACGCCGAGAGCGGCGACGAGCTCTGGCAGAGCCGGCTGACCACCATGGCCAATGGCTATCCCATCAGCTATGCGGTCGACGGCAAGCAATACATCGCGTTCGGCGCGGGCGGGCCGCTCGGGGGCTCCAGCTGGACCAGCATTCTCCCGGCATCGCTGCTGCCGGAGCTGAAGAACCCCCGAGCGGGGAACGCGATCTTCGTCTTCGCGCTCCCTGACTAGCTGCCCTCTATTGCAGGACGGTCGCGCCGGCTGGCGCGCCGTTCTGCGTCACCGCCACCGCGGCCGTCGACTGATAGATCGTGCCGCCCTGGTTGGTGCCGAAGAAGCGCGCACCGCCACCTGCCGTCGGCGCCGCGCTCACGAAGTAGGTGCTCACCGAGGCGCCGGCCGCGACCCCATTGCACGATGCCGGCGCGCCTGCGGCCACCGCGCCGGCCGTCTGGGTGATCGTGTAGCTGCTCTTGACCGATGGGTCCGTGTTGAGGTCGGTGCCGACGAAGCCGTCACCGCCGCCCACCGTCGGCGCCGTCCCCAGCGACACCAGGCTTGGCGCGTAGAATCCGGCCCCACAGCTTGCGGCCTAGGTGGATTGCGCGCTGTTGATGGCTCGGAGCGCCCCGATCGCCGACGCTTCGTTGCCTGACATCCGGGCGCGCATCAGCCCGGGGACGCTGATGGCGGCCATGATCCCGATGATGGCGACGAAGATCAGCAACTCAATCAAGGTAAATCCCTGCTGGGCAGAGGTGTGATGGACGTGTGGACGCTAGCGCGACTTCATGCTCTTTTCTCCCCCTTCGTGTCATGAGGCTGGTATTGCCTCTCCGTCGGATAATCGTCATCCGCCGGTCAACCTTGAATCTGGACGTCGGTTTTTCGACATGCCCTGTCGAGCGAGACACTCTCGCGTGCGCGCTGCTAGCGGCGTTGGGGTCGAAACGGCCCGTCGTCTGGACGGGGGAGCGTGCCTGCCGTGGCACCTTCCTTGCTTTGTAGTCCAGACGGACGATGCAACCAGATGCCGTCTCGGCGCTCGGTGCGGGGGCTCGTGGCCCGCCTGAGGGACCGGACCGTGCTGGTGGTGGGCGATATTCTCGCCGACGAGTACATCTTCACGAGCCCGGCTCGCATCTCGCGAGAAGTGCCGGTGCTCATCGTGACCCACGAGCGGGAGCTCACCGTACCCGGCGGCGCCGCCAACGTTGCCAACGACGTCGCCACGCTGGGTGGTTGGGCGGTGCTGACCGGTGTTGCCGGAGCGGGTGAGCTGGAGACGCCGAGATCACCTCTCTGGGGGGCCTGCTCCGGATCAGCGGCCGCGTGCTCTATCAGCAGGGTGACGCCACCCTGCGGGAGGAGGCGGAATCTCCGCTGGGCCGCTTTGTCGACCTGGCGCTCGAATCCGAGCACCGCATCATGATCGAGGGCCATACCGACGACATCCCGATCCAGACGGCGCGGTTTCCGTCGAACTGGGAGCTGTCGGCGGCGCGAGCCATCGCCGCCATGCGATTCGTGGTCGGCCGCGGGATCGATGCCGGCCGGGTCGGGGTGGCCGGTTGCGCAGACCTTCGTTCGCTGGAGCCGAACACGACTCCGGAAAACCGCGCGCTGAACCGGCGGGTCGAGTTCGTGTTCGTCGGGGAGGACGACGACGCGAACGCGCTGCCGGCCGCTGCCGAGGCGTCGACCGAGCCCGCCGTTCCGGCGTCGACGGCCACCGCCGCGACGATTCCGTCGCCGGTTACCGCCCCCTGAGTCTGCCCATGGCCACGACTGCCGTTCAACCCGACGCGCCCGACATTCCGTATCAGGGCCTTTCCGGACGCCAGATCCGCCGAGCGCAGCGCATCCTCGACCGCGCCGGATCCGACAAGACGCTCGGTCAGGTGCTGCTCGAGCTTGGCGACATCACGCCGGCGGAGTTCGACCGGGTACAGGGGCTGTCGAACGGCACACTCGAGCTGGTCGACCTGCTCGTCCGGGCCAAGGATGAGATCGTCGAGCAACTCCAGTTCCAGATCGGCTACACCACCCTCAAGTCGTGGAACCTGGAGGAGGACATCTGCGAGGCGGCGCGGGCCATATGCCCCGACTCGCGACGAGCGGAGCTGGCGGTCACGACCATCGTACGGGCCTCCGACGTCATCGCCCAGAAGCTCGGGCTCCATCCGTTCCCCGACCGCGATCTCGAGTTGATGGACGACGACGTCATCGAGTCGCTGGACCTGAGTGATATCGAGCTGGCCGCGCTGCTGGTCGACCTGGAGGACGAGATCCAGGAGGTCTACACGGCGCTCTCGGCGTAGTCGTCCTCATCCGCGTCTCACCTCGCTCCTGGCGATAGAATTGGTCGCGTCATGACACAACGTGCGACCTTGGGGATGTTGCTCGGCGTTCTGGCGACGCTCGGCCTGACGGTGCCTGCGTCCGCTCAGGGGATCGAGGAGCTCGATCCGGTGACCGACGCAATGCTCGAAGCGCCGGCGCCGGGTGACTGGCTGATGTGGCGGCGCACGCATGATGGGTGGGGGTACAGCCCGCTCGACCAGATCACGCGGGAGAACGTCGGCGACCTTCGCATGGTCTGGACGCGGGCGCTGTCGGACGGAAGCCAGGAGGGCACGCCGATCGCCTACGGCGGGGTCCTCTTCATGCCGAATCCGCGAGACGTCATCCAGGCGCTTGATGCCGTCACCGGCGACCTCCTTTGGGAGCATCGTCGGGAGGTGCCTGACGACATCGCCAAGCATGTGTTCGCCGGGCACTCCACGAACAACCGGAACATCGCGATCTACGACAATCTGATCATCGACACCAGCATGGACGACCATGTCTTCGCGCTCGATGCGAAGACGGGTGACGTCGTCTGGGACACCCAGATCCTCGATTTTCGGACCCATCCGGCCACCCAGAGCTCGGGACCGATCGTGGCCGGGGGCAAGGTGATCTCCGGGCGGAGCTGCATGCCACGCGGGGGTCCGGAGGCGTGCGTCATCGTGGCCCACGACGCCCTGACCGGGGCCGAGCTGTGGCGGCGCCACATCATTCCGAAAGCGGGGGAGCCGGGCTATGACAGCTGGGGTGACGTGCCGTACGAAGAGCGGCGGCACGTCGGCGCCTGGATGGTGCCGAGCTACGACCCCGAGCTGAACCTCGTTTTCATCGGAACGTCGGTCACCTCACCGGCGCCCAAGTTCCTCCTCGACGGGCCTGGCCACGACTACCTGTACCACAACTGCACGCTGGCCCTGGATGCCGATACGGGTGAGATCGTCTGGTACTACCAGCATCTCAACGACCACTGGGATCTGGACCATCCGTTCGAGCGGATCCTGGTGGATAGCGCGATGGCTCCCGACCCGGAGGTGGTCAACTGGATCAACCCGCGGCTGCAACCTGGGGAAACCAGGAACGTGATCACCGGCATTCCCGGGAAGACCGGCATCGTCTACACGCTCGATCGGGAGACTGGTGAGTTTCTCTGGGCGACCACCACTATCGCCCAGAACGTCGTCAGTCATATCGACGGCGCCACCGGCGCGGTGACCGAGAATACCGAGCTCGTCTTTACCCGGGAAGGGCAGGAAGTGCTGACCTGCCCGACCTGGAACGGCGGCAAGGACTGGGAGGCGGGAGCCTACAGTCCGCTGACCAACACGATGTACTTTCCGCTGCGCAACACGTGTGCCCGGATGACAGCCACCACCGAGCAGCCGCTGTATGCGCTGGCGCTCAGGCATCAGCTGGCTCCGGGTACTGACCAGCTCGGGTCCGTGCACGCAGTGTCGGTCGAGACAGGGCGTTCTCCCTGGAACCGGCAGCAACGGGCGGCCACCACCTCGCTGGTCGCGACCGGTGGCGGGTTGGTGTTCGGCGGCGACGTCAACGGTCGCTTCCGCGCCATGGACCAGGAGACCGGCGAGGTGCTGTGGGAGATCAACCTCGGGTCACCCGTCACCGGATTCCCGATTAGCTTCGAAGTGGCGGGGAAGCAGTACATCGCGGCCAGCGTGGGGACGGCAGGGACGGCCACGATGTTCGCCGCGATGACCCCCGAGCTACGGCCGAGCTTCGGCAACAACCTGTTCGTCTTCGCACTGCCGGACTAGGGTGCGAACACGCGTTCGCACGAACGATCGACGACGAGGAGCCTCACGATGCGCCTACGCACCGTTGTCGTCTTGAGCCTGCCCCTGTGGATGCTGGCCCTCGCCGGCCCGGCTCTGGCACAAGGCCGCGATGGCTGGGAGCCGCCCCGACTCGCCGATGGTCGACCCGATCTGCAGGGCGTCTGGTTGAGCAATACGGCGGCGCCAGTCGAGCGACCGGCCGACCTGGCGGACCGGGCCGAGTTCACCGATGAAGAGGTGGCCGAGCTTCAAGCTAGGGCGGAACGGATTTTCGCCAACGGACGGAGCGCGTTCACGACACCCGAGGGGGCGTTCAGGGCTTCGCGATCCGACATCGACGTCTTCGAGGGCGCCTCATCGACCAGCAGCTCGATCGGCATGGTCGACCTCCAGTTCATCAATCGGACCTCGCTCGTGGTCGAGCCCTCGGATGGTCGCATCCCCGCCATGACCGACGCGGGTCGGGCCCGCGCGCGGGCGGTCGATGTCGGCTGGGAGCTGAAGACGGGGCCCGAGGATCTGAACAGCTTTCATCGGTGTGTGACGACCGGGGTCCCTCGACTGGGCGGCAACTTCGGGGCCGGCCCCTACACCTTCTATCAGCTGATCCAGACGGCGGACCATGTGGCGTTCATCAGCGAGGCGTTCCATGACGCCCGCGTGATTCCGCTCGACGGGCGTCCTCAGCTCCCCGAGTCCGTCCGCCAGTGGAATGGCAGCTCCCGGGGCCGGTGGGACGGAGACACCCTGGTCGTGGAGTCGACCAACTTCTCTTCAGACAGCTACTTCCGGGGATCGGCCGAAGGTCTTCGCCTGATCGAGCGGTTTACCCGAACCGGACCTGACACCCTCCGATACCGGATCGAAGTGCGTGACCCGTCCACGTGGGCCTCGGCCTGGGCGGCCGAGTTTCCCCTCGTCAGACGGGAGCAACCGCTCTACGAGTTTGCCTGCCACGAGGGCAACATCTCGATGGAAGGGATGCTGCGGACCGCCCGCCTCGAAGATCGCCAGCTGGGCCGCTAGGAGCGGAGCGCGCGAGCCGCGTCGATGGCGCGGCGGACGTGGTCGTCGGTGTTGTACAGATGAGGACAGAGTCGTAGACCGCCGGTGGCGGCACCGGCGATGCCGTGTTCCTGGTAGAGCCGACCGACCAGCGTTCCGGCGTTGCCATCCACTTCGGCGATACACACCCCGGCGCTCAGCTCCGCCGCCATGGGGGTCACCAACGTGTAGCCGGCGTCTCGGAGTTCAGCCTTGAGCGTGGTGGAGAGCGCGACGATTCTAGCTTCGATGGCCGCGGGGTCGAGGCTCCGGTGGAACTCGGCGGTGGACGCGAGTGCGGCCAGGGCGGCATCGTCCCGCTGCCCCATCGATTCGAACTTGCGTGCGCCCTCGGGTCGCGGGTCGACGGCGTTGCCCCAGCCCGGGGCCACCTCGCTTGGCCAGATTCGGTCAACGTGCCCGGCGTTGACGTAGAGCAGGCCCACTTCCTTCGGGCCGACGAACCACTTGTGCGCGCTGGCGCTATAGGAGTCGCAGCCCAGCGCCCGTAGGTCGACGTCCAGGGCACCCCAGCTCTGGGCCCCATCCAGGTGCACGTGGACGTTCCGTCGGTGCGCCAGCTCCACGAGCTCGGCGACCGGGAGCTTGATGCCGGTCACGTTCGAAATGTGCGTGAGGGCGAGCACGCGGGTCTGCGCGGTCAGCGCTTTCTCGAACGGCTGAAGCAGCGCGCCGGCATCGGTCGGATTGGCCGGCGTCGCGACTTTTTTCACCCGGAGGCCGAAGCGGGCGGCGCGGACCTCCCAGGCCACGTTGTTGGTCGGGTGGTTCTGGTCCCAGACGACCACTTCGTCGTCGGCCTCGAGCGGGAGGCCGTTGTTGATGATGTTGTTGGCCTCGCTCGTGTTGCGCACCAGGGCGATCTCGTCCGCGCTGACCCCGAGTCCGTCGGCCACGGCCTCACGCGACGCCTCGAGCCGATCTCGAAACTGGGCTCGGTTCTGGGAGGAGCAGTCGCGGTCGATGTCAGCCGTCAGCCGCGCGACCTCGTCGGCCACCGTTCGGGGCGACGGACAGAGGTTCGCCGCGTTCATCGGCACCCGGTCCTCGGAGAAGGTGAACTCGGCGCGCACCTGTTCCCAGTTCGAGGGGGTGAGGGGGGCGGCCTGCCGCGCCGCAAGCGTGCGTGCGGCGACTGGTAGGGCGAGCGTGCCGCCGGCTACGTCCTGCAGAAAGCGTCGGCGAGACGTGCGCATGGTGCTGCTCTTCAGGAAGCGGGAAGGGCGAAGGCCACCAGCCGTGGCCCGCCGCCGAGCGTCAAGGCGATGTACTGCCGACCTTCGACCATGTAGGTCATCGGCGTTCCGATAGCGCCAGCCGGGAGGTCGACCGACGAGAGCTCCTCGCCGGTGTCCTTGTCGTAAGCCACCATCCGCGGGCCGCCGCTCGAGCTGCCGGCAGTCAGACAGTAGATGAGCAGCGTCCTGGTCAGCACCGGACCGTTCGTGCCGTTGTCACCGCCAAGGGGTGGGAGGTCGAGGTCGCGGAGCATCGGGTGCCGACGATAGCGATCACCGTCGCCGGTGGGTACCACCCAGGTGTACTCCCCGGTGTTCATGTCGAGGGCCGACATCCGGGAGTAGGGGGGCTTGAGCAACGGGAGCCCTTGCGGCATCTGCGGACCGGTGCGGATACCCTGACGGAGCATCTCCATCCGCTGCGCCTCTGGCGCGCCGTGGGTGTACGCCATCGTGGCGCCGATCTCCGGATCTGGCGCATAGAGTCCGATGACCGATACCTGGTTCCGGGACGGGATGTAGAGGACGCCGGTGTCCGGATCGGCGGCCGCGCCGGCCCAGCCGGCCGTGCCACCCGGGGGCGGGCGCATGATCGTCCCGCGCGTTTCCCCCTCCACCGGGCGATTCGGAGGCGTGAAGAGCGGGCCAAGCGTAAAGCCCTCGACCGCCTCGATCGCCATCTGGCGCAATTCGGGCGTGAAGTCCACCAGATCGTCGATCTCGATGCCCTGATAGTCGAAGGGCGCCGGCTTGGTCGGGAACGGCTGCGTGGGGGAGGGGACCTCGCCCGGCATGTTGGTTTCCTGGGGCACCGGCCGCTCTTCGATCGGCCAGATCGGATCGCCGGTGACCCGGTCGAAGGCGTAGACCCATCCCTGCTTGCTGACCTGGGTGATGGCCTGGATGTCGCGTCCATCCACGGTCACGTCGATCAGGTTGGGGTGAGTGGGGAAGTCGTAGTCCCAGAGTCCGTGGTGGACGGCCTGGAAATGCCAGGCCCGTTGTCCGGTCTCGACGTCCACCGCGATCAGCGTCTCTGAATACAGGTTGTCACCGAGCCGATCGGCCCCGTAGTAGTCGTTGGTGGTGGTGCCGGTGGGCAGATAGACCATGCCCAGCTCGTTGTCGCCGGCCAGCATCGACCAGACGTTGGCGTTCCCTGAGTAGCGCCATGACTCGTTCAGCCAC
>MDTE01101848.1_pt1 | contig 40702 bp, 31 predicted proteins | sample 811231 | NCBI WGS metagenome assembly MDTE01 (sample SAMN05326651, study PRJNA326480) | marine metagenome | isolation source: seawater | place: Indian Ocean: Red Sea | collected 2010
ACGCGCACCTCCCCTCGCGCTCGGTCGCCCGTTCCGCGCGTTCGAATGCGGGTTCGAATCGATCGCCCGTCGTCGCGTCGACCGTTCGAGATCGATCGAATTCGATCGGTACATCTACATCTTTTAGTGTATTTTATTATAGTGTATGATCTATGGACTCGTAGTATATATGAAACAAGACTATGTGGTGAAAGCCCTAACGCACGCATGCGTGTGATTCATGCGTGCGTGCGTGCATGAATGACGCGCGTCACTCGGCGCCCGGTCGGCGCGCGAGTCTGACTCGAGGCGCGGGGTCGAGGGGTGCGTCCACCGCGGTGACGAATCCCGTCGCGCGTCGCGTTCAGGGTGTGTGCGTGCGTGTCTGTCTGTGTTTTGAAGGAGGAAATCTGCGCGTGCGTGTACTTCATCGTCGTCTCGCGACGCGAGGAGGACGCGGGAAGACGCGAGGAGGGCGAGGAGGAGGACGCGGACGATGGGTTCGTTCGAGGCTTGGCGTGGGAGACCGGTGGTGAGGGTGACGGGGACGGGACGCGGGAAGACGCGCGCGCGCGCGGCGGCGGCGGCGCGAGGACGACGACGAGACGCGAGGACGACGACGCGCGCGCGTCGAGGAGGGGTCGATGAATGGGGGGTGGATGCGTTGTATACGTTTACGTTTTCGTACGCGTACGCGTACGCGTTCGCGGGGGACGACGACGGAGGAGGAGGACGACGACGACGGGGACGACGGGGACGAATGAAGACGCGCGCCGAGGCGACGGGCGAGAACGGATGGCTCGGGAGCGAGAGTGAGAGCGAGAGCGAGGAGGAGGAGGAGGGGAGTGATGAATCGAGGCGGAGACACTCGACGTCGAGACGGACGGCGTCGACGCCGTGGAAGGTAGCCGCGGAGACGAGCGGGGCGTACGGCGAGGCGGCGCGCGGAGGACGAGGACGCGGGAGCGGTGGACGGTACGCGCAGGGAGGGAGAGGACGCGGACGCGGGCGAGGGGAGGGAAGACGAGACTCGTCGTCGTCGAGGAGTCATCGCGGCGACGGCAAGAGGAAAAAATCGAGCGGGGGATCCGGCGGCGGGAACAGGGCGGAACGCGAGCACATACAGATGAACTCGACGATTACAAAGTTACAGACGGTGGATGAACTGTTGGATTACGCGAACGACCGCGCGGACGAGATGAATGTGATTAATTTAGCCACGTGCATGCACAGATTGGGAAGGTTGAACGCGGCGAGAAATCGCGGCGCCGGCGGTGCAGCGAGAGACCCGGCGGTGGCGGAGGATGCTCGGTTTCAGACGTTGACGAATAGACTGCGCGAACTCCTCATCGCGGCGCAGGACGGGACGCTCGAGGGGAAGGGTTTGGGCACGTTTAAAGTGCGTCCGTTGTCCGCCATTTGCTGGGGCGGCGCGCACTGCGGGTTGACGACGTCGAGCGGCGATCCCATGCTCTCGCTCGTGTTTAAAACCGTCATCACGCACGAGGAAGACTCGCCACCGGCACAAAACGTGAGTAATTTGCTCTGGGCGTACGCCTCGGTGCATAATTCGAGGGAGACAAACAAGGAGTTGATGAAAAAGTTGGAATATTGGTGCGAGTGCATCATGGACGACTTTGCGGCGCAGGGCGTGAGCAACTCGCTCTGGGCGTTCGCCACGCTCGGGCACACGATTCGACCCGAGGTGGTGTCGCTCTTTTCGAAGGCGATCAAGAAGAACATGAAAGATTTCAAGTCGATGGAGTTTTCAAACGTCGTGTGGGCCATAGCGACGATGAAGCTCGAGCTCGATCCCCCCGAACTCTTCGACGACATTTTACGCGAGTGTCACGCCAACATCAAAGAGTATCCCAATATGTGGAGTTCGCAGAGCGTGAGCAACATTTTGTGGGCCATGGCGACGCACCCGCAAAAGGTCCGTCCTCACCACGACGAATTCTTGAAGACGTTGGTGCAATTCGTCGAGCGCAAGTCGAACACGTTCATCTGTCAAGGTTTATCCAACACGCTCTGGGCGTACGCGACGCTCGAATACGTGCCATCTTTTAAGATGCTCGAGCTCGTCACCAGAAGCTGGGAAAACTTACTGAGCGATATCACCATCAGTGAGTCCACGAATTTGCTCTGGTCCTACAGCAGCTTACGATTTAACCCCGGATCGTCGGTGTTGAACAAGGTGGCGCAGCTGTACGCAAACGCGACGGCGCAAGACGTCTCCGCCACGGGCGTCTCCAACACCCTGTGGGCGTGGGCAAACTTTGATTGGACGCCCAAGAATCCTGAACTCATGCGCATCGTGCTCTCGATCGCCACCGAACACTTCCGCGACGATCCCGAGTTGCAAACGCAGAGCTTGAGCAACGTGCTGTGGGCGCTCGCCATTTTGAGATGGATTCCCGACGACGAGTTTCTCACCGTCTTCCAAGACAGAACGCTCATCGAGCTCCGTAAAGGCGCGTTCTCGCATCAAGGTTTGACGAACACGATTTGGGCGTTCGCACAGCTCGGGATCAAGCCCAACGAGACGTTGATGCGCGAATTGACGAATGAGCTCGGCGAAAAGGTGTCCGAGTTTACGTCGGCGCAGGCAGTGTCCAACTCTCTCTTAGCGCTCGCATCTTTCGAATATTGGCCGGATGAATGGATTATGGAGGCGTATCGAGCCAAGATTGTGGAGTTGTACCAAGAAGATGCCATTCCAGACATCGATTGGGCGCAATTGTTTCAGGCGAACGACATGTTTGAGAGTTGCTCGCCGTACGGAGCCGTGTTGACCGATCCAAAGATGGTGGAACTGGCGACCAAGGCGTGGAAGGTTGGCACCAGCAAGGTTGTCATCAGTCAATTTCATCGCCAAGTGAGCGCGGCGCTCACCAAGATGGGCGTGCCGCACGAGATTGAGTACGTCACAGAGGATGGTTTGTTCTCGCTGGACATCGTGCTTCGAGGCAAAAAGGTAGCCATCGAGGTGGACGGACCGTCGCACTTTGCGAGAAACTTTCCGCGACGACGCTTGTCCGGGGAAGAGACGGACACGACGAATTCTCGATACCGTTACCTCGAGAAGGGTGGGTGGACCACGGTGCACGTCCCTTGGTTTGAGTGGGCGAGCGTCAACGGGAGCAGCGGTCAGAGCGCGACGTTTTTAGCCAAGAAACTCTTCGACCAAGCCGGTCTCACCGTGATGGACGTCGCCTCGGACGACGACATGTCGGACTCCGGCATGAACAGTCTGAAAACGCGCGGTATCACGGACACCGACATGTCTCGTGACGGCTCTCGCATCGTCATCAATCAGGGCGAGGACGACACCCTCATGCCGACGAGCTCCAACAGACGCGAGATGATGCCCGTCTTCGGCTCGACGCGCGCGCAGCAGCGACCGAACATCCAGAGAACGGGATATGGTATGATGGAAGAGACCAACGATCCCGTGGCATCAGCTCGATCGACGCCCATACCGTCCAAAGCTCCTCGAGCGCGCGCCGCGCGTCGCTACGCGTCGACGCCGCCTCGCGCGCCGCCGTCGACCGCATCCACCGACACCGACACCGACACCGACACCGACACCGACGCGACGACGACACCGAACACCACACCATCGCCCACCTCATCGTCACCACCGCCTCGCGGCGCCGCCGTCCGTCGCCGCCGCGCGTCCGTCGCGCGTCGCCGCGTTCCCAGGCGAACCGACTCCGACGACAACGCCGCGTCTTGATCCCACCGCGTCGCGCTCCACGCACGGGCCACGAACGCGCACCGCACACCGCGCACCACTTTTAATACAACCACACCCATCGCGCGCCGACCGCCGACGCGCGCGCGCCGCGCGCCCCCGCCGACGCGCGCACTTTTTTATCAAATCACCAAAACCCGTATTCATCTACTTTTTAAACAATCAAAATCCCCATTTCCAGGCCTAGGGTTGACGACAGACGACCCCGCCCCCGGCGCGGTCGTTCCTCGCGCATCACTCGCGCGCGCGTCGACCGCGCGAGACGATCGTTTCGCGCGCGCACGAGAGAGGTACGCCTCGCGCGCGGTTTATTTTTTCCCCCGTTTCCCGTCGTCCGTCGTCTCTCTCTCTCGCGCGTCTCGCGTCGCGTCGCGCGTCTCTCGTCGTCGCCGCGCGCGCCGGCTGCCGACGCGACGCGACGCGACGGGACGGTCGGTGGAACGAAAACCGACGACGACGAACGACGACGACGACGAAGGAACGAACGAACGAACGAACGAGACGACACGGTTTATTTTTCCGTCGTCCGTCGTCGCGTCGTCGCGTCTCGCGTCTCGCGTCGGCGCTAGAGACCACCGCTCGAACCTCTCGAAACGCTCGCGGACGGTTGGTCGCGGAGGGTTTGTTCATTCATCCGTGACGACGCGCGTGCGAGAGAGAGAGGAGGCGTGAGCGCGCGTGAGAGGGAGCGCGCGGTGGGAAATATATCGCGCGTTCGATCGAGGACGAGAGACGGGGGAAGACGACGTCGCGCGCGCGATGGAGGACGCGCATGATGGATTGGAGGGTTCACGACGAGTGAGAGGGCTGGGTGTCGGAAGAAAGTCTCTCCGAGCGCGCGCGAGGAGAGGAGAGCGGCGGTGATCGAGCGCGGAGAGGGCGGAGATCGAGGGTGGATGAGGTGGATGGAGGTGTTTACGATGGGTGATGCGCGCGCGCGAATGGGCGAAGACTGACGGAATGGGTGCATTTGTTTCATTCGCGAAGGGCGATAGGACGAAGACGCGCGGCGAAGACATCAAGTCATCATGAGCGCGTGGGCGAGCATCGTGAGCGGCTCGACGAAGACGAGCGGGGGGGGAGAGGAGACGAAAGAGGAGTCCCTGGTGAACGCGCGGGGTGATGCGGTGATCGGTGGCGACGAGGGCGGCGCGGCGAGAGAGGCGGAGGCCAAGGCGCCGGCTGGGGCGGCGGCGGCGGCGGCGGCGGGCGGAGAGGAGGAGAGCGCGGCGAGCGGAGAAAAGGTGACCGAGGAACCGGCGAAGCCGGCGTGGGGGAAGCCGAGCGCGACGAGTGAAGGTTCGGCGGCGCCGGCGTTGGCTGCCGTGAAGCCCGTGTCGTGGCCGACGCTCGGCGACGCGAAGAATCCGGATTTGAAGCCCGAGGCGTCGCCCCCGTCCAACAACGCGAGGACTAGCGGCAAGGGTGGCAAGGGGAAAAATTCAAAGAACGCAGCGGGTGATAAGCAAGGTGGAGGACGCGGGAATAACGGTGGACGCGGTGGTAACGCGGGTAGGAGTGGTAACAACGGCGGTAGAGGAGGACGAGGAGGTAGAGGCGGAGACGGCAACTGGGGAAGAGGCAACGCGCAGTACGGCGGTCGATACGGCTACGAAAATGCTGGTCGAGGCGGAAGAGGTGGGAGAGGAAACAAAAATTTTGATCCCTCGTATCAAGCGCAGTATGATGGTAGATTTTACATGCCGCACGGGGCGCAAATGTACTACCCTCAGCAGCACATGATGCCCGCGCAAGTTCCTCAACGCGACCAAATTCTCTCCGCCGTCAAGCAGCAAGTCGAGTATTATTTTAGCGTCGAAAACTTGTGCAGAGATTTATTCTTACGATCAAAGATGGATCCTGAGGAAGGTTGGATTGCGTTATCCGTCATCGCGAGCTTCAATCGCATTCGCATGATGACTCCGGATCCCAATATGATTTACGAAGCCCTCGTGGGGTCGAAGACGGTTGAGATCAGCGCCGATAACGAAAAGATTCGTAAAATGGGAGACTGGAGTGCGTGGCTGTTGGATGCCGATGGAAAGCCACAAGAAGACGCGCCGCAGCAATCGGCGGCCGCTGTGTCGGGCTTGACGCAGCAGATGGCGTCGGCTGACGTTGCGCGGGTGGCGGAGCCTTCGTCCATCGAAAAGAAGGGTTCAAAGTCCAAGCTTAAGAAGGATGAGGATGAAATGTTTGAGATGGATGAAGATTTCGGTGAGGATGATGAGGACGATGACGACAACGAAGACGATGACGACGATGACGACGATGACTACGAGAAGGAAGACATGACGGATGTCGATGTCAACCGACTCATGATAGTTTCTCAGCGCCCGGGTAGAGGTGGCCAAAATAGAGGACGACCGCCGTCAGGAGCGAACACCGACGTCGCCACAGTCATCAACGATGGTCTCGCGTTTTACCAGAAGGATTTGAAGGGTAAGAAGGCGAACGTGGGATCTCAGGGCGCGTCTGGTAGCTGGCGCGACAGAGCCCAGTCTGGTTCGTGGAAGCGGGGAGGTGGATTTTCCGTAGGATCACAAGATCGCACTCACTTTTTCCCCGGCTCCGTACCCAAAGGAGATGGAGCGTTTGGAGGTAACGACGTCGGCTGGCTCTTGGGCACTACCCCCACCGAGGGTGAGTTCAACTGGTCGACTGGCGCCGGGTCCTCTGTCGGATCTGACCGCGGCGGCATGCCAATGGGCACGTCTCCCTCGCAACGACCGCCGCGAGTCTCTTTTCGAGATGGATCTCCTCGCGATATTCCGTCGTTTGGACATCCGTCTCACTCTCTCCTGGACGATAACGGCTTCAAGCAACAAAAGTATAAGACGTTCCATCAGCGCGCCGTCGACGAACGCAAGCGCCTGGGATGCGGCAACAGCGAGGAAATGAACACATTGTTCAGATTTTGGAGCTATTTTTTGAGAGGCACATTCAATACCAAGATGTACAAGGAATTCTGTCGATTGGCTGAAGAGGATGCCCGACATAATTATCATTATGGTTTGCAATGTCTCTTCCGCTTCTACAGCTACGGGCTGGAGAAGCGATTCCGCCAAGCCGTATACCGAGACTTTGAAGAGTTCACGATGCTCGATTATAAGTCCGGTTCGCTATACGGTTTGGAAAAGTTTTGGGCGTTTCATTACTACTACCGTGGCGAGAACAGACCGACGATCCGCGAGGATATTAAGGAACTTCTCGACACCAAGTTCAGAACGCTCGGCGATTTCCAACGCGCCAAGGAGCAAGTGGCGCGCGCGTAGCGCCTGCGAATGCAAGCACTAAGATAGATCAAGCACATAGCCTTCGCGGTAGTACAACTCAACTAGCGAGGAATATCACTAACGTCATATTTCAAACAACAATCAAAGAATAAATCACGTCTCGACTATTAGTAGAGGTTGATGCCGAAATCAAACAGCGCGTCTAGCACGGCGTCTTGTTGCACCTTGAGGAACGCGAGAAGCGCCAAAACCGCGCCGACGGTCGCTACGTCTATGTTTTCAACCGGATTCGTCAGACTTTTCCGCATGATGAGCGTTTTCGTCGTCGTCTCGACAGCTCTCCCGTCCACCACCTCCAACGCCGCCGCCTCGCGTTCGCTCCCGATGACTCTATACCCCAATTTTTTATATAAAGATTGCGCGCGTCTATTCCGCGCCTCGACGACCAGACAACACTCATCGAACCCAAGCTCCGCGCACTCCTCCTCCAGCGCGCGCATGACGGCTTTCCCGCACCCTCGTCGTCGCGCCTCGCGCGCCGTCGCCACGTTTGCCACGATTGGTCTCTCCCGAACCCGTTCCTCCGCGATCCCCCCCGCCTTCCCCGACTTGACCAACGTCTCGTAATCCATCGCTCCGACGTACGGCCGCACCTCCACTCCACCGCACGCCAGGCACTTTTTCGAATCGTTCGGATCCATGACGACGACGAGCGCCGACGCGTCCCCGACGCGCGCGCCGTACCTGCGCTTCATGTCGCTCGCGCACGACCGCACCAACCCCCGTCTCTCGACGTCTCGCTCGTCCACCTCGCCGTCGTAAAAGAAACTGTCCACGAACGTCTCCGCGGCGGCGTTGTAGTCACCACCGCGCGCGCGCGACGCGTCGACGGAGGGGTTCATCGCGCGAACGCGATGATGACGTCGAGCGCGATGACGTCGTCGTCGTCTCGGACGCGGCTCGCGCGCGGTGGGGAACGCGACCGCGCGCGGTCGGGGCGCGCGAACGATCGAGGCGGACATCGTTCGGTGTCGAACCGCGCGCGCGGGACACTGCGGTGAATACACGAATGAATGTTCTCGGTGTTTCTAGTCATGCGTTTTTGGAGACGGGACGTTCACGCGCGCGGGTCGACGTCGCGGCGAGGAAAGAGATCGCGCATGAGCACGGTGCGTCGAACGCCGGTGGTGAAACCCTCGTTGTACTTGAACTGCGTTCCCTGGGCGGTCTTGGCGGTTTTACGCGCCTTGTGTAAATTTCCGCCGGCGACGCCGAGGGCGACGCGCGCGCGTTGTTCGGATTTGCGGCGTTTCGCCTCGGTGGTGGTGGCGTCGTTCGACGATCGCGAGTCGGCGTCGGTGATGAGGGCATTGGTGATGATGGAGCGGAGACTGTTGTTCACCGCGCGTCTTCCCACGAGATTGACGTGTTGCAGCGCGGCGGAGGGCGTCTCGCTCTCGCCGGCGTCTCGGCGGTGATTCTTCGCGTAAAAGCGTTCGACATCTCTCAATGCCTCGACGCCACCTCCGTACGCGACAAATTCGTGGATCGGAGGATCGAGAACCAGAGCGTTCGCCATCGTCTGCCACGATTGTTCGCCGCCGCGTCCTCTGGTCGTCGGCGGCGCGTATCGTAATCCCTGCGCGCGCATCAAACCCACGACGTCGGCGAGTTTTGCTTTTTCCTCGTCGTTCATAAAATTCGTCCCCACGGATCGAAGTTCGGGCGCCAAGATGGTATTCAGGAACGGTAGAGTTTCCACGGCGTCCGACAGTAACGGTCGACGCGTGATTCGCAAATCCAACGCGTCTCGGCGGCTTCGCAACGTCGCCATGCGCGCGTTTCGCTCCTTTGCCGCGCGTCCGGTTTTCGGCCACGCCACGGAATCGCCAAGCCCGGCGGCGTGCGTCGCGACGGAGTGCACCGATAACGCACACGATTCGGCGTATCGACGAAGCGAGTGATCACCAGTGGTGAATGATTTCTTTTGAAACAGCGCGCCGTCGAGGATGGCGTCGATGGCGCGCACGGTTCGGCGCATGGTACCGTCTTGAAACTTGACGCTCGGAATGTTTTCAAAGACGCCGTCGATGACGGCGTCGACGTCTTGAAACAATTCAATCTTGTCTCGAATCTTATCCAGGTGCGTCTTCCCGGTCTCGGTATCGAGCCTGGATTTCGGAAACGTGTGCCTGCCGCGCAGGAGATCTCGCCACACCGTCACTGCGTGCGGTTTATTATCTTTGGCGCCACCGCCCGACGTCACTACGTCTCGCATCGAAACTTTACCATCGTCGCTCGTCTTGGCGATGAGTTGCATCGAGTTTAACGCAGCGCGAATGTCGTGATCGACGCGATCGACGATGAGCGCCACCGCTCGCGGTTCAACCTCGACGTTTTCTCTCAGACACACGTCTCGCACGCGCGCCGTCAATTGCGTCGTCTGCGGCGGTTTCATGCGAATGATCTTGGCGACGTCTCGAAGTGGCTTCAATGCCGGCGCGTATAAATCGTTGCATATCGCGATGATCGGTCTCGAAAGCCTCGACGCGCCGTTCTTCCCGTGCTTCAACGCGTTGATGACGGTCCACACCGCGCCTCGATCGCTTCCGGTGTGATGTAACCCGTCAATCTCATCCACGATGACGCACTTTGGCTTTTGCTCGACGAAGGCGTGTCTCGTTCGCGTTGCGTCGTTCAGTTTCGTCTTCAGCGTCGACGCGCTTCGATCGTCGCTCGCGTTGATCTCCACCGTTTCGTATCCACAGTGTCTCGCCGCAACGTGCGCGAGCGTCGTCTTCCCCGATCCCGGAGGTCCGCACAATAATAAAATCTTCTCCATCGGTCGGCTCGTCTGGTCCAACAGCGTGTGCGTCGTCGTCTTGGCGTCGCGGCGTCTTTTCCCTCCGCTCAAACTCGACGTTTTCTCCGCGTACCTGTCGGCGTAATACTGTCGCATCGTCGCCGGCGGCGGATCTCGATCAAATACCACCTTATCCCACCCCTTGATCCAGTGCACGACCTCTCGATTGACGTATTCGGGACTCAATAAATCGGTAAACGCGCGAGGGGCGTACTTTTGAGACCACATCGCGTTTCGAAGCTTTTTACGCAATCGATCCGCTTTCCGCGCGCCCTCCGTCAGAGGCTCGGTCTCCTGCTTCTTTGTGCCGTCGTCGTCGTCGTCGCGTTCCCCCCCCTCTTCCACCGCTTTCGCCGCCTCCACCGCCTCGGCGTACCGTCTCTTTTCGTACTCGTCCAACAAATCTTCGATGGGCCTCGCCAACCACGATTCCTCCTCCCCGCGCGCGTACACGTCCTCATCCCTCGCGATCGGTTCATCCAGAGGTTCTCTCTTCAAATACACCCGTCTTCCATCCCCGAGCGTCATCGCGACGTGATCGCCGTCGATATCCGCCGCGTTCGTCGCCGCCGGCGCGTCTCTCGCCCTCGACGCGTATCTTCGAGACGTCCCCACCGCGTTCATCCCCATCCCACCCCTCTCCTTCGACACCGCCGCCATCATCTCACTCGCCATACGCATCACCTCCTCCGCGTTCATCACCCCACCGCCGCCTTTCTTCTTCTTCTTCTTTTCCGCCGTCTTCCCGTCTCCTCCGCCGCGCGTTCCCGTCGTCTCATTCTCCTTCTCCTCGTTCTCCTTCTCCTCGTTCTCCTTTTCGTCGTCCGGAAACGCGACGTCATCGTTCACGTCATCGTTCGCGTCCGTCCGCATCGTTCGTCCCGCGTCCTCGTCGTCGTCGTCGTCGTCGTCCGGAAAGGCTGGATAATCGTTCGCGTCGTCGTCATCGTTCGCGTTCGCATCCATCACCGTCGCCCGCGCGCGATCGACGTCTTCATCGACGAGGGCATCGAATCCGAAATCACCGTCGTCGTCGTCGTCGTCTCGCATGTCTCTCTCGCTCTCCCGCGCGTCGACGAGTGACGATGTCATTTCATTTCATTTTCATTCGTCTGTCTTTGAAAAATTTGAAATTTCGGGACGGGACGAGACGGGACGGGACGGGACGGGACGGGACGAAAATACCCGCGCGGTCCCGTGACGCGCGTCCGCGCGCGGTGGTACACGTTCGTAAAAATACACCACTACCCTAGAACTACGCTCGCGTCGCGCGGACTCGATGGAGCGCGCTCGGCGCGGATCGCGCGCGATTCTCGGCGCGCGCGCGCGGCGGCGACGGTCCATCCATTCTCGCGAGATCGACGCGAATCGCGTCGGCTTTGCGACACATCTCGGCGACGGCGGTGAGGAGATCGTCGTCGTCGACGTCTCGCGCGAAAAATGGGGACGACCGCGTCGGTGGTCGTTTTTCGCGCGCCGAGACGGCGCCGGAGACGCGCGGCGACGGAGACGACGACGGGGTCGTCTTCCACGTTCGCCGAGACGACGTCGTCGGTGAATCGACGTCGAGGACGGTCGGGGAGAACGAGGACGGGGTCGACGACGCGCGAACCGTTCCTTCCCGCGGTCGTCGACGGCGAATCGTCGCGATGAAATTGAAATCATCATCATCGTCATCATCATCATCATCGGCATCGCGCGCGCGCGTCGCCTCGCGAGCGATGCGACGATCGCGTCGACGGCGTAATCCCTCGATAAACTCCGCCCTCGCCTCTCTGACGAAGCGCGCGTGCGCGTCGGCGCTCGCTCGCGCGCGTTCGCGCGCGTGCGTCGTCAACGACTCGGACGTCTCCGCGCGCCACGCGCGCATCGCGCGTTCGTTGGCGCGTCTCGTCTCGACGTCGTCGCGCGACGAGAACGAGGACATTCTCGTCGTCGTCGTCGTCGTCGTCGAGCGCGTCGAACGGGACGCCGCGGACGAGGACGAGGACGCGGTCGAGGTGTGCGGCGTCAGACCGTCGCGCGCGATGATGACGAGGATTCCCGCGCGCGCGTCGACGTCGAGGTCGAGCGAGGGCGGTGGAACGAGGGATGACCGTCCCGTGGTGGACGTCAGACGCGCGCGAGGGCGCGCGATGGATAAGGCGTGGCACAGGACGTTCATAAAGACGAGACCGAGGATGAGCGCGAGGCAAAAGAAAAATCACAGAGAATTATTCCCGAGGCACGGCATCGCGTTCGACGCGTCCGTCGGGGTCGGGAAGACGAGGGATGGACGATGGCGTGTGTTAGATTACGATCGCGCGTTCGAAGGGAGGAGAGAGGGGCGACGGCGCGTGCTCGAACTCGGGTTCGGTCTCGGCGATAATCTCGTCGAGAGCGCCGACGTCATGCGAGAGACGCACGTGTTCGTCGGTGCGGAGGTTCATCGTCCGGGCGTCGCGAGCGCGCTCGGAGCGATCGATGCGAGAGGTTTGGATAACGTCTTGGTGGCGGAGATCGACGCGCTGTGGTTGTTGAGAGATTTTTGCGAGGAGTCGTCGCTCGAGGAGTTGGTGATTCATTTTCCCGACCCGTGGTTGGGAGAAAACAAGGCGCACCGACGATTGGTCAATCCCATGCTCCTCGAGCTCGCCGAGCGCGCGTTGGCGCCGAACGGTCGTCTGTCCGTGGCCACGGACGCGGACGAGTACAAGGCGCACGTGGAACGCGTGTTTCGTTCGTTCGGCGAGCCGCGCGGGTGGACGCCGGACGACGAACCGTTCGCGAGATTCGAGAGTAAATACAGTAAAAAGGCTCGAGACGAGGGTCGCAAAACCGTGGATTACGCGTTTCGATTCGCGAAACCGTCTCGTCGCGACGTGGACGCGGCGTAGGACGAAGCGCCGACGACGAGTTCCCGTGTCCATCATACATAGCTCCCCCTTTTGTTAGTCTTAAATCTAGTGTAATACGTAGTTCACACACGTCTCGAACGACCTTACCGATGGCCAACCCCGCGCGAGAGACGGCAGACGTTGGCGCGTGGCGACGCCCGCGCGAGAGACGGCAGACGCCGCGCGTCGACGCCCGCGCGCGGTGGGGACTCGTCACCGTCTCCACCGCGAGCGATGTCCCGACCGTCGCGCGCCGAGCCGCGAACGCCCCATCTCTCGAGCGCCGCCGCGCGTTGGAATCCGCCCGAGGAGTGGACGTGGCGACCGGTGCGAGGGTTGGCGATGTGCGCGACGTCCATCATCGTCATGACGTGGTTAACCCTGTCCCTCGTCGGCGACCTCGCGGGAGAGGCGCGGACGCCGCGCACGGGAATAGCCGTTTTGGACTGGGCGCTGAGAGACGAATATTACTCGCGAGCGCTCCCGGTGTTGATTCCGGGAACGATCGCGTACGTGTATTTTCATTGGCTCAGCGCGAGGTTTTTCGAGCACACGTAACGTGACGGTGGATGCGTACCGTCGCCGTGTGCGTCGCGGCGCGAAAAGTGTAAGGTAAGCGCTCGTTTCGGGAGGGAGCGACCGTCTCGTATTTTTCACCCGGCGACCGAAGGCGACTCGACGCGAAGACACTCGACTCAACGCTTTGCGGTGAAGCTCACTCGTGTCGGCGGGACGACGCTCATTCGATCCGTCGCGGGGTTTTGCCGCATAAATTTGGTTACGCCAGATATAAACCAATGTCGGGTTAACGCAGTACCCGTCGTTGACCTGTCTCGCTGGTACATTTGTTACCGCAAACGTTGCGTTTCGCCGCCGTTTCGCGAACGCGATTTGCATGGGACATTCCACCCCGGGCGGTGCGGTGTCATCAATCACCGGACGCGTCCCAAGTCCTGTGCTACAGCCGAAGCGTGCGTCGTGTTGCGCACCGAGTTTGCAGATATTCGGTTGCGTGTCTTTAAGTTGCACCGACATTTTCATGATTTTTTTTTTGCGTGACGGCGTGCGCCGCCACGGGCTCCTCTGCCACGGTTCCCTGAGCTTTGCGTTGATTGAGATCTGTCCAAAGAGAGCCCAAAATAGATTTTTCGCCTTCATGATAGGAAGCCGTTTCGTTCGCTTTCGAGCAGTGACTTTGCGGTGCCAAACGGGCGATTACATTTTTCTCTGCGAACTTACTGATGAATATGGGTGGAAGAGCCGTATGAACTGCATGACTTAGAAACCAACCCTTCTTAAAGTTCACATTTGTGTTTTTTTTCACGTCGAGTGCGGCTTCGCTCGAGAAGGACGACTGACCTTTACTCTTTTATCATTTCTTCCTATTTCTAGAATACCCGCGCGATTAGAAAAACGCCGCGTAGCAGCACGCTGTAATTTGAACATTATCAGATAGAATTACATCGCTAAGTTTTCAGATATGTCCCCAAGCGCGGGTCGTGCTTTCTTCGCAGAATGCGGAGCTAAAGGCTTCTTTCCGGACATCGGCGCTTGATGCACACCGTTGTTTTCGTCGCCGGGCGTGGAGTAAACATTCGAATCCAAACCTGTTTGGTTCGATGCCAAATCGTTGAAAGAGATTTGATCCGCACGCTCGTTGAGTTTGTGAATGTTCTCCTTCAGAGTCGCATCGGGGCGCACCGGCGTGATGAAGCGCTGATTGTTAGCCTTGGGCTTTGCCGGTGTTTTGCGATACGTCTTGGGCTTCGTCTTGGGCTCGTTCAGTGTCATTGTTGGAGTCGGAAGTGCTGTTTGCGGAGTCATTTCCATCGTCTCTGCAAACTCTTCAACGAGTAATGCCACTTCTCCGTCGAGCTCATTCATTCGCACGTTCTGTTGCAGCGCTGTGGCGAGAGCGGTCGACTTGCGTCGAATGCTTCGCAGTTCGTCGGCGGCATCCTCAAGTTGGATTTGGTGCATCTCTTCTCGCGCCTTGTTCGCACTCTCATGGTACTCCTCTTGCTTAGCGAGTGAGCCAGCGAGCATGTCTCTCTGCTCTTCAGATTTTTGGAACCTCAACTGCACCTCGTTCATGGCTTGTTGCAAATCTTTTTGCACCTTCTTGCTTGACGCGATCTCCTGCTGGAACATCGCGAGTTCCTTTTGCGCTTTCACGATTTCGCTCTTCATGCGTTCACATTCAGCGACTTTAGCGTTCAGAGCGGTCTTGAGCTTTTCAACGACCGTGACGTGAGTGCGCGCGGATTCTTTCAAACGTTCAGTTTCATTTGATTTGCTGCGCATGTGTCCCTTGAGATTCTTGAGCTCGGATTCGCGCAACTTGACCAACTCCTTGTACTCGTTGATTTTCTTCTCCATGTCCTCAGCGGCCTGTTGCATCTCCTTCATCAAAGCGATGCTATCGGCCTCGACTTCATCCGCCGTCGCTCGAGCTTCGTTGGCCTCGTTGCGAACGTCGATCAATTCCGCCTTCGTCAACTCGAGTTCCGCCGTCAGAGAGCTCATCGATTCCTCAGCCTTTGCTTCGAGCTCGGTTATCGACGCGCACAATCTCGTAACCTCGTTTTGCGACGCTTCCAACTCTGCATAGCTTTTGGCCAACTTTTCTTCTAGCGCCTTAATTTTTTCAGAATTTTTCGCGGTCGATTCACCGCGTAAAAGTTCAAGTTCTTGCTCGAGCTCCGCGCATCTCGCCTTGGCGTTCTTCACCTCGCTGTCGAGTTTCTCGACAACGTGAGCGTTTTCTTCTCGTAACGCCTCCAACTTCAGCTGGGTGGTGCGATGTAAATCTTCCAACGCATCCTCGCGTTCTCTCAGATTGTTCAAACGTTCAGAAATGTCATCATCTTTCATTTCTGACTCCATTTTCAGGTTGTTCAATTCCTCTGTGAAATTGCGCAACTTTTCATCGCGTTGAGCGAGTCCGAATTCCAGTCTCTTCACGTTCGCGTTTTGACGCTTTTCGGCCGACATCAACTGCTTCACGAGCGCATCATTTGCGATCAATTCCCCAGTCTTCTCATCTAATTCGAACTTGAGTGCGTACACCTTCTCGCGCAAACCTTGAAGCTCGAGTTCGAGCGGATCCAATTCCATCGTCTTGGCGTCGTACTCAGCTCTGAGCTCGTCGAGTTCAGCCTCCTTTGAATCGAGCGATGTCTTACTTGCGGATAACTGAGCGTCTCGCTCTTGGATTTCACTCTGCATGACCTCGAGTATCTGCTTCTTTTCTGCGTTGAGAGCTTCATATTTCTTCTGCAACTCTTTCATTTGTTCAGAGACATCCACGTTTTCTCCCTCGCCAGACGCTTGCATCTCGGCAAGCTTGTCCTGCAGTTGAAGCACGTACGTGACGGCGGTGTCGAGCTCGTATTCCTTCGCCTCCAGAAGTTGCGTACCATCTTGAAGTAAAGCGTCGCGTTCTTTCATCTCTGATCGAAGAACTTCAGCCTCCGCGGATACCGTCTCGAGCCTCTCTTCGAGGGCGATTTTCTCCAATGTTCGCTTCTCGACGAGCAACTCCAATGTGTTCTTTTCGACTTGAACCTCTGAAAACGCATCCTCAGCGCGCTGTCTCTCGCCACGCTCCTCTTGTAGGCATTTTTCGAGTTCACTCTGAACGTTTTCGAGCTCCACGCGGCGAGCTTCAACTTCAATCTCCAAGCTTTTCACTTCTTGTCTCGCCCGAGCCGCCTCAGCCTCAGCCTCTTGCCGCGCCCCAGCGAGCTGCAAAAGTTTTTCATGACTCGCTCGCACGCCGTTGCTATCAACATTTTGCTTCAAAGATTGATTTTTCGTCGCAAGTTCGAGCTCTCGCTTTGCTTCATCGAGCTGCGATTTCAGTTGAGTGACGTGCTTATCCTTCTCCGCGGCGTAGAGCTCCGCCTTCTCTCTGCTACGCTCCGCGCGGTCGAGTTCATCGTCTAATTCTTGCAAAATCGCAGCCTGGTTCGCGATGGTGAATTCACGCTCTTGCACGGCGGTCGCAGCGTCCTCTTTCACTTGTTCGAGCGCCTTCACCGCCGCCTCCGCGGCGCGCTTCTCCTTGCGCAACGCGCGCGCGTGCTCCTCCTTCGCCCTCAACAGAGCCTGCGCCTGCGCTCGAACGGCAGCCATGTCCGACACGAGCGTCGATCTGTCAGACTCTAATTTTTGCAGTCTCTGAGACATAGTTTTCGCGCGCTCCTCCGCCTCCGTGCGTCCCGAATGGGCAGCTTCCAACGCGATTTCGGACGATTCGCGCAATTTCGCCGCCAACGCCTGAAGCGCTTCCTTTTCAATCTCGACCGCCTTCAATCGCGCTCGAACCGCAGGAGACGGCATCGCATCGATGCCCAACATTTTATGCGCGCTTCCCGGCGCTCTGGGCGCCCCCGACAAGGAAAATAAGGATCCAGGCCTCGCGCCTCGTCCTGAACCCGGCGTCGTCTTCGCGCTCGTCGAAACTTGTTCCCCCGGCTCGCGACCACCCATATTCGACTCCACGCGCGCTTCCCGCGTCTTAGACCTCGGCGTAACGAAAGAATCATTATTTTCTTCGCATTCGTCCCCTTTCGACGCCCCCAGATCCTTTCCACGCATCCCGGCGTAGTCGTATTTCACCCCCGTCGTCGCCGGCTCGCGCGTCGTCTTCGCCGGCGTCACGTTCGCGTTCCCTCTCGACGCGCTCACCGCGTCCGCCTCCCTCGCGCTTCCGAGATCATCGTGGGGAACACTCGTCTCCGCTTTGTTCGACGCCTTTCGCCCGTTCTTCCGCCGCCACTCCTCCAACAGCGCCCGTCTGTCCCGCGCGCCGACGAAAGATTTAAACGACATTCGTGTCGTCGTCCCCGCGCGCGTCTCCCACACCGACGCCGCGATCGATCGCGCGGACGCGACGGACGAAGAGTGCGCTCGAGATCGAGCTCGCGCGTCGGCCTCGCGCGACGCCGTCGCACCGAGCGCGCGTGTCCCGACGATGTCCGCGTCGGCCTCGCAAACGGTCGAAACGCGATGGGTCGCGTGCTCGGTACCGTTTGTCCGAGTTTCCGTATAGTAGTTTCCATTGAGAGTATATATTTAGTTTTATGTCCATGTAGAGCACGTGGTTTTTTATCGATGGTTGTTTGCTCGTATACGGATGGTGTGAATCTCTATGTATTCGTATGAATCAAACATCGCAGGGAGCGCGCGGGGGCGTGCGATGCCACATGGGGGACGGAGCGAACGCCCATCCTCGCCTCCGTGTAAGAGTACTAGTATTTCTATGTAGTGTACGGATGACGAGCAATGCCTTCACCGGTGAAGATGACCCGACCGGCGACCTGCACCTTGCCCGCGTCGTCGGGTTTCATTCGACTCCAGAGATGCCCCGTGCGCGCCGACAGTTGCTCGCCGAACATGAAAGAATTCGAATTCGAGTCGCTCCTTCTCGCTGAGAGCAGCGGCGTCACGCCGCAGCACGCACTTCCCGTCACGGGATCCTCGTCGATACCCACGTTCGGCCCGAACCAGCGCACGACGTAATCGGGCTCGGACTCGGACAGTCGTTCGCCGCACGCGGGGATCACCACGCACACTCCGCGACCGCCAACTCGCGCGATGCGTTTCAAATCCGGCGCGCGCGAGACGTACGTCTGCACGACGCCACGAAAGCCAAAGCCACCGTCGTCAGCTTTCCCATCGCCCTCGTCCGTTTTCTCAATCAATAAAAACGTATCCCCGATGGCGTTCCGCGTACAACTAAACTTGGCACCGCGAACCGTCTCTCGATTCGTCTCAAACGCGTCTCGTATCTCCTTCAAGACGTCCTCGCACCCCTCGAACGCCTCCGGCGCGCTCGCTTTCATCTCCATGATGAACCTATCCTCGTCTCTCGCGATCGTCAACGACCCAGAGGCGTACTCGAACCTCACCGCCCGCGCGTCCGCGTGTTCCGGCGCGGACAACACCGCCGCCGCGCTCGCCACGCTCGCGTGTCCACACAACCCAATCTCACACGTCGGCGTGAACCACCGTATGAAGTAACGCACCGTTCCGCGGTCTTTCTCCTCCGCCGTCTCGCGCCCGCGACGCACGAACGCCGTCTCGCTCAGGTTGAGCGACGTCGCCACGCGCTGAAAATCATCCGTCGACGATTCGTCTCGACAAAAGTCACCCGCGTCGGCCTCCTCGTCGTTTTCCACGACGACCACGGCGGCGGGGTTTCCCGTCGCTCGAATTTCACTCGCGCCGCGCGACGACGGGAACGCGGCGCAGAGAACGTACGCGCGATCCATGGGCGAGGTGTGACGCGTGGACCCTCGCCCAACCCTAGGTGGGACCGTCGACGGCGCCGGCGAAGACCCGAAGACGAGACGCGAACGAGATGAAGGCGGAGATGTGATGATACGTACGTACATGCGTGGTGGTATTTTTTGCAATTTTTTGAGACGCGCGCGAGGGTGGGAAGGGAATCATCGAGGACCGAGGGAGAGTCGCGCAAAGTCTCCGCGGGGCGCCTGCGAGCGAGACGCGTCCTCGACGGCGCCGCCGCCGAGGACGACTCTCCATTGACAAATCGTCATGTCCGCACCGACGGTGATGAGATAAGAATCGTCGAAGAGGAATTTGCACTGCGTGATGGTACCCGTGTGCGCGCCGAAACAGCGAGGTGTGGCGCCGCGGTGACACGGGTATTGGTAGACGCGAACGACGCCGCGCGCGTCGCCCGCGGCGACGGCGGTGCGCGTGTGCGAGCGGTCGCAGCACGTCACATCGGCGGGAGCGGACGTCGGAGGGATGATCCCTTGGACGGGCCATCCGACGACGGAGGACCACGTGAACCAATCGACGTTTCGCAAGTCATGAGGGAATTTCGCCTGCGTGCCCGTCGGCATTTCCCAAAACAAGAGCTCGTGGTTTGAACTCGCGGATTGTAACAACGCGCTGTCGGTGGACCAGTCCAACTGGGCCACCTTGGTGCTGTGACCTTTACAGACGCCGATGCGCGCGTATTGCTTTGAAATATCGTAGATGTCGATGGTGTTTTCATCAGAACCGACGGCGAGGTACTGTCCATCCGGACTGTATTTCAACGCGCCAACGGGTTGGTCGCGATCTTTGCGCAGGTGCACGGTGTCTAACGAATCAGAGCTCAGGACGACGATTCCTCCACCGGCGAGACCGACGGAGACTTGCGTACCGTCTGGATGATAGGCGACCGACCGTCCTTGCGCACCCAGATCGCGAGACATGATCATCCGTCTCGAAGGAATGTCCCAGAGTCGAATCGTTCCGTCGTCCCCGACGGTGCATATTCGGTGGTCGCTCGGGTGTGCGTCGAGGCCCCAGATTGTACCGTAACCGTGACCTTGGAAGAGTAAATTGTACGAATATGAAGTGGTGTTCATTTCGTACACTTCGCCCGATCGCGCACCGAGAAGCAACATTTTACCGAGTAAATGCAACGACTTGATGCACGTGGACCGAATGTTGGGATATTGGAGGTCCACGCTTCTCAGTAACATCCGTAAGTCCGCCGTCCAGAATTTCACGACACCTTCGGAGCCAGCGGAAATTAAGGAATCACGCGTGGCGACAACGGAATGTGTGACTTTGTGAACTCTGTGCGCATTCGTGCCGAGTTGGTATCCACGAAACAAGTACAGAGATCCATCCTGAGTTCCCACAACGGTTGTATCGGCGCCGGGGAAGCCACAGCACAGACTCGTTTGAATCGTCCCGCGCTTTGAAAAGACCGCTTTCCGTCCTTTCAAAGGCTCCGTGGACCAAAACATGCAATGTTTCACCCCCATGGTGACCATGTAATCCTGAAACGGGGACCACTCTATGGCAACAATTTTTTCTGGACTCCCGCTGCAACGAGAGAGAAGTTCCCCAGTCTGCCAGTTGTACACCCCGATCTTGTGATCGAAATCACAGTCCACTGCACATAATTTGGAGCCATCGCGTGAAAAAGTAGCCGCGACGACAGCCTTCTTGAAATAACCTTGAATCACCATGACAGGTTTCGACAGAGCGTTGGCGCTCCATACGATTATTTTTGGATTTTTACCAACTTCACCACTGGCAAAGACGAGACCGTTTGGATGCCTGGCTATGCATGTGATGTCATCCGTGTGTCCCTGAATTTGATTCGCCGCCGGATTCGTCGTCATGAAGAGCTGCGAGTGAGCTTGTCTGTTGTAAACCACTCCCAAGCCGGCAGTCGGATAGACAACATCCCCGAGCGCTGTGTAGAATAAATTGCGTCTCGAGTCGTGAGCACGGTAACCATGCGCACACTCCAGTATCACAGATTCCATGGGCGCTTTGAGAATATCCATGTCACGAACGTAATCGTCGGGCGCAAAAATACTTCCGGCGCACGGGAGGAAAGCGGAACGGCTTCCAGGATCCAATCCAGAATTCGCTGGAATGTCCCTTGACGGAACCATATTCTGCACGCTCGCGGGCACGTACTGAGGAACTCCGCCCACGTGACCGATGAACACCATTTGTGTCATCACGCTCGACTGATTCGCTTCTTCATAATCGTCCACGGCTGAGAAAATTTCTTCTTCGACATCGCTCGTCATTTCTTCGTCCCCTTCATCAGGTTCATAGTGCCTCCACTGGAGAATAGTTCGATCTTCACCACCGATTGTAATCAAGAATTCGTCATTGTAACTAAAGCAACATTTTGTCACGTGAATGCTATGGCCCACATAAGTACGGTGATCCCCTCGACCAACGTCGCAAGGATATCTGAAAAAACGAACAATGCCGTCTTCATTAGCCGTAGCGACGGCCCTTCCATCACGAGTTCTCGCACAACTGTTCACATCGGTGCCGTCACTGTGCTTTGGCCAAACACCCTGCACGGGCCATCCCGCTATGCATGTCCAGGTTGCCCATCGAACGTCTTTCAAAGCCGCCGAAAACTCAATCAGTTCACACGTTGGAATTTCCCAAAACAGAAGTTCAAAATCCTGCGAATTGCTTTGCAAGTATTTACTGTCCTCGCTCCAATCTATGTGTGTCACCGGCGCACCGTGGCCCTTACACACACCTGCTCGCTTGAAATCGCTCGAGGAGTCATATATGTCTATGAAAAAGTCGTGGCTCGCCACCGCTAACCACCTACCATCTGGACTGAACTTCACATCACTGATAATCGAGCGACGGTGCTTCTTTGCGACGATTTCGCTTCCTGATTTTTCATCGTAAACCAGGAAACCACCACCGTAAAAACCGACAGCGATCAGTTTACCATCCGGGCTGTAAGCGCAAGAGCGCGTGCGGCTGGAAACATTTCGAACACTCAACTGCCTTCTAAGGTACATGTCATACGTCCGCACCGTCTTATCGTCACCGGCTGTGATGAACTTTGCCTTTGATGGGTGGCAATCCAATCCCCAGAGTTCAGCGCTGTGAGTCTTCGTCGATACATCTATCGCGCTGGCATGACCTTGGGTGATGATGCGCCTATTTCTCTTCCATGCGTCTTCAGTGCTAAGATCGAATTCATACAATTCCCCAGTCGCCGTACCGACTAAGAGTTGAACGCCGGACAAAAAGAGTGATTTGACACACGGGGCGCCCCCATCGTAATAACACACCGGCTTACCCTGCTCGTCTACAATGCTTTCCGCTACTTTACACATATCAATCGTGAACACAGGCTCCATGTACTGTGTGAAGAATTGGATTTTCCCGTCTTTCCCTCCGGTGATGACGTAATCCTCGGTGACGAACATATCATAAATCGGACCCTGATGCACTGCTTCAATCTTTTGTATACATTCTTCTCCACCGTCGGCCCATTGATACACGCTCCCCGTTTGCGTTCCGGTGAAGGTACTTCCGTCTTCTCCAAAAGCAATCGATAAGAAGGTGGAACGTTTTCCCACTCTCCCATACACACCGTTCTTGCCGTTCAAATACCCGTTTTCCATTATCCAAAACTTGATGTGACTTTCACCGACCGTCACTATTCGGCCGTCGTGCGGATTGTACGCGCACCCAAAGATTCTGCGCGTATCACCTTTTGAGTTTGCGAGGACCTTTTTGTTTTCCCAATCGTACACAGCGATGGAGTGCTCGTCATCTAAGCCCACCGTTACCAAAAATTTCCCCGTCGCATCGAAGCTGAGGCTCGTCACCGCGCGCTGATGGTAACCTCTCAACTCTGATATCATTTCGTGCGTCTTCGTGCTCCAAATGCACACGACTGGGTCCCGTCCCACCTGCCCCGTGGCGATCAAGTCCATGTCCGGATGTAAAGACATACACAGTATATCGTCGCTGTGAAACGTAAAAAAATCTTGGACGTGCTCGTCCCCGTCGTACACGATGCCCGTCGCCGCCGTCGCGTACACGATTTTCCCGTCGACGTTGTACACGCCGTTCGACGACGTGTCGTGTCCGCGATACCCGTACGCAAAATCCAATTGTAAATCATTTTCAGGCGTCGTATGCGCGTTGAACCCCGTCGCGTGCGCCGTCGGCGCGTGTAAATCATCCCCGCACGCTTTTCTCGCTAAAAATCCCTCCGCCGCCGATTTCACCACTCCCGATTCCGGGGCGAACGTCCGTCGTCCGTACTTTTCGCGCGCCCACGCGGTGACACCGAGGTCTTCAAACGTTTGTCCCTCGTACTGATCGAATCGCGCCTCCCCGGCGTCGTCGCCGTCCCCGTTAAAGTCATCATCGAATCCATCGTCGTTGAAATCGTCGTCGAAATCCTCGTCGTAATCCTCGTCGCCGTCGCCGCCTCGACGCCCTTCTCCCCGCTTTCCGGACGAACGTCTTCTCCCTCCGTCCCCCTCCCGGTTCTCCTTCCCCTTTCGGGTGAACATTCGAAGCATGACGGCGCACCAGCGGCGTCGGGCCGCGGGCCGACCACTGAGGCGGCCAAGACACATTACATGCACGCACGCACATGATTCACATTCACGCATGCATTGCATGCATTCGCGTACACCTACGCCGAATACAATACTATTACAAAGAAACGCTCGATGCGTCGTCGACGCGCTCCGGAACGGTGTCGTCGACGAATAAGCGCAAGCCTCGGTTGTGGGCCTCGGCGGATAAACCGCCGGGACAGTGGACGCACCGCACGCCCATGCGAGCGACTTCGTCCACGTTGACGCGCTCGTTATCAAAAAATAACATATCAGCGTACGCGACGCCCGTGCGTTCGCGCAATCTTTGAAAATGTTTCGTCTTCGTCCCGGACGCGATGTCCACCAACGGCGCGGCGTCGGCGAGCGAGACGCCGCCGCCGCCGTCGTCGTCTTCGATGACTTCAAACATCTCCATGAGTTCACGCGCCCATTTCCCTCGATGCGTGCGAGATGCGACGGCTATTTTCGTCCCTCTTCGCCTGAAGGCGTCGTGCGCGTACACCTGCGCGATGGACCGTCTCGCTGCGGAGTAGACGCGCAGGACGTCGCCCATGACGTCCTCGACGGCGTTCCCGCGGAGCTTGGTGAACGGGGCGCCGGCGATCATGTAGAGCTCCGGGAACCACACCGTGTCGTCTAAGTCGTACACGACGAGTCCCGGTAAGGTTTGAGCGTCCACGCTCGGGCCCGGTTCGCGCAATCCTCGCGCGTCGTCGTCGTTCAGGGAAGTCTCGGTGATGAATCCGTCCCGGCGCTTTTTCGGCGACCTGCGTCGACGTCGACGTTTACGGCCCGACGACGGGCCTGGGGTGGGAGCGGCGCGCGCGGTCGTCGACGCGCGACCGGTCGGCGCGACGACGGGAGAAGACATGGACCTCGAGCGTCGAGGAGTGGCGTTCTACTATGAATACAAATAAATCTCTACAGAGCTCGGCGAGCGAGCTCGATCCGTGCGGTCACGCGCGCACTCGAACGCTCTCGAGTGATTGTTTCGTCAAGAGGGCGTAGACGACGTACGTCAAGCGAGCCACGAGTATCGCCGCAGACGCGTAGACGACGAGTCGCGAAGACGACGCGCGAAAGTCGCTCGACTTGGACCTCGTACCGGCTTCACCGATATCGACGAACCCGAACGCGCGCGAGATCCACTCGACACACGATTTCAGACCGAATGTCCTCGTTTCACGGTGAATATTGGAGTCGATTTCTTTCCGAATGAGCGCCGCGAATTCACTCTGAAACGCCTCGCTGTCGACGTCAAAGCCCATCTCTCGAGCTTTCGATTTGAGGGACTCGTCGAGAAGCACGCGCGCGACCTCATCCTCCGCGTCGCATTTTCGTTTGGTCAACACGTGCGCGTCCTCAGACTCGTCGATGCCGTCGTAAATGGCCTTGTCGCTCGAGAAAATCTTCCCGAACATTGCCCGACTCGCAGATTTCGCCGCCGCAACTTGTCTTGCGCACTCCGATAACGCGCGTGCATACCGTTTTTCGTCCGGATCGAGCGCGACCGCGCGTCTAAAATCGCCTAAAGCTTTCTCCATCGCGTGTTCATCGACCATCGTGGCTCGAGCGCATCCTCGACGGTAGTGCGCCACCGCACTCGCGGCGTCCGCGCGCAGCGCCTGCGTCGTCGCCCACTCAATCTCACTCGCGTTCTTCCCCAAGTCCGCGTTCATCAAACACGCCGAAGCGTTTAACATGATTCTTTTCACCATTTTCGCACCCTCGATCGATCCCTGACTCAGATGATCGACGTACGTCACCTCCGCCGTGCTCTCCACGCCGGGCGGTCGCTCAAAGTAACAAAACGCCGCCAAGGCATCCGTGCACCCCTCGAGCGCGTCGTCGTACAATCCACCGCGAGCGGCTTCGTTCGCTCGCTCGATGACATCTTCGGCGAACGCCACGCGCGCGTCGACGGTGTCCGCGCGAAGTGCGACGTATTTTTCGTCGCGGTCGGTCGTGAGCGTGTCCTTGACGAAGCGAGGCGCGGCTTCGTACTCGGCGCGAGTCTCGGCGAGTCGTCGCGCCTTGAGCTCGACGGCTCGACGGAGGGTCTCGTTAAAGTCGACGACCGGCTCGTCGTCGGCCGCCGCGGCGGCGCCCATCACACGCGGTCGACCTGTGACGTCCTCGAGATGAATTGAATGATGATGATGTTGACAGACATTCGCTACGCAACGATACACACTCAAATTCCCTCGAGCGCGACGTGGGTCGTCGATCGGGCACAATTCATCGATTCTAACGCTACATCGCTACGTTCTATCGCCGGTGCGGCTCTGACTAGGAGTTTCGTTCGAGCGCTATCCACGGGTCGACGCACATCGTCGGCTGGGCGAGAGGCACGCACGCGAGCGGTCGGGTCAGTCCGTGTTCAGTCTTTTGAATCCGCGCATCGAGTCGAACGAGGGCGACGCTCGTGAGCATACCTTGTAATAAACACTCGCGTTGAAAGGCTTTTGGCCGTGGCGAACGCCTCCCACTCGCGGAGCTTTACGCCCGCGAGAGACGCCGCAACCGCCGCCTTGGGACGGCGGGCGCTGGTCTTGTAACCAGCGCGGTGGCGGTGGAGGAGGCGGCGGAGGAGGCGGTTTCCGCGCTTCGAAGAGCGTGCGCGCATCGTTCGCGCTCGCTTGGCCTCCAGCTTCTGTATAAAACCCAGGAGCTCGGGTGTTGCCATCCTCCGAATCCGCGAAAGGTTGCGGGAGAGTTGCGCTCGAGGATTCCGTCGCGTTCTCCTGCGTCTTGGCGGACGACGCCGCCTCACGCATGGCTCGCAGGCGCTCTGCGCGCTCTGCCGCAACCTTGTCCATGCGGAATTTTTCACGCGCGACGAGAGAAAGCGCGACGCGCGTGCTCTGTGGCGCCGTGCTGTACCGTTCGAGTCGTGGCTCGCCCCCTGTCCACCGCCAACCGAAGCTGAACCAGCGCCTGGGTGAAAGAAAGATGGAGAGCGTCGAGTAGACAGCGCACGAGGCCTTAGATCGTTCTAGCTTTTCGTTTACAAGTGCTCGAGTGGCTACCAGTTGTGGGATACTTTGCCCACCTATTGAGAGACAACGTCACGCGACGGTGTCTTCAGAATACCCAGTCCTGCGAGAAAGAGTCCAGGTCAGCCGATGATGCATAACAAAGACGGACAATCATCGTACCCTGCATGATGGCTTTCCGCAGAAGCATTTGAGAATTCTGCGCATTTGATCTGGCTGCCGTCGCGGGCAGTAGTCTATGCAAATTTCCTCTCCCGCCTACAAAGCACACACAGTTAATAAATTTAATTTTGCGCACGCGAGGAAAGTCTTCGTCAACTTGGAGCAATGACGCCAAAAGAATCGCCAGCTTCGAAGCAGCCACGTACCTCGATGTCCGTGATGGCTATGAACACGATTCGGGGAACAACTTGAAACTGCTGCTGCACAATCTAGAAGTTTGAAATAATTAATGTTCAGAAAAAAATAATTCACAAGGTCAGAAAACGTACAGGTGAAAATTCCACTGGCGTGAGTAGCTCGATCGTGGATGTGTTTGGCTCACAACTGTGATTGATCATTCTCCCAACATTCCCTTTGTTTGTGGTGTCTAAGGTGTATGCACCGAACGACTCGTGGTTCCTCAACCCTGTGCAAATTAATTTGTTAATAAATATTTGTAACTCGATGCTACTATCTCTTGCGACTATGAGCCGTGAGGGTTCTGGTTTAAACTTACCATGGACGTCGTGCAAGAAGAATTGGCTATAAATTCCGAAAAAACAGAGGTCAAAAGTTAATAAAGTCAACATTCGTAAACAATTAATTAATTCGAACCTTTTCTGAATGTACTGTTCCTCCCTCTTTTTCGCCTCAGTCTTATCGATGATCTCCCTGAAAGAAACGTTAAATCATTCTGAAGTGCAAGTAACCATGTTTAGAGACGCACCCGATGTATTCGCAGATGAAAGCCCCCTTTGGAATCTTGTCACACGCGAAAATACCGTAGCCTTTATTTGGAATATTTTTCACGGCAAGTGGATGAATGATTCTGCCCGTCTGCGTCGAGTTTCGAACGTCAAATGTGCGCACATCCGAGTTAAATTATTTTGCGTACCAAAATAGCTTCCCCCGCAGAATCTCCGGCGTTGACGCTGTGAGGCACTTTCGTGATACCGGGTAAACGGTGCTGTGAAATAATTAATTAATTTGCAACTTCAAAGAAAGAATCTCGCGTTCATCACGCACCTTGATTGCTTTGTATATTTGTGAAGAATAGCACTCTCGCACGGATTCCGGACGGGTCTCTGTTTCGTCGTCCATGATTCTCTGGTGATTCAAGTGAGTGAGGGAGTCGTCGCGTCGCTTGCGACCAAAACGTACCTTGGTGACGTACTCGAAAGGATGGTTTTCGAGGTCGCACGGCTTGCATTCTCCCACAACGTTCGTTTCCCATTCAACTGCGTCGGGCGGGAACACCGTGGGGCCACGCGGCCTCTTGACAGCGACCCCAGGTTCTGTCTTGACTGAGACTTTCCGCTTCTCCGGAGGCGCCACGCACCGACCGTTACACGTCGTGCTCAAGCAGAAAACTTTCCCAATGGGTTCAAAATTGGGACGCCGCGCCTGTTACTCACATTATCCCGTGTTAGTCATTATATCTCGAAGCGATCCTTACACCCGTCTCGCTCGTCACCGCGCGAGTCAAACTACTCTATGTTTTTCTTCGCACCTTGTGAAAAAGTTTGGGACCGATTTCAATCAAGGTTTCGACGTCAATATCGCACGGATCATACGGATCCCAATCGTACAAACCCGTTTGCCCGCAATCCTATCGCGTCGGAAGAAGGTGGACGATTCCATCGGTCAGTGAACTACTCGTTACATTTGAATGGGAAGACGGAGCGCGGCGACGCGGCGACGCGCATACCTCCTCATCCGTCTTCGGTTCCCACGGACGAAGCCATCGCACGCAAAGCTTGCCATTTCTCTTTGCCTTGATCCGTGCGGATGATAAGAAAGGTCAGTCTTTCGCGCGCTCGCAGTTTGTCGCGTCCGAGCGTCTCGAGCGCGTCGGTTCGCCGCCTCACCTGTCCTTGCCATTTCTCCTCTTCCCCGCTCTCGATGATGACGTAATCGTTTACCGCACAGTCCTGCGACGATGCGCACAATCACACGGTATCGTCAGTCTCTCCAGCCTCGCGTTCTTCCGCCCCGTGTCGTCTTCATCCATCCCAACATCATCCTCTCGCCACTCATCTCGCCACTCATCCAGCCACTCATCCACCCATCCTCCGTCGCTCTCGCGCCGACGTCCACGCGCGTCCCCACCTCATATTTGATGACTTGATACGTCGTCTCAATCTCCGCCATCTCGTTCGCTCGCACTCTCGCTCGCGACGACGCCTCGCGCGCCTCCGTCATCTCCCTCGCTCTCCACTCAAACGACCGGGCGAACGACCGGGCGACCGACCGACCGACCGGGCGACCGACCGAGGAGAAACGCGTCCGAGCGCATGTCTCGCTCCATCTCCTTCCTGTATTGTACAACCTCACACACTATGTCACCACACACATAAAAACCCGATCGGTGAGGGTTGAGAGACGGCACCCCCGGCGCGAGTCCACGGACGCGGCGTCGGACATTTCATTCATTCACTTTTCTGTGTTCGTATCCGTCATCATCGTGTTCACCTTGATGGCTTACATGTGTGTACAGTACGCACATGAAACCCCTCACGCCCCACCCCCCTCGAATCGAATCCGATCTCGATCGAATCGAATCCGATCGTCCCCTCGCCTCGCCCTCGACGCGACAGCGCGTCGCGAGGGGGTGCGCGCGAGGTGATTTGATTGATGACGACGATGATGGCGACGACGACGGGGAGAGCGGCGGTGGTGTGCGATGAGAGGGATGCGCGCGGAGGATGGAGACAACGACGGTGTGCGACAACTCGCGGCGGTGGACGGGGAGGGACGAGGACGAGGACGAGGACGAGGGCGAGAGCGAGGGCGTCGAGCGCGGGTGACGCGGACGGCGTCGATGAGGTGGAGAACTGCGTCATCATAGGGTCGGGACCGGCGGGGTACACCGCGGCCATCTACGCGGGGAGGGCGAATCTGCGACCGTTCGTGTTTGAGGGATTCCAAGCCGGCGGTGTGCCGGGAGGACAGCTCATGACGACGACGGAGGTGGAAAACTTTCCAGGTTTCCCCGAAGGCGTGACGGGGCCAGACTTGATGGACAAGATGCGCAAACAAGCGGAGCGTTGGGGCGCGGTGATGCATAGCGAAGACGTCGTCGAGGTGGACTTTACGTCGCGACCGTTCACGGTGTCGTCGTCCGAACGAACGGTGAAGGCGAACAGCGTCGTCGTGGCCACCGGCGCCACGGCGCGAAGACTCGGAATACCCGCCGAAAAGACGCTGTGGAGTCGAGGCATAAGCGCGTGCGCGATTTGCGATGGTGCGAGCCCGATTTTCAAGGGTGAAGAAGTGGCCGTCGTCGGTGGAGGCGATACCGCCACGGAAGAGGCGGTATACCTCACGAAATACGCCAAGCACGTCCACTTGCTCGTGCGCTCGTCCAAGATGCGCGCCAGCAAGGCGATGCAAGACAGAGTCCTCAAGCACAAGGGGATCACCGTGCATTACAACACGGAATGCGTCGACGGTACTCCGAATAGTAAGGGTAATCTAGGAGGTCTTAAACTTCGGAATACGGAAACCGGAGATGAGAGCAGACTCCAAGTGAAGGGATTGTTTTACGGCATCGGGCACACCCCGAACAGCACGATCTTCGACGGCCAGATTCAACTCGATCAAGGCGGATACGTCGTCGTGAACGAGGGTGCGAAGACGTCCGTCGAAGGTGTCTTCTCCGCGGGGGATCTTCACGATCAAGAATATCGTCAGGCGATCACGGCGGCCGGATCTGGGTGCATGGCGGCCATCTCGGTGGAGCGTTACCTCACCGAAAACAACCTCGTCGTCGAGCGTCATCAACCAAAACAAACGCAGCAACCGAAGACCGCGGAGCGAGACTCTGAAGCGATCGTGCCCGAGGATGAAGATACCTTCGATATCAACGTCACCAAACACAAGGGCCAATTTGCTCTCAGAAAACTGTACCACGAGTCTGACCGTGTCATTTTGGTGATGTACTCGGCACCGACGTGCGGGCCGTGTCGTCGCTTGAAACCGATGCTGGATAAAGTTGTGACGGAATTCGAGGACCAGGTTCACTACGTCGAAATAGATATCGCGGCTGATCCCGAAATCGCCGAGGCCGCGGGAGTGACCGGGACGCCGATGACTCAGATCTTTTACGAAAAGGAGCGCATTGAAACCTTGAGCGGCGTCAAGATGAAGAGCGAGTACCGACGCGTCATCGAAGGCGTGTTGGGCGCGAGAGAGGCTCCAACCAAGGACGTGGTGATGAAGAGGCCCCAAAAAGACGAAAAGAAGGAGACAGTCGGTGCTCAAAATTAGTTCCCCCGCCTCCATTGTTCCATTCCTTATTCCTTTAGCCTTGTAAACGGAGATGGTTCCTGCTTGTGAAAGACCAGCCGGCCCCTTGTTCTTCTTCAGCCCCCCCGCGCCGCCTGAGCCGCACACGTCATCTCTCGGTCACGTTTCGACGCGTGAACAACGAACGGTGACATGGCGACGCATTTAGACGTTGAACGAGTTAACGACAGGAGCACCTCGTTTGCGTGTGCGACGTCAGGCACACACGCGAACATCTCTTGCGATCTGACGTGAATTCAGACCCGATTTGTATAGTAAACTTGCGAATAATTATTTCAATTCATTTTTGCTTTTTGTGTTTTGATATTACTTGCTATCTATCATCTTAACCTTTTGCGGTGCTCCGACATCCATTCGCATGTTGTCAAAAGCTATGCACACGAGCGGCTTGCCTTTGAGAACGTTTGCGATGGAACCTCTCTTGGAATCCAGCGAAGTTTCAACTTTTATGGGCGCACTCAATCGAATATTCGCGCGCATTTGCAACGAATACTTTAATAAATCTGGAATCAGTTTCGTCCTACCGCTGAAACTCGGTAAGAACATTGAAATCCGCGGCCCCTTGAGCTTTGGCGTCGCCGGAAAAGCGAGTCGACACACGCGTTCTTTCGAATCAACGATCGACACCGCGTCCCCGCGATCGTCTCCTTTCCCACCGAACCACCACGAGTTCTTCTTCTTTCTACGTCTCTTCTCTTCGCTACCGCTCTTCTCCGCCCCCCTCTCCTCTTTAAACGTCGCCACCCGAGACGGTAATCCGCACGTGCGAATGCCGTGCGCTCGCGCCTCGGCGCTGTCCACGTACACCCGACTCGCCCACGCGCACGACGTGGGTGGATTCCACACCAACCCTCCCAAGACCACCACCTCGTCCAATTTCCCGCACGGCGATTCGTCGTATCTCGCCACGTACAACCCACCCAGAGTGTACCCGAAGCACTCCACCAGACGCAAATCTTTCGGCACGTGCGCGCGCGCATCCTCCGTGCGCACCAGGTTCAACTGATACAGCGCCTTTCCCTCGAACACCCACGGCGGGGGATCGCGATACCCCATCCCACTCGCGTGTCACGAGCGGTGCGGTCGTTCCCTCTCCTCTCTCACGTCTCGGCGGGCGCGCCACCCTCTCCCGACGCGACGCGACGCGACGGCTTCCCATCTCCATCGCATCCACCGTCCATCCGTCTGGATAACGACCGATCGATCGATCGATCGATCGATCGAGGACGGGCGACCGATCGACCGACCGGGTGCATGAAAAATAAATGAACATCGCCGACGGGGCGGGATCGAGGCGATCGAGGGGTGGTTGCTCAACCCTACCACCTGTATGTATCGATACATTTACATTTCCATATACGTAGTGTGGTATGCGTGAAATCGATCATCGAACGTCATGTGTGCACAGCACACACGAGGTCGTCCCCGGAGACGACGCGATCGATCGGGGATGGATGCGAAAGCATGAATAATGAATGCGAATGCGAATGCGAATGCTGGATGATGAATGAATGATGGCGACGATGGCGATGCGTGCGAGGGGCGGTGGACGGACCGCACATCGACGCGGGGTGTGCGCGGGTGGTGCGGCGCGCGACGATCGAATCGGTCCGACGACGCGCGACGCGGAGGATTCGGTGGCGAAGCGAGGCGCGGGGGGCGCGGCGGGGGGCGGGTGGTGTTGAGGCTCGAACGAACGACGGGGCGCGGTCGGTGCGGTCGTCCGAGTCGAGACGACGAGCGGCGGGACGATGGCGAAACGGGGTGGATCCGATGATTCAGTCGCGACCGCGTCGATGATGTCGGGGGTGGATGAATCCGCGCGAGGGTCCGACGCGGAACAGACGGGTAAGTCTGACAAATTGTGCGTGAAATTTTTCAGCATTCATGGGTGCGCGTACGGCGACGAGTGTCACTATCTACACACGTATAGACCTGGATTACCAGTTCCAGCGAGACCGGCGCCATTGCCGTACGTGTACACCACGAATGCGTACGGGGCGGCGCAAGCGAACGAAAAGATGAAGACGAGACTGTGTCGAAACTTTCAGTCTCCCGAGGGGTGCAGATTCGGCGATCGCTGTTCTTTCGCGCACGGCAAGGGAGAATTGCGATCGGACGATTTGAATGGCGATGGGACGATGGAGAATCTTGAAACACACCAAGGATTCGGTAAAGCCGTCCTCGTTCCCGTTCCGCAGTCCCAGGTTGGTGCGATTGTCGGAAAAGCGGGCTCGAGCATCGCCCAAGTCAGCGCGGCTTCGGGAGCGAAGGTTTCCATGCTAAGCGCTGAGTACACGAATTCCGATGGAGATAGACTCTGTCGACTCGTCGGGTCTCCGTTCGACGTGCAAAGAGCGAAAGAGCTCATATACCATCGCCTCGCCGTCGGGAAAGTTAAAAAGCGCGATACCAAACCGCCGAGGCCTTGCAAAACAAAGATTTGCGCACTGTGGCAAAAAGATGGTTCATGCATGTACGGTGACAAATGTCACTTCGCACATGGTATAGCTGAGTTGCAAAAGGTTGATACTAATGAAGTTGCTACTAATGAAGTAGCTTAGGAGAGTGTAGCGCTAGGTCACTACGATGTAAAAACGTGTTGATTTACATGTACGACGCTCGTCATATTCACAAGATCACGGAACGCGCACTAGCTGGCTAGAATACGTCATCATCACCTTCTTCATACTCCAGATCTCTCGGTGCTACTTCTTGCTCTTTCTCCCAGTCCTTCATCTTGTTTCCTCCGAGCATAAAGTCGTCCCGGAGGAAGCTCGCCTTGTTCGTCGTCTCCTCGGCGTCGGTCGACTTGGTGCTTCCTCTCAACTCCTCGAGGAATTTGCTCTTCGAAATTAACGCATCCTTTCTCCTCATCGTCTTTGCCTTCTCAGCGTCTTCTTGGGCCTTGCAAACAGCCTTAAACAGGCGCACCACGCCCTTCGTGGCTGTGTTATGGAGTCTACGCTCGAGCATGTCGCTCTCTATATTTTGACCGCGAGGTTGTGGTTTGACGTGGCCGCGATGCTTGAGCTCAATCTTCGCGCGCTTATTAGCCCTGCGCTCTTTCTCCTCAACTCTCGCCTCTAATCCGTCTACGAGTTGTTTCCTAGATTTAGGTAACATCTCCGTCGCCTCCTCGCCGTCGCCCACCAAGGACTGAAACGCGCGCGACATCCCCATCATTTGATTCGACGGCGGTCTCTCGAGCGCGTCCTCTTCCTCGCTCTCCTCCTCCTCCTCCTCCTCCTCCTCAGAATCATCCTCATCCTCGTCCTCTTCCTCGCTCTCCTCCTCGTCGACGACGAACGCGTCGTCATCGAAGCCTTCGCTCGAGGACGCCGACCCGCTCGCCTCACCGTGCGATTCCGAATCCCCGGATTCGTCCGATTCCGACCCCATCGCGTTCGCGCGATCGTCCTCGTCCTCGTCCTCGTCCTCGTCCTCGTCCTCGCGCATCCGTCCTCCCATCTCTCCTCCTCGTCGTCGTCTCGCGCGGCGCGCGCTCGGTTCCGCCCGGCGGCGCGACGAGGACGAGGACGAGCGCGGGGGCGACTCGACTCGACTCGACCGGACACACGGGATATACTATGAAACGAACAAGACTAATAATATCGTACAATCACAAAGAGAGATTTTTCATTGGATGATAACGAAAAACACCGTTGACAGCGAGACGCAAGTGTCCGTTCGTCGACAGAGGGAGTCGCGCGGACGACGACGACGACGAACACGACGCGATGGACGTCGATGGGGCGGACGCGGCGTTTCGAGAGTGTTACGATCTCGTGCGAGAGATGACGAAGATATACGCGAGCGATGAAGATGGGAAACGAGTGCGAGCGATCGCGGAACACTTTGAGGAAATTCAAAAAGCGAGAGCGGGACGAGAGGAACACGTGGCGAACGCGGTGAAAGAGATGAGTCGACGAGTGCGAGTGGCGGAGAGGAAGGCGGTGTTACCGGCGGCGGCGCAGGTGGCGCGAGAGCGAGCGTTGAAATTAGAGGCTGAGAAACGAGCGGCGGGGGAATACTTGAGCACGATGGAGCGAGACGCGCGCGCGCTCGAGCTCGAGCAGGAAGAGTTGCGAGATCGACGAGGGGAGATCAAGCTTAGCAAACAAAAATTGGACGCCGTTTTGAACGAGGAAATTCCGGCGACGAAGCGAGAGGTGAGTCTGTACGCGCACATCTCCAACATCGCGTGGCACTACGAAGAGAGAGACAGAATTGTCGGACGCGTCAACGCGCGCGCCTCGCGCGACGTGCGCAAGATTGACATGCCGATGCGACCTGGAAATGAATTCTACGTGGCGAACGCGCTTTGGGACATGATGGATTGATCGCGCTCGAAGACGGCGCGCGTCATAGTAATAATGCATGCATGCGTCATGGCGTGTAATAAAAAGTTGTACTGTACGTAGGAAGTGAGGGCCCGACGCACGCGTCCAGTGCGCGTCGTGCGCGGTACGCTCGAGATCTCGAGATGTCGACCCTGGCTGCGACGAAAGCGGATGGGTTTTACTATCCACCGGTGCGCGAACGTCGTCGCGCGCGAACGAAACGCCCCGACGCGAATCGCGCTCGAGTGCCCACGGTGAACTCTCGACTGACGAACGCGCGCGAACGCAGGATTGGACTCCCGAATCCGGGGCGAAGAGCAGCACGTTTAAGGGTTCTAATGGTTCGCTCGGGAAAAGGGCGAATAAGATGAAAACGCACGGCGTGCTGACGATTCGTTTCGAGATGCCCTTCAACGTCCGGTGCGGCGCGTGCGAACACATGATCGCGAAGGGCGTGCGGTTCAACGCAGAGAAGCGCAAAGTAGGTAACTACTACTCCACGCCGATATGGAGCTTCACCATGCGCTCTCCGTGCTGTTCGCACGAAATCGTGATTCAAACGGACCCGGCGAAGACGGAGTACGTCGTGACGAAGGGCGCCGAGCGCAGCGTCGGTTACGGAGGGTTGATCGACGAAGAGGAATCTGAGAACGCGATGCAATTGCTCGAGTATCAAAACGAGGCGGAGCGAGCCGCGAGTTCGACGAATCCCATGGCTCTGCTGGAAAGTAAGACGGTCGACGCCAAAAAAGTCAAGGCGAACGCGAAGAGCACCTTTGATTTGAACAGAGTCAGCAAGGCAAGATGGAAGCACGATTACGATGCCAATAAATCTCTCAGACGAAGCATGCGCAATCGTCGCAAGGAGGAACACGCGTTGAGAGATCGTGGGCGCGCCCTTGGACTCCCCGATCACGTCAAGTTGAAGCCGGAGAGGGAGGAGGACAGAGCGTACGCGAGGAGAGTCTTCAACGCTTCTATTTTTAAGCGGCGTCAACGCGAAAAGAGGAAGGACATTTTATCGGAATCGATTTTTGATAGGTGAATTAGATAAATAGAAAGATGTTCGGGCGCCGTGTGTCACCTCACCGCGTGCGAGACTCGGGTTGTTTGTAAAGTTACTGTGCCTGTAGATGTACACAGATTCCAGGGCGAGGGTGATGTCGGTCATGGCGTCGTTGAAGGATTCGATGGGGAGGCCGATCGCGTGTGAGTTGATACGGGAACGATGGCCGGACTCCACATGAGTACAAGAAATTCTGGAAAAGTACATGTATATTATATATTGCAGAAAACGTGCTAATATCGCGCATCCTTCTTCTTCTCTTGAAGAGGACGCTCCCTACCCTCGAACGCGCATCACCTCGCGTCAGTTTCCTCTTCTTTGATTGCTATCGAGATGTGCGGTTCGGTTCCGGGCGACGGCGATTGTACCACGCACGTCCCCGGCGGCGGAGCCATGTTCTTCATGAACTCTTTAAGCTTCTCCTCCTTTGGAGTCAAATCGACGATCGATCGCGTGAACTCTCGCGTCCCCGGTTTCAACATTTTCTGCCTTTTTAACCACAGCACCATGCACAGTCCACACGTCACGATGAGTGCGAATATTCCCCACAACACGCCCAGTTGTGAGTTCTGTTCTTCGGCGATTATGCTCGCCGTCGTCGTGTCGCACCCTCGCACGAAACATTCACAACTCGTGCACTCGCACGGCCACTTCGAACACGGGCACCACTCCATCGTTCGCTCCCACGGTGCGTCCGCACCGCCGTGACGCTCGTACACGGTCCCGTAGAAGCTCGAGTTCCCGGTCACTTGAACCATCGTCTCCGCCCAATGTGCGCATCGAGCATTCAAACGCGTCGACGCGTCGTGGACGCCTCGAGTCGGATCGATCGCGTTCGGATCACCGGTGGCGTTCATGAGTTATCCTTCTCGCCCCTCGCGTCCTCGCCCCTCGCGTCCTCGCCCCTCTCGTCGGCGCGCGCGTCGTCCGAGTCACCGCCTCCAACTGCCGCGGAAACCGACAAATATCTCGAGGAGATCTGGGGACGCGACGATGCTCGTGCGGGTGTGGGTTGGGTGTGGGTGTCTACAGTACACGGAAACTTTACTTTGGTATTCATTACACGGATTTCACGCGACCGAGTTGGACGAGGACGGCGTCCGAAGCCCGTGAACCGCACGGTGCAACGGTCGTGCGAGAGATGGTGGCCCACACCTGACCGGCGACGCCCTCGTCGACGATCAAATTGACGCCCAGGACGGCGTATTCGGACGTGTGCGCGGCGACGACGGGACGACCGTCAAAGCCGAAGACGCGGTGCGAGCCGACGTCGAGCTCGACGACCACCATCAGACCGCTGTTGCGTAAGATGTCGGCAGACATCGGACCGACGACCGTGAGCAACGCGCATCTGTCGTTCAGTTCCGCGACGACGACGTCGGGCGCCGCCTCGAGGGACTCGACGACGGCGTCGCACGAGTTCGGTGGAACGAGCATTAAGAAGGCTGCATTCTGCGCGTATACCTGCGCTTTCTCCCCGGTAAACGCGATGTCGATCTCGAATCCAGTTCCAGGCGACGTCGAAGGCACCGCGTCGACGGATGATATCGTTTTCACCGCGGTTTCGGCGCCTGGTCCTTGGACCCGCACGAGACCCCAATCGCTTCTGTCTATGACGGCTGCCGTGTCTTTGATGGCCTGTATTTCGTCGTTGACCGATCCAAAGTCTAAGACGAAGCCATCATCTCCGAAGTTTGCTCCCGCTTCGCGCTGAAGACTCTCCAAATCGCCGTCAATGTCCGGCGGCAGAAGCGCGTCCAAGTCTATCTCATCCGTGGCGTTGAAGGTTTGCGTTCGCCGCTGAATCGTGTGTATGTGCCTGACGCGGTGCGCGTTCGCACTCGCGACGGACACGGAGGCGTACGAGCCGCTCGCCGCGCGTGCGTGAAGGGACGATCTTGCCATCATCGCTCACGCGTAGCGTTGTGAGGGATGAGAAAAAACCTGTGCGTGGGGAAGGCGTGCGTGCGATCGTTTGGTTTCGACGCAACACTGCGCGGTGGACACGTCAGCGAATCGAGAACGCAAAAATGATCAAACAATATTTGTATCTTACAAAGCTTTCGTTGGTGGTACAAGTACTTGAACATTTATAAAAGTACAATGTGGAAGCGAGCAGAAGCGGGTGCGCCGCTTTTTCCACGAAAAGTGCGAGCATCATGAACCGAATCACTACGGCGTAACCGTTGCAACATCCGCAACGAGCTCAACGAGTGAACCAATCATAATCGGGAGCGGCTCAGCGACAGAAGTAGCTAAATCTTCATGCGCTTTGGAAAGCGCGATTGCCACGGCGGACACTGATAACGCGCTGAGTGCAAAACTGCCTCCAGGAAGGAGCGTTTGCACCTTGAATCCATGAAGAGGATGGAAAGGATCTGCACGGCGAAATGCTTTCGTATTGTTTCGCATGTTCCACGCCATTAGGGGTGGCATGATACCATATAGAGTAGTCATGCCGTACGCGCCGACGAGATTTGAGACTGGCAAGAAAAGGTCGGGGCTCGACCGGGCGACGACCAGAGGTACCGCGAGCATGCCCGAAAAAGTCAGTAGTCTTGATGCGCTTGGTGCGCCTTTTGGTTTCTGATCGTCGTATCTCATCATGGTCTCATACACGCGATGAGATAGCTGTGACGCACTCTTCTTCTCGACATTCAACTCGCACAGCGTATTATCGACGAATGGCATCAAAAATTCCGAAATTCCCAAAGAAATGCCGATGAACGATGTCCCCACAGCCGCAACGCTGAAACAGTCCAACAGAGCCGAAGCGTTACCACCAAGATTCTGGGAAACTGCTTCGAGCGGATCGGTGATATTTCCGCCAGTCAGGGCGAGGATGACTGTGTTCCAACTTAAGAACATCACCAACGGAATTGAGGACCCAATCAGGATCGACTTCCTGATCTGCTTCATATCCCCTTGTAAAAATGTACAAACGATGGGAATCAAGTCGTGATAGCACAGAGTGAGGAAAATTATGGGAACGGTTTCCGGAATGGCATCGACGGAACCGACCCAGTTTGCGTCACTCCAGTCTGCTGCAATTGCGCCAAAAAATACCAAGATGACCAATGCAATAGTCGAACCGTACGTCAAAATTCGGTTTAGAACATCTGCCGTCCTCGAACCCCCTATCGCAATAGTACCTCCGAGAGCCGCCGTGAACAAAGTGGCGGCGGTCGCGTGATCCGTATTGAGAGCGCCGCTCAAAATGTCACCTCCTTTACTGATGTATGCGACAAGGATGGTGAGCGACATGAAAGAATATAACACTGATGTGAAAACCTTGCCCTCGAAACCAAGAGTTCGCTCCGCCATGTCGGAAAGTGAGATTACCACGGCACTGTGACCTCGCCCGTGTTGAAGACGGGCTTCGTCGCGCTCTCGCATGATTCCCACGTTCACTTCAGCCAACAGAAGCGCATCGCACACGAGCAATACGAAAATTGCAAACAAAGTGCCGTCGGCTGGAATAATTCCAACCTGTGCCGTCGTCGCCGGGAGTGCCAACACGCCGCCTCCCACCGAGCTACCGACAATGAGAGCTATTACCCCCCACAGCGTCGTTCCCACGCCGCCTTCATCCGATTCGGAATTGGAATCGATAAACTGTTCTCGGGGAATCGTCGACGATCGCACCGTCTCGACCAAATCTCCGTCCTCGTGCTCGAAAGAAGACTCCAGGACTCCCAGTCTTCTCTTTTCCGGAGTTGGCGAAGGCACCGTCGTCGTCGCGCTCTCGCTCGACGCGCGTACGCCGTGGACGGCGCCCGCGCGATCTCTCCGACCGACGCTCGCGCGACTCTTCTTTTTCCCTCGTCCCTCGTCTCCCGCGCGCACCGTGATCCCCGCTCGTCCGGTGCGAGTCATCGTCGTCCTTCTCGTCAACGCGAGAGCCGTTGGACACCTCCCGCGCGGAGTCGCGTTCCTCGCGCGCACCGCCGTCATCCCGCGCGCGCGGGCATCGCACCCACACCGCGCCGCGCCGCGCATCGTCTCTCTCTCTCTCTCTCTCTCTCTCTCTCTCCCCCGCGCCCCCCTCGTCGTCGTCGCGCACAGAGTGACGAACGATCGCATCCATCCATCATCATTCACGTCATCAATCCATCCGTCGACGCGACGTTTCGACTCGACGCGACGGATTGGAGGACGAGATGCGAGGCGAGGTGTGTGTGTGTG
>MDTE01192444.1_pt1 | contig 40661 bp, 32 predicted proteins | sample 811231 | NCBI WGS metagenome assembly MDTE01 (sample SAMN05326651, study PRJNA326480) | marine metagenome | isolation source: seawater | place: Indian Ocean: Red Sea | collected 2010
CAGCTATCCACCGTGTTGCACAATGTTGCCCGCGCCGGTCCACCCTGGCGACACACACGCAAGTCACGGTATTTACCGATACTCACCCATGCGATCTGTCCCAACATGACCGATGCGAATACGGCGCCACAGAGCCAGTTGCCAGATCACAGCACCCAAGCACACAAAGCACAAACCGCTGGTCAATCCGAGTCCTGCGAGTTCGTAGCGAACTCCATAGTGGACCAGGTCAAACACGCGAAACGCTACCGTACTCACACCTGGTGGTAACACCAGGATTGTTGTCGCCAAATCCCCCATCCCCATGGCAAACGTCACCAAGGCAGCAACACCAAGTCCTGCTCGACTCGGCCAGACCAGCAAATGCCAAAAGATGCGTCCGCGACTAGCTCCTTCAAGAACTGCCTGATCGATCAACACCTGCGCAACCGCTTGAACATGAATCCATGTCAATAACAAACACATCGGTAGGCAACGTATTGCAAGGCAGATGACCGGAGCCAGGATCGTTTTGTCATACAACCAGAACAATGGCTGCAGATTAATCTGTTCAACACACCATATCGACCACAATCCAATCAAGGGGCCGGGAATCACCATGGTCACCGCAGCAACCAATAACGCGGGTACACAACGCCAGCCGCCGCGCCGCCCCAACCAGGCAAGGGGCAAAGTAATGGAAAAACAGATCAGCGTAGCTGAACCACTAATTGCAAAGGTCCAGAAGAAGTCGGACGAAAACTTCGCCGGCGTCTGTAACACAACCCGCATGAATTGGACAACTGACCAATCACGGACAGCATCGACCGACGAACCAGGCCCAATGGCTCCCGCCTTGTAGCAGAGGTTTGCGAACGGTATTCCAGCGACTACGCAGAGAACTCCCCAGACTGGCAGCCCGACCACCCAACGCCAATACCCGAGCGAAAAAACCCGTGCAGGCCGAAGGATAACCCAGTTACCAGGGGACGGCAGCCAGAACGTTACGAGCAACACGAACCCGAGAAGGCACACCAATAACGACGCCACTGGACCGAAACCGAGTGACGCCTCACCCAAGCTGCTACCCAAAGCAAACCCTGTGTAGATCTCTTCGGCGTACGTCCGCACACCAAGCAAGTCAGTGACGGTCATTTCACCGGAAGTGGTGACTAGAATCCAGCATCCGGCCACCGCGACCGCGTTAGCCGTTCGTGGCAAGGTGATCTTCAATAGCACAGCACGCGGCGTAGCGTCGAGCAACGCCTGATCCTCTAACTCCGGGTCCATCAATCGTAAACCTGTCCCCACAATTAAAGTGACCCACGGAATGGCAGCGACACCATGTATCCAGACTGCCCCCAACCAGGAATGAAGTGGTGGACGGTTCAAACCAGTGCCGACCGTGTACCAACCCAATCGTCCAAATCCAGCGTCCCAAGCGGTTGCCTGAACAAATAACGGGACCAGCAGCATCCCAGCCAGCACCAAACAGGCAAGCCTTCTACCGGGCAAATCAGTCCGCACCAGTAAGATCGCGAGCAAAGCACCCAATGGCAAGCTGAGCGCCGAAGCTCCAAGTGCCAGGCGAAACGAACTGAGTGCCAGCCAGCGTGTCCGTGGGTCAGTTCCCAGGTAGAACCCCCCACCTGCGATCATCAGCAGGAGTCCAGCGCCCAAGCAATAGCGCCAGTTAACTCGAGAGGACCACGTCATCGAGATCTCAACCCATGTAACAGTTAAGAACGACAGGAGACCGCCAACAGCGTATCACGTCCCTTCATTACTGACGCCTGCGAACTCCGCGAAAACACGCATTCAGTAATAACTACCGATTGAAACCCGGCTTTCGTCAGAATGATTCTACCGATGGTCAAAGGGTGCGTAACCTGCGTCGATTAACAACGACGAGAACAACTCCAGAGGCATACCCACGACATTTGAAGCACTGCCCTTTACGATACGAAGCCAGTCAAGGCCATCCTGGTAACCGAATGCACCCGCTTTCCCAGCCCATCCTCCACTTTGAAGATATCGTGCCAGCTGCTCATCACTAACTGAGTCCATTACCAGGGTGGTCACTGACACACCCTTCCATTTCCTGGCACCAGGCATCTCAACCAGGCAGAGCCCACTGTAGACCCGGTGTTCTCCGCCCCGAAGCTGCAACAACATGCGACGCGCGTCCGTGACACTCGACGGTTTTCCCATAATCGAACCTTTGCATTCGACCACGGTATCACAACCCACGACCACCGCTGTCTCCAAATTTGCTGCCACTGCCAACGCTTTTTGTTCGGCCAGTCTCTCGACTAACTCTGTAGCGGATTCTCCATCAAATGGTCCTCCTTCGTGATCCGACGCGGGTGGTAATACCCGAAAATCGTACCCCGCGTGCGTCAGCAGGTCCTTGCGTTGTGGTGATCGGCTAGCCAGTACTAACCTCGGTGGAATCTTGTTCATCACTTTCCTGGAGCTGGGAAGGTGCGGGGAAAAGAGCCATAATCAGGGCCACCACACCGCCCTTCCTGGTCCGCAAATCCGGTACCCACTGCATGACGGTCTCCCTGGACATACTGTACGAAGATAACCATCTCCTGGTGGTAAACAAACCGGCCAATCTCCCTACGATGGGAGCAGCGCGGGGAAAGGAGACGCTGGCTGCAATTGCAAAAGGTTATTTGAAAACGAAATACGACAAACCGGGCAACGCTTACCTGGGTGTTGTCAGTCGACTTGACGCCGTTGCGACGGGCGTGATTGTGCTCGCACGCACTTCGAAAGCCGCCAAACGGCTAACGGAACAGTTTCGCCACGGCGACGTTGTCAAAGAGTACTGGGCAATGGTCGAAAAATGCCCACACCCAACCTCCGCCCAGTGTGTCGATTGGATACGCAAGAACGAACAGCAACGCAGAATGGTCGTTGTAGAAAATGGGAATCCTGGAGCTCGTGAGGCACGGTTGCGTTACTCCGTCATCCAAGAACAGCCACATGCAAGCGCCTTACGGGTTTGCCTGGAAACTGGGAGAAAGCACCAGATTCGACTCCAACTAGCGCATCGAGGCTGCCCCATCCTGGGTGACCGCAAGTATGGCAGTCAACGCAACTTCGCACCTGGCATCGCTCTTCATGCACGTTCTCTCGGACTACAACACCCTGTGCGTCAGGTACAACTAGATTTCCTGGCACCTCTGCCGCGTTCATGGCGTCCTTTCCAGCTGGATTAATACACGCCCGATTTCAGCAAGAGCCAAGACGCCGCCTGTCCTGCAAGTGACTTTCCTGACTGATTCGTGATACAATCCAGGGCATGGGAAATGGAGGCTGGGGCTCTGGCGGACCGCCACGCCAATCCACTCTTCAACATCTCATCTGTGGTTTGCCGCTCTCTTCGCCGTTCGGTGATGGCATTGCCGAGTATTGCGTCTCTGTTCGTCAGGATTTCCTGCTACCTGTCACCCCGTAGACACTCCGAGACGATTCATGAGCGTTGCCCGTAAATCCACATTTCGCGCGTCGGCGTTATTGTCCGGGATCGTCACACGAGAACAGCTTAAACAAGCGCTTGATGTGCTTCGTTCCAGCGAAAGTCACGATACACCACGTTCCTCCGTATCCGACGAACGACTGTCACAGCAGTTGGTAGAAATGGAGCTACTGACCACCTATCAGGTGCATCAACTGAAAACCGGCCGTACTAAACTCACACTCGGGCCATACGTCATCACGGATTGGATTGGCCAAGGTGGTATGGGCCAGGTCTATAAGGCCGTCCATCAGGTAATGGGACGTGAGTCAGCAATCAAAGTACTGCCACAAGACAAGTCAACTCCCGAGGCAATCGCAAGTTTCCAACACGAAATCCGCATGCAAGCTCAATTGGACCATGTCAATTTAGTGCGTGCGTTCGATGCCGGACACGACGGCAATGTGCATTACCTTGTCACGGAATATGTGCCAGGCACTGACTTGCGTCGCCTGCTGCGCTCAGAAGGCCCGCTTACAATCCAACAAGCGGCAAATATCGCCATGCAAGCGGCGAACGGCCTGGATTACGCGCACCAAAGCGGCCTCATCCATCGCGATGTCAAACCTGGTAATCTTCTGGTCACCCCCGACGGACGAGCGAAAGTTTCCGACCTCGGACTCTCCGCCTTTATGCACCAACCTGATGATGACCCGCGCGCAGGAAAGATCGTAGGGACTGTCGACTATCTCTCGCCGGAACAAATCCGCTCACCAAGCGAAGTAACCGCGGCAAGTGACATCTACTCCCTGGGCTGCACCCTGTACTACGCTGTTACAGGAAAAGTGCCTTTCCCCGGAGGATCCGTGGCAGAAAAGACACGCCGGCATCTTGAAGAAACCCCCTGGCACCCCCGCCGATTCAACCCTGATCTCAACGAAGAATTCGTTGAGATCATTGCGGACATGATGGAAAAAGACCCTGGGTTGCGGATTCAATCGGCTGCCGAGGTTGCTGCTCGCCTTGAGCCATGGTGTGGTGATTCGGAAACGACACCCTCTTTCCAGATACGGCGGATGCCCTGGATGCCGCCGCCACTGTCCATGGACGTTGAGGACGACGATCTCCAGGAAACCAATGGTGCAGAAATTCACCCCGTTGACTTTGGAACGATTGACTTCCGCCCAGCGGAAGCAGAAAGCCTGAGCGAACTCTCGCAGGGTACCAATCCAATCGCGTCCGCAAACGATGAGACCTGGGACGATACCCGCACGCCAGCAACATTGCGGGGAGCCGCCCCCAGCACTACCCCACAGACTAATAGCCTATCGCAGTCAGCCACCGCGGTCGCCATTGCATTGGCTATCTCGATTCCTGTCTCTTTGCTGCTCGGTACAGTACTCGGGTTCCTGTTGCGGTCAGTCATGTAAACCGTTGTCACCTGATTCAGCCCCAGGCGACTGATCGGTTTACCGAACTGCCTCCCGACAGCAATCCGCCGACGCGTCGTATTGCGGCAACAAAAACAGGCCCGGCCGTAATGGCCGGGCCTGTCAAAATGCGACTTGTTACTGAGAGCAACAAGCCAGGTTACCGCTGTACCTCAATCCGCTTTGCCGCAACCCGGGGCGCCTTCGGAATCGTTACGAGCAATACCCCGTCACGGTATGTGGCGTCGATCTGATCGGCATCCACATCCTCACCCAAAACTATCAGTCGCTCAAACTTGCCATATCTACATTCCATGCGAAGTCGCTTTTTCGCATTTTCGGACTCCCTCCACTGCCGTTCACCGGAGATAGCAAGCTGACCATCCTTAAACTCAATCTGCAGTGCCTCAGGTGACACGCCAGGCAAGTCCAGGGCTATCTCTACATGCCCTTCGCCTTCCGAAATATTGAGCGCGGGAACAAACGTCTCTTGGTCAGGCGATCGATCGATTCCCAATTGATCAAATAGCAGAGAAATCTCGCCCTGCAGATTGGGAAACAACTTCGAACCATGCCGCCGCTGTGAAGCCTGTAATTGAACCATGCCAATTCTCCTTGCCTGAATACACCCCTTGTCTACTGTGTCGCGCATCCCCCATCTGCTGGGATGTAAAGCGATTGAGAATGCAACGTCGTGATCAAATCATCACGCGGCTCCTTGTACCCTGTACTGGCATGTTCGCGGCATCGCTGACCATCTCGCCGATCGCCAACGAATTCAGTAACCTCTTCCGGCACAGGGAATCGGGAGCTGATTCAATGAAATGCAAGAACCGTGCCATTCACCGAGAACAAAAACGCAACCAACTGATATCAAAGGCTTTATGAATATTCAAATCACCAGATAAATTTGTCGTCAAACAAACACGCACCGCCAGGAGTGCCATTTTGGCACAAATGTGCAAATAGAGAAATTGGTGCCAATTTGGCATCCCGAGCTACTCTCTGCGGACCAGGTATTGTCAATTACCTTTCCTTCTGGGCAGGAAGCTGGCCGCTGCGTTAGCGTAATGCAAAACAGCGGACTATTCCCTGGCTGTCCACTCAGTTAAGTGGGGTGCAGTATTTCAGGCGCCATTTCGCCGGTATCAGCAACCGACATCGAATCCAGAACCGGCTTGTGCTGAGCCAAACATCATGTGGGCATAATGCATAGCCACAGATATGGAGTTACTGCCTGGATGCTTTCACAGTTGAAAAACTCCTCCGACCCCTACCACCCCTGAAACACAAATAAAGAAGACACACGGACTTACCCGACGCCTGCCAATAAATCTCCTTCTCTGGCTTCGGGGCAGACGACAATAGCCGTGTTCGGGAAAGCTCAAGTGCGGACTTCGTGCCACATGGAGAGCTGTAGCGTTCCAATTGCAGTGGCCCAGTTCATCAGCAATAACACCCTGGACCATTTCTGTCCTGTTTTCTCATGCCAAATTTCTTATGCAAATTTTCTGATGCGAAAGCTAGCGAATGCGTATATCTCAGATTAGAATTGGGGAAATGGGGCAAACGTAGGCCCAGGATCGATGTTGACGATCAGGCATTTTAGGTGTTTTTGTTAACTTGGGAGGCATGAGAAATGCAACGCTTGTTTGTAGGATTTGGTTGTGGATTGTTGATGTTCGCGATTTCTGGTTTCGCCAGCGCCGCTGACGAAAAGCAGAAACCAGCACCGGCCCAGAAGCCCACGCAGAAGGCTGAAAAGAAGCCCACGCAGAAAGCAAAGCCGGCTCAAAAACCCACGCAGAAAAAGGCTGTCCAAAAGAAGGTCAAGCCGACGCAAAAACCGGCCCAAAAGCCGACCCAGAAAAAAGCCAAGAAGCCGACCCAGAAGCCGACCCAGAAGGGTGGCAAGTCCGCACGCGTGCTGAATCGCGTTCGAGGTCGCTTGGTGGCTTACCGCCGCTAGGGCTTAGAGTAGCCAAATTGGGTTTACGTTAAAGGCACCCTCCTAGTGAGGGTGTTTTTTTTTGCGCCTTGGTTCACGGTATTCAAAAGAACCAGTTTCAGCAGAACAAGGCGTTCCTTCGAGGTTACCCGGCGGCTCCCTTGAGACTGGCTGAAAATGCCACTACGTTAGGGTGATAAAGTCCTTTACCTGGTAATGGAACTCCCACCCGCCAAGAGTCCGGTTTCCATAATCGTTTTTTCTTATGCAACCGACTCAATGCCTACACCGCTTTCCGGATTGCACTAGCGATAACAAGTAATCATCGAACTGAACGGCCGCTGTCGCCGATTTGATACAAGTCTGAAAGTTGATTCACCTGGACACACTTGTAACATCCAGGCGTTTGTCAAATAGCCCTGATTAATTCGCGCGGGATACTAGTCACGCGTTGAAGTTTCGTAAGCGAGAAGGATGGATCTGATGGGAACCACGGCCGTCGCCTTGACGTTACTTGCCGCCGCAATCGCACAGTCACCGGGACGCCGTAGCCAACCCACCGGAGGGCGTATCCAAAAACAAGAAATCGACTACCAAAAGGAAGCGTTTCAACAGTGGTGGGAAACTGATTTTGTAACCAAGCTGGACGATCTACCTACACAGGGTGTGGTCCCCAAACATCGAGTACCTTACTCCGGCCATGACTACCCGGATCGAGGTGGCGGAACTATGAGAGTCCTGCGGAAATACGACCGTGCGTTTCACGGCGGCCAAGGCGTAGCCGTCGCCTTTGAACGGAAAGACATTGTTGCTCATCGACGTGGTCTGTTTGGCAGAACGCCGTCGGATAACCCCCGACCGCGACGTGGTCTCTTTGGACGCAGACTGGACGATACCGGTAACAACCGTTTGTTTTCCAGCGGGCGACGTACCGGCCTTGGTGGCGGCCTGTTCATTGGGCGAATTCCCGCCTGGCACGGGCACTGCAATGGCTGGACGGCTGCCGCAATTCGACACGCAGAACCGCAAAACAACGTAGTGCGCCGAGGAGTCGTCTTCACTCCGGCCGATATCAAGGGCCTCCTCGCGGAAATTTACATCTACAACGACACTGAGTTCCTCGGCGGCATGGACTACATCATGAACCCGGCGACGATCCACCTGGTTCTCACCAACTGGCTCGGACGCGGTTCACATCCAATCGGCATGGAAACTACCCCGGGTAAAGAGGCCTGGAATTATCCGATTTACTCGTTTGCGACTGTCTCACAAAAACTACCCGGCGGGCGATACGCAGATGTCGACACCACCGTCGAATACGCTACGAGTACGCCCTCGGAACAGGAACAGTCGCCCCGCAACAGCGAAAAAATGGAATTTCGATACCGCCTGGAGTTAGACGGCCAAGGCAATGTTATTGGTGGAGACTACATGCGCGGCAGTAGCCGGATCGACATGTTGTGGGCACCACTCAACCCGGTCCAAGGCGGAAAGAAAGGGAATGAGCTGGGGAATCCTTACGTCAACGTCAAAGAAGTCCTGGCAATGTGGCGCGACTCGGTACCCCTGGAAGTTCGCAAGAAATGGTTGAACATTGATCCACCACCCGAAGATCGCGTGTTGGAAACGACCGAAAACTCAGCAGGCTCTCCACAGCCTGCCGAACAGAAAGAAGACGCCGTCTCTACAGCAGCTCCCGCAACGGTGCAAACGCCTTAAAGCGAGATGTCACAATCACCAGCGTGCGTCACGTGTAGCCGCAGTTTCGGGACTGAATAACCGCCGACGCTCCAGTGAGTGGTTGGTTCGTAGATCTCTTTCCGATTGCCCACGGGCATGGGGGTGGCAAACGACCGGGAATCCTGTTTCCAGCGAAACCAACAGGAAGTAATCACTTCGCGTTTATCAGCGCAAATCAACAGCTTTTTGTTGGCATCGAAAGTCGGTTGAACGTCCGTGGGACCTTGTGAACAACACTACCGTTCCATGCGCACACGACAAACGCATCTCTGGGATTGCACAACCTCCAGCCAAAACTTGGGAAGCTGACAACCACTCACATTCTGCCACGCTGCGACAGTTACGGAATGTCGAAGGAACAGCCTTCCAGGTCTTCAACGGCCCGGCGCAAATCTGCTGCAACAGGGTGGCTCTGCTGCGTTTGGTAGTCAAAGAGAACCATCACTGACTCTCCGTCGGCAACCAGTTTTTGTTGTTGCTGACTATAAATCGCATGCTGCAACGTCATACTGCTGGTGCCAATACGCGTCATTCGCCCGCCGATGTACAGGAGATCGGGGTGGCGCACTTGCAGTCGATAATTGCAGCTAACGCGTGCCAGGATAGGTGCAAGCTCGGGTTCTTGAGGTGCGGCTGCCAGCCCACACCGGGTCGCATACTCCATACGGTTGGACTCAAACCAACGGAAGTAAACCACATTGTTGACATGCCCAAAGGCATCTTGATCACCCCATTGCACAGATACGGAGGTAATCACCGAATAGTCAGCCAATGCATCCGGTTTATCAATGGTGGGCATAAGGCCATGGCACTCTTGAAATAGTGTCTGACAAATCTGCTCCGCAAACCGCTTCCGCAGGCCATTAGGCGAAGAGCTCCCGAACCACATGGCCGTGGACATCTGTAAGACGGAAATCACGACCGGCGTAACGATAGGTCAATTTTTCGTGGTCCAAACCCATCAAATGCAGGATCGTTGCATGAAAATCATGCACGTGAACTCGGTCTTCAACAACATCAATACCATGATCGTCGGTCGCGCCATAGACGATACCCGGCTTCACCCCCCCCCCAGCAAGCCATGATGAAAAACACTGGTGGTGATGCTCTCGTCCTTTCGCCTTGGGGTCTTGATGGTACGGAGTACGGCCAAATTCCGTAGTCCATACCACCAATGTGTCATCTAGCATACCGCGTTGCTTCAAGTCACGAATCAGACCGGCGATCGGCTGATCTACGTTCTTTGCCAACGGCCGATGCGTTGCCATGTCACCGTGCGCATCCCAGTTTGCCGAAGAGCCCACATCAATCAACTCAATAAAACGGACCCCTCTTTCGGCCAACCTTCTAGCCATCAAACATTGCCAGCCAAAGCCCTCGTGTTGCCCAGGCTGGAGTCCGTACAAATCCAGGGTCGCCGGCGATTCATGAGAAAGATCAAACGCTTCGGGTGCGGCCTGCTCCATGCCAAACGCGGTTGTAAACGAGCGAATCCGCGCAGCCAAAGATGAGTCATGGTTTCGTTGAGCAAGGTGCAAGCGATTTAAACGCTGTAATTCTTGCAGCTCCAACGCCTGCAGGTCTCGAGGCTGAATCAATGGAGTTACGTTTGCGACTGGATCGCGGCCTGGCAATACACGGGTTCCTTGATATGCCGCGGGCAAAAAATCGGAACCCCAGGTTTGCGTACCAGCATATGGCGCCTTGGGAGCAACAACCATAAACGGTGGCAGGTTGATGTTCTCGGTCCCCAAGCCATAACTCACCCAGGCCCCCAGACTTGGCCGTGCAAAAGTAAACGATCCGGTGTGCATTCCCAAGGATGCTTCATAGTGATTGGTGTGATCCGAAGACATGGAACGAATAACGCACAAGTCGTCGACAAGTTCGCGCGTGTGGGGAAACAAGTCACTTACATGTGTACCGCACTTTCCACCACGCCGAAACTTCCAATCCGGTGTCTTGAAATAGAAGTTGTAGTCCCCGTACTTCCCCTGCCAGTTGTCAATCTTAACGGTCTTGCCATGATCCCCGAACAACCTGGGTTTCGGATCAAAAGAATCGACGTGAGACACACCGCCCGTCATGAACATAAAAATCACCCGTTTAGCGCGCGGCGAAAAATGGGGCGTTTTCGCGCGTAACGGATCCTGAGCCAAATCCTGGCCTTGTGCACGAGCGTGACCAGCAGCAACCAGAGAACCGCTACCTGCAGCAATGGTCTTCAAAAATGCACGACGACCAGCGAGCGTTTTCCTAGCCACGTCCTACCTCACTTCTCAAAAAACGACCGAACACACAAAGTAAGCTCATCGACGCTACCAAGTATCCGGTGTCGGCATGCCAGTACAACTCTTCAGAGCAACGAACTCAACTGTGGATATATCGATCATAATAGCTCGACCAAAACACCTTGCCAATTCGGCCTAGTCGCAGCTTACCGGCAGCTGACACCTGCGTGAGTGTCTTTCCACCAGGCTAGACCTTGACTCTTGCGTCCACAGTGCCCAGCAGTCGACAGTGCCGCCGGACAACCATCACAAAATTTGTCGAAATCCAAGCACAAAATCATAAATCCAACCCGGGCCGCGTGGTCTCCCAAACAGAACGTCAATAGTTTTACGAATCATCATCTGCATCACTGTCCGCCAATATCTGACACAAGAATTGGCCAGTGACTGACGCGGAGTGCGCACTAACCTCCTCCGGAGTCCCCACCACAACGACTTTTCCACCACGCTGCCCGGCTCCTGGACCTAAGTCAATCAGATAATCCGCGGCACGGATCAATTGCAGATTGTGTTCAATGACGACTAGCGAATGCCCAACCGAAAGTAATGCATCAAAACAGTCTATTAATTGAACAACGTCGGAATAGTGTAATCCCGTTGTCGGTTCATCCAACAGAAAGAGGGTACGATGGCGCGTCGTAGACGCCGTATGTGCTGCCAGTTTGAGCCGCTGGGATTCTCCGGACGACAACGTATTGGCTGGTTGTCCAAGGCGTAGATAATCCAGTCCCACATCAATCAACGGCTTCAATCTGGCTTGCACCTTGGGATAGCCCCGAAAAAATGAAAACGCATGCCGCACCGTCATTTCCAGAACTTCAGCAATGTTGCGGTCGCGGTGCCGAACCGCCAGGATCTCTTGCCGATAACGGGTTCCAGCACATTGGCTGCATTTCATGAATACATCCGCAAGGAATTGCATGTCGATCTCGACATGCCCCACGCCTTTGCACTGGCTACAACGCCCGCCATCAACATTGAAGCTGAAATGCCCCGGCGTGTAATTGTGAGTGCGAGCGTCAACTGTCTCCGCGAAAACCTTGCGGATTTCATCAAACGCCTTGATGTAGGTCACCGGATTAGACCTGGGAGAACGCCCGATTGGACTTTGGTCAACGAAAATAACATCCTCAATCTGGCCATCACCGAAAACTTCTGAGTAGGGTAACGGATTTTCTGTTTTCTTCTGTTTCCGTCGACACAATGCCGGGAACAGCGTCTCTTGAACAAGCGTACTCTTTCCCGAGCCGCTCACACCCGTTACGACACAAAGCACTCCCAGAGGAAACTCCACCGTCAGATCTTGCAGGTTGTGCCCACAGGCACCTTCCAAGCGAATTTTCCCGCGACCGGGGGGACGCCGTTCATTCGAAAACACCCTTCCCCGACGCCCCATCAAATAATCGCCAGTAAGACTGTTTCCCTCCTCGCAAAGTTCCTGCAGCGTACCCTGACACACCACTTCACCACCATGGTCTCCAGCTCCGGGCCCAATTTCAATCAGCTGGTCAGCTGACCGTAAAACGGCCTCTTCATGCTCTACCACCACGACGGTATTACCACGTTCTTTCAGGGCATCAATCGCGGCAATCAAGTTCTTCGTATCTTGCGGATGAAGGCCAACAGAAGGCTCGTCGAGCACATACAACATATTGACCAGATTCGATCCCAGTGAAGAACTGAGAGCAACACGTTGCGCTTCCCCACCACTTAATGAACTGATCGAACGGTCCAATGTGAGATACCCCAGACCTACAGACTCCAAAAACAACAATCGCGACTGAATCTGCTCCAGCAAGACTCGAACAATTTGCGTTTCGCGTTCAGTCCAATCCAATCCCGAAAGAAACGCGTTCGCTTCTTTGACCGTCAGGCAGGTTACTTCAGCGATATCCTTCTTACCAATTTGTGTCGCCAAAGCTTCTTTGCGCAGCCGCCGACCCTGACAAGCAGAACATTCCTCATAGTTCTGCCACTGCTTGATAAAAGCTGAATTCCGACTGCCTACGGAGCTACGTTTCAAACGTTCGAAGAACCCTAGAACACCGACAAAATCGGACTCCACCACGCCGTGGTAAACCATCTCCCAATGGCTCTGACTTAACTCTGCAACCGGTGTATCAACAGGCAAACCAAGAGATCCAGCAATCGCGAGTAATTGCTGCAATTCTCCCGTATGAGCTGACACCGTCCATGGCGCAATTGCGCCGTCTCGAATCGTCTTCCCCCGATCGGGAAAGACCAGTTCTGGGTTAATCGCAAGGATAGTCCCAGTCCCCTCACACTCTGGGCATGCGCCCAACGGACTATCAAAACTAAATAACCGTACCTCGGGTGAAGGATATTCCAATTCACAACGTTCACAATTCCAACTGGCACTGAAACGGACGAGTCTCCAGGGCTCCCCAGAAACGGTAGACAATTCACTTTCTTTCAAGTTGTCGATAACGCGACCGCCCTCGACGAATAACGCGCAACGCCCGCTCCCATTTTCAAAGGCAGTTTCCAGTGAATCGAGTAATCGTGCCTCATCAATTGATCGAGTCGAGAAACGGTCAACCACTACCCACAGGTGCGGAGATGCCCCCTGATCGCTCAGCCGTCCAATCGATTCCGAAGACAAACGCATCAACTCTGAATTACAGATGACACGCACAAACCCCTCTTTGCGCAAGCGTTCAAGCACACCTGCGAGTGATTCCCGCTCAGAGACATCCAAGGGAAATACCAACATCGCCCGTACGTCTGGCGAGCATTGTTGCAACTGATTGGCAATGGTAGCGGGAGAATCACACTGGATCCGCACGCCACAATCTTGACAAACAACCTGCCCAGCTTGCGCGAACAGAACCCGCAAGTGATGCAGAATTTCAGACGCCACCCCAACCGTATTTCGAGTATTTCGGTTCAGAGTCTTGCGTGTCACGGCAATCGCTGGTGGGATTCCATCGATGCAATCCGCGACGGGCTTGTCGAGTTGGTCCAAAAATCGTCGAGCATATGCAGAAAAGCTCTCGATGTACCTCCGTTGACCTTCCGCGTACAGAGTATCTAACGCCAAACTGGTTTTGCCACTTCCGCTGACACCACAAATGACGGTCAATTCTCCGTGTGGTATGTCCAGGTCCACTCCCTTAAGGTTGTGGACCTCGATACCCCTGAGGACAATTGCCGCGGGCCTCTCCGTTTCCGCAATCAGAGGATTGTTCACCAAACTACAGCCCCATTCCACAGAAATGCCACGACGACAATCTGGCCATCGTAACGCGTTGCCGGTAATCCGTCCAAGTTGGACAGATCCCAGAATTGCTCTGACAGACGACGAGAACTACGTATACGCCATCAACACCAGAGACCTTTGAAAATGTCATCGCAGGCACTTCCACTCATTCAGGCGGACTGACAGGTCGCAATCCAAAGCAGAGCGTTATCCGGCCATATCTTTCAGGCTAACTGGGGAACATAAATCGTGACTGAAAAAGTCAAGTGGGGCATCCTCGGTTGCTCGCGTATTGCACGCACTGCATTGATCCCCGCACTGCGGGCTTCTGATCAAAAAACAGAACTCACCGGGATCGCTAGCCGAGATCTCCAAACCGCACGCAATTGGGCAACTGAATTCGGAATCCCTCGTTTCTACGGAAACTACAACGATCTCGTGCGAGATCCCGACATAGATGTTGTTTACATTGGCCTGCCGAATCATTTGCACTGTGAATGGACATTGTCCGCAGCCCAAAATGGCAAGCATGTACTTTGTGACAAGCCACTGGCATGTCACCTCGCTGAGGCAAAACAAATGGCTGCTTGCTGCAGCCTGAACAACGTCATGCTCATGGAAGGATTTATGTGGCGACACCATCCACGAACTCAACGGCTGGCAGAGTTCGTGGATCAGGGCAAGATTGGAAGATTGCAAATGATTCGCTACTCTTTCGCATTGCCAATGCCGCAAAACGATTGGAGATGGAATCCCGCGACGGGTGGTGGTGCCTTGTGGGATATCGGTTGCTACGGAGTGAATACCGCACGTTTGCTATGTAACGCTGAGCCTGTCGGCATCCAGGCATTTGCACATAAAGAGCCGAACAAAGTCGACGTTACCACTGTGGCAACGCTCCTGTTTCCCGACAATGTGCTAGTCCAAATTGACTGTGGATTCACTTCTCCGTTTCGCTACCGCGTCGAAGTGATTGGCAGTGACGCCACCTTGCTCGTCACGCGTGAATCTCTATCAGGACCTCCGCCACAGCTGTATTTCTGCATTGATGAACAAGTTCGACCAATCCACTTTGGGGACGACGACCAATTTGTGAGGATGGTGGAACACTTTACTGAAGACATTCAAGCTGGCTGCGGCTTGCGTCCACCCGCAGAAAACGGCGTCGCCAACATGCAGGTACTGGATCACATCGCTGGTGCAATCGCCACACGGCAATAATCTGAGCTATGCCTGGGACACAAGCCAATCCGGGACTATCAGGCGTCTGACGTGTACGAATCCGCTCCAATCAACATAACCGGAAAAGGTTCGCACGCCTGGCTTTCGAATCTCCCTCCCCTTGTAGCACTGATCGCTTTTCGTAGGATTGGCATCGCGTCTCCCCGCTTCTATTCGGTCGCTCGCACAACTGACAACGCAGCAGCCGAATCGAAACATCGATTGTTTGAGCGGGCGACCGTTCTGAAACACCTGGCAAAATATCTGGCATGCCTCCGACAATTCTGATTGTCTATTGTTTGGTTGTTACACTGGCGTCGCTCGCCGGCGGTTGGATCCCTCGTTTCTTTCGTCCAACCCACATCCGAATGCAAGTCGCCATGAGTTTTGCTGGGGGATTGATGCTAGGTGTTGCAGTGTTACACCTACTGCCCCACGCTATCGAGGAAGCTCATTCTGTACATCACGCTGCAGGCTGGACGATGGTTGGCATGCTGACCATGTTTTTCATGATTCGGCTTTTTCATGTACATGAACACGGGCATCACGACCCTTCGTTTCATTCGCACCCGAAGCAAGTCAATGACTCAACACCGGCTGAAGATAGCTGTGGGCACACACATGACGCACCACATACAGCTGCTTCGTCAGGCATTAGTTCACTGGGGCTGTTTTTCGGACTCGTACTGCATACCTTGATTGACGGCAGCGCGCTCGCAGCCAGTGTTGCGGCTGGAGCAGAAAATGATTCCACTGCGGGACTCATTGGCTTGGGCACGTTTATGGCAATCTTGCTACACAAACCGCTTGACTCCTTAGCGATCACCTCAATGATGACTGCCCAAGGCTGGAGCCCGACTTGGATTACCCGACTGAATGTAATTTTTGCGCTCGTTTGTCCGGCAGGGGCTCTGGCGTTCTTTACCGGTGTCAATCACCTCACAGGTGCACAACCCGTGATTGGCGCAGCTTTGGGATTCTCCGCTGGCATGTTCCTGTGTATCGCGTTGGCAGATGTACTTCCCGAGGTACAGTTTCACCGGCACGACAAGATTAAATTATCCGCAGCAATCCTCTCAGGAGTAATGCTGGCGGTGTTAATTGGCATCTGGGAACCAGACCATGCTCATGAACATGATCATGAGCATGAGCATGAGCAGCCACCAGCAACACGGGCGGAACATGCCGATTAATGAATGCAAGTCCGCCATAAGCGGGTGTCGCACTGCCGAACGATATCGCACAAACGCACCCGTGCAAAATGGTGCCGCGAGAAATTGAGAGTCGCCGGTGGCACGCTTTTTGGCGACATTTCTGACCGCAACACCGCACACGCTGTTATTTGGTTTGTTGCTTCCGAGCAACATCCAAAGCCACGGAAAATGCGGCGTCGTTAGCTGTTTTGACGCCAGCCAACACACCGTAAGACTTTGCAACAAGCTGTACGCGAACGTGCGGCTGCACTCCGTGCCCACTGATTGCCTTGCCGTTCGGCGAATAGAATTTGGCCGTTGTCAGACGAATTCCACCGTTCATCGAATGCAATGGGAAAATCCCCTGGACACTACCTTTGCCGTAACTCCGTTCTCCCACAATCGTCCCCCGCCGCTGATCGCGAATCGCGCCGGCCAGAATCTCGCTAGCACTCGCTGACTCTCGGTCAAGAAGGACGACTAGCGGCACTCTCCAGGTCCCAACCAGCCGCGCTTGATAATCCATATCTTCCTGGAACCCACGGCCACGCGTAGAGACAATCGTACCTGCATCCAAGAATTTGTCGGCTACTTCGACCGCTGCATCGAGCAAGCCGCCAGGGTTTCCACGTAAATCAATGATCAGTCCACGCATCCCCTGTTTGTTGAGTTCCCAAAGCGCGTAGTCCAGATCACGGCTCGTTGTTTTCTGGAAACTCGTCAAACGCAAATACCCAATCCCCATTTGCTGATCAACAATCGAGGCGCTCTCAATACTAGGTACTTCAACACGGCGACGAACAATCCGCAATGCTTGTGGCTGCCGCGCCTCTCGCTGTATCGCAACGCTTACCTCAGATCCTGCTACCCCTTTCAGCATGTCAGCTGCCGTATCGGTTGTTGTGGCACCTACGCGTGTCCCGTTCACTGCCACAATCCGATCTCCTGCAAGCATCCCAGACTCTGCTGCCGGGCCACCGGGAATCACGCGAACAATCAGTAGCGAATCCGTCTGCGACTTGATCTCAATTCCCAATCCAACAAAATTTCCCTCGATCTGTGAAAACACGTCGTCTAATTGACTGCCCGTTAGATACGCTGAGTATTCATCTAACGCACTAGCGGCGGCACAAATAAACTCGGCGTAGACCGCTGACTCTGGAAATCCAACTTGCCGATTGAAAACCTGTGCTGCGTAAGACGCAAAATTGCGAGCCTGTTCACGCGTCCTTACCGGTCGGTCCGCGAGCATCCGTCGCACATTATCGAATACCGGTACAACATCGCCGAAAGAAACTCTCAAGGCATGTTGCTCTCGGCACTTGTTTTCCGTTAATGCTACCTGAACATTCGTCAAACCGCGTTCAACCAGAGAATGCCAATCCGACAGGTTAACGTAGTGACTTTGGATTTTCGCCAGCACTTCCGAATAAACCCCCAGCCACTCGTCGCTGTTCATTTTTCTCAGCGAACGAAGAAAACTGTGATCGGCATAACGGCGCGCCAAATCCAAATGCGTACGAGCGACAATTAGCCGATTCTGTAGTTCACGATACCCCGGGTGTCTGTCAACCGCCTGTTCGTAGTGAGTCACCGCCTCAGTCCACTGGCGTGTGTTCTCCAGTTGACTGCCCTGACGAAATACCTCGTTTAATGCCGCAGTACCAGACGTTGCTTGCGCAGGAATACGAACCTGCGCTGAAGCCGACGGCCCAAACGACATTAACAACGAGACAATCGCGACAGAAAGGCGAAGAAGATCCAACAAGCTGCGCATTGCGTCAATCCACCGATGGACAGTGATACGGTGCCGGCAGCACTCGTAGCGGGAAAGGCGGGAAATCTTGCAAACCGGTTGCCGGAGTAACCGATTCAGGTGGGGTTTGTGCAGGGCCTGAAGGCCCCCACGTGGCCAAATCAAATACGCTCAACCACGGGGTTACCACCCATTCGCCGAGCGTTCTTCAAAGTCAGCCAAAGGGAATATAGGACGTGCAAACGGGCTGTCAAAAAAACAAAACAGAGTTTTTGCGGCCAATCCGTACGACCGGTACAACCTTAGTGGCGACAATTCCATTGTGACGGTTAAGAGTGTCACAACGGCAAATCACTGACTGCCTGGCGGAATCGATCTACGCGCATCGCATCAGTTCAGGCAAAGCCACCGTCCTGGCACTCACCCACAGGGAAGAACCAATCTTGCCGACAGATTCAGCAATGATGAAAGCTGATTCAATTCTCTATCAACGGTCGTCGTTCAACACAGAGGTCTCGACAACGCCCCGCGCGTCACCGCTCAGAGACTGCAAACGGCAGGTGCGCACCTAACCGCTGATGCACTGCTACAAAGCTGCAATCCTCAGTAACACTGCGACCAGCCCAACCGGCTGTTTTCCGTTCCCACCTAAACGAACAACAACCTGATCGCTACATGCCAACCAAGTGGCGCGAGATTCGCCTTTGGTGCAATTGCAGAGGTCGCGCAACCATCTGTCCTAGTAGGTAAATACTGAGGTATTCGCTCCAATGTGCGCGAACAGCTTCGGACGTGTAGTGACTTGGGCCCCCGCCATCACATCAGCCGGCTCCACACCAAGTGCTTTCATACAAATAGGACATACATGAACTTCGGCGCCTCGTTCGATCAGCTTTGCGAGTTGCTCCGCAATGGGAAGATTGTCCTGGAATGCAAGGTCATTTGGCAATGTTCGCGTGGGGACATGAACACCTTTAACATTAAAGAAAAGCGCTACAGTACGACCTTCATCCAGGGCAAAACCGGCCAGTTTCAGCGCCATATCGACAGCCTGCGGCCGGCCTTTGTCACCTTCAACACCACTAGTGACATTCACCAACACCGTCGAAGGAGCTGAGTCACCAGTTCCAGCCTGATTGGCTGACCTGCTGTCAGGCGAACAACCCAGCACACAACAATACAAAAGACCAAGACAAATCGCATTCTTCATCAGAGGAGTTCCGTCGGGGTTAGGGGGAGCAAGTCGCTGTGGTGTCACGGGTTTGCTCTACAGCGCAGGCCTGCGAGCTACCTCGATCTTAATGGGTGGAATCGCCCATCACCAGCCTCCGCTATACTGAAACACCGAGTGTCACCAGAGCTATCAAGAATAGACCATGTCACACACCACACCTCCGACAACAATATGATGCAAATTCACACCGTCCGACTGTCAATCACCCTCTATCTGCTTGTCTGCGCGTCGCTGCGTGCGGACCCAATTCCCCCAATCCAACGCTACCTGCCACCGACCGGCCTCCTGCCACCCAATGCTCTGAGCACACAATTACAAGAACGGCTGTCACGCCTGCGTATGGAACTCGCTGCAATCGGGTCTCCAGCCAATCCAAATCCTGACGTCGAGATCTATCTGAAAGCCGTTGACTACGCGCTAAGACACCGCGAATTCTACAAAGAAAAAGACTTTGATTTAGCAGCACGTTTGCTTGACCAGGCAGCCACGAGAATCGCCTTTCTTCAACAAGGCAAGACTCCCTGGGAAAACCGTCGTGGACTCGTCGTACGTGGCTATCGATCTTCCATTGACGGTTCCGCACAACCTTATGGAATGGTCATACCGAAAGAACTCGATTTGGGGCAACCAGCTCCTTTATATGTCTGGCTCCACGGGCGCGGAGACAAGACAACCGACTTGCATTTTATTCATACACGCCAAACACGCCTGGGAAGAATTACCCCGCCCGGTGCAATTGTCCTGCACCCCTTTGGCAGACATTGCGTCGGGTTCAAACACGCCGGAGAAATCGACGTCCTCGAGGCGATCGAATCCGTTTGCACTCGTTACCAGATCGATACCGGAAACATCGTGTTGATGGGTTTTTCCATGGGTGGTGCAGGCGTTTGGCATATCGGCGCTCACTATACGGACCGTTTTACTGCGGTTAGCCCTGGTGCCGGCTTTGCAGAAACGGCTCGCTACAACCGTTTTGCCGCGAATGCGTATCCTGTCTGGTACAGCCAAAAACTATGGACCACATACGACGTACCAAATTACGCGCGTAATTTCATGAACCTGCCGGTCGTCGCCTACAGCGGTGAACACGACAAACAAATGCAAGCTGCGCGCGTCATGGAAACTGCGTTCGCAAGCCATGGTCAAAAACTAACCCACTTCATCGGACCGAAGATGGGACACAACTACGATCCACACAGCCTGTCTGAAATCCTCCGACGTATGCAGCATGCCGTTGAAGCAACAGATCCTGCACCTCGTTCCTCGGTACATTTGCAGACGCGCACACTGCGATACAACCGTATGCACTCCGTCCAGATACTCGAAATGAAACGACATTGGGACGACACACGAGTAGACACCGACTGGCAACAGAATTTTCTTACCGTCCAAACCAGGAACGTTGTCAGCTTAAGACTGGATCTGCGCGCCGCGTGTCGCCGTATTGTTATTGACAACCAAACAATCGCGCTCACGCCAAAGTCTGCTGCCAGCTTTATCCGGCTAACAAATCGCGATGGTTCCTGGCAAATTCTCGATCATTGGAAACCTCTTGAAGAACTCACTTCGCAAGACGCTCTTCGAAAACGCCCCGGTTTACAGGGCCCGATCGATGACGCATTCCTCACACCATTTATCGTGGTCACACCCTCTCAACGATCAAAACATTCCCAGATTGACCGTTGGGTAAAGTTCGAGCTCAAGCATCTCTCCGAACGCTGGCGGGCATTGATGCGAGGTGAACTACCGGTGAAGCAAGATATTCACATTACGGCTGAAGACATTCGAACAAAGAACCTGATTCTCTGGGGTGACGTTCACTCCAATCAAATCATTGCAGATTTGACCAAGACACTTCCGATTGAATGGAACGAAAAAATACTCCGGGTTGGCGAGCAGGTGTATAGTGCTGCGCACCACATACCCGCGTTCATCTATCCCAACCCCAGAAATCCGGGCAAGTACGTGGTCTTCAACAGTGGGCTGACCTTTCGTGAAGGCCACGATCGGACCAATTCCTTGCAGAACCCAAAGCTCCCCGACTGGGCGGTCATTGACACATCACAAGCACCAGATGCGCTGATGCCCGGAAAAGTCGTACGAGCTGACTTTTTCGACGAATCATGGCGACTCATCACAAAACCAGCACAGCCTCATCGACTCAAGGTTCACGTCCCCAGTTCAATCGATGCAACGGAGCAACCCTGCTATGTCATACTTCCTCCGTCGTTTCGTCCAGGGGCAGCACCAACTCCCCTACTGGTTTCTCTTCACAGTTGGAGCGCTGGCGTCGAGCAGCGTCGCGAAAACCTGGAACAGCAGGCGGCGGAGCGCGGTTGGATTTGCCTTTTGCCGCATTTTCGCGGCCCGAACAATCACCCGCATGCGTGCGGCTCAGAACTGGCGCAACAAGATATTCTGGATGCGATCCATTGGGTACAAAGTCGTTATGCAATCGACGCCCGCCGCATCTACCTGACAGGCGTTTCTGGTGGTGGTCACATGACAATGTTGATGGCAGCACGTCACCCTGACTTGTGGGCAGCCGCAAGTGCGTGGGTGGGAATCAGCGACCTGAAAGCCTGGCATCGCAAGCATGCCCGCACCAACTATGGCAGGATGATCAGAAACAGTTGCAGTGGTGTTCCAGGCGACAGTGAATTCGTCGATCGACAATACCGTAACAGGTCACCATTGACATTTCTTCACCAGGCCACCGGTGTACCACTCGACATCGCAGCTGGAGTCCATGATGGCCACCAGGGATCGGTACCAATACGGCACTCCATTGATGCATTCAACACTATCGCCCGTAGTGGTCAGTATCCCACGGTCAGTGAGGAAGAAATTCAGCAACTCAGTCAGCCCAATGGACGATTGACGAATCCGCAACCGTCGGATCTCGTCCAGGACCCTGCTTTTGGCCGCCCAATCTATTTACGCCGGCGCGCAGCTCGATCCCGAATTACCATCTTTGAAGGAGGACACGAAGGTATCGATACCGCTGCAATCGACTGGCTCGCGCAACACTCGCGCGGCGCGAAGCAACAGAAGTAACAACCACCCGACGCCACCCAAGCTCTTGATGCGTTGGATTGCCTGGCTCGCTGGCCGAATGATCGTTTCAGTGAGTGCCTCTACCGCCGCGGGCTCCATTCTGGAACCGACTCAACTGGCACCCGCACCCGACTGGTCATCGTCGCCGAAGCGGCACGGACTGCGTTATCCCGAGAGCGGCTGGCCGGAGCACGTCGGGACCAGCGACTGGGTTCAGCTGGCTCCAAAAAACGAAGCGGACACTGCGCTTCCAATCGCCTTCCGTCGGCAGTGACGTAGCGCACAAACAGATCCAAGTCCTGTCTTTCGCCCCATTCCCCAGATCCTGGCAAGGGAACGTGAAGACCTGCATCGCGCGACGTTGCTTCAATCCACTGCCGTGTCTGAGACGCACCAAACTCCCATCGTGCCACACGTGTACGCAGCTGCGGATTCAAAACAACAAGTGTCAAAGCCCCGGCTACCGGAACCACATTTTCTGCCTGGTCACGAGGCTGCACGATGACCTTCAAGACCGTATCGGTGTTGTCATTAGAACGACCGGGAATCGACACCTTACGCACGTCCAGTCCGAGGTGGGTAATAGACGCTGCATCGCGAGTTGCCGTCGGATCCGCCACTTCCTCCGAACGGAATGACGCACTCGCAGAATCACCTTCCACTGCTCGCGCGGGTTCTAGTTCCGCAGGAATCCGCGGCGTACTTGATCCGTCATCCTCAAGTGGCAGTTCGATATTCAAATCATCCGTATTCGTCTCGCCAGCGGGTTCATCTGCCGCACGCGATTGCGTCGCTCTGAGCTTTGCGTTTTCGTGCTCTAACTCAGCAATAATGTCCTCATATGCAACAATTTCATTGTTCTTCATATTGATCCAGCGTTGTACTGAACGTCTGGAAACAACACACCCGGTAGACATTGTCGAGAACACGACTAGCGTGATCGTGATCAGCCAGCGTCCGGTCATCCTTGACCCTCGCTCAGTAGAAGAGACTCACTGCAGCCCGACACTACAAGGCTGAAGAGAAAACAAAATTATCCTTTGCGTTATCCGGACTGGTGCTCAGTTCAATCCGTTTCCGCAGCCATCTGCTCAATCACATTGTCAATCAGGCTGTATTCTCTGGCTTCCTCTGCACTCATGAAACAATCGCGATCGGTATCCTTTTCGATCTTGTCCAGTGGATTCCCGGTATGTTTCAGTAAGATCTCATTCATACGGTGCTTCACCCGTTGCAGCTCTTTGGCGTGAATCATGATCTCTTCCGCTGTGCCTTGCATCCCCGCTAGCGGTTGGTGGATCATGATTCGGGCATTTGGCAGGGCAAAACGCTTACCGGGTGCGCCAGCGGTCAGCAAAACTGCCCCCATCGAAGAAGCCTGCCCCAAACAATACGTTGCCACGTCGCATGTAACAAACTGCATTGTGTCGTAAATTGCCAACCCTGCTGTCACACTTCCCCCTGGGGAGTTGATGTAGAAATGTATTTCCGCTTTTGGGTCGTCAGACTGCAAAAATATCATCTGAGCGACAATAGAGTTCGCCACCTCATCATTAACAGCGGTTCCGAGAAATATGATGCGATCTTTTAGCAGCCGGCTGTAAATGTCGTAGGCGCGCTCTTGCTGCCCATTTTTCTCGACAACATAGGGAATCAAAGGCATCGGCGGTTTACTCCTTGTCGTCGATCTCGTCGTCAATATCTACTTGAGGCTTGGAGAGCAAATCATCTACCAAACCGTATTCCTTGGCTTGTTCAGCACCCAGGAAAAAGTCCCTGTCCGTATCTTCAGCAATGCGTTCCAAGGGTTGGCTTGTGTGGTCCGCAAGGATCTGATTTAGCATCTCACGATTTCGCAGGATCTCGGCGGCCTGAATTTCGATATCACTGACCTGCCCACTGACACCCCCGAATGGCTGATGCAACATAATGCGTGCGTGCGGCAGGGCAAAACGCTTGCCTTTAGTGCCGCCGGCTAACAACACCGCAGCACCACTAGCTGCCTGGCCAACACAATAGGTAGCAACTGGACATCCCAAAATCTGCATCGTGTCATAAATAGCCAACGTCGACGCGACATCACCACCAGGTGAATTCAGATAGAAATGGATATCCTTGCGGCGGTTTTCACTCTGCAAGTAAAGCAGTTTCATTACCACTTCGTTTGCATTTCCGGTATAGATTTCACCCTGCAGAAAGACGATTCGGTTCTCTAGTAATAGATCGCCGAGCGTCAATTGCCGCTGGCGCTGATAACTCTGGTAAGAATACGAGTTGGATAGTGGCAAGCTTGATTGCATTATTGAGATTTCCTTCTCTGCCGATAACTTCGACAACCAGACACCGGCAGGCAACCGCCTGTTACAAGCCAGTCTTAGACACCGTGAAAAACACCCGGAGGGCTGAAGCCAAATATTGCCAGATGATTCTTCACGCAGTACACAATCGTTGCACCTGTTGGGCCAGAATTGCTGCTTGCCTAGATGACATGACGTCTAATTAACTTGTCGCGTCAGCCTGGCCGCACCTCCACTTAAAGCGCCTTCGGGGCAACGCGAACCATTCCACCAGCACGTGCCGCTAGGAACGGTCTGCTGGTTGCTGTAGTGCTTGGGCATCTCCTCCATGTTTTGCCACGGGAATGTCCGATTCGTCGCTCGGCACAACTGCATGATCCATTGCTGTTGTGTCAACGACAGAGCTCTCAATTTCAACTTCGGAGAACTTCGCCTTCGAACAAATCAACTCGATCACCTTACGTTCTACGATGAGATTGGACAGCGTGTCCATCTGCCCGCGTTTTTCCATGCGTGCGCGCACTCGTCGGGGCGATTCGTCACTCTGAATTGCAATATTCCGAATTTCATCGTCGTAATCCGAATCCGTCGCCTCGATACCTTCGTCTTCAGCGATGCGTTCGAAAATAAAATGTTCCTTGAGCGCTTTCCGAGCAGATTCCTGACTGTTTTGTTGAAACGAATTCGCATAAGCCTGAATCGTCTCGTCGTCCAAACCGGCAGACCGCAGCTCCATCACTGCCCTCTGCAACTCACGACTCGATTGGCGCTGAAGCAGATCAGGAGGCAGCTCCCAGTCCGCTGAAGCGGTCAAAACAGCTGTAATCTGCTCCCGCATACTCTGATTTTGCCTCTGTTCCAGCTCACGTTGCAACTGTTCTTGAATTGCGTCGCGCAAATCGCCTTCGTCGGAAAATCCACCAATCTCGTCGAGGAATGCTGGGGTCAGCTCAGGGTATTCGAGATGCTGCACCTCAAGGACGTCGATTTCCAGGTCCACTTCCTGACCGCGCAATGCTTCGTCAGCTAACTGATCGCCGAGGGTAAGCTTGGTCTCACGTCGCTCTCCAGCGCTAGCACCGACAACGACGCTCCCAAAATCTTCGATCTGAGCATCTCGAAGACTTAACTTCGGTCGCAATTGAATGTTTTCGCCCTCTAGCTCAGACAACACCTTGCCGTCGTGCTTGAAAACGATGTCAAGCGTCAAATAGTCGTCCAATTCAACGGCTTCTGTTTTCGTTTTCCGCTCTGCGTATCGCGACAACGACCTCTGCAAACGTTCATCGATGTCTGCGCTACCAAATTCGCGCACTGGCCTTTCCAGCTCAAGATCCTTCCATTCCGGCAATTCAAACTCGGGACGAACCTCGATATCAAACTCAAATGTAAAGTCACCTTCCTGCGGCAACTCCACGGAGCCAATATCGAGATCTGGTTCGCTAATTGCGGAAAACTGATGTTCTTCGCTCACTTGCTCCAGACTATCAAGCAACAAAGATCCTTTGACTTTGTCCGACACCTGGTCTCGGAATCGTTTGGCAACCAGTTGGCGGGGAGCCCGACCGGGGCGAAAACCTGGGACCTCAGCAGTCGGAATGAGCTCGCCTAGCTCGCTTTCTACATAGCGATCGATATCAGCCCGTGATACCGTCACTGTGACATGCCGCTGACAATCGCCCGGACTTTCAACCTGAACCTCAAGAGACAACCGATCTGGCCCCTCTTGCTCGGCCGCCAGTTCTTCCGCTTCAAGTTCGTCAGGCGTTACTTCGTCAGTAATATCGCTACTCATACATCCACCCATCAAAGCCAGACGGCCAAAGAGACAAAGAGAAAGCGCTCTGTACAGGCCTTATGCATGATACGAAACGCCGCCGGCGACGGGGGCACAGCAATCTTGACTTCCCGTCGCTACGGATGCGCCGCTCCACCAGAGCGGGTGATGGGATTCGAACCCACGACAACAACGTTGGCAACGTTGTGCTCTGCCAACTGAGCTACACCCGCAATTCACCACATCGCCAAGGCCCCGAGCCGACTCGAATGCCACCAACGACACGCTGAATTACGGATTATAGGACGGTCGTTCCCGCTTGCAAGGGCAGTTAAGGGGACTTGAAACAGGTTGTCGGCCTCCCCAAATGACCTTGAAAACCAATGGGGCTTCCCCTATTACTCGCCAACTCTCTTCCTGAAAAACGCCCATTCGGCAAAACCAGCCACGAAATCAGCGCCAGCGTGCGCCGGCAGCGTCCCACTGTAAGGCATTTTCGCCTATGCATCAGCGTTTGCTCCCAAATCGTTTGAGACACTCGGCCAAACCGGTTCGCACTCTCTTCCATGGGGCGAGTGTCGCCCTCTGCCTGTGGTGCTGCCTGGCTTCGGCAGGGCGTGAGCTGTCCTCAAAACCCAAAATCGACTTTGTCGCCACGGGTTCCGCAGTGTTACGGGCGGGCCCAGGCAAGCACTTTTACGCCACGAATCGGATTCCGAGAAATACTCGGCTGGAATGCTATCAAAAGGCTTCGGAGGACTGGGTAGCGGTAAGGCCTGTCGAATCGAGTTTCAGTCTCGTTGCGAAAGAAGACATTGTCGTCACAGACGATCATCGTGTGGGACAAACATCTTCGGCGAATGTGAAGTGCTGGATTGGCTCTCGCCTCATGGGAACATTCAACTTGCAGTCGGTCGTACAACTCAAACAGGGTGAGCGTCTGCTGATTCGAGGCGTACGAACTGTGACACTTCACCACGGCGTTCCCTCCCAGACGATGTATGAAATTGCACCGCCTAGCGGTGAATTTCGCTGGATCCACAAATCAAATCTCCGGTCCGGACATTCCGGTCGGTTATCGCGAGCAGAGCACAGCAAGCCCGTCTCTGGCCTCGCTGACTCATTTGTGGCTCGCTCCACATACCACCGGCCTATAACCAATCCAAACGCCCAGATATTGTCGCCAGCTGCAACATCCCAAGCAGCCGACCCCAACAACGGACAGGCAACGATTAACGGGCTGGTACTTCAACTCACCTCCACAATCGCTCAACCGATGGAGCAATGGACTTTCGACACATTGCACCATGAAACTGCCAGGTTGGCCAAATATGGCAAGAACATTGTGACACGGGCCCGCGCCCACAAATTACTGACGCGCATCGACCGTCTTTCCAGCCTGAAAAAAGAAGCTCTCTCTAACCCTTTGCGGATTCAGTACAAACGATCCAATGAATCGAGTATCTATGACGGTCAACAAGGACCGGTGGGCACAGGTGTGAGACAACCAGGTGCCAGTCGCACTGCAGGAGAGCAAAACGGTTGGCTACTACCGACCGTTTCAAAAGTCGATGCTCAAAAGCGAATCCCCCCCTACGTGCTCAAGAATGATCTCGGCAAGATCACCGCATTCGTCACTCCCTCACCCGGGTTAAATCTACACCGCTACTGTAAGCAACGAGTACGTATTCGTGGCAAACGGGAATTCTTGAGGCACTCGCAGGTGCCACACGTGACGGCCACACGCGTCATTCAGAGCACTCACAGACAGTACTAGAGCTATCGCCCATAGGACAACACGGGCCCGTGTCAATTGTCCTCCTGCGGTGATCCGCTATCGGCCGCGGTCAACCACAACCATTTATGGCCATCGCTTGTTGCGCATCAGGCCTGTGGATTGGCCAACATATCGACAACAGCACGTACTCCCGCACGACCATCAAGCGCCGTTCCAACTCCACTTTCCATCCCCTGCGACGCTTGCACGAAAGCTTCCATTTGGCCGCAGTACGCCTGCATACGCCCCATTTCAAATGCCGCGTTGGCATTGTCAAATTCGACTGGGGGCTGTTTGTGCACGGTTTCCCACTTTCCACCACGTGCCACACGAAGTTCGTCAAATGGATTCAAATCAATCAATCCATCGTCACCCATAATACGAAAACGAAAATCTTCTCCGGAGAAACCGGGCGTTGGCACCATGCTGGAAGACCAAAATGTGGCCATGGCGCCATTCGCAAAAGACAATAATGCCATTGTCGTATTTTCATTCGGGTTGTCTTCTCTCAATGTGGCAGAGTGTCCCACGGCACTACTGACCTCTGTGCCCATCCACCAACGACACAAATCGACATTATGTGGAGCACTGTTCAACAAATGGGCGACACTTCGCGGATCTCGCCACCATCCCCAGTCGCCACCAAAACCGGAGTCCGCTCGCATCGCCTCAGCATCAAAAAGCGCTGACATCTGAATGCAGCGGACAGACCCGATCGCACCAGATTGGATTAACTCACGCGTAAGCAAATTCGAGTCCCTGAAACGCTGGTGGTAACCAACCGACAAAGTTAGCCCACGTTGATCGAACGCCTCAATCAGCCGGTCACAATCTTCCAGAGACGTTGCCAGGGGCTTCTCGATGAGTGCATGCTTGCCAGTCTCCGCCGCCAACAAACCTTCCTCAACGTGACAATGGTGCGGTGTCGCAATCACAATCGCGTCCAAATCATCTCGACGGATAAGGGAAGCTGTGTCCGGTTCCCAGGCAATTTGATAATCCGTAGCAAGCTTGACCGCCCGCTCGCCACCTGCCACTGCGACGATTTCCGTTGTTTCCAAACGATGTGCAGCATCAACGTGCGTCCGCCCCATGAATCCTGATCCCGTTACACCGATCCTAACACGTGCCATGAATCATACCTCTCTCTATGGGATAACAGGTCCTGACTAGCGAAATCCTCAACGCGTGTGGCCTGCGCGTTGAGGCCGAACAAGAATGCGCGCACTCGGCTGGCACGATCAAGGCGTCTCTACTGGTTCCTGATGATTGCTGGACGGGAGCAAATACCTGGTTGCCAACCCAAGCATACCAAGACCAACAAGCACCGATGCCAACGACACAACAAGCCACGCCAACGGCAAATGAGCTCTTTCATCATGGCCGAAACCCAGGTCTTCCAGCTCACTCTGGTAATAGGCAATCAAGAGAACAGAACCATTGTGACAGGTGTGAATCAGGATTCCAGGCAAGATGCTTCGCGTACGCCAGCAGACCCAGCCCAACACGATACCCAAGAAAGTACTCGGCAAGAATCGCTCCAGCGCCAGGACACTTGTGACAACATGAAAAGCTCCGAACAAGGTCGCCGAAAACAATATCGCTCGGGCCGGCGAAGTCACGCGAGACAGCGAACTGAACAAGTAGCCACGAAATAGCCACTCTTCACAAATTGCCGGACAAACCGCCAACGCAACAATCAATAAGGCCACATTCACTTCCCGCCATGACCGCAACTGCTGGTTCACGGTTTCGATCAAGTCAGGACCAAATGACAACAATCCCAGCCATTGATTCAATAAACAAATTTCGTAGGCCAATGGCCAGAGCGCAAGCCCCAGTAACAGACCGGCAGGAAACGCAATCCAAGGAGGTCGCCGGAGTCGAAAAGTCTCTGCCAAGTTGAGCCGCTGTAAACGTGCCACTACCCAGGGCAAAAAACCAAACACGAGTAACGTCGTCGCGCCAGCCATCAACAATTGATAGTAAACGCCCGACCTTGCGCCCCAACGCCCCAGTAAGTTGGCGCCGACAAAGTACACCGGAAACACCAAGGCAACACAAAATAACGCGGCAGACACACTCGGAACTTCTGGGCGGCGTTTGGTTGGACGCAACAACTCAAGCCAGGTTACCTGGCTTCCGTAAAGCACGGCATCGGTACCAAAAATCCTCCCTGCCAGACCGAGCGCCGCCATAGCGTAGAACAGTGTCGAAAGAATCGTCGCTGTCGCGAGTGCAGGATTCACGGCGTCCTGAAACAAGTCCCTGGCCAACAACACTACATTGATGACTGGAACAATCGCCAAGAGCTGGTTGAATACCAACCCTGGAGTCAATGCCAGTACTCCCGGAAACAACGCCAACAAAATGACAGGAATCAAATACGATTGCGCTTCTTTAAAGCTGCGAGCAAAACTGGTTAGTGCCAACAGAATCGCGGCAAAGAACGACGCGAACAACACCATTAAACCAAGAGTCTTTGCCAACACGCTCAGACTCATGCCGCCGGGCCCGAACACCATTTGCTCTACGCCTGTCACTACGATCGTCAACGCCATCGCGCCCAAATTGACGACAGCCGTCAAGAGTGACACCGTAACCACCGCAACGTATTTCCCGGCCAATAAGCCAAGACGTGGCACGGGAGCAGCCATCAATGTTTCCAGGGTGCCGCGTTCACGTTCGCCTGCAGTCAGGTCAATAGCTGGGTAAACAGCACCCGTGACCGTCATCAAAATGAGAATTAGTGGAATCAGTGTGCTCGCAAATGAAACCGGTTTCGCGTTGACCAGTTCATGTTCCATTGCCACCGGTAATTCAAGCGGCCAATTCAATCTCAACATCGCAGGCAAGCGACGCTCGACAAAATCCTGATTCAGCAGATCCAACCGCTCCTCGCAATAACGCACTGCAGCTTCACTGATTGGAGAAGCAGACCGGTAAACGTAAACTCCAGTTAGTGGACGAGGCCGATTAGGCCGGTCCGACCGGGAAACGTTTGTCAGGCGCAATCCCAGGTCAATCACGCCCTCGCGAACAGCTTCATCCAAATAGCCCGGACGAATCACAACGATGCTCACGCGACGAACTTCAGGAATGGCCGGGTTTTGCAGTAGTTGATCTGACAACTCTGGGGACTTTTCGACCGCTGGCTCCGGAAGGCTTTTTGCATCCTCGCCAAGCTCAGTATCAGCCAGATCCGCTCCACCAGCCCCTTGTACGGCAGCCAGCTTCTCATCTCGCTGCAACTTGAATATTCGGTTCCCTTCAGACAAGAACGACTGCAAAGAAGTTCTGGCTTCCTCGGACTCTACACCGATCTGCAATTCAACACGACCCAACGGTTCAAACGCGGTCATGATGAACTTCTGGAAGGCAAGCCCTAGAAGCGAATAAAGCAAGGGGGGCATCAGGAGCAACGTCACGATCGTCCGACGGTCTCGCAAGGTCTCACGCAACTCCTTGAGACACAATCGAAGCAAACGCGTCGGCATTCCGCGCACAGATCGTCTGCGTTGCCGAGATTCGAAGCCTGCTGGATTGTCGACCATATTGAGATTGTGCCCAGATCAGCCCTTCTGCGGGTCACTTGCTTCTGGCTGGGGTGCGAATGTCTGCGGTGCCGGTGGCGCGGCTCTTCGATCACCGCGAAAAAGCTGTGTAAACATTGCGACCAGCGTATTACAGCCGGTATTGCGCTGCAGCTCAGCTAATGTCCCCTCTTGCCACAATCTGCCTTGATGCAAGAGGCCAAAACGATTGCACAATCGTTGTGCCTCGTCGAGTCGGTGTGTGCTGACCAAGACAGCAACACCCTGTTCCCTCAAATACTGAATGTAATCAAAAACAACCTGGCTGCCGACAACATCAAGCCCTCGTGTGGGTTCATCCAGTAACATCACGGGCGGGGAGTGCATCAGAGCTCTCGCCATAATCACGCGCTGACGCTGGCCAGTACTGATCACACTGCAACGACGGTTCAGGTAATCACCAAGGTCGAACAGGGTAACCAGTTGATCCAACCGTTCCGCTGCAGCGTGTGGAGACACTCCGTACAAATCAGCAAAAAACAGCAGCATTTCGCGCACAGTTAACCAGGGATAAATACCATCGTTGGCGGAGACAAGACCGAGGCGGGCCTTGACTTCATCCGCATCGGAAGAACTGCGAAAACCATCTACCAGCGCATACCCCTCATCCGGTTGCAAGAGCCCCACGATCATACGAATGGTCGTTGTTTTACCAGCACCATTTGGCCCCAGAAGCCCGTACACTTCACCTTTCCCGATAGAAAACGAAAGTCGGTTCACCGCGAGCACTTCCTGTCCCCCGCTATGAAACCGTTTAGTGAGATTGGTCACTTGAATCATGCGCTATCCAAACCCATTTCAACCGAATTGCTCATCTCACCTGACAATTTTCTGCTCCAAATCTGGCCAGTGACACTCACCCCGTTCAACGCAACGGGGCAATCACCTGGTGCTGCGTATCAAAACAACCTCGGCAAAACCACCGGCTCCCTCATTCTGGTCTCTGAAACGCTAACTGGCAACGTTCACATGATATGTACTGGCCTGCCGGTGAGACGCCGCAGTACGATTGGTCAGCAAATCGATGAAACCGAGCCACGCAGATAATTGGCAGTGGACTGATGAACCCTCCCCACCAACCAGCCGCTGCGTCATCAATCAAGAGAGTCTGATCCGATGCGAGGGTCGATAGAAAATCGCCACCGGAAGAATCACTGCGGCGAGCACGCCGAACGTCCAACTTACTGGACTTAGCAGAACCGCGCACAGATAGTAGAACACGGAGGCCGCAAGGATGGCGATCCAGTTAATGAGATTCATTGCACCAATCATCCGTCCCTTATGTTCTACCGGTGGTCGTGTCTGCATAAAAACCTGCAGTGGAACGACAAACAAGCCTGCGGATACGCCCAACTCAACCAGGAGCATCCACGCAATCCACTCGACGGGTGCGATGGAGAACGATGTTCCTACGGCGGATGCGTCAGCGGCCGGCTCCGCTTCGGCAGGTGCGACGACAACCAGTTCCTCAACGGCAGACACGTCAGCAGCTGATTCCGCCTGGGCAGGCATTGCTGCGAAATCAAATAGCCCAAGTCCCGCCAGACAACACAAACCGAACACTAGTCCCCAGGAGCCAAAGGTGACTAATTCAAAACGGATCCGAGACTGGGACAACTTGCCGGCCAACGCACAGCCCGCCGCGATGCCAAATCCAATACTAGCTGACATGATGCTGGTACGACTGTCACCAATTCCCAGCTGGTTCTTACCGAAGGCATTGACCGCCGGCAGGAGAACACCACCAATCATCCAGAACAATGAAGAAACCAACAGGACTCCAAACAACGTGCGGTCACGAACCAGCATTTTCCAAGTGTCGCGATTCACGAGCAAGGAAGACGGGTCAAACTGCAAGGTCGGCTGTGCTGGTGAAGTCCGACGTATTAACAAGGAAGTCAGCGTCCCTAGGATTGCAATCGCCAGACAACCGACAGAGATAATCCACAACTCTTCTCGAAGCAGGTCCTTTCCGTAACCGGCGGCGGCGGTCCCGAAAATGATGGCCAGAAAGGTCGTCATTTGAATGGTTCCATTTGCTGCTGGCAAGTTTCGTTCGGAGAGTAACTCGGGGAGGATCCCATACTTCGCCGGTCCAAAAAAAGCGCTCTGGGTGCCCATCACTGCCAGAACGCAGAACAACAGGACAAGCGAGGGATCGGCCGAACTTCGAGCCAGCAAAAATACGCACATGCCAGCCAGCATCACGCCAATCTCAATTCCCTTGCAGAGGACTACGATTCGACGTTTGCTAAGGCGGTCAGAAAGAAAGCCTGCGAAACCGGAAAACAATACAAAAGGCAAAGCAAACAGGGCCTGGGCAACTGGCTGATAAACATCGCTTGACTCTGTCTTCTGTGCTACGTCAATGCAAATAAGCAAGACCAATTGCTTGAAGAGGTTGTCATTGAAAGCACCCAGGAACTGGGTGGCTGTCATCCCTTGAAAAGACCTGTCGTACCGTAACTGGCCAGGACCGGCCGCACTCTCCGCTGGCAGACTCACCAACCGCGTTTCATGTTGGTTTTCCTGCCCCATCCCACAGCTCCGCTGTTTGCACAAGCTTCTCAAGTTGGCCAACCAAAAACAGGTGGCGTGAGTTGAAACACTCCATCGGCTGAACCACCCGAGACACCGCGACGAATTCTGACGGATCGGCTGTCCATGCACAACACCCGTTGCCCCGCACCTGCATCACAATCGGAAAATCCACGATGTCGCTTCGACACCCTCTTCTATCGTTGCACACGAGCACGATTCGCCCTTGACCGGTCAACGACGTCGTGGTACTTACCCCAGCCGCGGACTTTGTTCTTGCCCCTGGTTTCCCCCTGTCTGACGACACAACCTGAGCCAAACCGTGCCTTCTCACACGTGCCGGTTCTCACTGCTGATCGCCCTGTCGCTATGCTGCGATATTGCCAGCGCAGAACCTCCATTGGTGCGGATTCCGAAATCAGCGCCAATGGCGCAAACCGCCTTTCAGCAACGTCGACCCGCTAGTGAATTCAGCAGCCAACCACCAGCGACGCCAGCAGCCACATTGCAGGCTCCGAGTTGGGATCCCTACGCGACCAATCCCCAATCCGGCAACCAGCCTCCATCCACATTCGTACCACCCGCCGTCATCAGCCCCCCTGCAAACACTCAGATTCCACCACCTGCTGTCCCACCTCCAATAGGAGCTGCTCCCACAGCACCATACGCTGTCTACCCAGGCGCAGCACCAGCTGACTCCCTCTTTCCCGATGGCTGGAAACCAAGTAATTGGTTCGACCCGAGTTTCCAACCCTTGCAAAATCCACTCGGCAAATCCAATCGCGTCGTTTACGCGCCCAGGTTGCGACACACCTGGCTGGTTGGCGGACAGAGTGACCGGCAACTGCAGAGCCATGACACAGACCTCAGTCTCCCTTTCTCATTCCCAGACTTCCTGACTTCCAACCAACCCTTGTTTGTCATTCCCTCATTTTCCCTGCACCTATGGCAAGGTCCAAGCAATACTTCCCCTGAACTTCCTTCCAAGGCCTATAGCTTTTTCGTTGATTCATCCTGGTCCTCGGATCCCAACCGTGTCATGGGTGTGGAACTCGGCGTGCGCACCGGGTTCTTCTCAGACTTCCAAACATTCAATTCACAGAGTTTTCGCATCCTCGGACAGGGACTGGTACGTTTGCGGGTAACACCCCAAGCGACCCTGAAAGCAGGCGTAGTCTATCTGGACCGCTTGGACCTTAAACTGCTCCCCGCAGCAGGTCTGATTTGGGAGCCAGACGACCAGGCCCGCTTCGATTTGTACTTTCCCAAACCCAAGGTCTCGCAATACTGGACTTCGCTTGGAAATTACGACCTTTGGTGGTATATGGCGGGAGAGTACGGAGGTGGCAGCTGGACCGTGGAACGCATTGCCATGCCACCGATCACCGAGAATGCGCACAGTGACCAAATCGACATCAATGACGTCCGTCTCATTCTTGGTATGGAATGGGGCTCGGAGGCCGAATTACGCCTGAGACGTCGGCGCGGATTTCTTGAGGTCGGATGGGTCACCGGCCGGGAAGTTCTCTATCGGAAAGATCCCAGCGAGAGCTTCGAAATGAACGACACATTGATGATCCGCGCCGGCATCTTGCGCTAATTCCGACCCGTCGTGGGCATTAGCACTCTGCCCAGAAAAAAATCAGACCGCCAAACCGCAGGTACAGTCTGTTCTTCCCAGATTCCTGGCTACTACGGCACGACAAGCACACCAGCAGGTTATTCGAACCAACTGCTAAGCCTGGCGAGCGATCGCGCGTTGCATCGCCTCGCCCATATCGGCTGGACTCTGTGCCACTTCGATACCGACGGCTTCCAAAGCCGCTACCTTCTCAGCAGCAGTCCCTTTCCCACCAGAAATGATCGCACCGGCGTGCCCCATACGCTTGCCAGGTGGTGCAGTCCGCCCCGCAATAAAGGCCGCCACCGGTTTGGTCACCTTTTCCTTGATGTACTCAGCCGCCTGCTCCTCAGCGTTGCCACCTATTTCTCCAATCATCAAGATGGCTTCCGTACCCGGATCGTTCTGAAATAGATCGAGCAGATCAATGAAGTTGGTACCAATGATTGGATCGCCACCAATGCCAACGCACGTCGATTGGCCTAACCCAACGCGTCCCATTTGCCACGCAGCCTCATAGGTCAAGGTACCGCTACGACTGATCAGTCCCACGGTGCCCTGCGTGTGAATATAACCGGGCATGATGCCAATCTTTGCCACACCAGGGGTAATGACCCCGGGACAATTCGGCCCAACAAGGCGGCTATCTGTCTGGTCGATATAATTCTTTGCGCGAACCATATCAAGAACCGGAACACCTTCGGTGATCGCGACAATCAACTTAATGCCCGCATCGGCAGCTTCGATGATTGCATCGGCACAAAATCGCGGGGGCACAAAAACCATTGATGTGTTAGCACCGACCGCCTCGACTGCGTCAGCGACTTTGTTGAACACCGGAAAACCGTCAACCTCGGTTCCCCCTTTTCCGGGTGTCACGCCACCCAGAAACACCGGACTATCGCGCCGACATTCGTCACGCGCATACTCGCGGCACTTCTGGCTATGAAATAATCCCGCTCGTCCAGTAAGTCCCTGGCAAATTACGCGAGTGTCTTTGTCAACAAGAATACTCATTGGTCTGTCTTTCCGTCTCTTTGAGCTACTCTTCTGGAAACGACGAGCAGGTGCAAATGTCACGCAATGAGGGTTGCCACCACTTTCTTGGCCGCATCCGTCAAATCCGTTGCTGTAATGATGTCTCGATCGCTGTCGGCCAACATAGTACGCGCCAATTCAACATTCGTGCCTTCCAGACGGACGACTAATGGCACGCTGAAACCTACCTTTTCGTACGCTTCCAGAATCGCTTCGACAATCGTGTCGCACTTCATAATGCCGCCAAAGATATTGACCAGCACCGCCTTCACATTGGGATCATCCAAGATGATCCGAAAGGCCTCGGTTACCGCTTCGACGTTAGCGCCACCACCAACGTCCAGGAAGTTTGCAGGCTCTCCACCATGAAGCTTAATCAAGTCCATGGTACTCATGGCAAGTCCGGCGCCATTGACCAGGCAACCAATGTTTCCATCCAGATTGACGTAACTGAGACCGGCGTTACCCGCGCGGACTTCCGCTGCATCCTCCTCGCTGAGGTCACGCAACTCGGCAACCCCCTCATGCCGAAATAATGCGTTGTCATCAAAGCTGACTTTGGCATCCAACGGAGTCAGCTCACCTTCGGCAGTCACAACCAATGGATTGATCTCAGCCATACTGCAGTCATTCTCAACAAAAAACTGGCAGAGCTTTGGCAAGAAGACTTCTGCGCTACGTGCTGCTTGACCTTCCAGCCCAAGTTGGTCGGACAGGCTTTGAACCTGGCTTGGCAGCAAACCAACACCAATATCAAACGCTTCCCGGAAAATCTTCTCAGGCGTTTCAGCCGCAACTTCTTCGATCGCCATTCCACCTTCGGACGAAGCGATCACAACCGGACCACCCGACTCCCGGTCGACCACAATTCCCAGGTAAAGTTCGCGGGCAATGTTCAAACCCTGCTCGACAAAGAGCACGTTGACCGTTTTGCCTGCTTCACCTGTTTGAATCGTCACCAAAGTGTTACCCAGCATCCGCTCGGCATTCGCCCGTGCTTCATCCGCAGACCGAATCAACACGACACCCGGCTGGTCAGGCTGTTCCTTAAAGCGTCCCTTACCGCGTCCCCCCGCGTGAATCTGAGATTTCATCACGGCGATTTCACCACCCAGTTCGGTAAAAGCGGCAGCCGCTTCATCGGGTGTCCTGGCAACAATGCCACGTGGCACCGTAACCCCGGCAGCAGCCAGAAGCTGTTTGCCTTGATACTCATGGATCTTCATATCGTCGGGTCCGTAATCTGGCTCGAAAGAATCGAACAAGCCGCGGATTATAGGATGGCCTCTAACCACCGGCAACTGGCGCAAGCAACATCAATTCATCGCCGTCCCCCAGAGAAACCGCAGAATGTGAGGCAATCGTCCCCACATGCTTCCCCGATACGGCAATCAGACAGGAGCCGGGAAAGCTCGCGCCTGGGGACAACAACTCTCCAAGTCGATCAATCGCATCATCCAATGATGCCGCTTCCTGTAACTCCAAAAACTCGGGCAAGCCCTCAGTTTCGTGATAGTGGCGCCCCATCGTAACCACACGAATCTTCATTGCCGCATCTCCCCTAAACCGGCCAACGTCTCAAAGTCCCCCACAACACGGACAAGCCTCAGTACGCGTTAATTCCATAGTCGTGACGCGTCCTTGAAAACCATCATACGTTAACATCTTCCCAAATAGCGGGTTCCCGGTTCCGGAGAGGATCTTTATTGCCTCCAATGCCGCTAGGGAACCAATCGCAGAAGAAATCGCGCCTACGACAGGAAAAAACTCCTCAAACGGAGGTGGCTGAGGATAGACGCATTGCAGACAAGCGGTCAGCCCTGCCCGGACGACCATCATCGTTCCCGTCATCCCCCATTGGGCTGCGTCGATCAACGGGACACCAGCTTTCGTAGCCGCCCGATTGAGCCGTAAACGCTCTTCAAATGTGGGCGGGCAGGAAAGCACAATATTTGATTTGCATGCCAGTTCCAGGGCTTCACTGTCGGATGGCTCATGGTCAACGTAGTCGACTTCAACAAAGCGATTCATCGATCTCAGGTAATCCGCAAAATGCGGGGCGCGAGGTCGATCGATTACCGCTTCAGAACCCAACACCTGGCGGTTGAGGTCTGGTGAGATCAAGTCGCCTCCATGGGCAATAATCACCCGCCCAACTCCAGCCATGGTCAGCATCAACGCCGCAGGGCCTCCCATCCCACCCACTCGAGTGACCAGTGCAGTAGATCGACGTAAATTCAACTGCGCTTCTTCGGAAAGCACCCCCGCACCCAACTGGCGTGAATACCGTTCCTGTTCTGCAGGCGAAAGATTCACATGCAGCCCTCCTGTACTTTGAAATTAACCACCATACTTCTTGTCACCGTTTCTATTCCGGACGCCACTATCATGGCGCACCGCCCCAACACCCAATCACGTACACAGCAAGATATCGTCATCTGAACAATCACCAAATGTCACGGGTAATGTCAACGCGCTGTTCAAACGCAACAAAAACTCTGTCCGGGGTATTTCCACCGCCCCCATACTCTTTGAGTGGTTGGTTTGCTGCTGAATGTCAAACAACGTAAATCCTCTTTGACGGAGATGTGATTGCAGGCAAAACAACGCAATCTTGGAGGCATCTCGTTCCCTATGGAACATAGACTCTCCCGCAAACATCCCACCAAGCGCGACACCGTACAAGCCGCCTACCAGCTTCGTCTCACTCCACACCTCTACGCTGTGTGCATACCCCAACTCATGCAAACGCTGATAAGCACTACGGATTTCTGGAGTAATCCAAGTCCCACAGTCATCTCGCCGCGGCGCCATGCAACCTGAGATGACTCCAGAAAAATCACGATTCAACGTAACCTGAAACTGGCCGCTGCGAATGCGGCGCGCCAAACGCCGAGAGACATGTAAACCATCCAATTCTATGACCGCTCTGGGGTCAGGTGAAAACCACGCGAGCACCTCCCACTCGTCCTCAATGACGGGCCAAGGAAAAATCCCACGTCCATAAGCAGCCAACAACCAGTCTGGCGTTAACTGCCCCCCGACACGCAACAACCCACCTTCCAGAGCCGTAGTCACTGGAGGAAAATAAATCGGCTCCCCAACTTCAGCCATTACATTCTGCACCTATACACACTTTCGCTGACCATCTATACACGACCCTGCAAGAACAGCCGGTTCACAGCCGGCAATTTGTATTGCCACAACACATGGTGATACGCGCACGGCTATAATACAAGACACCCCACGGCATCAGAGCGATAACACAAACGCTCGCCCATTTTCCAAATCACCTTGGTCAGTCGTCACTCACTCGATCGGAGCGGTTCATGGAATTTGACTCGCCGCAGCAAGAGCCGTCTCGGAGTCCGGGTACCTGGCGTCCTCCCTCAACAGCAACTCCCTCAACAGCAACTCCCTCAACAGCAACTCCCTCAGCAGTAACTCCCTCAGCAGTAACTCCCTCAGCAGTAACTCCCTCA